>ERZ791901.12-NODE-12-length-197161-cov-21.058623_pt1 | contig 197161 bp, 150 predicted proteins | sample MGYA00510150_ERZ791901 | MGnify/ENA primary metagenome ERZ791901 (study PRJEB30046, sample SAMN00792058) | human gut metagenome | study: EMG produced TPA metagenomics assembly of the A metagenome-wide association study of gut microbiota in type 2...
TTACTGTTTCGTTACCTATTTGAAATTTTGAAAGCAAAGTAGCTGAAATATAAGCGGTTAGAGTTATAGGTTCAAAACCCCGTCTCTCCGCAAAACACTAAAGATAAATGGTGGAAAAACTAAGACAAGTCCCGTAAAATCAAGGTTTTACGGGACTTTTTTATTTTGTCGGCGGACAAGCAAAAGACAAGAAAATGCCCCGTTTGGACAAAGTAGTGTTACTAAATCGTTACTGAAAATCGGGCGGAATAAAATAAATTGTTGCTTTTCTTGCTGCTAATAGGGAAAGAAAAAAGACTGATATTCAGTGTTCTAAATATCAATCTTTGAAAGAGCCGCTAGCCAGACTTGAACTGGCGACCTACGCGTTACGAATGCGTTGCTCTACCAACTGAGCTATAGCGGCGATCGTTTTTCTTTACGGGGTGCAAAGGTACATCTTTATTTGAATTTGCAAAAAGAATTGCTTGATTTTTTAGAAATATTTTCGGAAGTTATTTGGGGAATGGGTTATAAAACTATTGTTTTTAATCAAAGTAGCATGTAGCTTTTTTATATTTTTGCAAGCAAACAGGGAACGCAGTGGAAGGTAAAAAGATGTGACTTAAAATATGTATTTATAGGAAGTGGCTTGTTCGATAAGTAATAGTAGCGAAGGGCTTTCTGCTATATTGAGATAGGGAATTAATTCTTTTTCCGAAACTTCGGAATGAAATAAATGTATATTATGAAAATAAAGTATTACCTTTGCCCCCAATTTAAAAACATTACTAGATTACTAAAGGATTAATCAAAAATCTTACTTATGCGCAGATTTATACTATTATGTTTGTTGATGTTCACAGTATCAAGCGTAGTATTTGCTCAACGAATGACGGATGAACAAGTTATTCAGTATGTGCAGGAAGCTCAACAGGCGGGGAAGTCTCAACAACAGATGTCGATTGAACTGATGAAGAGAGGGGTCACAAAGGAGCAAATTCAAAGAATACAATCTGAGTATTCGGGAAAAGCAAATGTAACGACCGGAACCGGAGGAGAAAAAGCAGCAGATTCACGTTTACGTACCCCAAAGAAATACGAGAATAAAAATAAGAACATTTCTCAAGAAAATTCCACTTTAGAAAATTCCAACTCTAAAAAACAAACCATAAAAGGGTTGCGTGCTAAAAACGATCAACAGCGTGATGAAAAAGAGATGGAGCAGGAATTCGGTTGGGATGGCAATGAACAGACAGACTATTTAGAATATGACAACTTCCTTGGTAAAGAGAAGAAAGAAAAAAAGGAGGATCCTACCCAACAAATTTTCGGACATAATATTTTTGATAATGAGAATCTGACCTTTGAGCCCAATATAAATGTTGCAACCCCCAACAATTACCGTCTGGGTGCAGGTGATGAGGTTATCATAGATGTTTGGGGTGTTTCTCAAAAGACCATTAGGGAAATTATCTCACCCGAAGGCACTGTGCAAATTGAAAACTTAGGTCCGGTTTATTTGAGTGGGAAAACAGTCAAAGAGGCTAATAACTATCTGAAAAACGAGTTTGCCAAGATATATGCCGGTGTTACGGGTGAAACTCCTAATACTCAGATTAAATTGACTTTGGGTGAGATTCGTTCTATTCAAGTGAATGTAATGGGTGAAGTTGTTGTGCCGGGCACTTACACTCTTTCTTCATTCGCATCTGTTTTTCATGCGTTGTATTGGGCAGGTGGCGTAAATAAGATAGGTAGTCTCCGTAGCATAAAAGTTATACGCGACGGGGAGACGGTTGCTGATGTGGATATCTATGATTTTATCATGGAAGGCCGATTGAAAGATGACATTCGCTTGCAGGATGGTGATGTGATTCTGGTTAATCCTTATCAAACTTTGGTACAGATATTGGGCAAGGTGAAACGTCCTATGTACTATGAGATGAAGCCGACTGAGACCATTGCAACTTTGCTTAAATATGCCGGTGGGTTTACCGGTGATGCTTATAAAAAAGCAATACGTCTTGTACGTAAGAGCGGTCGTGAACATCAGATATTCAATATTGATGAAATGGATTATTCCGTATTTCGTGTAGAGGATGGAGATGTTCTTACGGTGGATTCAGTTCTTGATCGTTTTGAAAATCGAGTGGAGGTACGCGGTGCCGTTTATCGCGAAGGGTTGTATCAGTTGAGTGGAGAAGTGAACACTGTGAAACAATTGATAAAGAAAGCCGAAGGTGTGCGTGGTGATGCATTTTTGAATCGTGCTGTGATCAGTCGTGAGTATGATGACTTGACTCGGGAAATGATTGCGATAGACTTGAAAGGCTTGTTGAATGGCGTTGTTGCAGATATTCCTTTGCAGAAGAATGATATATTGTTTATCCCCAGTGTTCAGGATTTGAGGGAAGAAACCACAGTTGCTATTCATGGTGAGGTTGCTGATCCGGGTACTTATTTATATGCGGACAAGATGACGGTAGAAGATTTGATTCTACAAGCAGGTGGTCTGTTGGAGGCTGCTGCTACAACCAGGGTTGAAGTGTCCCGTCGTGTGAAAGACCCCAAGAGCACTGTTTTCAGTGGGACAATCGGTCAGAACTTCTCATTCGACTTAAAAGACGGCTTGCTGGTGGGGGAAGGTAGCGGTTCGTTCCATCTTGAGCCGTTTGATGAAGTGTATATCCGTAAAAGTCCGGCTTACCATCGTCAACAGACTGTGACAGTGGCAGGTGAAGTGCTCTTTAGTGGGAATTATGCATTGTCCAAGAAAAATGAGCGTTTGAGTGACTTGATCACTAAAGCCGGAGGTATATCATCGGATGCATATGCCAAGGGGGCTCGTTTGCTGCGTAAGATGAGTGAAGAAGAGTTGCGTCGTAAAGAAGATGTGCTGCGTATGGCGCAAATGACTTCCGGAGGTGACTCTATTTCTGTTAAGAAGTTGGATTTGTCCGATACCTATTCGGTTGGTATCAATTTGGAGAAAGCCTTGCAGAATCCGGGTTCGGATTATGACATGGTGTTGCGTGAGGGCGATATGCTTTATGTTCCCGAATACGTAAGTACAGTCAAGATCAGTGGTGCTGTGATGTATCCTAATACGGTGCTTTATAAAGCCGGGGAAGGCTGGAAGTACTATGTCAACCAGGCCGGTGGATTTGGTAATGATGCCAGAAAGCGGAGAGCTTATGTTGTTCATATGAATGGTACGGTATCCCGTTTGAAATCAGGTGGAGCAAAGGAAATTGAACCGGGATGTGAGATCATTGTTCCGAGCAAAGACCCCAAGAAGAAGATGAGTCCTGCTGAAATTATCGGTATGGGTACGTCTGCAGCTTCTTTGGCAACTATGATTGCTACTTTGGTTAACCTCTTTAAGTAATAGAGAATTATGAGCGAAGAAAATATACAGAAGACAACACAGCAGCCGGAGGAGCAAGAGATTGATTTGATTGAGCTTGCTCAGAAAGTGTGGGCGGAGCGTAAATTGGTTTTCAAGGCATGCGGTATTGCCGCCCTTATCGGATTAGTGGTTGCGTTCAGTATTCCTAAAGAGTACTCTACTAAAGTGACATTGGCGCCTGAAAGCGCTGGTAAGACCTCTGCGGGAGGTATGGGAGCATTGGCGGCCATGGCCGGGATTAATTTGGGTGGAGCTTCGGCCGGAGAGGATGCGTTGTCGCCCGAGTTATATCCTGATATTGTTAAGTCAACACCTTTCCTGTTGGAGCTGTTTGATGTAAAGGTTAAGGATCAGAAAGGCAAAGTAGATACAACCTTATATGCTTATTTGGACAAGTACCAGCGTTCGTCTTGGATGGGGGCTGTGGTCTCTGCTCCATTCAAGGCTTTGGGGTGGACACTCTCTTTGTTCAAGGATAAGCCGGAGAAGAGAGAAGGTAAAATTGATCCGTTCCACCTGACGGTAGATGAAACAAGGGTGGCTGAGGCATTGAGCAAGCGCATCTTGGTTACCATTGATAAAAAAACAGGCGTTACCACTTTAGAGGTAACTATGCAAGACCCTTTGATTTCAGCTTCGTTGACAGATACGGTCATGCACTGTTTGCAGAACTATATCACAGACTATCGTACCAATAAAGCCCGTCATGATTTAGCCTTCACGGAAAAACTTTATAAAGAAGCAAAGGCCGATTATGAGGAAGCTCAAAAAAAATATGCTACTTTTGCAGATGCTAACCAAAACATTATTCTGTTGAGCTATCGTGCTGAGCAGGAACGTTTGAAGAACGAGATGGAGTTGGCATATACCGTTTATACACAGGTTTCCGGGCAGTTGCAGATGGCGAGAGCCAAGGTTCAGGAAATCACTCCGGTATATACGGTTGTGCAGCCGGCCACAGTGCCATTGCGTGCTGCTAAACCGAATAAGATTATGATCCTTATCGGATTTGTATTCTTGGCGGGAGTAGGATGTGTTGGTTGGATACTATTTGTGAAAGATTTATTTAAGGAATGGAGAAAAGCAAGCAAAGCAATATGATAGCTAATAATGATATGAATCGTTGGTGTGCCCTGTATACGGCACCGAGGTCGGAACGTAAATTGATGCAACGTTTGAATGAAGCAGGTTATGCTGCATTTTGTCCTATGCAAATCGTATTCAGGAAATGGAATGGCAAGACAAAGGAGGTATTCACTCCATTGTTTCCCGGTTTCCTTTTTGTAGAAGAAACAGCTGATGTGGCATCTTTTGTCGCATCGCAGAATGTGGCTCTTTTGGTAGATGCGGAAGGTAAGCGTTTGTCTGTTTGTGCTGAAAAGGCAGAGTTGGCTGCAGAATTCGCACATTTATTGAAATAATTATTATATAAACGCCTTTCTATCTTTCAGGTGTATCATACACACAGATTGCATGTATTTGAAAATAGTGAATACATGCAATCTGTGTATTTAGCACTCAAACATCCGGCTTCGTGCCAGCATGCAGGCGCCTACAACGCCGGCTTTATCTTTGAGTTTGGAGACTGTGATAACTGTATCCTGATTTACCAGATTCAGAGAATATTTTTTTATCGCAGTTTTTATCGGTTGTGTGATATAGTCCTCTGTCAGTGACAATGTTCCTCCGATGATTACTAATTCCGGATTCAATATATTGATTAATCCGGCGATTTGCTTACCTAATTTCTGTCCGATTTCTTCTACGATTTCGATGCACAATAAATCCTCTTTGTTGACGGCTTCGATAATTTCATCCAGTGTGAGTGAGCAGTTTTGGGAGTCGATGCGGTCGGAGAGGATAGAGCTTTCTCCTTTTCTTACGCGTTCCAGTAATATGCGGTATAAGGCAGAGCCTGACGCTTCGGTTTCGAGGCATCCTTTTTTCCCGCAATGGCAGAGGATTTCATTGTCAAAGACGTTGATGTGTCCGAATTCTCCGGAGAATCCCGATTTGCCGGTATATACTTTGCCGTCAATGATGATACCTATGCCCAGTCCCCAACTGACATTAACGAAGATGATATTCTTTTCCCCTTTGACACACCCTTGCAAATACTCGCCGTATGTCATTGCGCGGGTGTCATTATCGATACAAACCTGATAACCGATTTTTTCCGTCAATACCTCTGCCAGCGGACGTTCGGAGAAATTGAATTGGCTGAAGCTGTATCCGGATTCGGGGTTGACACGTCCTGATATATTAATGTTGATATTCAGTATTTTGTCGGTGTTGACTTTCGCTTTTTTTATGAAAGAGCTGATGAGTCTGCATAGTTCCTCCTTTGCTTCCGGAGTATTCTCAAACTTATACGGAATATTCATTTTCAATTCCATCATGTCCCCCTTGAAGTTGATCAGGCCGATATTGACAGCAAATCTTTTAATGTCTACCCCGATAAAGTATCCGGATTCCGGATTCAGGCCATACAGGCTGGGGTGTCTTCCGCCGCTTGTCTCCAGTTTACCATAATCGTTGATATAGCCGTCTTCGTACATTTCACCGATGAATTTGGTAACTGTGGGGATGCTTAGATCTAATTCTTTGGATAAGTCGGTTATCGTTGAACTACCATTATATATATAATGTGTAATGATTCTCTTTTTTATAAGAGCATTCTTACTTCCCAGTTCAATCTCTTTCAAAAGTTGTTGTTTCATTATGCTTTCTCTTAATAGGACCATTACAAAGATACAAATTTTATCTATATCTTATTACTATAATAAAATAATTTATTAATTATAGCTTAGATAATAAATTATTTAATATATTTGCTGCCGATATTACTATGTATAACATTTAATCTTGAAAACATGATTGTATCAAACTTGCAAAACAGTGGTAGGATAGAAAGTCTCCATCCTCAGTTTAAGCCTCTTTTTGACTATGTGAAGACACATGATTTGCTCCATGCCGAGTTGGGACGTATTGATATAGACGGAGACGATTTGTTTATAATGAACATCAATCCCGAATGTGTTCCACAGGATAAGCAAGTGCTTGAGGTTCACCGTATTTATATTGATGTGCACATCCTTTTGGAAGGAACGGAGAGAATTGGTTGGAAGGCTATTGAAGACGTAAAACAGGAAATCAAGCCTTACGATAAAGAAGGCGATTGCGCTTTGTATGCCGATCCCTCTACCACATGGGTGGATTTGCTTCCCGGTCAGTTTATGATTGTGTATCCGGAAGACCCTCATGCACCGGTTGTCGGAGCCGGAAATATTCGTAAACTCATTGCAAAAGTAAAAATCTGATTTTTTAAAATTACCCGGCATTATATTTCTGTGATTTTAATTATATTCGTGTATTTAATAAAATAATTTATTAAATATTTTGCATATAATAAAATAGTTAATATATTTGCGAAGTATCAATATCATTATTCTAATTATTATGAAAAACAAAAATGTATATCCTTGGATTGTAGTAGCGTTGCTTTGGGTGGTGGCTTTGCTTAATTATATGGATCGTCAGATGCTCTCTACTATGCAGGAAGCGATGAAGGTTGATATAGTGGAGCTGAATAAGGCGGAAGCATTTGGTGCGTTGATGGCTGTTTTCTTGTGGATTTACGGTTTTATGAGTCCTATTGCCGGTATGATTGCCGATCGTGTTAACCGTAAATGGTTGGTTGTAGGCAGTCTTTTTGTTTGGTCGGGCGTGACGTATTTGATGGGATATGCTGATAATTTTCATGAGTTGTATTGGCTGCGTGCGGTGATGGGGGTGAGTGAAGCGCTTTATATTCCTTCCGCCTTGTCGCTGATTGCCGACTGGCATCAGGGCAAGTCGCGTTCGTTGGCTATTGGAGTGCACATGACGGGGCTGTACGTGGGGCAGGCCATCGGCGGTTTTGGCGCCACTGTTGCTGCAATTTTTTCTTGGCACACCACTTTCCACTGGTTTGGTATCGTAGGAATGATATATTCTGTGGTTCTGATATTTTTGTTGAGGGAGAACCCCGATCGTATGATTGCGGAACAGCCGTCTTCTGCGGCGGGCAAAGAGAAGAGGCCGTCGCTGTTTGGCGGGTTGAGCATGTTGTTCTCTACTTGGGCATTCTGGATTATCCTCTTTTATTTTGCGGCGCCCAGTCTTCCGGGATGGGCCACAAAGAACTGGCTTCCCACTCTTTTCTCTGAAAGTCTGGGTATTCCGATGGCGGAAGCAGGGCCTATATCTACCATAACAATTGCCTTCTCTTCTTTCGTGGGCGTGATTCTTGGCGGAATCCTGTCCGACCGTTGGGTGCAGAAAAATATTCGCGGGCGTGTCTATACGGGAGCCATTGGGTTGGGGCTCACAGTTCCGGCATTGATGCTGCTGGGATTTGGAAGCAGCTTCGTGGCTGTCATTGGAGCAGGGTTGTTGTTCGGAATAGGTTTTGGGATATTCGATGCTAACAATATGCCTATCCTTTGTCAGTTTGTGTCGGCCAAACATCGTGGAACCGCTTACGGTATAATGAATATGACAGGGGTGTTTGCCGGTGCTGCCGTCACCCAACTATTGGGTAAGTGGACCGATGGCGGCAGTCTTGGTGAAGGGTTTGCGATGCTGAGCATTATCGTGCTCATTGCTTTGGCTCTTCAACTCTACTTTCTCCGTCCTAAAACGGACAATATGGAATGAACTTAAAATAAACTTATAACAATCTAATAAAGAGAATTATGGAAAAAATTATCGGATTAATTGATGCCCCTTTCACCCCGTTCTATGAAAATGGCGAAGTGAATTACGAGCCGATTGAGGCGTATGCAAAGATGTTACAGAAGAATGGCCTTCAAGGTGTGTTCATCAACGGTTCTTCCGGAGAGGGCTATATGCTCACCGAAGAAGAGCGCATGAAGCTGGCGGAACGCTGGGTGTCGGTGGCTCCCAAGGGCTTTAAGGTGATTGTGCATGTGGGCAGTTGCTGTGTAAAGGCAAGCCGTATGCTTGCTGAGCATGCTCAGAAGATCGGAGCATGGGGCATTGGCGCTATGGCTCCTCCTTTCCCGAAGATCGGCCGCATCGAAGAGTTGGTGAAGTATATCGAGGAAATTGCTGCCGGTGCCCCTTCTCTGCCTTTCTATTATTATCATATTCCGGCATTCAATGGTGCTTTCCTTTCTATGGTGGGTTTGCTGGAAGCTGTTGACGGCCGGGTGCCTAACTTCGCCGGAATCAAATACACTTTCGAGAGCCTGTACGAGTACAACCAGTGCCGTTTGTACAAGGACGGCAAGTATGACATGCTTCATGGGCAAGACGAAACAATTCTTCCTTGTCTTGCTATGGGAGGTGCACAGGGCGGTATCGGCGGCACTACCAACTATAACGGTAAAGAACTTGTGGGTATTATCGAGGCTTGGAAAGCCGGTGATCTTGCATTGGCACGCGAACGTCAGAATTTCTCTCAGGAGGTCATTAACGTAATCTGTCATTTCCGCGGCAACATTGTGGGGGGTAAACGTATAATGAAGCTCATCGGGCTTGACTTGGGCAAGAACCGCACTCCTTTCCAGAATATGACTGACGAGGAAGAACAGCGTATGAAAGCCGAACTTGAAGCGATTGATTTTTTTAGCCGTTGCAATAAATTCTAAATTCAGTAAAAGATGAATGTGACAGATTATTTACAAACTTGGGCAGCATCCTATAAAGAGGACTTTGTGAATAATATCATGCCGTTCTGGATGCGATACGGTCTCGATCATAAAAATGGAGGGGTCTATACCTGCCTTGATCGTGACGGTCGTCTGATGGACACCACTAAATCCGTATGGTTTCAAGGGCGTTTCGGTTTTATAGCTGCTTATGCTTATAATCAGATAGAGCAGAATCCCGATTGGCTGGCGGCTTCCAGAAGTTGTATAGACTTTATGGAGAAGCATTGTTTTGACAAAGACGGCCGTATGTTTTTCGAGGTGACCGAAGAAGGATTGCCGCTTCGCAAACGTCGTTACGTGTTCTCTGAGTGTTTTGCAGCTATTGCGATGTCGGAATATGCTCTTGCCTCAGGTGATAGGACTTATGCGGAAAAGGCATTGGATCTTTTTAAGAGGATATTGAGAAATCTTGCCACCCCCGGTTTGTTGGAACCCAAATACCTGCCTACATTGCAGGCCCGCGGGCATTCCATAACCATGATTCTCATCAATACAGCTTCCCGTATTCGGGCAGCCATTTCCGATCCGATACTCGACACTCAAATCAATGAATCCATTGCTGCTATCCGTCGCTATTTTATGCATCCCGAATTTAAGGCATTGCTCGAAATGGTAGGGCTTGACGGAGAACTCATTGACACTTGCAACGGTCGTGTCATCAATCCGGGACATTGCATAGAAACAGCGTGGTTTATTCTCGAAGAAGCCAAACACCGACATTGGGATAAGGATCTGGTTCAGATGGGAATCCGGATTCTCGAATGGTCTTGGGAATGGGGATGGGATAAGGAATATGGCGGTATCATCAACTTCCGCGATTGCCGTAATTTCCCCGTACAAGACTATTCTCAAGATATGAAGTTCTGGTGGCCGCAGACGGAGGCCATTATTGCTACTCTTTACGCTTATCAAGCTACTTGTGACGAAAAATACCTTGATATGCACCGACAGATTAGTGACTGGACTTATGCTCATTTCCCCGACAAAGAATATGGCGAATGGTATGGCTATCTTCATCGTGACGGTACGGTGGCACAGCCGGCTAAGGGCAATATATTCAAGGGGCCTTTCCACATTCCGCGCATGATGATACGTAGTTATACCTTATGTAAGGAAATACTTTAGTTAATCTTAATTACCTATTTATAATTCAAATTTTAATTCTATGAAGCAGTATCTATTGACACTATTTTGTTTGTGTGTATCTATGATAGCACTGGCACAGCAAAAGACGATTACCGGAACGGTGATCGACACTCGCCATGAGCCTGTAATTGGAGCTTCCGTTTTAGAGAAAGGAACTTCCAATGGTACTATTACGAATCTCGACGGGGAATACTCTTTGAAAGTATCTCCGGGAGCTACTTTGGTATTCAGTTACATTGGGTATAAGACTCAAGAAATACGTGTAAGCGCTAACACAAATATAAATGTGACTCTTGCAGAAGATGCCGAGCAACTTCAGGAAGTAGTTGTTGTAGGATATGGCGTACAGAAGAAGTCAAGTTTGACGGGTTCTGTGGCATCCGTTTCAAGTAAAGAAATTGTAAAGCAACTTTCTTCAAATGTTGCATCTACGTTGCAAGGACGTACTCCCGGTGTTGATATCCTGCAGCAAGCAGGTGTGGCAGGTGCGGATGTAAATATCATTATTCGTGGAGCTGCTTCTTTTGGAGCTACCGAACCTTTATATGTTATCGACGGTGCTTTTAGCAACAGTGGATTAAGTTCACTGAATCCTAATGATATTGAATCTATTGAAGTTCTGAAGGATGGTGCTGCGGCAGCTATCTATGGTTCTCGTGCAGCCAATGGTGTTGTTTTGATTACGACAAAACGTGGAAAAAGCGGTAAGCCTGTGATTGAAATTGATGGTTCTTACGCTTTCCAGACTCCTACGAATATACCGGATTTCTTGAACGCTACTCAATGGAGAGAGTTTGCTAACAATGTTGCGGATAATAGTGGAATAGCTCATGCTCCCGAGAATGACAATCCTACCTATCCCGATACAAATACGGATTGGGCTAAAGAATGGATACAATACGCGCCTATGTGGAATCTGAATGCCAGTATTTCCGGTGGAGGTGAAAATTCGACGTTTAGCACGAGCCTCGGTTATCTTGATCAGACAGGTATGACTATTTATTCTGATTATAAGCGTTATAATTTTAGAGTGAATTCTTCTTATAAAAAAGGCATATTCAGTTTATCAGAAAATATAGCAATTACTCATAGAGATAAAACTCCTACTACTGCATTTAATATCAGTCTGCCCACGTTGCCTATTTATGATTCCGAAGGTAGATTTTTCTCCGGTGGAGGAGACTATTACATTAATCCGGAAGATGGGAAAGCTCAAAATAAGATAGCTCCGTTACACTATACGGATAGATACAATAAAGTAACTGATATAATAGGTGCAATTACAGCACAATTGGATCTTTGGGACGGATTGAAATATAAGTTCTCGTTTAGCGGTAATTATAGCAATTCTCATAATTACACGCATACTCCTGAGTATTACACCAAATGGAATGAAGACGGAACTCCTGATCAGGACTATGGAAGCCCTAAAAACAGTATTTCAGAATCAAGAGGTGAGGAATTTACTTACACTATTGATAATTTGCTGACTTATAATAAGACTTTTTCCGGACACTCAATTGATGCATTGGTGGGTACAAGCTGGATGCGTGAATATAATAGAAGCATGTCTTTAGCTACTATCAATGATTTGGGAGGTACTAAAATTACCGGCTTTTCCAGTGTAGACGGTAAAATTTCGGCAAGTGATTCCAATGCGGCTTTGCTGTCATTTTTCGCTCGTTTAAACTATGACTATAAGGATAGATATTTATTGTCTGCCAGTATTCGTAGAGATGAATCATCTAAATTTTATAAGGACAACAGAGTAGGGTATTTTCCTTCTGTTTCTGCCGGTTGGAATGCTCATCAAGAGAGCTGGTTCGCAAATCCGGTTGTCAGCAAGCTGAAGATTCGTGCCAGTTATGGTGAGTTGGGCGCCAACTTCCTGTCTCCTTACAACTTTGACGCCATTGCTTACGGTCCTATACCTTATACTTTGGGTGGTGTGAGATATACAAGCGGTCGTGCTGCTTATTTGAAATCGAGAGAACTGAAATGGGAAACTGCGAAGACCACTGATATTGGTCTTGAATTGGGATTCCTCAATAATGATTTGACAGTGCAAGTTGATTATTTCGTGAAAAAGAATGTTGATTTGCTGGCACAGATTGACTTGAACTTATCTTCAGGACAAATCTTTGAGATTAACAGTTCTCGTGAAAAGCCTTACGTAAACTCTGCTTCTGTAAAGAATACAGGTTGGGAATTCTTGGTTAACTATCGCAAGCAGTTAACAAAAGATTTCAGTATTGATGCAACGCTCAATCTCTCTACCCTGAAAAATGAAGTGTTGTCATTGGGTGACAATGTACAGCCGATTACTTCGGGTGCAATGTCAAGCTCTTTTAGTGATTCGCCTTCTATCACCAAACCCGGTGAAGCAATCGGTTCGTTCTACGGTTATAAGATAAACGGATTTGATGCTGATGGAAATTTCATTTTTGCGGATACAGATAACAGTGGCAGTGTGGATGCTAATGACAAAGTGATTTTGGGTAATCCTATTCCTGATTTTAGTTACGGATTGAATCTAACGATGTCTTATAAGGATTTTGATCTTACAATGTTCTTCCAGGGAGTTCAAGGAAATGAAATCTTCAACCAGAAGAAATACACATATTATTTTGATTATTCCAACAATTGTGTGACGGATGTACTGAACGCTTGGACAAAGAATAATCAAAACACCAATATTCCTATAATGAAAACTCAGAACACTGATGGCGGCAATTCTTTGCCGAGTGAGTTCTATATTGAAGACGGCTCTTATTTCCGCTGCAAGAACCTGCAACTCGGTTATAATTTCCCTAAATCTATTTTGAATAAGATTTCATTCAATAAGTTACGTGTATATGCCGGTGTACAGAATCTCTTTACAATTACCAACTACTCCGGTTATGACCCGGAGGTAAGTTCAAATGCTTTGTTCTCTCGTGGTATTGATTCTGCTTCGTATCCGAATGCACGCACATTTACGTTTGGATTTAATGCTTCATTCTAACTATAAAAATACATGAATATGAAAAATATATCAAAAATAGCAGCTATGCTCCTCATTGGAGGTAGTTTTGTGATACAAAGCTGTGACGGAGTCTTTGATGACCTTGCGATAAATCCGAACCAGCCGAGTATGGGAGCTTATTTTACTACTCCCGAGGCTGTAAATGATGCTGTGTTGACTATGTATGGATATGTTTCTACGCAGCGTAGTTTGGGAGCTTCCGGTTCCAAGACTCAAATAATCCGTTCAGATGAAGCATCATCCAATTCCGATTATGGAAAACCCGGTATGTTTGGAGAAACCTTGAATGCAAGTTACTATACTATTGAGCAGCCCTATACCTTGATGTACACTTTGGCATCTCAAGCTGCTTATATTATAGAAACTGCTCCGGAAGTGGATTTTCATGGAAATGAAGAACGTAAGAATATTTATATTGGAGAAGCTCATTTTTGGAGAGCTTTCGCCCACTATTATTTGCTGATAAACTTTAGAAATATATCCCCGATTCGCCGCATGCCGCGTAACTCGGAAGACTATACACGTCCTTTGGAAGCTCCGGCTGACGTGTGGGATTTTATTCAGGAAGACTTGAAGAGTGCAAAAGAGTTACTTCCGGTGAAAGGTTATTGGGATGCCACAAATGTAGGGCGTGTGACGAAAGCTTCTGCCGCCGCATTGGCCGGTAAATGCTATTTGTATCGTAGTGGTATTGAAACTTTCTATGGAACCGATAAAACAACATTTTATGATGAGGCAGCTCAAGAGTTCGCCGAAATAATAGATGGAAAGTATGGAAGCTATGATTTAACTCCGAATTACGGTGACAATTTTGACGTAGCTCATGAGAACAATATAGAGTCCATTCTTGAAATTCAGTTTTTGGGTGATGTTGAAAACAATGCTTTTAACCCGGGTACGGCAACTTCCGGTTTGGCATTTGACTCTCGCGGACTGATGTTGCCGGGTGCAGGGGTAGGCTATGAAGGAGTTGTCCATGACTGGTTGTACAATGCATTTGCAAATTCGATAGATAAAGATGGCAATACGGATACCCGTATGTTCTCTACTTTGATGTTTAATGATCTGAAACCTGAAATCAAATTACCTTCAGATGCTGCAGGCGAAAAGATTCGTTTGAGAGGTCCGGGCGGTTTCCATTGGGAAGATTTATATCCGGTAAAAGGTGGTAAGGAAGGATTTGAAACCGTATCCAATCCATTTGCACATCCGTTTAAGGCAGGTATTAAAAAAGGACTTGACTTTTCCATGCCGATGATGACTAATGCCGATGGTACTCCTAAACTTCCGGGTGTAGGGGCAGGTACAAAAGAATATGTGTATAATCAACCTCGTGCTCATGGAGTGAACTGGCGATATATCCGTTATGCAGATGTATTGTTAATGTATGCGGAAGCTGTTCTCTCAGGAGGCAAACAAGGGACGATGACTCCTTTACAGGCTGTGAATAAGGTGCGCAATCGTGCCAACTTTGCCAATCTTCAGAATGTTACGATGGATGATGTCAAGCATGAAAGGGTTTTGGAGCTTGCTTTGGAAGGACATCGTTTCTATGATTTGCTTCGTTGGGGAGAATTATCTAAGCGTTTCTCTGATTTGACGGCATCCGATCCTCATTTTAAGAAGTTTATATCTGAAACAGATTATAAGGGTTTTGTAACTAATAAACACGAATGGTTGCCAATTCCTTTGAATGAAGTAAATAATAATCCGTATATTACGGAAAATAATCCCGGTTACTAAAAATTGATATTTATGTATAAAACGAAAAAAATAGTATTATCATTCTGTTTGATTTCCGTTTCGTTGGCTGTTTCAGCACAAAACAAGAAGTTGCATAATGGAATTGTGTATCCCGAACAGTGGCCTCCTCGTTATGAGGAGCCGGCTGTTGCGCAAGACATGCCGGTTCCCTATTTGAAAGAAAAGCCTGCGGTGATTCCGGTAAATCTTGGCAGACAACTTTTTGTAGATGATTTCCTGATAGCTGAAACTGATTTACAGCCTATATATCATACTCCTAATTTCTATCCTCAAAACCCGGTGTTGGAGCCGGACAAGGAATGGGAGAACACAACGGAAGGTGCACCTTATGCTGCTCCGTTCAGTGACGGTATTTGGTATGATGAGGAAGACGGCAGATTTAAAATGTGGTATCTGGCAGGTGCGGGCAGTATTCATAAACAAGACAAGCAGACTTTCTACACCGGATATGCCGAGTCGGAAGATGGAAAACATTGGGTAAAGCCCAAGTTGGACATCTATAATCAGACGAATATTGTTGATACCTGCAATCGTGACGCTGCTACTATCTGGTTGGATAAATTGGAGAAAGACCCGGCTAAGCGGTATAAGATGTTCAATGTAGAGCGCCGTCCTACCGACCGCCGCTGGCAGTTCATTCTGAAATACTCTGCCGATGGCATCCATTGGAGCAACGGAGTGGCGCAATCGGGCGATTTATATGACCGTTCTTCGGCGTTCTATAATCCTTTCCGCGGTGTGTGGGCTTTGAGTATGCGTTACAGCACAAGTGTCTCTTCGCGTTCCAGAAGTTATTTGGAAAACGTAGACCCGGAAGTTGCGGTAAGTATGGCGCACCGTATTCGCAAAGGAGTACCCGACAAGAATATGTGTTTCTGGTTTACGCCCAGTGATAAAGAACCTCGCCATCCGCAGTTTCCCGAAGTAGATCCGGGCATTTACAATTTTGATGCGATAGCTTATGAAAGTATTATGCTGGGGTTGTATAGTGTATGGCAAGGTCCTGAAAACAATGTTTGCGCCAAACTTGGTATTCAGAAGAAAAATGAAATCTTCTTAGGATACAGTAGAGACGGATTCCATTTTTCCCGTCCTTCTTTCCGGCCATTTATGGCAGTGAATGAAACTGAGGGGGCTTGGAACTGGGGAAACATGCAGTCTGTCAATGGAGTTCCTTTGGTGGTTGGCGATTCGTTGTATTTCTACTCAAGTGGACGCCGGTTGAATAATATCATGTGGGATAGCTACACTTCTACCGGTCTTGCCACTCTCCGTCGCGACGGTTTTGTTTCTATGCAAGCCGGAAAGACAGAAGGTTATTTGGTGACGGAAAAGTTAACATTCGATGGCAAATACCTGTTTGTCAATGCCGATGTACATAATAAGAAAGGCGTATTGGCAGTGGAAGTACTGGATGAAAACGGTAATCCCATTCCCGGATATACCAAGAAAGAATGTGTTGCATGGAAGAAAGTGAACAGCACCAAGCAGGCTGTCATTTGGAAAGATGCAAAAGACTTGTCCGCCCTTTCCGGCAAAACCATTCGTTTGAAGTTCTATGTGACGAACGGAGATTTATATTCATTCTGGATTTCTCCATGGGAAACCGGAGAGAGCCGGGGATATACCGCCGGTGGTGGTCCCGGATTGTCTCCTGAAGGTATAGATAAACCTGTAAAATAATTGCGTATGAGAAAATACTGGTATTATATCATCGTCTTTTGTGGTGTGCTGGTCCTTGCCGGATGTGGCAAGGAAGGAGACCCTGTACCGGAAAATCCTGATCCTCCGGTAGATGTGCCCGACAAGCCTGATGAGCCTGATAAGCCGGAAAATCCTAATGCCTTGTATAATGGCATTGTCCTACCGGACCAATGGCCGCCAACTCGTTCTTACTCTTCCGAGATACGCAGTGGAATGTCTCCTTTCTATCTGGTGAACAAACCCGAGGTGGTGAATATATCCACAGGCAGACAATTGTTCGTCGATAACTTTTTGATTGAGAGCACTTCGTTGAAGCGGGTATTTTATTATCCTGAATACTCTTCGGCCAATCCGATACTTCAACCGGATAAAGACTGGGAAAAGATGGGCAATAAAGGAGCAGCTTTTGCTGCGCCGTTCAGTGATGGTGTCTGGTATGACGAGGCCGATTCAAAATATAAAATGTGGTATATGGCAGGTGGTGGAACTCATTCTATCAATGGTGCAGGAGTGACGTGTTATGCAGAGTCTGTCGATGGGATTAACTGGACGAAACCTGTACTGTCGGTTGTGTCGGGAACTAATATTGTAGATAAAGGTTCTGAACGTGATGCATCGGTTGTATGGTTGGACAAGCAGGAGTCCAATGCTTCCAAGCGTTTCAAGATGTTTCAGGTGGCGGGAGGAAAAGGCAACTGGAAATATCATTATAAGACATCTGCCGACGGAAAACAGTGGCGCGATAATTCCACGCCTTCACAGGCTATTGCCGACCGTTCTACGGTGTATAAGAATCCTTTCCGCAATGTGTGGGTGTGGAGCATGAGGCATAATGTGCGTGTGAATTCTTCCGACCCTTATACGGTACGGGCACGTGATTATTATGAAAATACCGATCCGGCAACAGGCAATCAAAAGGCAAAAGCCGATTTGAAAGCATTTTGGTTTGGTCCATGGCGCAATGAGCAGAAGCATCCGACTTATAATAATAACGACGGTTCTCCCGGCATTTATAATTTGGACGCCACTCCGTATGAAAGTATCATGCTGGGTTTCTTCTCGGTGTGGCAAGGTCCCGAAAATGATGTTTGTTCTCAGGACAATGTGATTAAACGCAACCAGATAATGGTGGGTTACAGCCGCGATGGTTACAGTTGGTACAGGGAGGACATGAATCCTTTCATGGCAGTGGACGATAATCGTGCGGCATGGAATAACGGGAATTTGCAATCCGTAGTAGGTGCACCGCTCATTGTGGGTGATAAACTCTATTTTTATTTGAGCGGACGCCGTTTGGACGGTACAAATGAAATAACTTCCACCGGACTGGCTACTTTGCGTCGTGATGGTTTTGCCTCCATGAAAGGAACAGGTGAGTTGCTGACACCGAAGCTGAGATTCACAGGTGAACACTTTTACGTCAATACCAAAGTGACGGGTGAACTTAGAGTGGAATTGCTGAAAGCTGACGGCACTGTCATTCCCGGCTTTGCCAAAGCGGATTGTAAGCCAATAACTGCTGACGGCGTGAAACAAAAAGTAGAGTGGAAAGGAAATGCTACTTTAGCTTCTTTGAAAGGCCAAGTCATAAAAGTGAGGTTCTATATCACCGATGGTGAAATCTACTCTTTCTGGGTATCTCCCAATGCTACGGGCGAAAGTCAAGGATATACGGCAGGTGGAGGTCCGGGATTAAACAAATCAGGTCTTGATATAAACGAATAATTAAAATTAATAGTATGAAAAATATAGCATATATCTTGTTTTCTGTGTTATTGATATTTGTAACATCGTGCAAGGATGAGGAAACGATCTACCATACGGCGGCGAGGCCCGGATTTGCGGTAGGTGAACAATATGAGGTAGGAGAGTCTGTAACCTTTACAGATGCTACCATTCCTAATGAAGGTACTAAAATTGTAGCTTATTTATGGGAGTTTGGCGATGCCGATAAATCAACTTCCACCGAACAAAGCCCTACTTTTGTTTTCAAGAAAGATGGCATCTATTTGGTGAAACTTACGGTTACGGATAGTAACGGCTTGGAGGTGAGCAGCCAGAAAGAAATAACAGTGATTAATCCTACTACTCCCGATTTTACGTTCGATAAGAAAAAATATGTAATGGGGGATTTGACAACCTTTACGGATGCCACTACCACCAAGTCGGGTACTACTATCACTTCTTATTTGTGGGAGTTTGGTGATGAAGCAGGAACTACTTCCGATAAGCAGAATCCTACATTTACTTATACTGAAGCGGGAGCCTATGCTGTGAAATTAACGGTAACCGATAGTTATGGATTGACGGCAAGCATTACGAAAAGCGTAACGGTGCTGGATCCATCACAGGTGATTGCTGTGCAGTGGAGTTCGGCTCTGAATGGCGTTGTGAAAGGTATCCCGTCTCCGGCTTTGGCTAAGGATGGTTCAGCTGTCTATATGCTTGCAAGCGCGGGTAATGGTGCACCTGCCACATTAAATGCTTTTGATGTAACGAATGGAGCTGCAAAATGGACATTTGATATAAGTGTAGGTTTGCATGATGCCGAGCCAAATGTTCTTGTTAAAGATGTATTTAGCAGTCCGTCAGTAGGGAAAGATGGTTCTGTTTACATAGTTGTTAGAGATTTACAATCTGCAAGTGCAAAACGTCACCTATATACTCTCGCAGTAGATGCAAATGGTGCAAAGAAATGGCATCAAGCAGTTGGAGGTAATGTTAATTTATATGCTATCACTCCGGCTATTGATGCTGATGGTAATATTTATGTCGCTAATAGAAAAAATGAAGTCTTTAAACTGACATCAAGCGGTGCTGTTACTGAGTTGGCTTCAACTGACTGTCCGGAGGTTACCGGAGGTATATCATTGGCAAAAGACGGAACGGCTTATATGTTTGGTAAAGGAAATACAGGACTTTATGCTTATAATACCAGTGGAGATAATAAAAAATGGCTTTATAATACGGACTTTGGAAATGCATCAGATGCTCTCACAGGTACATTGAGAAGTGCTTCTGTTACAGTAGGGAATGATGGGACTCTTTATTCCGTAATTGATCTTTCATCTGGTAAAGGCGCTGTAATAGCTTTGGATCCTAATGGCTCTTTGAAATGGAAATATGAAACTATGGGTGCTATTCCCGACGGTGGTGTTGTATTGGGTGAAGATGGTACAGTTTATGCCAATGGTGGTAAGGCATCTGGTTCCAATGGTGCAGGTGTGGTAGCCCTTGGCTCTGACGGTTCTTTGAAATGGCATTATAAAACCGAATCAGATGCTCAGACTGTTCCTCTTATCGATAATCGCGGCTATATACATTTCATCACAGCCGATGCCACTTACTATATATTGAAGCCGGACGGCAAATTATTCTCTTCTCAGAAAATAGGAGATAGCACTGCTTCTTCTCCGGTGATGGATGATAAGGGTAATTTGTATGTTTCAGTGAAAAAGGACGGTGCTGACGTAATGTTGTGTGTTACTTCCGAAGCTACATCCTACAATACTAATTCCGCGTGGCCTATGAGTGGACAAAATCCTCAACGTACCGGTCTTCAGAAGTAGATTTTTAGGGTAATATAACTGCATCGCCCGATGCAGATAATGGTATAGGTCTATACAGATAGGTGCGTTTTTTTGCAGATATGTGTGTAGGCCTATGCTTTTCACCGTTAATTCGGGCTATTAGTAAATATGTAAAAGATTTATATATGATGAAAAGTTTTTTTGTTCTTGGCTTGCTCTTTTGTTCAGTTGGTTTGTTTGCCCAAAATGGACGTATATTGGTTGCCAATCATTCTTTCTCTAAGCAAGAAGGAGTAGAACGGGCATTCCATACGCCTACCTATTATGAGGGTAATCCGGTGCTTAAGGCCGATAAGAAATGGGAACTGGGTGCTACCGGCGACCCTTATGCTGCTCCTTTCAGTGGCGGTGTGTGGTATGATGAGATTGAGGGTAAATATAAGATGTGGTATTCTGCCGGAGGTGGAAAGAAATACGGGCTGATAACTTGCTATGCGGTATCGGACGACGGCAAGCATTGGGTGAAACCTGAACTGGACGTTGTGCCCGGTACTAATATCGTAGATACCACAGAGCATGATTGTGTATCGGTATTACTCGATAAGTTTGAACGGGATGCGGCTAAACGTTACAAAATGTTTGTGGTGGAATTTAACACAGGAGCTTCGGTCAGTATGCAGTTGAAGTATTCTGCGGACGGTATTCATTGGAGCGAGCCTAAGGCGCTTTCCGGTGAACTGTATGACCGCTGTGCTGCTTATTACGACCCGTTCCGCGGTAAATATGTGCTATCTTTGAAAACGATCAACGGAAAGAAATATCGTCGTTCGCGTTGTTTCTTGGCACACGAAGACCCTGAAATGCTGGTAAGTCTGGCGCATAGGGTGTACGATAACAAGAGTGACAAATTCATCAAGTATTGGTTTAATGCTGAAGATAATGATCCCCGGCATCCTGACTTTCCCGAGATACGTCCGCAAATATACAATCACGAGGCTATGCCCTATGAAAGCAGTTTAATCGGTTATTTCACCGTTTGGCAGGGGCCGGAGAATGACGCTTGCGACCGCCTGAACATTCAGAAACGGAATGAAGTTCTGATAGGATGGAGCGATGACGGTTTTCATTGGAATCGTGAGTTTAAACAACCGTTTCTTCCGGTCAGTGATGATGCCAAGGCATGGAATGCGGGTAATGTTCAATCCACAGCGGGCAATCCGCTGATAGTGGGCGATTCGCTCTATTTCTATGTAAGCGGACGCTACAACAGCAAACCTGTGCACGATTCAAACTTCACAACAGGCCTTGCCGCGTTACGTCGTGACGGCTTTGTATCCATGCAAGCCGGAACCGAAGAAGGGCATTTTATTACTGACGCGGTTACCGTTAACGGCAATTATTTGTTTGTGAATGTGGATGTGCATCGGAAGAAAGGGAAATTGCTCGTTGAGGTTTTGGATGCAAAGGGTACTCCGATACCCGGATTTACAAAGAAAGATTGCAGCATCCTGAAACGAATGGACAGTACGAAGCAAATGATTGTCTGGAAAAACAAGACGGATTTGTCTGAACTATCAGGGAAAAACATAAGTCTGAAGTTCTATTTGACGGATGGTGATTTGTATTCATTTTGGATTTCATCGTGGAAAACCGGTGAAAGCGGCGGTTATACTGCCGGAGGCGGACCGGGCTTGAATCCGGCAGGAGTGGACATAAAATAAAAGCATATATAAACCTATAATTTTTTTCACTTTTTTAGTTTATCCGTATTTTTTTGAGATATGACAAGTAGTTAGTAATAAACTTATCACTTCAGGAAGGGGGGATAATAGTTTGATAAGTGTACCGCAGTATTGCTTCCGGGCAACAACTGTCTCTATGCGGGCCAAAACATAGTTTTGGTTGCTATCGGTTATAACTATTATTCTTTAATATACTGTGCTATGAACAAACTTCTTGTTTTTGTTTTTTACTTATGTAGTGTCGTATATGTTTTTGCCCAAAGTGAACAAAAATACTCGGCTGTGAATCCGGCTTTGTTTTTATACATTACCGATGATGTATATATAAAGCCTTTGACCAAGTATAATAATGGCAGCAACATCATAAGGCCTAATCCTACTTTATATCCTTGGGAAACATATCTGGAAAATGGCATGCCCAATATTATCAGAGACCCCAATGGAAATCTGTCTATATACATCTCGAGCTGGGTGGCTTATTCGGCTACACCTCCCTCCAAAATGGGGGTTATGGTCTATACAAACAATACAAACGATGTAAATGCCTGGCAACGTCCCGATGCCGGTTTGTATTGGTATAATCCTGCGGGGAAAACCGGCGATGATAAAATATCATCCGTATATGCCAGCGGCTATCAGGCTACTAACATTGTAGCGGTTGATGTGGAAAGTTTTGGCATATATGATGATTATCAAATCCGGAACAAACCAATCAAGCTTATTTACCTCCCTCAACGGGAGTCTAAAAACAAAATGCTTGCAGGGTATGAAATGAATAAGACCTTTACTGCCAATGGTGTCCTGCAAGATTTTGCCACAATGAAAAACGACAGAGTCACCAATCAGAAAAAGTACACGTTTAAGTTTATAAACGGAGACACCCACATGAATTATTTCAAGCATAATGGGAAATATTATTTTGTCTCTCGTCTGAACGGAAAACGGTCTGCACTGAAACAGGGAGAAACATTGCCCTTGCGCCCTGATGCCCGAAAAAGGTATCGCAGGGAGACCGTAACGGAAATAGGATCGCAGTTGGTTTCCAAAAATGTGGATTTTACCATTGCTTTGGACATGTCAACCTTACGTTGGGAGCCATACAGTATGCAGCCTGTCCGTTTGCCGGATTTTGAGAAAGACATCTGGTGGGGACTGGTGACAATGTTTGGAACCGAAGGCGATGTAGAGGTGCAGCACAAACAACGTACGGAACTGGCCATATCTAATGACGGAATTAACTGGAAATATCTGAAACCGGGAATTCCGTTTCTGGATAATGGTACCGATCCTCAAAGTGACGACTATGGATGTATCAATATCGGGAAACCGGTTCTGAACACCCGCTTCTCCACAAATCCGTTGGATACTTATTATTTTTATGCAGCTTCCAACATCAGGCATGTGAAGGGTAGGAATCCGGGAATCTCACTTGCCATTGGAAAGTATGGTAAAATGGCAGGGTTGAAGGCGGAGAATACGCCTAAGAATTTTTATTCGATGGAAGCCGCTACTTACCCTATCTCAGTGGATGATATGCCTAAGTTTTCCATGTATAATGCTTTCAGAGAGGGAAGCAGTTTTTTCCCTTATATTCTTGCCGATGTTACTGATGATCCCCGGGGGAAGTCTTTGACCGAGTTAAACAGTTATGCGGCGGTGCTGATGTATTCGTTTGTGGCAAGTGGCGATCATGGGAAAGGAGTCTTTTTGGGTGGTACTTTAGGAAGTTCGGTGAAGGGCACACATACAATTTCGGACAATTATGAGGCGGTTGGGTTCACAACGCAGGGAAAGGACGGAAGCAGTAAATATTTTTTGCTGGAGTACTTGCGGGACTATTCGCAATTACATCCTCAGGAGATTGTGTCCATAAAAGATTTTCCGGAATTTCCGGTGGTCTTGCAGGCTATGACTAAAAATGCGGTTCTGTACGGAATAAAGTTCAATAAAGGTAAGGGAAGTGATGAGGCTTCGCTCGATCTGACTGCTCCTTCAAATTACGAAGGGGGAGACTTGTGGAGCTATATACCGGCAACTCCGTCTTCTCCTTATTCTACCCAAGACTTCAGTCACCTTGTCAGGTTACCCAATCAGAAAATGCCTGTTGACAAGACTATGGGATCTATTGCTGTGAAACTCACTCCGGTTTCCGGTACGAGTCAACAGGCTGTTTTGAGGTTATATGGAACTGATAATGACGATATAGGCATTTATTATAACTCTTCCGGAGCTTTTCAATATGAAATGAGGAAGGACGGTATTCCTTTCGCAAATATGACGATTGCTCCGCCCACAGGGAAGAGTTTTGCCAATAAGGAAGTGATACTCACCTTTGAGGCAGTGAAGAATACTGACCGTAAATATGCAAAGTCTCAAAAAGAAGAATCTGCTGTCTTTAGGGTTTCGTGTCCGGTCATTAACTATGAAAAGGTCGTTCAGCAGGACATTCTATGGAATTGGAAGCATGCGGCAGAAACTATAACACCGGCAGACAGTGCCAATGCAAGAGGTTTTGCCTATTTGGAACTTTCTTCTTTTGTGGCAGATATGAATAAAATAACAGTCGGCGCCAAGAACAGCTCCTCTGCGGAACCTTTCAGGGGGAGCATCAGTCACGTAGAAATAGCGCCGAAACTGCCTGCCGGTACTTCCGACTTTTGGAATTCTGCCAATTTGCAAGCTATATTATCCTCCGGAAACTCAAATAGAAAAGAGATTGAGTAGGAACGTGGTTGTAGGACTGAACTTTTATTGAGGAAAATGAAGTATAATTTTAAAACTGAAAAACGATGAAAAGACATATTTTATTTATTTGTTTGATATGCGGATTTTATTCCGGTGTGAATGCACAGACGTATTATAATATGTGGCGAGGTTTCGGTGAAGCCGGTAAGCCGGAGTGGATTGCTAACTTGTCATTAGCCACAGGAGATAGCTATACAGGCATAGGTTTTACATCCGGCTCCATTTGCCGCGGATTTGTAAATGGAGGTGGTAAATGGGGATTTTTGAGGCCGGGAAGCACGTCGGATCCAAGCCGTTTGAGTAGTATCATCAGCAATATTTCTCAATTAACGGTCGGAGTGGAAGGATGGGTTGGAGCAGAAGGACTTTCTGCCAGAAGCCTGACTCCGGGTACTGAAACGACCCTTGACTTGGTGGCTGCCAGCGGAAAAACAAGCATTACGTCTAATGTGGACTTTCAAGGCCTGCACATTCAATCTGTGAGAGCGAAGCGTATCTATATGTACGATGATGTTCTCTTTAATCAGAAATTCTGGACAAGCATGGGCATCGGGAGAAACGACGATCCCACTATTGATAATCCAAATAACAAGATGCTGCGCATTGGAAGTACAGGGTCGATTGGCTTTTGGGGAAACGGCCAAGTGAAAGCGGACGATGCCCCCAATCTTTTGATTACTACGGAGGGAAAAGTGCGGATTGGTTCAGTCAGTAATCCTCATAAATTGAATATCGGAGGAGCCATCTTTTTAAAGCAAAAGAATGTGGAGACCCTTGTAGGAGTGAATAGTGATTCTACCTGTACATGGATCGGAACTTTTTCCAATCATGGTTTCCTCTTGGGTACGAACAAGCGTAGCTGTTTCTACATAGACCCGGTACAGCGTAATCTGTATGTAGGAATTACGGAAGTACAGGCTGCCCAAATACGGGAGGATCTGAAAAATAAGTACGGCATGTTTGTCTATAAGGGTATCCTTTCCGAGGACTATGCCATTGCTCCGAAGTCAACTTGGGCGGACTTTGTCTTTTCGCGCAACTACAACCTGAAACCGTTGAAAGAAGTGGAATCTTTCATTGCTGAAAACGAACATCTTCCGGATGTTCCGTCGGCTGCCCAAGTGGCGGAAGAGGGCTATTCGCAACATGATATGAATAAGGTGCTGTTGCAGAAAATAGAAGAGCTGACGCTGTACATCATTAAGCAACAAAAAGAGATAGAAGAATTGAAAAGAAGATGATAAGTCTTTACAAATGTAATGCGTCGGAAGATGACTCCCATATTCAGGGTATCTCAGTCGTATACTGAGATACCCTAAGTATACGACTGAGATAGACTCTGTATACGACTGAATCAACCTATTTCGTTTGCCTTGATAATCAGTTAGTTGCAAAAGAATGTTTTAATGGTAATAAATCTTTTCAATTAGATGGGGGAATATGAATCAGCCCCGACTTTTGATTCATGTCAATAACAATGTATAGAAAATGAAGAAAGTGATTAGTTTGTCCATCATGCTGGCATTTGTCCTGATGATGAAAGCGCAAGAAAAAGTGTATCAACCCACCTGGGAGTCATTGGACAGCCGTCCTGTGCCGTCATGGTTCGGTAATGCCAAGTTCGGGATATTTATCCATTGGGGACTGTACTCTGTGCCTGCATGGTCGCCGAAAGGCACGTATGCCGAATGGTACAAGCATTGGGCAGACAAGAAGGATCTCTTTGGAAACGGGGATTTTAAGGGGGATGAGGTATATGAATATCACAAAAAAATGTATGGAGAGAAGAGCTATGCCGATTTTGCAGCCATGTTCAAAGCCTTGGACTACAACCCTGTACAATGGGCGGAACTGTTTGAGAAAGCAGGAGCCAAGTATGTGGTGCTTACCACAAAGCATCACGACGGCTATGCACTGTGGCCAAGCAAGGAGGCTTCACGAGATTTCGGACGGCCTTGGAACAGTATGGATATCGGTCCCGGAAGAGACCTTGTGGGAGAGTTTACGGAAGCTGTCCGCGGCAAGGGACTGAGAGTAGGGCTGTATTATTCCATGATAGAGTGGGACAGTCCGCTGTGTATGCGCGGAAGAATGGACTGCTATGTGAAGGAGCATCTGTTTCCGCAGTGTAAGGAGCTGGTTACCAATTACAAGCCGGACTTGCTTTGGTCGGACGGAAATGGCGGATACTCGGAAGATACTTATAAAATAAAGGACTTTCTGGCATGGCTGTATTCGGCAACGGACGTAAAGGACAAAGTGGTGGTCAACGACCGGTGGGCCAAAGGCATGAAGCATGTGCATGGGGATTTCTTCACCTCGGAATATAGCACATCCGACTTGGACGTGGAAAAACCTTGGGAGGAATGTAGAGGCATCGGCTTCTCTTTCGGATTGAACCGGAATGAAGATATTGAGGACTATTCCTCGCCCAAGGGTCTGGTGCTGACTTTGACTAACATTGTTGCCAGAGGTGGCAACCTGTTGCTGGGCATCGCTCCGGACGCCAACGGAAAGATACCTCCCGTCATGCAGGAACGTCTGCTGCAAATGGGCAAATGGCTGGCTGTGAACGGTGAAGCCATTTACGATACGCATAAGTGGAGAGAGAGTTTCCAATGGTCGGCGGGTGCAAGAGAGGGATTGAAAAAGGGCAAGTATTACGTTAGCGGCGATGCCATCTTGGCTCAGACCGTATGTCCGGAAAAAGGGCAGGCTGTGAAGGAAGCCTTCTTCACCCAGTCCGTCAAGGGGGATGTGTATGCCATCCTGCCCGTCTTGAAAAGTGGAAAGTTCGTGTTGAAAAACATACAATCTACTAACAATACAAGAATCTCGATGTTAGGTTTGAATAAGACATTGCTTTGGAAGCAAAAAGGCAAAAACATTGAGGTTACAATTCCTGTCATTGAATATGGAGAAGCTCCATGCGATTATGCGTGGACGCTCAAGCTGGAGAATGTGAAATAATATGTAGCTATGAAAAAAGTGACCGGCTTGTTTATCATTGTAGTGACAAAGTCAAGAATCCCCGTTATATACGTTACGCTTGGCAACCCTTTACACGTGCCAATCTGGTTAATGGTGCAGGGCTGCCGGCGTCTACGTTTATAGCCTCAAGGGGGCAGAGATATGAGTACCAACTGTGCTTTCTGATATAAAAAAAGCTGCACCGAACATGGCGCAGCTTTTTTTATATCAGAAATGTTTTATTGCTTAGTCAAACAGACTCTTGAACTTCTTGAAGATTTTTTCCTTGATGGAAGTGTTCGGCTTGAAGTTGTCCGAGCTTTCCATTTCTTCCAATGCTTTTTTCTCTTCTTTGTTCAGGGTTTCAGGGACATAGACGCTGACATTCACCAATAAATCCCCCGTTCCGTATCCGTTGACGTTGGGCAAACCTTTGCCACGCAGGCGGAGAACCTTGCCCGGTTGCGTACCCGACTCGATTTTCACCTTTACTTTTCCGTCAATGGTGGGTATCTCCACCGCACCGCCCAATGCTGCGGTTGGGAAGCTAAGGAGCAGGTTGTATATCAGGTCGTTTTCATCGCGGATCAGTTCCTTGTCCTGCTCTTCTTCTACGAGAATCAGCAGGTCGCCCGGCACACCGTTGTGCTTGCCGGCATTACCTTTGCCACCCATAGAGAGCTGCATGCCTTCGGCTACGCCTTTGGGAATGTTTACGGTAACGACTTCCTCACCGTACACGATACCTTCACCGGCACACTCCTTACACTTGTTCTTGATTACTTTGCCTTCACCGCCGCAGGTGGGACAGGTGGTGCGCGTCTGCATCGTTCCGAGAATGGTCTGCTGGTTGCGGATCACCGTACCGCTGCCTTTGCAAGTGGGGCAGGTCTCTGCACCTCCGTCTCCTTCGGCGCCGGTTCCATGACAGTGACTGCAAGGCACGTACTTTTTCAGCTTGAATTTCTTTTCTACTCCGGTAGAAATCTCCTTGAGGTTTAGTTTCACTTTGACGCGTAAGTCAGAGCCGCGATACCGCCGTTGCTGTTGTGCGCCTCCGCCGCCAAATCCGCCGAAACCACTGAAGCCGCCGCCAAAACCACCACTGTGTCCGCCAAATATGTCGCCGAACATGGAGAATATGTCATCCATGGACATGCCGCCGCTGAAACCGCCGAACGGACCGCCATTGCCGGCTGCGCCGCTCATTCCGGCATGACCGAACTGGTCGTAACGGGCACGCTTGTCCGGGTTACTTAATACATCGTATGCTTCTGCCGCTTCTTTGAACTTCTCTTCGGCTACCTTGTCGCCGGGGTTTTTGTCCGGGTGGTATTGGATAGCCTTTTTGCGATAAGCCTTCTTTATCTCGTCTACCGATGCTGTTTTCTCGACTTCCAGTACTTCGTAATAATCTCTTTTTTCCATATAACTGTGTATGTTATTCTCCAACCACTACTTTGGCATGGCGGATTACTTTGTCGTTTAGCATGTAACCTGTTTGCACGCAGTCCAGAATCTTGCCTTTCAATGCCTCGTCGGGAGCCGGGATTACGGCAATGGCTTCATGGTAGTCTGTATCAAGCGGTTGCTCTTTGGTTTCAATTACTTTGACGCCGTTGTGTCCCAGTACCGTCATGAATTTGTTATAGATGAGCTCTACACCCTCTTTCACAGCAGCCACGTCGGTGGCAGTCTCCATATTCTTCAAAGCACGTTCAAAGTCGTCCACAATGGGAAGGATACTGCTGATGCTCTTTTCACCGCCGTTCAGGATCAGTTCGGCTTTTTCTTTCATCGTGCGTTTGCGGTAGTTGTCGAACTCGGCGGAGAGACGCAGGTATTTGTCTTTCTGGTCTTCAATCTCTGCGTGGGCTTTCTCCAATTCTTGAGCGAGCTTCTCTTCCTCAGTCAGGGTAACTTCCTCTTTCTCGGTTGCCTCTTCACCGTTCTCTTCCGGAACAGCTTGTGCTTTCAACTCTTCTTCGTTGATGTTTTCTTTTTCTTTAGAATCCATATTATTGTTATGCTTGTTATTCTTATAAAATGGTTTTGCTTTCATTGCTGCTAAGGGTTAAGTTAATATGATATGTTTTTTATAGCAATAACTTTGCCAAATTGGCTGCTTTTGCCAAAAACGCCGCAAAGGTAATACTTTTATGTCAGATTGACAGCGAAATGCTCTATAAATAGGAAGTTAACATCGCGTGAACAGTAAGTTAACTTAATAGGAGGCAATAAGTTAACTTCATAAGACATGTTTAGTTAACTTCATATCGTGCAATAAGTTAACTTGTTGTAAGCTGTTTTACCGTATTATTTCGTATCTTTGCGCCCGCAATTTGCAGAATTATAGGTATTAATTGTAAGTAGTACACAATAAAATAGTAAATATAAAGATGATTACAGTCTCGAACGTATCGGTACAGTTTGGTAAAAGAGTGTTGTTTAATGATGTGAACTTGAAGTTTACAAGTGGTAATTGTTATGGTATAATCGGTGCTAACGGCGCTGGAAAGTCCACTTTCCTGCGGACTATCTCAGGAGACTTGGATCCGACAACGGGATCTATCATGTTGGGGCCGGGCGAGCGTCTTTCCGTTTTGAGTCAGGACCACTTCAAGTGGGATGCTTATACGGTGATGGATACTGTGATGATGGGACACACAGTGTTGTGGGACATCATGAAGCAACGCGAAGAGCTCTATGCCAAAGAGGACTTTACCGATGAGGACGGCTTGAAGGTTTCCGAACTGGAAGAGAAATTCGCCGAACTCGACGGCTGGAATGCCGAAAGCGATGCAGCCGCCTTGTTGAGCGGGTTGGGCATCAGGGAGGACAAGCATTACGTGCTGATGGGCGAGCTGAACAATAAGGAAAAAGTACGTGTGATGTTGGCGCAGGCCCTGTATGGCAATCCCGATAACCTCTTGCTGGATGAGCCCACCAATGACTTGGATATGGAAACCGTTACCTGGCTGGAAGACTACCTTGCCAACTTTGAACATACTGTCTTGGTGGTAAGCCACGACCGCCACTTCCTCGATTCTGTTTGTACGCATACGGTGGATATTGATTACGGAAAGATTAACCTTTTTGCCGGTAATTATAGTTTCTGGTATGAGTCGAGCCAGTTGGCTCTCCGTCAGCAGCAGAATCAAAAGGCTAAGGCCGAGGAGAAGAAGAAAGAGCTGGAAGAGTTTATCCGCCGTTTCAGCGCCAATGTGGCGAAGAGCAAGCAGACCACCAGCCGCAAGAAGATGCTCGAAAAACTGAATGTGGAAGAAATCAAACCGTCATCCCGTAAATATCCGGGTATCATCTTTACTCCGGAACGCGAACCGGGAAATCAGATTCTGGAAGTATCGGGACTGACCAAGACACTGGAGGACGGTACGGTGCTGTTCCGCGATGTGAATTTCAATGTGGAGAAGGGGGATAAGATTGTATTCCTCTCACATGACCCGCGTGCCATGACTGCTTTGTTTGAGATTATCAACGAAAACATGAAACCCGATTCCGGAACTTTCAATTGGGGTGTTACGATCACTACAGCCTATCTGCCGTTGGATAATACGAGCTTCTTTAATACGGATCTGAATCTGGTGGACTGGTTGAGCCAGTTCGGCGAGGGCAATGAGGTCTACATGAAGAGCTTCCTCGGACGTATGCTTTTCTCCGGTGAAGAAGTGCTGAAGAAGGCAAGCGTATTGTCGGGAGGTGAGAAGATGCGTTGTATGATTGCACGTATGCAGTTGCGCAATGCCAACTGCCTGATTCTGGATACGCCGACCAACCACCTCGACTTGGAGTCTATTCAGGCATTCAACAATAACCTGAAGACGTATAAGGGCAATATCCTGTTCTCATCCCATGACCACGAGTTTATCCAGACCGTGGCAAACCGTATCATCGAGCTGACTCCGAACGGTATTATTGACAAGATGATGGAGTATGATGAATATATCACTTCCGACCACATCAAGGAATTGAGGGCAAAGATGTATAATAAATAATATAGGTTAGGGTGTCAAAACTCTGACAAGCCTATCATTAGCTTCGCTCAAAACATCTTTTATTTCTTACGCTAATGTATAGTCTGTCATGCAGAACGTAGTGAAGCATCTCTTCTCCTACTCACACAGAGAGTAGATTCTTCGCTTCGCTCTGACTATACCTTAATAAAAAAGGTAGAAGAGGTTTTGAGCGAAGCTAATGACAGAGTAAAATGATAGTTAATGTTAGTTTTGACACACTTTCCTATCTTTTTTACTGAACATTTTTAAAATCACTCCTGTTCCCAGTATCATTAATACTGTACAAAGCATGGAGCCTTCAAAGCCGAAAGCGCCTCCGTTCATCAGGTTGGCTTCGGGCAGATGGAGTGTCAACATGCTCTCACCGAATTTATTCCCGCTGACTTCATATCCCAAGACAGGACCTTGTATCCAGTTCCAGAACCAATGTAATGCTATCGGAAAGCAGAGGTTGCGGGTATATATATAGGAAGAACCCAAAAGGACACCTGCCAGCAGAATATTGATAAAGGACAGGAAGTTGAAGTTCGGATTGCCTATATGAATCAGTGAGAACAGAACGGAGGAAAAGAACAAAGCCCAGAATTTATTTATCCCGCCTTGCAGCATCCGTTCCAGTACAAAGCCCCGCAATGCCAGCTCTTCCGTAACGGCTACCAGCAAGAAGAAAACAAAGCTGATCAATAGGGAAGAAGGATTGAATGTAACTCCTGTAATCTCTACCGCCCCTGCCAATAAGGATATGCCGAAGCCTACTGCATAAAGAACGATTGCCAGCAACGCTCCTGATAATAAATCCTTCCGGCGCATTGCCAACGAACGCCCCAGACCTGCCAATGACAATCCGCGGAAGTGCCACACAATCCAGGCGGAAAGGAATACGCCTATCAGCATCAGTGTTTCGCTCAGCATGAAGACAAACATGCTGTCCGGACTTTCTTTGTCCGTTTTCAGAAACAACACAGAGAAAGGAATACTCATGATCGTAACAAGTATAACGGCCAATGCGGCAAATGCAATAATGTCGATTGCAACTTTTCCAAAACGTTTGATTGGGAAGTCATTTTTTATATTTTCCATATATCGGTAAAGTGTTCTTTTGTTTGACACATCCTCTCTTAACTCTGGCAAAAATAATAATAAAAAGAAAAAATCATTATTCGGAATTGGCAGTTTCTTCTTATCTTTGAAAAATAAACTCAATCTGACACTTAAAACATGAACCTGAAAAAGATATTTTTAGTAATAGCCGGCTTGGGCATCCTATTGAACAGCTCTGCCCAGACTTCCAAAAGGTATACCGTTGCAAAGCCCGGCACTTTGGTAGAGATGCTGACCGAGGAGGAAGCTAACGAGATAACGCACCTTGTCTTGCAGGGCAAGCTGAATGCCATTGATTTCCGCCACTTGCGGGATGAGTTCAAGAAACTGCAGATACTGGATATATCCAATGCCTCTATCAGCATGTATGCCGGAAAGAACGGTACGCACCCCGACCGTTTCTATGTCTATCCTGCCAACTGCATCCCGTCTTACGCCTTTTGTAAGCAAATCAATGATAGCGTGTTTGCAGGAAAAACTTCTTTAACCCAAGTAATCCTGTCCGACAAGGTCAAGAATATAGAGGATGGCGCATTCAAGGGATGTACCAACCTGAAGATTTGTCAGATACGTAAGAAAACTCCCCCGAATTTGTTGCCCGGAGCTTTGGCCGACAGTGTGACAGCCGTATTCGTACCGCTGGGCAGCAGTGACGCCTATCGAAATGGCAAAAGGTGGGAGACATTCGCGTTTATAGAAGGTGAACCGGTGGGTGTCACTGTGCAGATAGCTGCTATGGGCAGCCTTGCCAGTGAACTTATTCATGCAGGCATACAGCCCAAAGATGTGAACTTCCTTACGGTGGAAGGAAAAATGGATGAGGCGGACTTCACTTTGATACGTAATTACATGCCTAATCTGGTGAGTGTGGATCTCTCCCGGTGTAATGCAACGGTTATTCCCGACTATACATTTACGCAAAAGAAATATCTGCTCAATATCAAGCTGCCCCATGGCTTGAAAAGTATAGGCCAGCGTGCATTTAGCGGGTGCGGACGCTTGTGCGGCACATTGGTATTGCCTTCCGGTGTGACGGCCATAGAATATGGCGCGTTCATGGGATGCGACAACTTGCGCCATGTTCTTGCCACCGGCAATAAAATCACCACTTTGGGCGATAACCTTTTCGGCAATGACAAGGATAAACTGATATATAGAGATTAGTGATTAACGTTAATCACTAACCCCTAAATACGTTCCACTCCGATCATAGTCAACTGTATGCGTTTCCGTTCGGTATCCACGCCCAGTATCTTGACGCGTACCTGTTGATGGATGGACACAATCTCATTGGGGTCTGATACATACTTCTGCGCAAGCTGGGAGAGGTGTATCAGGCCGTTTTCTTTGATGCCTATATCGACGAAAGCGCCGAAATTGGTGATGTTGCTCACGATGCCCGGCAGTTCCATGCCAATGCGAAGGTCGTCAATCGTACGCACGTTCTTGTCGAACTCGAATACCTTGATAGGCCCGCGCGGGTCGCGTCCCGGTTTTTCCAGTTCTTGCAGAATATCTTTCAGGGTGGGCATCCCGACGGTGGGAGAGAGGTATCGTTCCGGTTGTATCTTCAATCGCAGCTCCTTGTCGGCTATTAATTCGGCTACACTGCATCCCAGGTCCTTGGCCATTTGCTCCACAATATGGTAACTTTCGGGATGCACTGCCGTATTGTCCAACGGGTTCTTGGCATCCGGTATGCGCAGGAAGCCGGCGCATTGTTCGAAAGCCTTGGCGCCCATGCGCGGAACTTTCATCAATTCTTTACGGGAGGAGAACGCTCCGTTCTCTGCCCGGTAATTCACGATGTTCTGCGCCAATTGCGGGCCGAGTCCCGATATATATGTAAGCAAGTGGCTGCTTGCCGTATTCAGGTTCACGCCGACGAGGTTGACGCAGTTCTCTACGGTCTGGTCGAGAGATTTCTTGAGTTTGCTTTGGTCTACGTCATGCTGGTATTGTCCCACACCGATTGATTTCGGGTCTATCTTGACAAGCTCTGCCAACGGGTCCATAAGCCGGCGGGCAATGGACACTGCACCGCGTACGGTGACATCGTATTCGGGAAACTCGTCTCTGGCAATCTTGGAAGCGGAATAGATGGAAGCTCCTTGTTCGCTGACGATGAAGATCTGCACTTCCCGGTTGAATGTCTGCCGTTTCAGGAAATCCTCTGTCTCGCGGCTGGCGGTGCCGTTTCCAATGGCGATGGCTTCGATCTTGTAGGCCTCTATCATCTTTTGCAGTTTGGCGAATGCTTCTTTGCTTTGGTTCACAGGCGGATGCGGATAGATATTCTCATTATGCAGCAAATTGCCCTGTGCATCCAGGCATACCACCTTGCAGCCGGTACGGAATCCCGGATCTATTCCCATTACCCGCTTCTGCCCTAATGGTGAGGCGAGTAGCAGTTGCCGCAGGTTTTCCGCAAAGACGCGGATGGCTTCATCATCGGCACGCTCCTTACTTTGTGCGGCAAACTCTGTTTCGATGGACGGTTTCAGCAGACGCTTGTACGCGTCCTGTACGGCTTCGGCCACCTGTTTTCCGCAGGCATTGTTGCTCCGCACGAACTGTCTTTCCAACCGTTCAACGCACTCTTCGTCATTCGGGCTGATACTCACTTTGAGCACCCCTTCGGTTTCGGCGCGCCGAATGGCAAGCAAGCGGTGCGAACTGCAACGTTTCAGGGATTCCGAACAATCGAAATAGTCTCTGTATTTGGCCCCTTCTTCCTCTTTTCCTTTCACAACTTTGGCGGTCAGTACGGCTTGGCGTGCAAAGGTATTGCGCAGAGTGTTGCGGGCGCGTTCGTTTTCGCTGACTTGCTCGGCAATGATGTCGCGTGCGCCTTTCAGGGCATCGTCCGCATCTTTCACGTCGCCTTTCACAAAACCGGCGGCACGTTGTTCGGGATGAGGCTCGCGTTGGAGCATCAGTATGGTGGCGAGCGGTTCGAGTCCTTTCTGACGGGCTGCTTCCGCGCGTGTTTTCCGCTTGGGTTTGTAGGGCAGGTAGATATCTTCGAGAACGGTGCCGTCCCACGTTTCTTCAATGCGCTTTTGCAACTCCGGAGTCATCTTCCCTTGTTCCTGAATGGTGTTGATGATGGTTTCCTTCCGCTTGGCTGTTTCGTTCAGCTTTTCGTAATGGGTTTGGATGGCTTCTATCTGTACTTCATCCAGTCCGCCTGTCATTTCTTTACGGTAGCGGCTGATGAAAGGGATTGTTGCTCCGTCATTGAGCAGGGACAATGTCTGTCCGATTTGTTTTTCTGATATGCCGAGAATGGCAGCTATCATGTTGTGGAAGATTTGTGTCATGTCAGCTTCTTTTTAATAATGCGTGCCAAAAGTACGAAAAACAATCTTTCTTTGTGCCTTTTTTGAGTTTTATTGTATCTTTGCGACAGTTCCCCGGGATTATGAGATTATTTAAGAATATATTTTATAGAGCATTGCTCTGCCTGACGGCGTTTCTTTTCCTTGCGCGCCCTGCCTTTGCGGTGACGGGCGACCATCCTGTGCTTATCATCAGTTCTTATAATCCTGACGCGGGCCAGACTTCGGGCAATATTTCCGACTTTATGGAAGAATTTCAGCGCTTGGACGGGAAGTGCGGGGTAGAATTGGAGAACATGAACTGCAAAAGTTTCTCCGAGGCTCCTTGGTGGAAGCAGAGAATGGTGGGCATCCTTTCCAAATATCAGGGCACAAAGATTCCTTCGCTCATAATACTGATAGGGCAGGAAGCGTGGGCAGCCTATTTGTCGCTGGAGGACTCCGTCCGGGGCGAAGTGCCGGTGATGGTGGCATTGGCCAGCCGCAATGTGGTGCTTTTGCCGGAGCATGGCACAGACCTGAAAACGTGGATGCCCGAATCGTTGGATTTCCTCGACGATTTTCCCGACTCTCCGATTAAGAGTGGATTTATTTATCAATATGACGTAGAGGCCAATATCCGCATGATAAAGCAGTTGTATCCCAAGACGGAACACATCGCTTTCATTTCGGACAACAGCTACGGCGGCGTCACCTTGCAGGCGCATGTGGTGAAAGAGATGAGGAAATTTCCGGAATTAGGGCTTATCCTGCTGGACGGACGTGTCAACACCATTTATACCATTAGCGACAAGCTGCATGCTTTGCCGCCCAATACCGCCTTGCTCATGGGAACATGGCGGGTGGACATGAACGACGGTTACTTCATGCGCAATGCCACTTACGCCATGATGGAGGCGGCTCCCGACCTGCCTGCTTTCTCCATCACCTCTGCGGGCATCGGCTATTGGGCTTTGGGCGGAGTGGTGCCTCATTACCGCCCTTTGGGCAAGGGGCTGGCGCAGCAAGCCGTCCGTCTGTTGAAGAATCCGGAGAAAGCCATGCTGGAGATTATTCCCACCCAGACCGTCATGGACGGCAAACTGATAAAGGAGAAGGATCTGGATATATCTTCACTTTCCGGACCTGTGGAATTGGTAAATGTAACTCCGTCTTTCTATGAGCAGTACAAATATCATATATGGGGGATAGCAGCCGTTCTGCTCAGCCTGTTGGTGGGATTGTTCGTCTCTCTCTATTTCTACTATCACACGAAGAAACTGAAAGACGAATTGGAAGTCTCTGAGGCATCCTTGCGTGAGGCGAAGGAGAGGGCGGAGGAGGCAAACCGCCTGAAGAGTGCATTCCTTGCCAATATGAGTCATGAGATACGCACACCGCTGAATGCTATTGTGGGATTTTCGGATGTGCTCTCTGCCGGCGATATTCCGTTGGAGGAGCAACGGGGATTTTTTGAGATTATCAAGGCGAATTCGGACTTGTTGCTCCGGCTGATTGATGATATTCTGGACCTTTCCCGGCTGGAGGTGGACCGGGTGACCTTTACGCAGGAAAAGTGTGATGTGGTGCAGGTTTGTACGCAGGCTTTGGCCTCTGTGGCACAGGCGCGCCGGTCGGCCAACAGGTTCCTGTTTGAAAGTCCGCTGGAAAGTCTGGAGCTCCATACGGACATCCAGCGTATGCAGCAGGTGATCATAAACCTGCTGTCCAATGCGGATAAGTTTACGAAGAACGGCACGATAACATTGAAGGTGGGGCTGGACGAGAAGAAGCATGTTGTGCTCTTTTCTGTGTCCGACACAGGCTGCGGCATACCGTTGGAAAAACAGAAGAAAGTGTTCGAACGCTTTGAGAAACTGAACGAATATGCTCAGGGCACAGGGCTTGGCCTTGCCATCTGCAAACTGATTGTGAAAAAGTGGGGTGGGAAGATATGGGTAGATCCGCATTATACACAGGGCGCCCGTTTCCTTTTTACCCATCCGCTGGATTGATAAAAGAAGAAAATAAGAGTATGAAGAGACGAATTTGTTGCTTTGTATGGCTTTTCCTGCTGCTCGGAACGGTTGCGGCACAGGAGAAGGTCGTTAAGTTGAAGATAGTACAAACCAGTGACATACATGGGAACTACTATCCCCATGATTTTATTTTGCAGAAGGATGCCGCCGGGAGTTTGGCGCGTGTATATGCTTTTGTGCAGAAAGAGCGCGAGACGTATAAAGACAACCTGATTCTGCTGGACAACGGTGATATTCTGCAAGGGCAGCCTACGGCTTATTACTACAACTACATTGATACTGTGTCGCCGCATCTGACGGCCGAAATGCTGAACTACATGGGCTATGATGCCGGCAATATGGGCAACCATGATGTGGAGACCGGACGTGCCGTTTTCGATCGTTGGGCAGGCGATTGCCACGCCCCTGTGCTGGGAGCCAACATCATTGATACGGCTACGGGTAAGAATCATTTCCCGCCCTACGTGACGCTTGAACGCGACGGTGTAAAGATTGTGGTTCTCGGCATGATAACACCCGCTATCCCGATGTGGCTGTCCGAAAACCTGTGGAAAGGCCTGCGCTTTGACGATATGGAAACAACGGCGCGCAAGTGGATGAAGATAATTCGTGAGAAGGAACGCCCGGATGTTGTAGTGGGTATGTTCCATGCCGGACAAGACGCTTTGCTGATGGGCGGCAAATATAGGGAGAACGCTTCGCTGGACATAGCACGCAATGTGCCGGGGTTCGACATCGTACTTATGGGGCACGACCATGCCCGCGAGTGCAAGAAAGTGCAGAACGTGGCGGGCGACTCCGTATTGGTGATGGACCCGGCGAGCAACGGCGTGGTGGTGAGTGACATTGACCTGACTGTGACGCTGCGTAATGGCAAGGTAGTGGATAAGCAGATCAACGGTGTGCTGACCGAAACCGGTGACTACGGCATCAGTGAGGACTTCATGAAGTATTTTGCGCCGCAATACGCCACCATCCAGAATTTCGTATCGAAGAAGATAGGGCATTTGACGGAGACAATCTCCACCCGTCCCGCTTACTTCGGCTCTTCTGCTTTCATCGACCTGATCCATACTTTACAGCTTAACATCAGCGGTGCGGATATTTCGTTGGCGGCTCCTCTGTCCTACGACACCCGGATTGAGGAAGGGGATGTCTATGTGTACGACATGTTCAACCTGTATAAGTACGAGAATATGCTCTACACCATGCGCCTTTCGGGCAAGGAAATACACGATGTTCTGGAAATGTCCTATGCCCTGTGGACCAACGGTATGGCTTCTCCCGACGACCACATCCTGCTGTTCCGCGACAAGCCGCGCGAAGGTGCGGCAGACAGGGCGTCTTTCAAGAATTTCAGCTTTAATTTCGATTCGGCGGCAGGCATCGTCTATACAGTGGATGTGACGAAACCGGAGGGACAGAAAGTGACCATTCACAGCATGGCCGACGGCACTCCGTTCGATATGGACAAGATGTATGCGGTGGCTCTCAACTCTTACCGGGGCAACGGCGGTGGGGAACTGCTGACCAAAGGTGCGGGAATCCCTCAGGACAAATTGAAAGAACGTATCATCCGTTCTACGGATAAGGATTTGCGTTACTATCTGATGCAATACATAGAACGGAAGAAGGTAATCGAACCGCGTGCGCTCGGCCAGTGGAAATTTGTTCCGGAGGAATGGGCGGCTCCTGCTTCCAAACGCGATTATGAGTTTCTCTTTGGTAAAGTTCAGGAATAATTCGTACCTTTGCAACCCGGATAGAACAAACAAGATAATAAGGACGTGAGAGGATTGAAAAGAACAATATGCGCATTATGCTTGCTGGCACTCTTTGTGGCCTATCAGGCAAGTGTGACGGCTTTCACTCACGTCCACTACGTTAATGGGGTGCTGATTACCCACTCGCACCCTTTCCACAACCAGCACTCACATTCTGCCACTTCGCTGATTGTCATAGGGCTGTTGTCCCACTTCAGTTCGGACAAACCGGACTGCTGCGAAATGTTGCATCCGATGCGTGCTTTGCTGCGGGTGCTCGAAAATGCAACCGACACGCCTGTCGTAAAAGGCAAAACGTGCCGGGTGATTTCACTTCGCGCTCCCCCCTGTTTCGTTACACTTTGATATTTTTCCGCATGAACGTCGGGCATTTACCATGCCTGCGTTGCCATTGATCGTAACTGTTTACAATTGGTTTATATCAAGAGCATCTGTTGTTCGGAGCGTATAAGCTGATTGTGTGTATTTACTTAAAAAAGCGATTATTCAAATGAAACATTATATATTGGCGCTGGTGCTTGCCATGGCAAGCATCAACGCAGCTATTGCTGCAAATCCCATTAGGGAAGGCAATATGATTTCCGGCCATGTCCTTGTGAAAGGTTCGGAGGAGAACATACCGTATGCCACTGTTTTGATAGTGGGCAGCGGACAGGGAACGGTGTCTAATGAAGAAGGCCAGTTTGAACTCAAGAACCTTCCGGCGGGCAAATACACCTTGCGCGTATCCGCGGTAGGCTATAAAACACAGGAAAAGGAGATCGAGGTGAACAAAGACTTCACCGCCGTTGTACATTTCCAGATGCAGGAGGAGAGCTTCATGACAGATGAGGTCGTAGTATCGGCCAATCGCAATGAAGTGAGCCGTAAGGCAGCCCCTGTGGTGGTAAACGTGATGAGCACCAAACTTTTTGAAATGGTGAATTCCACCGACCTTGCCAAAACACTCAACTATCAGTCGGGACTGCGTGTGGAGAATAACTGTCAGAACTGCGGCTTTCCGCAAGTGCGCATCAATGGACTGGAAGGGCCTTACTCCCAGATCCTGATTAACAGTCGCCCCATTATCAGTGCCTTGAGTGGAGTGTACGGGCTGGAACAGATACCGGTGAACATGATTGAGAGGGTGGAAGTGGTGCGCGGTGGCGGCTCGGCGCTGTTCGGCGCGAATGCTGTGGGCGGAACCATCAATATCATTACCAAAGACCCTATCAATAATTCCTTTCAGGTGTCGAGCATGTTCTCCAATATGGACGGCAAGTCATGGGAGCAGTATATGGGCGCCAATGTCTCTCTGGTGGCCAAAGACAACTCCTACGGCATCGCTCTTTACGAAAGCTATCGCAACCGCAATCCTTACGACCGCGATGGAGACGGCTTCTCCGAACTGGGCAAGCTGAACATGAATACTTTCGGCTTTCGCGCCTATTACCGCCCTACGCATTTCAGCCGCATCAACCTGGAATATCACACTACGAACGAGTTCCGCCGCGGCGGCAATAAGTTCGACTTCCAGCCGCACGAAACGGACATCACAGAGCAAACCAAGCATATCATCAACAGCGGTGGCTTGAGCTACGACCTCTTCTGGCGTGAATATAAGCATAAGATCTCATTGTACGGCTCCATTCAGCACACCGACCGCAACAGCTACTACGGTGCGCAGAAGGACCTGAACGCTTACGGCAAGACAAACGACTTGACTTGGGTGGCAGGCGGCATGTACGTAGGCAATATGGATAACTGCCTTTTTGCCCCCGCCACTTTTACGGGCGGACTGGAGTATCAGAACAATTCCATGCACGATGTGATGACGGGCTATCACCGCGACATGCAGCAGGATGTCCGCATTGCCAGTGCCTTTGTGCAGAATGAATGGAAGATGAATGTCCTGACCATGCTGGTGGGCGCCCGGCTGGATAAGCACAATCTGATAGACAAGTTGATTTTCAGTCCCCGCGTCAATCTGCTCTATAAGCCTTCCGAGGATTTTCAGGCGCGTCTGACGTACTCCACCGGTTTTCGTGCGCCGCAAGCCTATGATGAAGACCTCCATGTCACCGCAGTGGGCGGCGAGGGTGTGCAAATCAAGCTGGCGGACAACCTGCGCGAAGAGCGTTCCAACAGTTACAGCGGGTCGGTGGACTGGACCACTCATTTGGGACATTGGCAGGCCAACATACTTGTGGAAGGCTTCTATACGGATTTGCGCCATGTTTTTGTTCTTGAGGACATCGGAAAGAACGACATAGGCGATGTTATCAAAGAACGCCGTAACGGCAATGGTGCCCGCGTGTACGGAGCAAACCTCGACGCCAAGATTGCCCATGGCAAGGAAGCGCAGTTCCAGTTGGGCTTTACCGCGCAGCGCAGCCGCTACACCCACGAGGAGGCATGGACAAAAGTGGACGGTGTGGACCTGACTACCAAGCGCATGCCCCGCACACCGGATTATTACGGTTACTTCACTTTCTCGTCTGCTCCGGTGAAGAATTTCGACTTCTCACTGTCCGGCACTTATACGGGCAAGATGATTGTGCCGCACTATGCCGGATATATCGAAAAAGACCGCATGGAGAATACGCCCCAGTTCTTCGACCTCAATCTGAAGCTGAATTATACGTTTGTGTTGCACGACCACATCAAATTCCAGCTGAATACGGGCGTGCAGAACATCTTCAATAGTTTTCAGAAAGATCTGGATAAGGGAGAATTCCGCGATGCCGGTTATTTTTACGGCCCTACACAACCGCGTACATTCTTCATAGGATTTAAAATAATGAATTAGGATAACATTCACGATTTTTAAATTAATTATTTCGCGAATAATCCTATATTTGCCGGCAAAGCACAAGACCAATGAATACAAAACAGATACGCAATGTCGACATATCCGGCATACAACATCTGCCTATGATTGACTTTATCGGCAATGATTTTGCTATTTTTGATGATATCAGGGACATTCCTTTTACGCCATATCCCACTCGTCTGAATGCGGCCTGTCTTGCAGTCTGCCGGAAAGGCCGGTGCAGGATGAATATCAATCTGCAGGAGTATGAAATGAGGGAAGGAATGCTCTGTATCATCCTGCCCGAACAGATTGTGCAGCAAGGTGAGCGCTCTGATGACTTCTCCGGCAGCTTTATAGCGGTGTCCAGAGACTTCATGGATGTGGTGATACCCACCATGCAGCAACTGTTCCCCATGTTTTTCATGATAAAGGAGCGGCCCTGCATCAAGGTCACCGCCGAAGAGTTACAGGCATTCGAGGAATATCATTCTTTTCTGTGGAGGAAAGTGAGGCTGAAGGACAATCCGTACCGTAAAGAGATTACGCAGGGATTGTTGCTGGCGCTGTTCTATGAAATCTATGATATTTATCAGGGGCACACCGCGAAGGAACGTACCCCGAAAAGCCGTAAGGAGGATTTGTTTGAGCACTTCATCCGGTATGTATCCGAGGGCTATAAAGAGGAGAGGAGTGTGGCCTATTATGCCGGCAAGATGTTTCTCACGCCCAAGCACCTTTCTACCGTAGTGAAAGAGGTGAGTGGCAAGACGGCGGGCGAGTGGATTGACAGTCTGGTGATTCTGGAGGCGAAAGCCTTGTTGAAATCATCCGAGCAGAGCATTCAGGAAATAGCCGATGAACTGCATTTTGCCAACCAGTCATTTTTTGGAAAGTATTTCAAGCATCATACGGGCATGTCGCCTAAGGAATATAGGAAACAGTAGTGTGAGCGTTCACTATATAACACAGGGCTGAACCGCTGGAAATCCGGTGCGGTTTGCAGTGGAAGCCTTTAAAATAAAGTAGTATGGAAAAAAGAGAAATTGATCTTACCGTTTCCTGTTATGGGAAGGTGAAAGATGTGAAGTATGATGTTGTCATTCTTCCTTGGGGGGCTACCGAGCCTCATAATCTGCATCTGCCTTATCTGACAGACTGTATTCTTCCGCATGATATTGCCGTAGATGCCGCTACGCTGGCATTGGAACGTTCCGGTGTGCGCTGCATGGTGATGCCTCCCGTACCTTTCGGTGCGCATAACCCCGGACAGCGCGAGCTTCCTTTTTGTATTCACACCCGTTATACCACCCAACAGGCCATTCTGGAGGACATTGTAGCTTCTCTTTATGTTCAGGGCATACGCAAACTGGTGATCCTCGGCGGACATGGCGGGAACAACTTCAAAGGGATGATTCGCGATCTTGCCGTTACTTATCCCGACTTCCTGATTATGGCAACCGATTGGTTCAGCATCATTCCCACCAAAGGCTATTTTGAGGCCGACATAGACGATCATGCCGGCGAATCGGAAACTTCTGCCATGATGTACTATCACCCCGAACTGGTGAACCTTGCTGAGGCCGGTGACGGAGCTTCCCGTCCGTTTGCCATCGCTTCGTTGAATGAGAAAGTGGCATGGACGCCCCGCCATTGGGATAAGGCTACGGTGGATAGTGGAGTGGGGAACCCCAAGAAAGCTTCCGCGGAAAAGGGAGAACGCTATCTCAAGCCGGTTATCGAGAAACTGGCAACGCTCTTTGCGGAAGTCGGACAGCACGATCTTTATTGAGAGGCTTTTCCTCTCTTTCCGCCCTGCCCGGTAATATATAAAAAAGGGGGGGAGGTATGCGGGAATGATAGTCGAACTTCATTCCCGCACACCTCCCCCTGGTTTTTTAGTGCACCTCTAAAAACTAAACCTGCTCCAGAACCCGCCTTTCTTTCTTGGGGGAGCTTCATCCATATTGCGATATAACTCCTCGTATGTCAGTTTCTTCTGAATCATGCGGTATATATCTCCCCAATCGGGCAGGCCGCCTAAATTGCGGTCGTCAATAAAGATATCCGCCTTTACCTTGCGCGAGAAACCATGATGTGCAGCATCTTCCTCTGGATAATCCCGGTTTATGGCATAAAACTCCACGCCCCGTTCCCTGCACCATTCCACAGCTTCTTTCAGAAGTTCTCCTTCGCGTACGGTCCACAGTATCAGCCGGTGATGATCTTTCATCAGCATTTTCAGCGTATCGGTGGCAAAAGGAATTTCGTTTCCTATCTTAGGGTAGCGGTGCTCTACGATTGTGCCGTCAAAATCAATGGCGATGGTCATAGGTCAGTTTTTGATTTATGGTGTTTGTTCCTTTCGGGTTATGTCAGTCAAATCAGAGTGTACCGCCACCGGAATGTTGGTCACTGCTTTGGTTGGTGTACTTTTCTTCAGATCCGGTATAACATTTCAATGCAATTGTGACATTCTTCTTGACGCCGTTTGCCATGATCTTGAAAGTATATGTTTTGGTACAGTATTTGGCTTTGTTCTGATAGTAGAGAATGCTGTTTCCGCTGATGTTGGTCTTCAGGACACGCTCTACGGTGTAAACAAGCGGATTGCCTTCCGTAGACCGGATTTGCGCTTCGATGGCTGCCGCCAGTTTCTCATCCTCTGCACCGGCTGCTTTCAGTGCGGCGGCGGGAGTTGTGGTGTATTCCCATCCTGCTTTGATGGCAACTTTTATTTCAAAATCTTTGATGCCGGATATATTTCCGCTGTTATCCTTCTTTACGGTTTCCGCGCCGTTGGCAAGGTTGGCTTCGCCCACCGTTTCTTTGCTCGTCACTTTTTCGGCCTTTATGCGTGTGGCATATTTTCCGGCAATCGTAGTGCCTGTGGGAATGGTGATTTCATAGTTTCCGTTGTTGAACTTCACTTCCGTATTCAGGTCCTCCCATGCTCTGGTGAGAGTAGCATCCTTCTGAGCCACCATGTTGTCCGGGTCGAAATAGATGGAAACATTTGCACTTGGGTTTGGCGTAGCAATGACGATATCTTTCTTGGCAGTGGCATTTGCCGGTTCTGCCTTGATGGCAATGCTGCTTACTGCCACCTGTTCCACCTCTTTCTTCTCACTGGTGACAGGGGCGGATACATTGGCTTTGGGCTCTTCATAGGCTCCGGCACTGATTTTCACACCCTCATCCATTGCGTTGGCGGGAGCTGTTACAATGGCTGCGGGAGTTTCCGTTTCAGTAGCTGCCGGTACTTCCACCTTCGTTTCCTGACCCGATACGGCTTCTTTAGGGGCAGTATATTCTACGACCTTGCTCATTTGGACGTTGAGCGTCAAAGTGCTGCGTTTTTTGGCGGATGATGCGATGTTCACCTTTGTGCTGAAGTCCTCCAGCTTGCTTGCCTTTACGGTTACGGTGTAGTCACCGGTCTTGCTCAGGGTCAGGTTGTATTTGCCTTGTGCGTCGGTGGTAGCTTTTATGTCATCCGTTATTTTCACTTCCGCACCCTTCACCACACCTTCGGCAGACGACACAACACCTACCAGATAATATTCGGTAGTAGTATCCAGCGGGTCTGGAAGTTGTTCCGGAGTTTTGTCATCTTTACCGCATCCGGCAGCGGTCAGGCAGATTGCAGTGAGCAATACTCCCATTCTGAAAAAGCTTCTCATTTTCATAACTTCTTGTTTTTTAATTAGAGTTTGTACTTGATAATTTCTATTTAGTTTTTCTTTCCTGTTCCTTAATGAGGAAGTGGCGTATATAGTCGGGCTGGTAGAAGTTGCTGCTTCTGTTTTCATCCGGACGTATGTTGTAGCTTTTCCCCATTTGGTCGTTGATGTATTTTCCATGAGACACCATGCTGTATGTCCAGGCAAAGTAGTCGGCGGGTTTTATCCGGAAGGCATGGTTCCGTTTCCATCTTTTTCCGGGCAGAGGTATGGCGAAGTGAAAGCCGCCGTTTATCTCTCCTCCCGTATACAATGCGTACAACCCTATGGCATATTCTCCGAAATGTCGTGTACAGTCACCTCTCACTCCGTAATCTCCATAGATGTAGCGTCCGCCTTGCAAGTCAAATTGCAGGTTGGTGTGGGGCTCATATACGCTTGCTTTGAGAAAGGCATTGACTCTCGGAGTAGTGCTGACGTACCATCCTTCACCGTCCACGATAGCCGAATATACGGTTGTGCCTACCAATGCTCCGAGTTCCAGCCTGCCATTGTCTGTCCGGAACTTCATATCCAGTTGCGCACCCATGCGATTGTGAGTGAAGTTTCCGGCTGTAATTCGCCCGAAGAGGTTGTTTCTGAACCTTACCTCTTGCGACAAGGTCATCACGCCCGGATGTATCTTTTTATATTCCCCATATAGGTTGGCAGCTATGGGGAATACAACTTGCGCTGTCAGTTTTCCACCTTTCCACAGTCCCATTTCTATGGCAGGGCTGAGGTTGACGGCGTAGGTATATAGTTTGTTCAGGCTGTTATTCTTCAAGAACAGTTCGGGATATACGATGACATCCACTTTCCATGCCGAAGGGTTTTCAATTTCCTTTGCGTTTTCTACGGCTTTCATGGCATGGTCGGTATCAATGCTGATGCCCATTTCTGCATACACCTGCATCAGAGAGATCTTTTCTTCCCGATAATCATTCAGCAAGGTGTCCGGCAGACTGATGCATAACTGAGGTATTTGGTTCTCCAATGCAACCAGTTGCAGGCTTTTGTTTACATTGCTTTCCAAACAGGCATCTATCGCTTCTCCTATTCCCTGGTAAGTGCTCCGATACACATTGTTTTCAAAAGTGACGGTTATACATTCTCCGGTCTCTGCATAACGGATATTCTCCATGCCGATAGCTTTCAACTTCTCAGTGACGGATTGGGCGCTGGCTATGGCATTGGGAAGTAAGCAACAAATGGAGAAAAGCAGATATGATATAGAATGTTTTTTCATAAATATCCGTTTCTTTAGTGCAATAGCTTACACTCGTACCGTATTCCGCCTGACACACATTTGAAGTCTCTGGTAAAGATGTGCAATGAGATATGTCTCCATAATCTGGTGGCGGCTCCTATGTTGAATCCGTCGGAATCATATTCTGCCATGAACGCCATTTCCCTGTAAAAGGCGGGAGAGTAGCTGATGCCGCCAAACGGGCCTTTCTGTATGCTCCGGTCGTTTATCGGAATATAATATCCGGCAGTCAATGCAAGCCTGTCCCTTCCGGCTATGGAGAAACTTTTGGTCAATACTCCGTATACGGTACCGAAGTAATTATTTCCCGTATTCTTGAAAGGGTCGTCCACACCGATTACTACTGAAGGATGAAATCTGCCTTCTTTTAGCGGGCGTAGGCGTGCGGTCATTGAACGGTCTTGCTGGAAATATCCTTTTTTTCCGTCATATCGTGTTGTTTTCAACAGGGTGCACCGATAGCTCATCTCCAGTATTGACAGAAATGTTATGTTGATGAAATAATTTCCTGTGTTGAAGTTGAATGGGGTCATGCCATTGGGCAGATAGTTTCCGCCACCCATGAAAGTGCCGGTCTCCTGCATGTCGGCAGTGGGGATGTTCAGTAGGCCGGTGTTGCCCATGGAGTATTGGGCGCTTACCTTAATGGCACAGCACAGCAGACAGCATACAAAAAACTGTTTCTTCAGTTGAAGCATGTGTTATATGATGTAACTTGGTTCTGTAAGTTTTGGAAAGTTTTTCCTGCTTTAAAGCACGCTACGCTATTGCCTATCACATGGGGAAGTTATTTGTGAGGGCATATAATCCTTTTTTAAACTCGTGGCAAAATTAAGACAAATGTATTTAATAAGCAAGGGAAAAAGGGGGAATATCAGTGGAACAACACTTCTTTGTATACTTTTATAACTTCTTCTGCTATTTTATCCCAATTATATTTTTCCATATTATATTGTACGGTAGAGTAGGGGAAACTCAATATTTTCTGTAATTTGTTTTGTAGTGAACTTATATTTCCTGTGGGAAAATATGCATCAGATGGAAGTCCCACTTCTTTGTTGGCAGGAATGTCACTAACGATGACGGGTAGGTTATAACTCATAGCTTCTAACAATGCAATAGGAAGTCCTTCATGTGAAGAGGGTAGTACAAAAACGCGTGCATTACTAAGAAGAGAATGTAGCTTTTTTCCTTTTACGAATCCGGTGAGTATTATTCCTTTTTCTTTCGCCATTTGTTTAAGTGAGCGTGAATACTCATCCTCAAAATCTGTATCTCCAGCTAGTACTAATTTGAAGTCTTTTGTATCTATCTTGCTGAAAGCTTCCATTAAGTGATGTAGATTTTTCTCAGGAACAAAACGACACATCCCCAATATGTATTTTCTCTTTTCTATTTCCAATTCTTTAAAATATTCGGGGTATTCACAAATTTGGGGTTGGGGGACGCCATTATATATCAAATGTACTTGATTTGTGCGGTTATATTTCTGAGCAATCAAATTTTTGATTACATTTGAGATAACAATTATGTCATCTGCAAACATACATCCCATGCGCTCACCCAATTTTAATATATTTTTCGCTATTACTCCCCACTTATCTCGATCATAATCCGGACCGTGGTGGGTAAATACAACTTTCATACCTAGTATTTTTGCGTATGGTATTAGTAAAGCAGGGCCTATAGCATGTATATGCAGTATGTCTGCTTTTAATTTCTTAGCCCTGTTTATAGCACGGAAGGTATGGATAATTGCTTCGAACGATTTTTTTTGGGGGGTATCAATATCCACTAACTTCACATTTTTCCATTCAGAAAGTGAATCATGTGCATAGTTAAGACGGCGAATTACCGTCGTATCTACACCTTTAGCCGCAATGCGAGGAAATAACTCTTCACAATGTGTCTCTACGCCACCTATGATATTAGGAATTCCACGAGTACCAGTAACAACAAGTTTCATGTTTTACTAATTTATATAGATTATGTTCCGAAAAGTTATTCGGACTAAATGATAATACTAAGTTTTGTAAACTAAGCGTTGTGAAATAATATTGGCTAAAATTTCTCTCTTAAATCTCCTTGACAAGGATCCTGACCGACATTACACCATTTGGGAACTAGGCATATATTTTTTCCTTGTAATGATTTTAACTTATTAGTTAATGCCCATTTTAGTGGATATTTAATGTACTTGTGCATTACAGGGCTTGCTGTACCTACCATCCAGCAGTTCTTTGGGCAACGCCGTACCATGTTACGAACCTCTTGGGCTTGTTCACTTTTCCAAATCTTCATGAAGTCAGGGGTCTCATGGATATTACCCATACTTTTTTTCCAATACTTCTCTTCCAAACCGTTACATGGGAATACATCGCCGAAAGGATCTATGAAAAAATTGGCTGATCCTGCTTCACAAGGTAACATGCGGCGTCCACCTTCGATGTAGTTAATCAGTCCCATGTTGAACCAAGCACGAAACCAACTTTTTGGATGGTTTTCTTTCATTTGCCATTCAATAAGTTGTTTGAAATCCTCATATACTTCATTCTTATTAGTAATGATATTATCATTTTTATGGAAGTAATATGAATTATGAAAAGCAGCAGTAGCGAATTCCATGCCTAGGCTCTTACTTAACTGATAGAGCGATAACATGTCTTTTGAGTTATTATTTGAGACCGTACAGCCAAAACCTATATCTTTTAAACCCATTTCTTTCAGGGTGAGTAGGGTGCGTAAGCCCTTATCAAAGCCACCTGTATGGCCACGCAACTCATCGTTTTTAGAACTTAGTCCCTCAATTGAGATACGAATACCAATCTTGGGAAACTTTTTCGCTAAAGCTACTACTTTATCTTCAAACCAACCAGAAGTGGAGATAACGATACGATCGGTATGTTTATAACATTCTTCTACAATTTCGGCTAAATCTTCGCGTATGAAAGGTTCGCCACCAGTCAGATTGATGAATTTCAGTTTAGGTAGTGTTTTCAAATCGCTTGCTTTTATTTCTTCACTTTTATTGGTGGGGTTAAACCAAATATTACACATTTTGCATTTCATTGGGCAACGATAAGTCAAGATAATACTTGCGTCCGTTGGATAGGGTATAGAATTGGGGTTAGTCATATTTTTTTATTTTTCTTGATATATTTTTATTAGTTTGTTATAGTGTCTTTCTGCATTGTAGCGTTGTTGAGATGCAGTAGCAATAGCAGTATAGTCAAAAGAGTGAGCGAACATAGCTTTTATTTTGTCCTGCAAATCTTCTACATTGTGACTTTTGAATGTCATGCCTGTTTTTTTTGAAATCAGTTCAGGTATACCACCAATTGCAGCACCCAATACTGGGGTGCCTAGACATTCTGCTTCGATTATTGACAAAGGATTATTCTCATACCATTCTGAAGGAACCACTGAGAAACGAGCGCCACTTACTAATCGTTTAATCTCATCCCATTGTTTGAAACCTACAAACTTAATATGGTTACTTGCCATTGATTTCAGTTCCGTTTCCAATGGACCGCCACCTATTATTATTAACTTATACTTTGGCAAAGTATTGGCAGCTTTAATCAGAGTCTTTATTCCTTTCTCATGGTTAAGACGTCCAATATAGCAGTAATAATCACTGCGCTTCGTATAATCATCAGATGAGCATTTTGTTACGTCAATGAAATTGCACAATGTATGCAGTTTTGAAGCTATGAATCCACCTTGTTTCATTTTGTCACACATAAATTGACTCGGTCCAATGAATACATCAGTGCAGGCTTCCAAACGTTCACACGTCCATTTCATAGCTTCACGATAAGAAAGGAAACTCGCAATCTTGGAGTTTTTCATGCATTTATATTCTAGGACTTTGCTCTTGTTTGTGAAGCAGGCTTCGCAAATTGTGTTACCGTTGCGTAAACAATCATAGCGAGGACAGAGTAATTTATAATCATGTAATGTCCATATTATACGAATGCCACGTTGATGTGCCAACTCTGCAATGATAGGTGATAATTGCGAATGGATATTGTTTAAGTGAACTACGTCCGGTTTAAAATTATTAAGTAATGCAATAAATTTTTTTTTCACTTCATTGGAACCAAAAGGTCGCATAACCGTCTCCAGTATGCTAAGATCTGGCTTAAATTTTATTTCACTGGGAAAATACTTGCTCCATTTGCAAGGAAGCGTTTCCGGATGTTGCATGGCGAATACTGCTACTTCGTGATCGTGTGCTTTTAGTAGTTCTTCTGTATTAATGGTACACACACAATCTCCACCGCGGCGATAATAGAATTTATTGGCTAATAATATCCTCATATTTTCAGTTCTTCTATTTTTTATATATGTTGCTCTTTGTTAATTGTCGAATATTTATTATGTATTTTCTTATATTATATCATCGAATATTTTCATCCGATTACTCCATATGAATTTTCTGGAGCATTTTATGACTTCTTGTGATAATCTGCAAAGAATGTCTGGATGTTTTATGAAATGCTCTATATGCCAAGCTATATCTGTTGTAACTTGTTTATATGAATAGGTATTTTGATACCACATTTCTCACATACTACGCCTGCCATACCGCAATGATTTAATGTCATGGTAGGAACTTCCCATGACATGACCTACCAAAGTACGGTAGTGGTTATCTCTCCTAATATCTTCATTTTCTACATAATAGTTCTAGTATAGACATTGATTTTTCTCTTTCTTTTGCGATGATTGTATTAACTGAATCATATTTTATCATTTTGTCAGCTATGGAAAAATCATTATAATTTGAAATAATACGATCTTGCAACCCTGTAAGTTGAAGAATACTTTGATTACGTACTCCGGTTTTGTTATTAGGTAGGATTTCGATAAACTGGCAATTGAAGTTGAGTGCAAATGCAGTACCATGAAAAGAATCTGTTATAAAGTAGGTTGAATTTTTGATATAGGATAGAAAGTCTCCCATATCAGGCAAATACACAAACTTTCCACCACGTGCATATTGATGTAAGGTAGGGGAAATTCGTAGTAAAGGCAAATCTATATGTTGCGCAAATTTATTAGCGTAGTCACTGAGCATCGGATTGTTGTGAAGCTGATAAACTAATACATATTTTTTCTGAATATTTTTTTTTATATATTTACTCCATTCTTCACTAGTCAGTAAAAGGGTGGGGTCAAGTACTTGTCCTGTGCAAGGGATTTGCATTTGATATAGTAAATCTGCTGCTGAATTCTCACGTACCGCAATAGAATCATAATTCAGTAACATTTTCTGGTAAGTTTTAAGAACTTCAGGAGTAAATTCTGTGCGTCCGAAGCTGGCTGCATAAGCTACTTTCTTTTGTCTTGTTGCAAAATCCAAGAAATAAGCAGTATCGTAAGTTCCGTTAATAGTTGGTCCCCAAACTTGATCACTACCAGTCATGAAGATATCTGCTTGCAAAGCTTTTAGCTCTTCTGAGGTAGTACATCGTTTTGTTAAATTCAAATATTGCTTTCGCATATAGTTGAACTTCAACTCTGCACACTTTTCTTCTGGGTAGCGTAGCATTACATAAATCAGTTTTTTTAATATATTCCCGTTCCATTCTTTTTTACTATTGGCAGAGGTTAAAATAGATTTTAGCCCTCGTTCGTCAGGTCGGATATAGTCAATAATTTGAGTGTGATGCCCTAATCTATTCAGTATTTTAATGGTAGCAAATGCTTGTAATAGTGAACCGTAGTTCGAAGGGGCATGACGGGTTATTACTTTGATGTTCATAAGACCTGCTTTATTTTTTTGATAATTCTTTTAGGCAACTGTAATATTTTTTCGGCTATAATCAATAGCTTCCACTCTTTAGCACTGTAATATTTGTTATTTTTCAGCATCTTCCAAGCTACATTTGACAAGTAGGCTGTGTCTACATTCTTTTTCATTTGTCCTTCGGCTACTATCTCAAATAGATGTTCTTTTAGTTCGCAATTCATTTGTTGAATAAAGGAGTCTCCTTTTTCAGTGAAAGCTACTAAGGCACTTACTCCATCTTCATTCTTGTGGTATGTATCACCCCAAAGGTCACCAATACGGATGTCGGCACTAGATTGGTCGTACTTATATTTGCAGTCTTTTTGACAGGCGCGATTGCAGCAGAAGTCACCTAAAAAAAGATTGTAGAAGGTATCACCTTTGGATAGCCGAGAATATACCGTAGCTTTTTTACCCTCTATCTTCATTGCCCATGAGTCATGCCATCCAGTTTGTTTATTTCGCCATGATACGTAGTTTATTTTGCCTGTTGTCTGTTTTACTATGTGCAGATATTTCTTCCATGCCCATAATGAGGGTACACTGTGGCAGAAAAAATCCATTAGTACAAAATTGTTTTCTATGTGAAACTTTTGTATATATCGCCGAAAGGAGTCTATTTGGCAGGGAGTGCCCGTTACCAAGTATTTTCGTTTGCGGTCTATGGCATGGAATCCATTAAGTGTATAGCTCTGGATGTATTTACTGCCAATGGTAGGTATCAGCTCTTCGGGGGTAGAGGCAATGTAGTGTTCTGCACGTTCGGTTTCAGGATTATAGCGCACACCACATACTTCATAACCTTGCTTCATCAATGTACGGCCTAATTCGTATCCCACACCTCCTGATGAACATTTGTGTTGTACGGCATATTCTTTGCTCCAAGCGGCATAGCTTTTGATGGGTTTGCAATTGGGAATGGCAAGTTCTCGGTGTGTAAAGGCGCAAACTTCCATGCACAAGCCACAGTTAGTACATTGGGTAGTATCGATAATTACAGGTTCATAGAAACCTTGTTTGTTTAAGGTAATAGATATAATCTTCTTATTGCATACAGTAGCACAAAGGGCGCAGCCATAACAATTGTAGATGGAAGAGATGTTTGGCATAAAATGTTATTTGTGAATGTGATTTTTTCTATATTGTTCAAGATACTTATGTGCAGTAATAGATACATCATAGGTTTCTTTGACGTAGTTCAAGGCTTTCATTGCCTTTTGTATAACCTCATCATAGTGTACATAAATATATTCAATTTGCATAGTAAGGTCGTCCACATTACCATTTTCAAACAACCATCCATAACGTTCGTTACAGGTAACTTCGGCAGGGCCTTGTCCTTTGCTTACCAATACGGGGAGTCGTGCAGCCATAGCTTCAGCCACCGTTAGTCCAAAACCTTCCCAACGCGAAGGCTGAACGAACAAATCATATTCACATAAATGAGTCGCTACATAATTTTGGTCTTTTTTACCTAAGAAACGGACCGAATGTTCCACATGAAGTTCTTTTGCCATATTCTTTAAGTATTCCATGCTCGAACCATCACCAATGAATTCAACGGATGCTTTGCCGTTGAGTTTTGCAATGGCATGAATCAGTAGATCTTGCCCCTTTTTGTCGTGTTCTAATCTACTTACTTGAACTATTTTCAATGTGTTATGTACTGGGATTGCAGGTCGTTGTTTGAATTTTGAAACGATGATTCCGTTATTCACCACAACGCTGTTAATTCCATAAAGATGGAGTAATTCATCTTTTACAGCTTGGCTGATGGCGTATATATGTGGGATTTTGTTGATGGATTCTACATTCGTATACATTCTATGTTTTTTATTTAAGAGCCTTTTGTAAAAAGGCTCACGCCTTACCGAACCCTTCGGTAAGTCGTGAAGTGTCAAAGCCACTTCACGACTTAGCCTCCGGCTTATTATGAAGTTAAATAGTTCACTGCGATGAATATGAATTATCTTAGGATTGATTTGTCTCAATTTTTGGTTTAGTTTAAAAATAAACCAAGGATTATGTGAACCCAACTTGCGATTAAATAAAACTAAATGTACTTGGGGATGTAATGCTGATATTAATGTATCTTCATAAAGACGGTTAATTATAAAAACATAAACATCAGCCCCTTTTGCTGCTTGTGCATTAGCAATGTTTACAAGCATAGTTTCTATACCACCAAAACCAAGACTCCAAAATAAATGAACGATTCGCATAGTTACTCAATTTTACCTAATTTACCTTGCCAACCTTGTTTAAACATTTTGCCTAATAGAATAAAGTCTGAAAAGTTATATTTATCATTTACAAAGAGATTTTTGCTGATGGCAATGAGCATTTTGAGGTAGAGTTGACTTGCTCCAAAATACTGAAAGACTTTATTTTTTCCATATTTTTTGCAGAAGAATACTGTGTTTCGTAAATGATATTTCAATTTCCATTTACCTTTTTTCACTTGATCTATTTGTGACATGTGATTATAGAAATATTCTTTGTCCAATATTGCTCCAGGCACATATAATACTTTATAACCGGCTAATGTTGCACGATAGGAATAATCTGTGTCATCATAGAATAAGAATAAATCTTTTTCAGGATAACCGATATTGTTAACTACAGTTTTTTTAATAAGAGGCCCTTCAAATACCATTCCTTCAATTTCAATAGGCTTGTCTTGAATCATTGATGGTATTATTTTCTTGGCATGGAGTTTCTTAAGTGGATTTACTAGATTTAATTTAGTAACCTCAGTTACAAATAACTCATCGTTCATAATACGTTGTGGGCACAAAATTCCAACTTGTTCGTTGTCCCATTTTAACAACCGTTCCAAGCAATCTTTCTTAGGATAGACATCGTCATCCATACACCACAACCATTCGCAGTTTATATTTTGTGCATTCTTTATCCCTGTATAGAAACCTCCTGATCCTCCTACATTCTTTTGGTTAATGACACTTAAGTCCTTTTGAGACTCCAACCATTCTTTAGTTCCATCTGTTGATCCATTATTTACAACTAAAATTGTATGAATACTGATTGTTTGATGCCGTACTGCATCAATTACTTTCTGGAGATACGGAAGCCGATTGTATGTTACGATTACGGCTATGACAGATCCTTTTTTGATGTTCATATTTGTTTATTTTAATAATAACTATGTAACAAATAAAGAAAATCAAGTACTTTTGGTGGGAGAATTCATCTCCACTTGTTATTCTCATAAAACAATATAACATTAAAGTAAATCCCAACTGTGCCTCAATTCTTCGGTTAGTTTTGTTTGAAAACTGTTTGAATAGTATAACCAAAAGTAAGATGATTAGCGATAAACCAATTAAACCGTAGCGCATAAAAAAAGAAATAAATGCTACGTCTGTTGTGTCAATTTGCTGTTTGATAGTAAAATTCCCTGATTTATCAGCTTTGTCTGCTCCAATAGTAAAATTATACTTACGTTGTACATAAGGGGAGTCCTCATGTACGGAACCTATTCCAAAAAGTAGTTTGTTAGGATGGGCAATCATATATTCGATTCTTTCCAAAACGAGGAATATGCGGAATGTAAATGTTCCTTCAATTTCTGCTTTTTTGGTGTCACGCATGCTTAGTCCCTTATTAATCTCTTCTGTGATAGAACTTTCACTTCCTCCTTTATCTGTGAAACGGTAAATCAAGATAGGTGAAAACAATAAAGCAATCACAGTCAAAGTTCGAATAAAACTTAGAGCTTGCGCTACATGAGCTTTCATCAATAATCCGAAAGGAATGGCTATGGCGATTGAAAGTATCATTCCACGATGTTGAGACAAAACTAATGCTCCTCCCCAAAGAATGAATAATAGATATTTATAAAGTTTCTTTATTTTGGAAAAAGCCAATATAATAAAGAAAATGATGGTCATAAAGGGTAAATTTCGCATACGTGAAAATGTGCCTTGCGACAAAGACAGTGGCTCATCTGTACCTCCTGAGATTAATTTTATATCTACTAATTGTAAATAAAAGAAAATTAACAGAATCATACTAATTCCTAATACAGCTTTAAATACTATGACGTAATTAGAGACAGGAACTCTGCGTAGCCAAAAATAGAAAAGAAAAAAGAATTGAGTTCGGTAGACTTTCAATGCCCAATTTATGTCCTGAATACCTGAGATCACAGTATAAATAAATGATAAAAAGAAATACAATTCCAATAGCAACACACATTTGGCTATTGGATCTCCCTTGATGGTGAAATAACTGGGATGATGAATCAAACCATGTAACATGATAGGGGTGGACATCAGTAGAGCGTAGTCCAAAGGTTTAGCAAATAAAGATGCTTGACTTAGGAATTCCAGTTGATAATAGTTAGTTAAAAAAAAAAAAGCATTAATACTGTAATATACTTTTTATTTTTAAACCATGATACGATACCTATGGCAATACCTAATAAACAAATGAGAAATGAGAACATTTATTGTAAGGATTTGGATTATAAAATAAGGTTTGGTTAGATTAATCCTTTATATACCCTAGAAAAAAGTCCTATTTAACACTTGTTCCACAATAGGAGCCATATCGTAGTATTTGTATTCAGCTAACCGACCACCAAAAATTACATTTTTTTCAGTTGCTCCTAAAGCTCTATATTGTTCTGCCAATGAGCTATTTTGTTCATTATTGATAGGATAATATGGTTCCAAACCATTTTCACATTCAGTAGAATATTCTTTAGAGATAACTGTTTTAGGGCATTTTTCTATTTCTTCTCCAAACATTTCGAAATGTTTATGTTCAATGATTCGTGTATAAGGTACTTCATAGTCTGTATAGTTCACAACAGCATTACCTTGATAGTTGGGGCAATCGTGAATTTCTTGTTTAAAACTGACTGTACGATATTCCAATTTTCCTAGACAGTAGTTGTAATACTCATCTATTTTTCCTGTAAAAACGATTTTTGAGGCAATAGATTTCCAGTACTCTCTATCATTAAAGAAATCTATGTTGGTTTTTGTCTCAATTCCTTTCAGCAAACCTTCAATTAGTTTATTATATCCTCCTATGGGGATACCTTGATATTTGTCATTAAAATAATTGTTGTCAAACACGAGGCGAATGGGTAGGCGTTTGATGATAAATGGCGGGAGGTCTTTACATTTCCGTCCCCATTGTTTTTCGGTATATCCTTTAATTAAACGTTCATAAATGTCTTTACCTATTAATACTTGAGCTTGCTCTTCTAAATTTCGTGGTTCGGTTATGCCAGCTTTTTTCATTTCTTTTATGACTTCGGCTTTCTGTTCTTCTATTTTTGCAATAGCTTCTATCGGGGTGAATACATTCCACATTTGGCAGAATGTGTTCATATTGAAAGGAAGGTTATAAAGTTTACCTTTATAGTTAGCTATTGGAGAGTTGGTGTAACGGTTAAATTCTACGATAGAATTAACAAAATCCCATACCTGTTTATTGGATGTGTGGAAGATATGTGCTCCATATTTATGTACATTGATACCTTCAATGTTTTCACAATAGATATTTCCACCTAAGTGTGAGCGCTTGTCTATCACTAGACATTTTTTGCCTTGTTTGGTAGCAAGATGAGCAAAAGTAGCTCCAAATAAACCTGAGCCTACTATTAGATAGTCGTAATGATTCATCTGAATTTTATTTTAATTAATAATTAGCCTTATTCGTTTGGCTACAGCCTCCCATGTATATTGTTTGATATATAGCTCTTTGTTCTTTCTTACGTTTTCAATCATTACTTTGTTGAATAGAACAGATTCCATTTTTTGAGATAATTCAACTACATTGTCCTCTTCAATCAATTCGCCATTTACACCTTTTTGGATAAAGTAGGGCATTTCAAAATGTTGCCTCCCAATGCATGGAAGTCCATAAATTAAGGCTTCTACGAATACAAGACCGTAGGCTTCAAAACGTGATGGCATCACAAATACATCGCATGCATTAAAAAGACGTTGGGTTTCTTTAAAATCAGTGTCTCCAAAAAAGGAAATGCCAGGTACATTAGGAGCTGGATTGTACCGGGGGCCGGCAATGTAAAGTTCTAAGTCGGATTGTTTTGCATGGAGTAATTTGAAAGCTTTTATAACAAGATCGCCTGCTTTGCGTTCAAAATCACGCCCAATGAATAGAAACCGTTTTCCTGTTTTGTATTCATAGCTTACTTGTGTAAAGTCCATATTGGTACCTCCACCTACATGGTTCATGGATGTGGTGATTTTTGGGAATTTTTTTTTGGTTATTAGTAACACCCAATTGCTCATAAATAATATTCCTGCAGCTGATTGATAACGTTTTTTTTGGCTTTCTTTTCTTCTATGTAGTTCAGCTTGGTTTTTCATGTTGTTTTGAGCAGCGGGATATATCCAAGATTTACTTCTGTTTTCTTCTTTTAGTTGTATTCCTGCTGCATATGACATATCAGCATAGATATAATAAGGATTGTTCTTTAGAATGATGTCATCAGGGATTTCTAAAACGGGAACTCCTTTATCTTTACGAAGGATCCAATTAGCCTTTAGTTGCATAAGCGAATCAAATAACTTTCCACATATATATCCTATGATTGGTTGTGTAGAAAGTCGGTTCAATAGATTGAGTAATCTACCTCGTTTAAGGTCACGAGTCTCTATTTGATAATAATTGCTTAAAGCTTTCGTAATGGAATATGTTGTTCCACTCCATGTTTTTTCAATGGGAGTTGCCCAATTTGCCAATACAATCAGTTTTTTGTTCATTTATTATACTTTTCATCTATTGGATGAAACGCGTAGCGAAAATACAGAGATGTATCATTACCAGCTTATCTCTTTTTGGAGGATAGTACATATTTAAGTCGTTTACAATGAATTCTTAGCTTGATATTTTTGTAGTAGTCATAGAAAAGATCGAATGTATCTTCTCGATATTTTTGCTTGGGAGCTAATTGCACTGAACGTAAATAATGAACTAATGCTTGTTTCCTTTTTTCGCTATTAGTTTGACATCAGAATAGAAAGTTAATACTTTTGATAACTCAGTAGCATATATACTATAAGCAGAGCACTTATTATCTATGAGCAGCAGTTCAAAGTCAGTGAAGGTTTGTGCCAAAATACTGTCTATACAGCGAGGGAGATACTGCTCTACTTTATAAACAGGAACTATTATTGATATTTTAGGATTACAGCTCTTGTTTGTCTGATATGAGGTCATACATTCTCTCTTTTTGTAAACCGTAGGCTTTAATACAATTATGTGTTTCTTGAATCAAATCTTTCACAGAAAGATTATTCAGTATGCCATAATGAATAATGAGTTTTTGCATTTCAGTGGATAAAAAACTATTGTAAAAAAGGAGAATTTGTTCTTCACGACTCATCTGGGCTTGTACAAGCTGGGCATAGTCGCGATAGAGCTTTTTGATTTCCGATTTATTCTGGCCATTGCGTTTTATCGCTTCATTTTCATTATTTTCAATAAATTTCAAGAGGTGATATAGATGTGTATAATAACTGCTGACAGATGAGTGCTTGGCAAAAAAATGTTTTGCGGCAATGATGATTTTATTTTGCACAGACTCTTCTTGATTGTATTTATTAATCCATTCTGCAGTCACCATATATTCGTGGTTGTAGTAGTTCGCTATAAACGGTATACGCTTCTCTCTACAGTATTCTCTAAATGCGGTTTCCTCTTCTTGGGGAACATTAAAACCGTTTATTCCTCTTTCATAAGCTTCTTTTTCTATATCGTCTTCCACATCGTTCAAAACTTCATCATCAACTTCTATCAGTTGATGTTGCAATGAGAAAAAGACATAATCGAGATGAACTATAGCTGATTTAAAAAAACTATAGCTTATTTGTTCTTCTGAGTACTTTCTGCTCCGTATATCATGAGGATTGATATATGGAAATTTAGAACCGACCTGCTGCATAATTTCTCGTTGTGTAGTTAGTAAGGAAAATAGCGCTGATTTAAATTGCTCGTTAGCTGCTAATTCTGTTTGTTCCTTATGCGACTGGTTTTGGCAATAAAGTGTATAACAAAGTAATATTACGTTGATAAGCCCTATGAACGGAGCGGTAATTCCCCCAATGGTATCACCTATCTGACCAGTTTCACGGAAATCCAGACATTCCAGGCCGTTACGGGTGAGAAGGAAAGGCATACATAGAATAATAAGAATACTTGTAAGTATGGTATATATAAAGAAATCAGGAATTTGTTTTTGTTTCTTAATCATATCTGTTGTTATTAAATGTTTTGTAGATATTGTAATGAACTTTGGCGAAGTTTTTTCAAGCTGTCCCTTATTTTTGTATAATCGAAATCAAAAGGTTGAGGATCAAAGTCTGGCTCTGCTAATAGCTTTTCGGCACCTATATTATGGAGTAGATTTTCATAACGATCATCACCTCCATCATGTAACAATACAGAATAAAGTGGGCGTTCAAAAATCAAAGCAAATACTGTGGCATGAAAGGAAGAGGTGATGACACATTGAGCATATTTGAAAAGCGATACGAATTGTGAAGGACTGTAGGTAGTCATGTCAGTCATATCGATAACTTTGCAGTTCATACGTCTGGCTAATAGTTTAGCTTTACGATTGAGTAAATTAAAATCATCTTTAGCTCTGCGAACTTGATACAATAATACATAACGTTGCTCTTTGAATTCATCATTAGCAATATTCTCCCATAAACTACGGTCTGTGAGTAGTGTTGGGTCTAAATCTATGCGTGTGTTCAATCCTGTACGCTGAGCTATATTCTTGGCCATGGCTTCTTCGCGTAAAGATATGGTTTCGAAGGTGGAAAGATAGTGTTTTAGTTGGGCATCAGTAAATAAGCCCAATGCTCTCAGATTACCACTAATAGCATAGCTTAGAAGGCGGCTGTTTTGAGGACGCTCAAAATCACCTAAGAAAACATCGTCGATGCCTGCTGTTATATGAAGATTCCACAATTGGTCACTGCCTATTACATATACATCCATAGCTGGAATGTCAGTACGGCTGTAGCAGGCTTCAGAGAGATGGAAGTAACGTTTTTGGAAAGATGCAAATTTCTTTTTACGTTCAATCCGCATAGGTAACTTTGTTATATATTGATACATACCGCGAGGATGAATAAGATTACCGCGAAAAGCTCTCCATCGGAATACTTTATAACAGCGTTCGGTTGTAAGCTGATAATAGTCTATAACGTAAGTGTTATGTCCCATTTCTTTTAGAACTTCCTGCAGGGCATAGCATTGCAATACAGCTCCATAATTATGTGCTCGGTGGAAAGTGATAATTCCTATTTTCATTTTTTTCCGATGAGTTTTTTTATAATTTGTTTGAACTTGTTTTTTATTTTACGTGGTAATATGCGTAATTGATAATGCCATCCCACATTACCATAGTGTCTCATGATGTATTCAAACCCGTACTTTTGGAAATCGCGTTCGAAAGCCATACGCTTTGGATGAATTGTTGAGGGATATTTTAAATTAGGTTGCATGCAGTCTCCCAATTTTGCAGGAATAACATTCATATCATTTTTTATGGCTTCAAAGAGTCGGCGGCCTTTCTCGGTGTTGACTAACACAAGAGATACACCCTTGTCATCTTTATTGAAACTGGGATCTGTTTTTTCCCATCCCCAAAAGTCGGCAATGGTAATATCACTGGGACGCTTGGTGTTACAGAAGTGGCACTTGCCACATGAATGGCGGAACATAACGTGTTGGTAAAATAAATATGTAAACATTATTTGCCCCCCCCCGTTAACAAATTTAAACGTTTCATGATGGGCAGCCCATCCCAACTTTTGTTTATCACGAAAGTTTACCCAGCATATTTTATCGCCTTGTTTCTTTTCCAAATAAGCTAGGTAATCTCTCCATAAGTAAGGACCGGGAACACCATGGCATACGATGTCGACTAAATAAAGGCTTTCACGAAGTTTCCTACCTACATAGGAACTGAGACCAGAGGTTTGACAAGGGGTCCCTGAAAAAAGAACAATCATTCCATCCTTTAAATCTTTCTTTACTTGGCAGAAAACATCTGTCAAATCACTTTGCACATATTTACTTCCTTTAAACTCGTTACGCTCTTCTTTAGTGGTAGCGCGTTTATGTATTACGCGAAAGTGGGTAGTATAACCAGCTCCATATACAACCCCTCCATGCTTTAGTATCCAATCGGAAATAGCAATGAAAGCTGCTCCACTTCGGCTGGTTTCTATCTCGTTCATATCTTTATGGCGGGCAGCGTAAGCATCAGGTTGTAATAAGTTGAGACTAATGTCGTAGTGATCATTGAAAGAGCATACCTTTTCGCATAAACCACAATTTGTGCATTTGGATTCATCTATAACGGGATAGAGAAACCCCATAACATCAGGTTGCATGGTAATAGCGTTGTGAGCACAAATACTGGCACACGCTGTACATCCACAACAATCAGCAGGATCTTTAATTTGAATCATATAATAATTTTGAAATTTCGGAGTGGTAAATTATATTCTTTTCAAGAACTTAGATGCTTTAGAAATTATAAATGTACGTTCTTGTACGTTGCAACCTAAATAAAAAATGACAACTATAGACGTTGTTATACAAATAAATGATGATAACACAAAGTTTGGAAAATTACATTCTAAGTAACGAGTGGTTATCAATGGGAAAATGCTCGCACAAGAAAAAACTGCAATGACATTGCAATAAACCTTTTGCAGATAATGGCGTATCTTTAAACCTATCATGCTTCGAAGCATCCACAATCTGGCTGCCAAACAGCATTGTGAGATTCCGATAGCAACAAATAGAACTGTTTCTGGAATACAACCAATACGAAGTAAGGCGTAAGAGATTGGGAGATTCATCATTTGAAGTCCACCTACGACGAGTTGGTAGTTGCGTATTTTGCCAGTTGCCAGCATAGCAGTTATTAGAGGATTAGATATGGATTCACTCATTGTAAATAATAATATCAACTGCACAAACAATACTGTATGTTCGGGAACGTTTCCTAGCCAAAGCGTAAGAATATATTCAGTGTTTACAAGAATGGGTAGCGATAACAGAAGTAACATATAAAAAGATAGACGTGCACCTTGAAAAACCAATGTCATCATATAGTCATACTCTCCTGAGGCATATGATTTGGTTATTTGTGGGTTGATTGCTGTCATGAAGTTGCTCACGAAACTTTGGACTGCATTACATATCTGAGATGCAATGCCGCGTGCTGCATTAACAGTAGGGCCACAAAACAAGTTTATCACAATATTTCCTCCTTGTTCGCGTAATACCGCTGAAGATGCACCAATCATATTCCATCCGGCAAAGCCGAACATGTTTTGAAGTAATTCTTTATCCCAAAAGAAGTGATAAGTACACTCTTTGAAATGCTGTTTACAATATATGGCGTAAATTAAGCGAATGACAACAGCTGCCAAAAACATGAGGATAGCATAATACATGAGTCTATCCATAGGAGAAATCATAATGAAGTAAGCTATGGCTAATTTTTCAACAGCTTCTATAATACTGATATAGGCAAAAGCAGACATCTTTTCGTGTGCTATAATTGTTGCATTGTAGGGAACACTAATCAGGTTGACGACAAACGTAAAGATGGAGAATTGTAATACCCAGTTGGCTGCAATTAAGCGTTCTGAGGAAATTACCATTTTTGTGTTCAGAAACCATATACCTGCTGTTTCAGCCAATAATACTATAATTACTCCCAAAAGAATTTGTATCGTTACTGCCGATGAAAAAATTTTTTTTAATTTTTCTTGATTTCCTGTACCTAGTTCATAGGTTATAAATCTGCTGATAGCTGCCGATAAAGATCCGGATAGCATGGAAAACATAGCTACAACACCACCTACAACGTTATAGATACCAAAATCTTCTACTCCTAAGGCGGATAGTACTACTCTACTGGTATATAGCGAGACCGTCATGAGAAAAAACATGCGGAAATAAAGTAGGAGGGTATTCTTGGCTATGCGTTTGTTGTTAGATGATATGTCAGACATAAATGCTAACTTGATTGATGATAGAGTAAAAGACGCAACCAACATGTAGGATGCGGTACTGTTCTCATCGAACTTTATTACAAATTATTTTCGGAAACCTTGTAGCTTGGGATAATTATGAAGTTTTTCTTCCTGACAAGTACGCTACGCTTTCGCCTCTCCCACATTTTGCAGGAAAGACGAAAGCCATAGTAATTGATAAATGCGAGGCAAAATTACGGATAACTCGTCAGAACACCAAGTATTTTGACAGGAAATGTGTTTTTCCCTCGCAATGAGCAGTGGAAAAAACTCACTCTTTCAGCTTCGGAAACAGGATTTTTACCCCTTCCAGATAGATGCGCCGGGCGTTTTCGGGAGTGGTAAATTTGCTGAACGCGCTCAGAATGTGCTCATAATAGTCTATCTCATAATTATGGAGCCCTTTTTTATGTCCTCAAGATAGGACTGACTCATGTGACACTCTTCGCGGAACATTGCGCGATCAATTTTTAGAAGACGGATTTCACGACTGATGAATGCGCCGAACTCCATGTGGTCGGCGGCTTTTTTTGCTTTTAAAATCATACTGATTTCGTTTTTAAATGTTAATAAATATAAGAAACTGTATATCTGTACCCAACTGTCGGGTACAGTTTTTCCGGAGGTAAAGCGTTAACTTCGCCGAGATTTTAAAAATAACAGATAATGAAAGCAAACATGACTACTCTTTCCATATACGAACTGCGAAAGACCATAGGGCTGTGGAAAAGCCGTAAAATAACAGATTCTACCATTTCGAAACTGCTGGACCTCTATTTGGGAGTCACCGCCTACATGAACGATGAAGCGGTTTACCCCGTAGAGAATTTCTACGACCTCGGCCTGTCGTTGAAGTTCAAGAATGCACGCTGCCTGGTGGAGGCGGTCAGGCAAAGCCGTTCGTTCGGCATCGTTCCGGACGGCAATGTGTATGGAATGAAATCTTTCTACTCTTATCTTTGGAAAGCAAAAGATGCTGCGGAAAGTTTACCGGAAACATTACCGGAAGAATTACCGGAAGAATTACCGGAAGAATTACCGGAAAAGTTTCCGCAAGCGGATATATATAATTATAATATATATAATAATTATAAATCTACTAAAGATATTCCTAAAGGAAATCCGATTCCTGCGGAAGAATGTCTGGAAGCTGCCCGGCACTTCTTTCATGTCATCAATGAAAACCCGGTGCAGAAATTGCAGATCTTCATTCCGCTGATCAACCGCTTCCAGCAGGAGGAGGGACTGACACGCGGGGATGCCTGTGCCAACCTTGTGCACTTGGTGAACGAATTGCTGGTTCCTCACTTTGCGGGGCAGGAGCGTTTCATGAAATCCGGTCACAGCGGACGTCTGTGCTGGCTGAACAACCTGCTGAAGTCTGCCCATGGACAACGCCTGCTGAAGGATGCCGCAACCGCCGGAAGGCGGAAAAGGGAGCAGGCAATGCGTGAGATGCGGAGCGAGCAGCGCAACAATCATCCGCTGTGCGAGTTTGAGTGGACGGACACCGAAACCGGAATGCGCTTTTATGACGACCCGATAGAGGGAATGGTCAACATCCCTGATGATGCGTCTCCGCGCCCGGGAGCAGGGAGCGTGTGGAATGTGCTGAGCAATAACTGGGAAGGAGGGAACTTGTGAAACCGTTTTATTATCTCTGCGATTTTCCTGAACGCAAGAACGTGGGTAAGAATTATCTGGCCCTGTGTCCTAAATGTGGCAAGAAACACCTTTCGATTTCCCGCGAGACGGGATTTTACCATTGTTTCTATGCCGGATGTGATTTTCATGGCCGCCTGAAAGACTTTTGGGAAGAACGCCCGCTGTCGGCCGGGAGGGCGTATGGCGGCCCGTCCGCTTCTTTCCCTGCATCGGCGGGAAGGAAGAACGGAAGTGCGGCGTTGGCGGGCAATGCCGGTGGTGGGGAAACTTTCGTGTCCGAAGTCTCGATGATTCCCGATGACTACAAACATCTCTCGCCCGACGTGCTCGCCAGAATAAAGCCGCTGACAGATGAGCCGGAGACGGCCGACCCTGATCAGCTTGCCGCCCGCCGTTATCTTGCCGACCAGGGAATATCCCTGAAAACGGCTGTCAGTGCACATCTCGGTTGCCTGACGCACCGCTGCTTCGGTGGAAAGGACGGCAAGGACGAAAAGAACGCTGCCGGGACGATGTACCACTGCATTGCCTATGTGAACTACGTCAACGGGCAACCTGTCAACGTGAAGTATCGTTCGTGCGACCCTTCCTCGTCCGGATACACCAAATGCTGGAGTCAGGATTCGCCCACTACGCCTTGTCCGCCCTATAATATCGACTGCATTAACCCGCTGCGGATTTCCGAAGAGAGTGTTGCCCGTCTGATTGTCACCGAAGGAGGAAGGGATGTGCTGACCCTGTACGAGGCGGGCTACCCTTATGTCATCAGTGTGCCCAACGGCGCTGCAAGCGACCTTCGCAAAAGTTTCGAGGCTTTTGTTCCCTGGCTGGACCAGGTGCGCGAACTGGTGATTTGCGGTGACTGCGACCTGCCGGGGCGGACACTCGTGAAGCACCTTGCCGACTACTTCGGGTCCCGCTGCCTGTTCACCACTTTGCCCGGCGGCTGCAAGGACATATCCGATGTGCTTGTGGCATACGGTTCCGGTGTGGTGCGCGAGATTATCGACTCTGCACGTCCGCGGCATACGGCGGACATCATCACCGTAGGCGAACGGACGGATGAGGTGCTGAACGTGCTGCGTGGCGAATACGATCATGGATACGATGTGGGCTATGGCCCGCTGACCGACCAAGTGTTTCATCCCACCGATCAGGGCGGACTGATAATCGTTACCGGGAAGCCCAACAGCGGCAAGACTGATTTTCTGAATGACCTGACTTGCCACCTCATGGCCAAGACCGGGCGCTACGTCTGCTTTCTCTCTTTCGAGGTTCCCGACAAGAATAAGCACATTGCGCACCTCATCCGGCTGATGTTGGGCAAAGTGAACATGACGGCATATACCCGGGAGCAGTTGCAGCCCATTGTCTCTTTTCTGAACGCCCACATGGTGCATCTGGATCTGCATGAGATTTCGCCCACACCTACCAATATCATTGAGCGTGCGGAACGGGTGAAACGGGCTGTACCGTTGAAGTATCTCATCATCGACCCGTATCTTTTCATGGAGATGGAAAGCGGACGCTACAATACGGAAACACAGGCCATTAAGGCCATGCTGACGCAGATGCAGGCATGGGGGCGCAGCAATGGCATCTGGGTCATCATCGTGGCGCATCCCCGCAGCCTGAAGAAGCAGAGTGGAAAGGATGAACTGGAAGAAATAGACATGTACACCATTTCGGGCAGTGCCAACTGGGCCAATCTTGCCGACTTCATTTTTTCTATCAGCCGCATCAACCAGCCGGATCGCAACTATACAAGGCTCGACATGCTGAAGGTGCGCGACCAGGATTTGTGCCGGACGGGCAGCGTGTTGTTCGTGCGGCAGCCATGCGGCCGGTATGATGAGCGCGAGTCGGAACAGCAGGTAATGGCAGAAATGCAGGGCAAAGTGCTGGATAAGGACAGGCTGCCCTGGATTGAACTGCTGAAAAAGGAAGAGGGATGAAAACGCTACGCCGCCCCCTCTCACAAAAAGAGGAGTTCGTACATTTGTTCTGAAAAATCATGCAAAAGTAGGAATTTTAGGGGCAGGAATCAAATGTTTGGTTGTTTTTCCGGGGTTTTACTCCTGAAAGTCCGGGGATTTACGCATGAAATGCCGGGTGTTTGCAGCAGCAACGCCCGGCATTTGCTTTGTAAACGTCAGGGTTCTCCCAGCGCTTCCACGATTGTGTGTACTTGAAGCGGCGTGTAGCATTTGGCGTTGGGAAGCATGCCGCTGGCCCGGAGCTGTTCTTGAAGTCCGGGTTTGAAGGCTATCCAGCGGTTTAGTTTCCGGACAGCGGCTTTGGGTGTGATGTAAGGGCTGTAAAGCATGGCCAGCTCGCTTTTGCTGTAACTGCGTATGGTGAATGAGGATTTTTCCATTGGAACATTTTTATTACGATTGTTGATGTAAAGTTAATGAAAAATGACGGGGTATGAAAGCATGTGCAGAGGTTTATTGCGTCATAAGGTGCCATAAGCCGCGGTAACTCTCCTTATGGTGTGCAAGGATGCGCAAAGGGGTGAGAAGGGGTAGCAGAGTGGGGTGGAGGAGGTATCTTTGCATTGTCAGAAAAGGAGCTCCTGAGAGATTTGACAATTGAGAATTGAAAAGTGAAAAAGTAACAACCATTAAAAAAGTAAAGATTTATGGCAAATGCATTGGTAGTGCGTACACAGCGCTACAAAAAGATTGGAGATAAGACTTCTCCGCTGGTTTATACCCTGAAAAGAAAGCCGCGCGATGCGAAGATGTATGATTTGAAGCGTATCGCGGAAGAGATTGAGGCTTTGGGTGGCATGTCGGCGGAAGATGTGCTGCACGTGGGCAAGGCAATCGTGAGAAACATACGTGAGAAGTTGGCAGACGGAAACAGTGTCCGTCTGGATGATTTCGGGATTTTCCGCACTTCGTTCCATTGTGTGGCTACGGAGCTGGAAAAGGATTGTACGGTGAAGAACATTGATAAGGTGCGGGTCAACTTCAAGGTTGCCGGTACGTTGCGACTGGTGAACGATTCGGTAGCCACCACGAAAGGCGCTCCGAATAACATTACCTACGAACTGGTTTCTGCCGACGGCGGCAGTTCATCGGGCGGAACAGGCGGCCTTCCGGACGATGGGGAAGAGGAAGATCCGCTGGGATGAGAAGAGTGATGAACAAGTTTTTATGAACAATTTAAAATGAAGAAGAAAATGAGTAAAAGTGCAGGTATTTGGGATACAATTCTGAAAGTGGTGATTGCAGTGGCTTCGGCAGTGCTGGGCGTGTTCGGGGCAAATGCGATGACGGTGTAGGAGGGGCGATGCCCTGAGAGTGCAAGAGCGCAATGCTCTTTGTTGCATGTTTTGTTTAGAAGGCGCCGGTTGGCGCCTTCTTTTTTTTCTCTACAAAGCCTACGGGCATATCCACATGGGCATATCCCAGTTTGTCCAGACGGACGGCTACTTTGCTTTTTCCGTTTAGGATGACGAGTTCTCCTTCCAGTCCGGCCAGCGGGCCTTTTATGACTTTTACGGCGTCGCCGGGAGCGAGTGGGGCGCTGCACATCTCCACTGCCTCCTGACCGTAATCGAGCATGAAGCGGAATTGTGCCATTTGCTCGTCGGGGATTACGGCGGGCGCACTTTCACCGCGCAACACCATATAGCGGTTGACGGCTTGCAGGCTTAGCGGAAGCGCACGTTCCTGCGGAGTGACGTGCACGAATATCATCATCGGAATTATCAGGCGGTCCACCCGTTTGCGGCGGTCGCTCCACTGGTGAATCTCACTCTGAATGGGCAGGTAGCATTCAATGCCCATAGCGGCGAGCCGCCGGGCTGTCCTCTTCTCAAGGCATGACTGCACGTAAGCCACCAGCCATTGGCGACGAACGGCGTCGGTTTCCGTTTCTGTGTATTTGGTACTTTGCATTGTTTTTGTGATCCATTAGTTTAAAAGGTACGTGCGACGGCAGCGCTCTACCGCCGCAACGTACCGACAAACAAACAAATATAAGCCCGGAGACGGGGACAGTATTTCATGTAGAAGTACCCCGGACTTATGGGGTATATGCTATTTACGGTCGGAGGTGCTGCCATAGCCGTATCCATAACCGTAGCCATATTTCTTGCCGTAACCATAGTACTTGCCATACTTGCCGTAGCCGTAGTAATAGCCGTATTTCTTCTTTTTCATATCCAGCCCGTTGATGACGGTGCACAAATTGGGCAAACGATTATTGTTTTGCAGTTCATTGATGAGCTGGTAATCGTTTTTGTATGTGTAGTCGGCGCGGCACACGTAGACGCTGGCATCAGCTACGCGGGCTATAAGCTGCGTGTCGGTAACCATGCCGATAGGTGCGGTGTCGAGTACTATATAATCGTATTTTTGTTTTAGTATCTCAATGGCGTCCTGTAATGACTGGCGTGCCAGCAATTCCGTAGGATTGGGAGGGATGGTTCCTCCCGGCAGCAGATCCAGGTGGTCGGTCACTCCCGAAGGACGGATCAATGAAGACAGGTCGGTGGTCTTGGGAGAGGATAGATACAGAGTGATGCCGTTTTCTTTGTGCGAAATGTTGAATACCTTGTTCAAACCGGGTTTACGGATGTCCAGCCCGACGATGATTACTTTCTTTCCCAGCAGGGCAAGGCTGACAGCTAGATTGGATGCGATAAACGTTTTCCCTTCACCACTCATGGTAGAAGTGATGAGGATCACCTTTTGGTCCGGCTCGCCCAACATGAACAACAGGCTGGTGCGTATGCTCCGGAAGGTTTCCGCCATGATGTCGTTGTCGTTTTCGCGAACGGCAATGGCATGTTTATTTCCCGTTTCGGATTCGGTGAGGGGGACATCACCGATTATGGGGACGGTAGTGAGCTTTTCTACGTCGTTGCGTCCTTCGATGCGGAAACTGAGCAGATTCAGGACGTAGATAATGGCAACCGGAATACCGAAGCCGAGCACGAGGGCAATCAGGTAAATGAGCTTCCCTTTGGGGGATATCGGGGATTCGTCTGCCAATGCGTCGTCTATGATTTTGGCATTGTTGGCGGTGGCTGCAAGGGCGATATTGTTCTCTTCGCGTTTTTGCAGCAGCATGAGATAAAGGCCCGCCTTGATTTCCTGCTGGCGCTGGATGCTGACGAAACGGCGTTCTTGAGCGGGAGCATTGCTGATGCGCCCGGCATATTTTCCTGCCTCGCGGTCGAGGTCGGATTTGGTGATAAGCAGTCCTTTGCGCACGCTGGTAATGGTGGTGACAAGATTGGTGCGCATGTTCTGGATATCGCTGTTGAGCCGTTGTATGACGGGGTTGGCTTCGGAAGAAGTGCGTAACAGGCGGTTGCGTTCCAGAATCAAGGCGTTATATTGGGTTATAAGACCGGTTAGGGTATTGTCGTTCAACCCTACGTTGGCAGGGAGAGTGGTATAGGAACTTTCCGGCTTGTCAAGATAGTCGGAGAGGTATTGTATGAGGTTGAGTTGCGTACCGTTCTCCACACAGAGCTTTTCGTACTCGGAGCGCTCGCTGACGGCCAGTTTGGCGTCACTGCTGAGGTCGGTGAGCCCGGCTTCGCGTTTGAAACTTTCCAACTCGCGCTCGGTAGTGCCTAATTCCTGATCGATGACGGATATACGTTCGTCGATGAAATGGGCTGTGTTTTCCGCCACTTCGTTTTTATCGTCATTGGTATCGCGGTTGTACATTTCCACTAACTTATTGATGAAATCTTCACCGCGTTTGGTGTGGGTGTCGTTGATTGATATGGTGGCTACGGAGGTTGTTTTGCTGGTAGGCTCAATGGATAAAGCGCTACGATAACCTTTGGCAAGAGTGAACGGTTTGACAATGCTTACTTCAATGCTGCCGCTTCCTTCAATGGGGATGGCAGGGTTGGGCATCAGGGTAAGAGTGCCCGCTTCGCCGGAGATTACCGCGGGCAGCTTGGTGAAATGCCTGTTCAGAACTGTTTCGTTGATTGTGGCCGTCACGTCCGTTTGTCCGCCGGCATGATAATTGATTGTCAGAAGTATGGGGTCGGTGAGACGATCGGCATCTTCCGGCGGGAAGTGTACGAGTATGGGAGATGAACCGTATAAATCGGTGGTATTGAAACCGCCCGTAGTGGAGTAATTGATGTAAAGCCCTAATTCGCAGACCACGTCTTTAATGAGCGATTTGCTATGCAGAATTTCTATCTCATTGTCGATGTTGTTGGATGAACTGATAATGCCCAGATCCTCGAAGGCGCTGAAATTGCTGCCGGCAGCGCCTCCTTTTTTGTCGTCCTTGATAATGACAGAAGCGCTGATGTTGTAGACCGGGGTGGTATACTTCAGGTATAGCCATGCAGCCGCCAGACAAATGATGACAGAGGCTGCGAACCAGTGCCAGCGTATGATATATTTGAACAGGACGGCGTGGAAATCCGTCTTCTCTTCTTTTTCTTCAAACAGGTCGTCGTATATGTCTTCTTTCACGTTTTCTGAGTATTAAGTGTTATGCACTGTTTTTTTCTCTCAATTTGTCCGCTATTTGGTGATAGCGATGATAAGGCTGGCCAATGACACTAACGAGCCGACAACGGAGAACCAGATGGTGGTACTGCTGCTGATGTTGGATGTTTTGGCTTTGGTCTTATTGGGTGTGACGTACAGGATGTCATTCTGCTGTAAGTAGTAGTAAGGAGAATGTAGGATGTCCTGATCGTTTAAGTTGAGTGTGATGATCTCCCGTTGGCCCCTATTGTCTTCGCGAATAAGCTTTACGTTGTTGCGGATACCGTAGATGGTCATGTCTCCTGCCATGGCAAGGGCTTCGAACAGGTTGACTTTTTCGTTGGAGATCGTAAAGGTTCCCGGTCTGGTTACCTCACCGATGACTGAAATCTTATAGTTGACCATACGTACGGTGACGATGGGCATTTCACGAAATTGCGATTTCAACTTCTCTCTTATCAATTGTTCGGCTTCTCCTTTGGTCAGTCCGCCCAGATGTATTGTGCCCAGTACGGGGAAATCAATATTGCCCCGGTTGTCTACAAGATATTGTTGCAATACGGGTTGTGAAGTGAGATACTTGTTGCCTGTATTACTGATGGGGCTGGACACCGTCAGGTTGAAAGGTTCTGCCAGTTCGGGCGCTTCGGGACAACTGACTACGATGGTCAGCAAATCTTTCGGCATAATCCGGGCGTCGTATAAGGTTGGATTAAGGGCGGTTGTGTCGCTCTGGGCCGCCTGTTGCATGTTGCCTTGCAAGTAGGGCACTTGCTTATAGCTTTGGCATCCGGCAAATAATAGCGGCAATGACAGTAGGATAATAAATATTTTCTGTTTCATGTGTTTTTGTTCTATTTTATTTTTTACTGTTTACTTTCATCAGTAGGCAGCTTTCTCTCCTTGAATCGCGTTTTTTACGGTTTTGTAAATGATGTATAGGTCGAGCATGAAAGTCCAGTGTTCCAGATACCAGATGTCTCGTTCCACGCGGCCTTCCATTTGCCACAGTTCTTTGGTTTCGCCACGAAAACCGTTGATTTGCGCCCATCCGGTGATGCCGGGTTTTATGAGATGCCGCACCATGTATTTGTCAACCAGCTTGGAATATTCTTCGGTGTGTTTCAGCATGTGAGGACGAGGTCCCACTACGGACATGCTGCCCAACAGGACGTTGATGAACTGCGGAAGTTCGTCGATGTTGCTTTTGCGTAGGAAATTTCCCAACTTCGTTTTGCGCGGATCGTTTTTGGTGGCCTGCATGGTGTCACTGTCTTTGTTTACGCGCATGGAACGGAACTTGTAGCACCAGAACTCTTTGCCGGCTTCTCCACTGCGTTTTTGCTTGAAGAAGATGGGACCGGGTGAGGTGATTTTTATGGCTGTGCCTATTATCAGGTATATCACAGGGAAAAGTGTGCACAGAAAAAGCAGTGAGAAAAGAATGTCGAACATTCGTTTAAGAAGTCTGTTTTCCGGCTGCGCCAATGGTTCCTGACGGATGTATAGAATGGGAACGTTGCCCAACATTTCAAAATGCATGTGGCGTTTGAGGTATCTGCGCACATCGGGCACACTGTAAAAGTGTATAAGATGATTTTCACAGTAATTGATGATGGGCAGAATTTCCTTGCTGTATGATGAAGGAAGTCCGCAGTACACGTGTTCTGTTGGGCTATGTTGGATGTAAGGAAGTGCATGTTGGGGAAGGCCCAAATAAGGGCATTGTTCGGGGTAGAGTGGGGAAGGCGCTTCCGCAAAATAGCCGATTATCTTGAAACCGGATGCTGCATTTTCTGTCATTTCATGGTAAAGCTCAATCATGTCTTCACCGTCGCCTAAGAGTATGGTGCTACGGGAGTTGCCGCCCGAACGACGATAGGACTTTAAAATTTGGCGGAAAGTCAGCCGGTAGATAGTTAAGCAAATAAGAAAAAAGAAATAGAACAAGACAAAAAAACGCGCGGAAAGAGTTCCGAAATCTGCAAGACTGATAAGGCTGATGAATACTACTGCATGGAAAAAAGTGTTGCGTATGGCACGTGTCACAATCCGTTCCGGACGTACAATGCGTTCATGAAGAATAATGCCTTTGGAGTAGTTACAGGTAATATAGACCAGGTTCAGAAGGACCAACAGGCGGGGGAGAGAATTGGCAAATGTTTCGCCGAGTGTCAGGACATCTATTATATGATATAATACTATGAAGATAGTATTCAATATACATAAATCACCGGCAATGATGATTAACTTGATGACTTTATTAAATCGTAATACTTGTTTCATGGATTTGTAATACGTTTATAATCAGTTTTTTCCGATAAAAAAAGAATTAGGCCGTACTCTTTAATTGCTTGTTCCTGTTTTTATGTTCTCTTACTTACAAGGTAAGAGAATAAATGAGGCATAGTAAATAGTCTCTCTCTCTTTGTTAACATCTGATTATTACACATTAACGATGCTTATTATTGTTTAAATTGAGAAAATGATGTCAGAGAATAGAATAAAACAGGAAAGAAAAATGTGTAAATAAAATCGAAATGAACGCAATAATGAAAAATAGTTTTTATTTATATTTTATGAGGTTTAATACCATATAATTTGATTAAAATATAAAATCATTTGCTTATTTGTTGATTTTTTTCTACCTTTGTCCCCATAAATCTCATTCTCTTACCTTGTAAGTAAGAGAATGAGATAGATATTTTAGCTTTTTCTTTGTATATGTGAATATATTTTACATTTTAACTTACCTTTTTTTCTTTTTCTTTGGATAGATTCTTGAAATGACTTTCCTGTTGGCTTTGCTCATTGCATTGTTGTTGAAGGAGGCGAGATAAACGTTTGTTACTTTTTCGGAGCTGTGTCCCAGGCCTTCGCTTATCATGGCAATGGCTACTCCCTCTTCTTTGGCGGTGGTGGCCCAAGAGTGGCGTGCCACGTAGGAGGTGAGTGGCACATTTAGATGCAGCATTTTGGAAAGTTGGTGCAAATGTTGGTTGTAAAGGCGTAAGGCGCTTTTGTATTGCCGGTAGCCTTCCGAGCCGGTGGACGAAAGTATGGGTAGGAGATAGGGGGATTGGGAATGTTTGTTAGTGTACCGGCGCAGGATGTCGGCAGCGTAAGGTTCGATGTAGACCGATAGCTGCTGGCGGGTTTTGTGGCGGTAGTAATAAATGGTGTTATGCCTCATGTCCGTCTTGCGAAGATAGACGAGGTCGACAAATGGAATTCCTCTGAGGTAAAAACTAAGCAGGAACAGGTCGCGGCTGAAGCATAAATGAGGATGCTGCTCCAACTTTAACTGTGAAAGGCGGCGTATAAGGGCGGGAGAGATGGCCCGCTTGGTGGTAGGCTCGTATCCTGTGAATACGAAGCGAAACAGTTCGTCGGCAGATGTGGCATCGGGAATGCCTTGTACGTACGCTTGGTTGAAAATGGAGCGCAGCATACGCATATAGGCTGATATGGTGTTGTGGCGCCGCCCTTTCTGGAGCAGGCTTTCTTCGTATTTTTTAATCAGTCCAGGTGTGAGTTCTTTGAAGGTAAGAGGCATGTCTCCGGTGAATTTTCGGAAACTTTTAATGGCGCTGGTGTACAGATTGGCGGTTCCATAGCGTCCGGCATTTTGGGCTTCTTCGATCGCACTTTGTGCGAAAGTATATATTGTGGTCATAATCTGAATTTTAAGATGAATAACGTTTTTGATAAACAAGCTGTCTCATAAAAAGATTTGAGACAGGAAGCTGTTTAGGCATAGAATAAGTTAATATTCTATATAAATTCAGATATGACCGGTCCGGACAACCCCGTAGAAACGTCAGAGTATGCCCGAACGCACTCTACTCAATGTCTCCGGAGTCATCAGCAGATAGGAAGCAATGTGCGACAAGGGAGCCCGCTTGATAACTTCAGGCTGGTGCTGCATCAGCAGGTTGTAACGCTCGCGTGCAGTTTCGAACCGCCAGGAGTCGGCTTTTATTTGTGAAGTGATGAGGGAATATTCGAGTATTTTGCGGTAGAACATATTGATTTCCCAAGACACTTCGGTGAGCAGCATCAGCTTGTCATAAGGCAGCAAGTAGACAATGCTGTCTTCAAGCGCCTCAATCATGAGGTGGGTGGGCTCTTTCTTCAGGGTACTTTCAATGCAGATGATAATGCAACCTTCATAAGAGAAATGTTCGGTGACGTCCTTGCCGTTTTTATAGTAGAACTGGCGCAACATGCCTTTGCCGACGAATACAAGATTATGGCTTATTTGTCCTTCTTTCAATAGAATCTCTCCTTTTTCCACTTCTTTGCGGATCAGGACTTCTTCTATTTGCCGTCTGCCTTCGGGAGCCATGCCGGGATAACGGGAGTTGACTGTAAGGTCCACCGTCTCTTTGAGTAATGTATCCATAACGATTATGTAGGGTTGGGTGTCATTTAGCATGGCAAAGATAGGAAAATTATTTGATATGTATCAATCTCATCTTTTTTTCATTTCCGTATCTTTGCGCGATTTTTACCATAACACATTCTACAATATAATGATACAGCAGGAAAATTTAAAGAAACGGCTTGCCAAGCTGGCGGCTCCTATCTTTATTGAGACGCTACTTATTATGATGCTCGGCGCGGTGGATACCGTCATGCTGAGTCGCCATTCGGATAACAGTGTGGCTGCCGTAGGCGTGGTCAATCAGATTATCATGCTGACGTTTCTGGTGTTTGAAGTGATAAATCTCGGTACTTCCGTACTGTGTTCACAATATATCGGTGCGCGCTTGCATAAGCAGGTGGTGCAGGTGGTGGGAGTTTCCATTTTGGTCAATCTGGTGGTGGGCATCACTATCAGTATGCTGTTGTTCGGCTGTGCAGGGCCTATTCTGCGCCTGATGGGGCTTGGGCCTGAACTGATGCAGGATGGTATGGACTACATGCGCATTGTGGGAGCGTTCGCATTCTTTCAGGCATTATCCCTGACTCTTTCCGCTTCGTTGAGAAGCGCCAATAAGGCGGTGTATCCGATGCTGGTTACGGTGGTGGTCAATATCCTTAATATAATAGGCAACTATTCTCTGATTTTCGGACGTTTCGGATTTCCGGAATTAGGGGTGGAGGGGGCTGCTATCTCCACTGCCTTCAGCCGGGGTGTATCGATGATCATTCTGTTCGTAATCCTGTTCCGCAAGCATATCCATAGTTTCCCGCGGGTTTATTTCCGTCCGTTCCCATGGGTGGAGCTGAAGAATCTGATGAAGGTGGGGCTGCCTTCTGCCGGGGAGCAGCTTTCTTACAGCTCGTCGCAGGTGGTAATCACTTATTTCATCAATATGCTGGGAGTGGAGGCGCTTGCCACACGTACCTACTGCGTCAATATTATTATGTTCGCCTATCTGTTCAGCATCTCTATGGCACAGGGCGGAGCGATATGTATCGGGCATCTGATAGGGGAGAAAAAACCGCATGCCGCTTTTCTGATGGGGAAGTATGTGATGAAGAAGTCTGTAATGATCACTGTGATCCTGTCCGGCATACTTGCGCTCTTCGGGCATACGATTTTTGGCTGGCTGACGTCCAATCCCGAGATTATCAGAATGGGGGCTACTGTCCTGATGATTGATGTTGTGCTGGAGATAGGACGTCCCATCAATATTTTTGCTACGAATGCACTGCGTGCGGCAGGAGATGTGAACTATCCGTTCTATGTGGGGCTGGTGGTGATGTGGAGCGTGGCTGTGGGGCTTGGCTATCTGTTCGGAATTCCGTTTGGCTGGGGCATTTGCGGCATGTGGGTTGCTTTCCTGCTGGACGAAAACATCCGGGGGGCTATCTTTGTCCGCCGTTGGTACAGCATGAAGTGGGTGAGCAAAAGTTTCATTAAATAGCATTTGTTTAATGGCGTTTGAAGGGGAGCTTGGAAATTTATTAATTTTTTTCTGTCCTTTTAGATTTTGAGTGTTAACGTGTTATCTCTTTTCTTGTCGGATTGCAGAAAAAAATATGCAGGAAAGATTTGCATAGTCCAAAAGTTTACCATACATTTGCACCGCATTTGAGAAGAATGCTGGTTACACTAAGGAAGTTTGGGTGAGTGGCTGAAACCACCAGTTTGCTAAACTGACGTACGGGTAACCGTACCGGGGGTTCGAATCCCCCAGCTTCCGCAAAGAAAGCATCGGTTTGTAAAAGCCGGTGCTTTTCAAATCGGTGGATTCGTCTAACGGTTAGGACACATGCCTCTCACGCATGCAATACGAGTTCGATTCTCGTATCCACTACAAAGTTTTTTTGTAAAATGTTTGAATGCACTCTTAGCTCAGTTGGTAGAGCAACTGACTCTTAATCAGTGGGTCCAGGGTTCGAATCCCTGAGGGTGTACGAATTTTAAACACGAAAAGAAAAGTTCTGAAAATTATTGATTTTCAGAACTTTTCTTGTTTTAGGGCTCTCTCTGCAAAATAGGGGGAGAGGAGGTTATAGATTTCATCCCGGCAAGATGCTCTTACCGGGATGATGTGAATTGTTACTGTCAATATAATATGATTTAAGAGTAAGGTTCTTGTTGTCTTACTTCAGGTCTGGTAGGGTTCGGGGTACGAACTGTTGACTACTATTTTCTGGCGTATACACACGTCCTCCTCCATATCGCGTATTTCCCTCACCGTTATTGGTATATCCGACATAATTGTCGTATGATGAACCGGCACCAGGGAAAGGTTCCCCGGAATGATTCACATACATGTTGGCTTCCCAGTCCGGCCGTAGTAATACGCTCGCCAGTGAGCTGGGTTCCCAGCGTTTCTTGCCTTCTTTGTCGTAATAGAAATTGAGTCCTATCGAACTGTTGGCAGCACCCAGTGTACAGAACACACATTCCAGTTGGTCGGTAACAGGGTCATAGGTCATTGTGTTGCTCTGTGCTACGTAGGGTACCCTATTATAGGCCTTATATACTGCAGATAGCAGTTGGGACTGCTGGGTAAGGAGAATAGTGACTTTTTTATAGTCGAAGTCGTCCTTGTCAATGCCTAGAAATTCTGATGCTTTGAACAGATGCACTTTATATTTGGTAGCTGCACGACGGATGCGAATCAGTTCGTTATTACTGCCATTATTCAACGAATAGCTGTATTGCACTATGTAAGTGTCGTAAGGTACAGGTTTCATATAAATTTCGTTATCACTGGCTGTGTATTGGTTGGCAAATATCACGCGTCCGTCCGGACTGTCATTACCTGAAATATTGCTTAAGTTAACTGAATCGGGGCGGAAGAGGAAAGCGTTGATCTTGAATTGTTTGTCTACATCCTTATCGGCTTTATTGAAGATAAACGAAGGGTAATCGGACAGACTGGGTGTCAGCGGTTCATTTGTGTTTATTCCTGCCGGAAAGCGTCCTTTGAGTTCAAACTGCCGGTTAGTCAGTTCATAAAACTCGATGAGGAGATGATGATTCTCTGTCCACTTCAGTTCATTGAAGGGACTGTTGGGACGGTTCAATTCCACAGCATTCAATTCATTGTAGAAAAAGCTCATATAGATGTACTTGTTCAACTTTAGTTTTATGTATTGCGTCAGGGAGGCCCCTTTCTGGTCGAATGCGATAAAGGTTGCACCACCTTCAAATTGTGCGCGGTCCAGATCCATTAACCTGGGTGAAGTTATGTGTATGATACGCTTGGTTGAATCAGTGGGGCTGATATCGGCGGTAGCACTCCAGCCTGCGGGGAGCATTGCTTCGATACGTTCCACATTGTTTGAACTAGTATACGGCACGCTGATGGTATGTCCTTCACGAAGAAATACGATAATGGAATCCACTCCATTATGATCTTTCAGTGCAAGGTTTCCCGGCTTAAGCTTGAAGTTAATTCCCAGCAAGGGGATATTGTAGGAGGTGCCATCGTGCAGGTTGATGGTGATTGAGGTACCGTCATCTGCTTTCACCACACTTTCGATGATTGGATCCACCGACAGAGTTTCTCCTTTGTCTCCTTTGGGTCCAGTGGCTTTTATTTTTTGCCCGCCGTCCAATATGAATGTATAGTTATTCTCTTTCGGGTACTTGATGGTCCAATAGTAGTTTTCGTCTGCGGGGTTGTCAGGGTCTTTGGCGGCACTGATAAGGGGAGTATCTCCGTTTATTCCGTCCTTTCCGGGATCGCCCTTGTCGCCCTTGTCACCCTTGTCACCAAGGGCTTTATCTTGGGTTTTCACGCCATTGATAATCCAGTAGCCATCATCACTGATGCCCACAACAGGGGAGCGTCCGTCCGTTCCGTTTTTACCGTCGCGTCCATAGGGAATGAAGAACTTGTAGGTATCCAATGTTATGTCTACTCCTATGGTATCCTTTTGTCCGTTATTTTCTACAATTCGGTAGTCAAATCCGGTAACGGTAGGTTTGTTTGCCAGAATGGTATAGAGATTTTTCAGTTCTACGATTTCATTGTTAATGCGTAGAATCTCCGCGTTGATCCCGGTAATCTCGGCTGACAATTGATATTGGCGACTATATAAAGTGCTTATATCTTCTTTGTGACAGGCTGTGACCAGCATAAGTAGTCCCAGCAGGCTTTCTATGACAAATATGGTCTTTTTCCGTTTCATTTCGGTATACTTTTATTGATAGAAATTGATGTTTGGAATATCTGATCAGGAAGCATCAGCGGCTTCCCAGTCTTTTTTGGTTAGCGATAGCGGCGGTGTCACCTTTTTCGGCAGCCATGTGAAAATAGTGTGATGCCTTTGTTGGATTATTTTCAAGTGCTGCACAAACTCCCAGGAGGTTCCATGCCCGATAGTCATCCAAGAGCTGTGACAGGTAAGCGGTAGCCATGCTGGTGTCATTTTTATGCAATGCGATGGCGGCCATGTAGATGCGTGCTATCGGGGCTTCTGGATAGAACTTGAAGGCGATGCCCGCACACTCATTGAATGCTTCGGAATACATCGGGTAGCAGTTGGTTACGGCTATCATTTCTTCCACACTGAGTTTCTCCGGTTGTGTATGTATAAGTCGCGTTGCTCGTTCGATGGTAAATGGAACAATCGTGTAATGAAAAGTATATTCGTTGCGTCTTAACTGCGGATATAACTCGTTCAGCATGCTTCTGTAAGCTGACAAATGTGCAAGTTTGTTTTGACGTGTCTCCACATCCGCATCACTCCGGAGAATGGCAAGTGCACGTTCTTTTTCAGGATTTTCCCAGGCCTGTAACAGGCGCTCAAGTCCATTCCAGTCTTCGGCGTGGCCTCGGCTCTGAATCTGGCTTTCGGGATAATTGAAGTTTTTGGCAATGTGGGAGGCGATGGCCTTTGCGCGGTTTTGGCTGAGTAGGATATTGAAATCATGCGGTCCTTCGGGCGAGGCATATCCGTCAATGGAAATGGAGCTGATGTAGATATCCTCATCGTTGGTAAGCTCTTGGAAAGCTGTAGCTATTTTTCCCAGTTCTTTCAGATTGTCTCCCAACTCAGGTCGTATGTCCCATTTCGAAACAGGGAAGTACAAGTGTGCCTGTCGACTCAGGGAACGTTCCTTACGTATGACTGTGTCAGGTTGCAGGTAGTCGAAAGCGAACTCTCCGTTCGAGAAGGGATTTGTCAATAGGGTCGCAGCAGGCAACACTTCTATTGCAGTCGGTGTGGAATGGAGTTGTGGTTTATTCCGGCGGAATTTCCAAAAAAGCGATACGCCGTTCTGCCAGATGAAGTCGTCATGGCTGTGCCGTATAGTACGTATGCCGTCGAATTCTCGTTTGTTGACCCACACCAGACCGCTGCTTATCTCCAGTCCCAGCTTTTGCGTAAGTGCAAAATGAACTGCGAGGTCACCACCCAACCCGATTGACAAGGGGCGTTGCTTGGGAGATATTCGACTTTTATCACTCAGGGAGTGTGCTTGCGCGTGAAATTTTTGCAGGTAGATTCCCGGCTTTACCAACAGTGATATGGGCTGTTCACGTCCTTCGGGTACGTGGCCAAAAAGACGGTTGAAATTGAACACTGCCTGTAACGAAACTTCCCAGTAACGTGATTCACTGTAGATTTGCGAATAGGGAACTGACTTGATATAGACATTGTTTCCTTGATTCTCCCATATGCCCGCGTTGTCAGGGGCTGTCTGGTAATTATCCTTTCCTCCTAATATAGTATAAGGATAATAAGTCATAGCATCCTCCGTTCCAAGGCGAAAGTTCTCCGCTGACCGAGGTGAGAAGCCGCGCATTCGGCCTACGGATACTCCCATTTCGATTCCAAAAAATGGTGAAAACTTGTAACCGGGCTTGAGGGAAACTTTGTTACCCCAAAAATCATGTTTGTTTGTCAGTGAGCTCATGTCGCCGAACATGAATGGTACGGAATAACCCGCACCGATGTACCAGTATCCGGCAGTTTCAGGATAATTCTCCTTCTCTCTGAAGGTGTAGGGAGAGTAGGGACGTATACTGTCCTGAGCTACGGATTTCGCAGACAATTTGCAGGCTGCCAAAGGTAATAGGATGCATGTGAATAAAATTCTTGTTACTCTTTTCATACGTTCACATATAAAATTATATATTATTGATGATTTTGTTGCAAAATTAACTCCTTATAGTAAGAGATTAAAACATCTGTGATGGACATCTTGAATGAGCAATATATTGATATGCAGATGATTATTTGGTTATGTGATGTACATTTAAAGGCAACTTGCACGCACCTCCGGGCCGGTAATGGGTGGAGGAAGGTTTTGCCTAAAATAAAATTATTCACAGCGAGCTTTTAGAACTGTTTTATGAAATCATCCAAAGTCATATTCTCAATTTGCATTTTTTCTTTCAGACGCATTTTCTTTCTTGAAATGCTTCCTTTAGCTATATGATAGATTTCCGAAAGTAAGGAGAGCGAGAACTCCATCTTCAATAGACATGCAAAACGTATTTCTTCTAATGTAAGTTGCGGATATGCTTTTTCCAAACGAAGAGTGAAATCATTGAAACATGCATTCGTGTTCTGTATGATAATATCCCATTCTTCCTTTTTCATATGCATAGCTCCTTGCGAATTCTGGCTTTTCATCAGAATAGGTACGGTTAAGGCATTCAGGCGCTTGTAATATTCAACGCTCTGATTTAGTGATTCTATTTCGATAGCTTCACGATCATGCTTTTCCTGCAAATACTTTATTTCTGTTTCCCATTGGCTATTTTGGAGACGAACCATTGCCAGTTCCTTTTCCTTTAGAGACATCTCAACTTTTTTCTTGGATTGTTTTATACGGAAAACTAGTGATGTTCCCGAAAGCAAGATGAAAGATAAGAGGATAGCCAGCCTGTAATAAGAGAGCTCATGTTCTGAAAGTTCTATGTTCATTTGGGCAATTCTTCTCTGTTGGCGTTCGTGTTCCTGAAAAGCATTCAGGTTGCTAATGTATCCCGCCTTATTGTTCATCTCAAGAGAATCTCTGCAACGGATACTCTTTTCCGCATATTCACATGCGGATTGAAAATCTTTCTTCTCCTTTTTCAACAAAGATAGTTTATGATATACATCTTGTCTCTCTTTTAGGGAAAGCTTTTCAATATCTTTCATAAAAATAGACTCTGCTTCTTTTAAGCGGTGCATTTTCAGAAATATATTACCTTTGAGTATATTGCATGTCATTTTAAAGTTATACGAATGTCCGTCTTGCAAGGCTATGTCCGTATAGTATAAAGCTGAATCAAGCATATTCATGGCTAGATAAACTCTGGCAAGATCTTTATTATATTCAGCTTTGGCCAGTTTTTTTTGTGGAGGTACCAGCTCAAGTGCCCGATGCAGCCGATTTCTTGCTTTTATGTAATTTTTCTCAGAAATGCGAAGTTCTGCGAGTTCATGCATAGCCTCTGCCCTGAGAGTGGAATCTTTTAATTCGCAGGCAATGTCGAGAGCACGCTCCAGGCATTCTTTTTCCATGCCATGCATCATTTTGAAGCGATAAATATATGCTTCACCTACTTTGATGGCAAATAACATCCTGATATTTTGCCCTGCAAATTTTTCGGCTTGATTATAAAAAGCATTAGCTCTCAGGAAAGCATACCTGCCGGCATATATTCTTCCTAAGAAAAAATATAACTGGCACAAACGGCTAGAATCCTTTTGCTCTGCAAAATGGCTCAAAGCAAGATCTGATTTGTCAGGTAATGCTGGGATGTCGGGAACGAGCATCTTGGCCTTAACCAATAAATAATAATAAAATACTTTGTCGGATTTCCGCAAAGTGGTTGTATCCATATCAAGTATTTGCCTCAAGGATTTTTCAGGCATTGTTTCCAAAGAATCTTCCAGTACAAGCAACGACGGGCTATAAATGTTGCTTTGTTGATGACCACATGAGAATAAACACATGACCAGCATTAATGCAATTAAATATGTTCCCAACCGCATATCTTTAACTTTTAATATACCGTTTTTGTCTTTTGGCACTATGAATCTTAAGATAGGGCATTCGTTGGTGATGCCCGACCGTCTGTTCTATCATGCTAAAAGTAATTTATGTATTTGTTTAGTTTTCCATTGCAAAGGAAATAGCTTTTCTCTCGTAAAACAATTTTTATTATGTACATAGTACTATATGCAAACAGTTGTATAACTGCTGTTTAAGCTTTTTGCTAGATGTACATATTGTATATAAATGGTATCTATATAGAAAAATATCTTCTGCATATCCTGTTCTTTTCTATGCTTTCCTTTTGTGCCTCTTACAAATTTGTGAGGCAAAAGCTCGATGGTAAACAATTTGGGAATAGAATTGTTTTTACAGAAAAACAAAGTCATGAAAAATTTTACGTTTATCTTATTAATAGCTGCTGCAGCCGCCAGTTTCATGCCACAGCGTGTTCTTTCGTGCACAGGAATCACCTTGACTGCCAAAGACAGTTCACGAATTGTTGCCCGCACCATTGAATGGGGAGGGAGCAATCTTCACAGCCAGTACGTCATCGTGCCATGTGGTTATGAGCAATATTCCTATGTGCCGGAAACAAACGGGTCGGGAATGAAATTTACAGCCAGATATGGTTATGTGGGCTTGGCCGTTGAGCAAAAGGAATTTATAGCTGAAGGTTTGAATGAAGCTGGCCTTTCAGCCGGTTTGTTTTATTTTCCAGGATACGGTAAATACGAAGAATACAATCCCTCGTTGCGCACTTCGAGTATAGCTGATTTGCAACTGGTATCATGGATATTGGGTAACTTCACGAATGTGGATGAAGTTAAAGATGCGATTCGTAGGGTGCATGTCGTTTCCATTGATCCTCGGGCTTCAACTGTGCACTGGCGCATTGCCGATGGCACCGGACGTCAATTGGTTTTGGAAATCATAGATGGTGAACCTCATTTTTATGAAAATAAACTGGGGGTACTGACTAACTCACCGGATTTTGAATGGCAAATGACGAATCTTAATAACTATGTCAATCTTTTTCCGGGCAGTGCGGAGACGAAATCATTGGGTGATATCGTACTTACCCCATTTGGTTCAGGCAGTGGCTTTTTAGGTATTCCCGGCGATGTTACTCCTCCTTCCAGATTTGTACGCGCCGCTTTCTTCCAGGCTTCTGCTCCACAGCAGGATGCTGGCGAAGAAACTGTTTTGCAGTGTTTCCAAATATTGAATAATTTCGACATCCCTTTAGGTGTTGAGTTTCCTTCCGGGCAGATACCCGTCAATATACCCAGTGCCACGCAATGGACGGCTGTTTCGGATATGACGAACCGCATTATTTATTATCGTACAATGTACAACAGTAATATTCGTTGTTTTGATTTGAATAAAATCGACTTTGGTAAGGTGGAGTATCGTGCTGTGCCTCTTGATGCGGTAAAACAGCAGCCGATTGAAACAATTGCCATTGAGTGAGATAGGTATTGTTTTTTTGAAGTTTTTGCGTATATTTGGGCTCGTTATGCGTAACAAATAGTTGCAAAGCTATGGAATAAAAATGTCCTTATATATATACGGGACCTTGAGAAAAGATTTATAAAAGTCCGTTGTCTGTGGATAATGGATTTTTTGTTGTTTTATGAGAATAATAAATCATCAGAATTGGGAAATAATATGAAAAAGAATTATTCGTCGCACAAACACAGTAAATGGACATTATTGTTTTTGTTTCTATGTATCGGCCACAGTGCCAAGGCTGATTATCCTATTTTTTGGCAGCGTTATACGGCAGATCCCTCAGGGATAGAATATAACGGGCGCTTGTATCTGTTTTGCTCACATGACACATACAATGCGGAAAGAGGATATGGCTATTTCATGAATGATATAACCTGCATTTCCACAGACGATATGAAAAACTGGACCGATCATGGAGAGGTTTTTCATGCGAAAGATTCTAAATGGGGGGCCAAAATGACTTGGGCGCCTTGCGTGGTTCACCGAAATGGAAAATTCTACTTATATTATGGAGATGCCAACAGCGGTGGGATTGGCGTAGCGGTAAGCGATCTGCCGACCGGACCCTATATTGACAACCACGACCGGCCTGTGGTGGGCATGGATACTCCGGGCGTGCTCCTCTACGACGAGAACAACCGTTGCATTAAAAACAAAAAAGGAGTGCCGGGGGCCATATCGGGTAGTGAGAACTGGGGGATGTGGTGCTTTGATCCATGTGTGTTTGTAGACGATGACGGACAGGCATATATGTATTTTGGCGGTGCTCACCCCGACAATTCCCGGATTATCAAACTAAAAGAGAATATGACGGAGGTTGACGGAAGTGCGGTCAAGCCCAACACTCCCGGATTTTTTGAGGCTTCTTTTGTACACAAATACAGGGGTAAATACTATCTTTCTTATGCCGGACATTATTTTGGGAAACCTGCCAATATAGAATATGTAATGAGTGACAAGCCTATGGAAGGTTTCAGGAATCCGGGAGTCATTTTGCCCAATCCGCCGGTTAATGACGGCTTTAACAATCACCATTCCATCTTTCAGTTTAAAGGTGAATGGTATATTGCCTATCATAACCGTAAAGTTGCCTATGAGAATAACGAACAGGATCAGCGCTCTCGTGAATATATGCGCAGTGTATGCATAGACCGTCTATTCCATAACGAAGATGGCACTGTTCAAACGGTTGAAGTGACGCGTGACGGGTTGGAACAGTTGAAGAACGTTGACCCTTACCGGAGAAACGAAGCGGAAACAATGGCAAAAGGCTATGGAATTGATACGGAATTCAAGGCCAGAGGATGTTCCGACCGCATAGTAACTTCCATTCATAATGGAGACTATTTGAAAATCCGCGGGGTTGATTTCAAAAACGGAGGTGCATCAAAGTTTGCTGCCTCACTTTCCGCATTGAAAGGAAGTGGACGGGTGGAAATACGCTTAGAGGGAGTGGACGGATTGCTTATAGGAACCCTTCCTGTCTCATCGACCGGCAGTTGGGGGAAATGGCAGACGATGACAACGGATGTCAAGCACTTGGGAGGAGTTTATGACTTGTATCTGGTGTTTAAAGGGGAGGAGGGAGAACTCTTCCGCATGGATTACTGGAGCTTTACAAAATAAGTATGAAAAACAAAGCGTAATGAACGGCTTTTCGGGCTGATTCATTACGCTTTGTCCAAATATCGTTTCCTGCTTTTATAACGCGTTCAACTCTTTCATTGCATACATGCTTTTACTTGAATAGTAGCTGTGCCATGTGATACAGGCTTCTGCGCCAAGTGAGAAACTCATGTGCTGTGTCGGGAGAAACAAAAGAGGTTGCATTGAAGCCGGCAGCTTTGAGGTCTTCCACTGCTTTGGTTACACCGGCAGGATTTTCTTTGCTTCCGCAACTGATGAAGATGCTTGCTACCTGATTTTTGTCCTTTATGTCGCCCGGTGCATAGACGCCGCCGCTCAATAGTCCGTAGTAATTGAACACTTCGGGACGACGCAAGGTTATCAGTCTTGTTTCAAAGCCGCCCATGGAGAGTCCGGCCATTGCGCGGTGCTTCTTGTCGGCCAGTGTGCGGAAATTGCTGTCAATGTAAGGTATCAGCTCGTCTACCAGGACTGTTTCAAATTCTTTGGCTGTAAATTGGTTGATATGCCCGAATCTCACATCATTCGTCATGCCGTATGTCATCACAATGATGAAAGGTTCAATCTTGCCTTCGGCAATCAGGTTGTCCATAATCAGGTTGGCGTGTCCTTGATTGGACCAGGCTGTTTCGTCCTCTCCCCAACCATGTTGCAAATAGAGAACCGGATATTTCTTCTTGTCTTTGCCGTAAGTGGGCGGAGTGTAGACAAATGCACGACGGTGAGTGTTGGTGCTCTTTGAGTAGAAATAAACTTGCTGCACGTTGCCATGAGGCACTTCCTTCATTGCATAGAAATCGGCATCGTGTGCCGGAATCTCAATACCGCTTTCCCAACGGCAGGAACCATAGTAGTTCTTGGCTCCCGGATCATTGAACACGCCACCGTCGATAGTGAGGTGGTAGTAATGGAAACCTTCGTCCATGGGGCCGTCTGTCGTACCTACCCATACGCCTTCTTTATCCTTGCGGAGAACTGTACCTCCACGACCGCCCAGACCGAGACTGACGATGACCGATTTGGCATCAGGAGCAACCACGCGGAAACGGGCATAGCCTTGTGAGTTGACCATGGGATACTGCTGGCCGGGCTGATTGAGTACGGATGGGCGGAAGTCTTCTTTCACCACTGCATTGTCGGCTGCCGGATCAAAATCCTTGATGAGGCTGTAAACGCGTTTCGGCTTATAGTTTTCGTCGTAAGGCAACGGATAGTTGCGCACGCCTACCCATGAGTCCCGGTCGGAAAGATTCCAGAACGTGACATTGTCCACCACATCTTTATGTTTGCGGAGAATCTTGAAGAGACGTGTGTATTGGTCCTCCTGAAGCAGTTTTACTGTCTGACTGATGTCGCCGGCCTCGCGGCTGAAGTTGAGATGTCCTCCCATTTCCTCGTTGGCGCGAATGTCCAGCTCGGTGATATGGATGTGCTTCACTATTGTAGAGTATTTCGTCAGGGCGGCATCTACATCTTCCATACTTGGGCCGTAGATGTTGTAATGCCCCTGCATACCGATACCGTCGATGGGTACACCTTCTTCTTTCATGGACTTCACCATGTTGTAGATGCGGTCGCGCTTTTGGGGATCGGCGGCATTGTAATCATTATAGAAAAGGAGTACGTTGGGGTCGGCCTCGCGAGCGTAGATAAAGGCTTTCTTGATGAATTCATCGCCTGCTATCTGATAGAGGGGAGAGTTGCGGTAGGGGCTGGGCTTTTGTCCCATGACCGGCCGTCCGCCGTCGGAAATTGCTTCATTCACTACATCCCATGCGTATACCACGTCTTTGTAACGTTCCATAATAGCTGTGATGTGGTGTTTCATGTTTTGGAACAGTTTTTCTTTGGATACAAGATTTCCTTTTTCATCCTGATACATCCATTTTCCTATCTGTGCATGCCACATCAGGCAGTGCCCGCGAAGTTTGATTCCGTTGCTGCGGCAGAAGTTGGCGATTTTGTCGGCGTTTTCCCAGTTGAATTGTCCGTAGGCGGGTTCGGTGGGTTGCGGCTTCATGTCGTTCTCGGCCGTAATGCTGTTGAAGTCTTTTTTGATGATGGCAATCTGTTCGGGATTTGTGATGTTTTGCATGTTGACAGCCACACCGATAGAGAAGTAATCCTTGTAGGCATCCTTCAACCCTGTTGCACTGCTTTGGGCGAATCCTGTGTTTGCAGTCATGGCAAAGGCCAATGCACAAAGGGGTAATTTAAGTAAATGTTTCATGTGATAATAAATTAAAGGTTTGTGTTTGAAAACTATTACAAATTACAAAATAAGGCTTTCTTTTAGGAAAAAGCGTCATGTTTGTGTTACATGTTTTTTCTTTGGTGATACATCTTTTGGGTAAAATTCTGTATTTCCTGTGATTTGCTCGAATGAATAGCCGTTTTTTTCGGCTTTACGCGATTTTCCTGTATTTATCTTTTTTCGGCTTCGAGGAACTTCCTATCTTTGCACTCCTAAAAATAAGATAAAACTGAGAAAACTTTGGACTGGCTATATAGTTTGTTTGTCGAACACTCTGCCTTGCAGGCAGTGGTGGTGCTCTCGCTGATTTCCGCTATCGGATTGGGCTTGGGAAAGGTGCATGTTTGCGGCATTTCCCTTGGAGTGACGTTTGTGTTCTTTGCCGGTATCCTTGCCGGGCATTTCGGATTGTCCATTGATCCGCAGATGCTGAACTATGCGGAAAGTTTCGGATTGGTGATATTTGTATATGCGTTGGGACTGCAGGTGGGGCCCGGTTTCTTCAGCTCTTTCCGCAAGGGAGGCGTACAACTCAATATGCTGGCTCTGGGTGTGGTGCTGATTGGCACTTTGATGACTGTGCTGGGCAGTTACGGGCTGAATATCTCGCTGCCGGACATGGTGGGTATCCTTTGCGGCGCTACGACCAATACACCGGCGCTGGGTGCGGCACAGCAGACTCTGAAGCAAATGGGACTGGAGTCCAGTACTCCGGCTTTGGGCTGCGCGGTGGCATATCCGCTTGGTGTGGTGGGAGTGATTCTTGCTGTGCTGGCAATACGCAAGGCGCTGGTGCGCAAGGAAGATCTGGAGCTGAAAGAGAAGGACGATGCGAACAAAACCTACATTGCGGCGTTTCAAGTACACAACCCGGCCATTTTCAATAAAAGCATCAAGGAGATAGGCGGGCTGAACTATCCGAAGTTCGTCATTTCCCGTTTGTGGAGGGACGGCAACGTGAGTATTCCTACCTCCGAGAAGATAATTAAGGAGGGAGACCGCTTGCTGGTGGTGACTTCGGAAAAGTATGCTCCGGCACTGACTGTGCTGTTCGGAGAACAGGAGCATACCGACTGGAATAAGGAAGATATTGACTGGAATGCCATAGACAGCCAGCTCATATCACAACGGATCGTAGTGACGCGCCCCGAACTGAACGGAAAGAAGCTGGGCTCGCTTCATCTGCGCAACCATTACGGCATCAACATCAGTCGTGTATATCGTAGCGGCGTACAACTTCTTGCCACTGCAGAGCTGACCTTGCAACTGGGAGACCGCCTGACGGTGGTAGGTGAAGCAGCTGCCATACAGAATGTGGAAAAAGTATTGGGCAACGCTATCAAGAGCCTGAAAGAACCGAACCTGGTGGCGGTGTTCATAGGCATTGTCCTGGGACTGGCTTTGGGAGCAATTCCCTTTTCCTTGCCGGGCATCAGCGCTCCGGTGAAACTGGGACTGGCGGGCGGCCCGATTATTGTAGGTATTCTGATAGGCACTTTCGGACCGCGCATGCACATGGTGACCTATACCACGCGCAGCGCCAACCTGATGCTTCGCGCGTTGGGACTGTCACTCTACCTTGCTTGTCTGGGGTTGGATGCGGGGGCGCACTTCTTCGAGACGGTGTTCCGTCCGGAGGGTCTGCTGTGGATTGCTGCGGGATTTGTGCTGACTGTTGTTCCGGTACTGATAATGGGCGTGATCGCCTTTAAATGGATGAAAGTGGACTTCGGTTCCATAGCAGGTATGCTGTGCGGAAGTATGGCAAACCCCATGGCGCTGAATTATGCCAACGACACCATTCCGGGAGACAATCCGTCGGTGGCGTATGCAACGGTCTATCCGATGTGTATGTTCCTGCGCGTAATCATAGCGCAAGTGCTGTTGATGTTCTTGCTGGGTTGAGAATTAAAAAGTTGAGAAAAGAAGAGTTGTTTTAATTACGGACAACCGAATATGAATCATAAATCTAAAATCATAAATCTTGTCATGGGAACCATTACTCCGGAAAGTATAATCAGCGACTTGCGCTATCTGCAGTTACTGTCGCGCAGTTTTCCTACCATAGCCGATGCCAGTACGGAAATCATTAACCTGGAGGCTATTCTGAATTTGCCTAAGGGGACGGAACATTTTCTTACGGATATTCATGGAGAATACGAGGCTTTTCAGCACGTATTGAAGAACGCTTCGGGCGCAGTGAAGAGGAAGGTGAATGAAATCTTCGGCCACACGCTGCGCGAAAGTGAAAAGAAAGAAATCTGTACGCTGATTTATTATCCGGAAGAGAAGCTGCAGCTGATAAAGGAAGAGGAAACGGATCTGGACGACTGGTATCTCATCACCCTGAACCAGTTGGTGAAGGTGTGCCAGAATGTCTCTTCCAAATATACACGCTCGAAGGTGCGCAAGGCATTGCCGGCAGAATTCTCCTACATCATTCAGGAGCTGCTGCACGAGTCGAGCGTAGAGCCCAACAAACATGCGTATATCAATGTCATCGTCAGCACGATCATCTCGACCAAGCGTGCGGATGATTTCATCATAGCCATGTGCAAGCTGATCCAACGGCTGACGATAGATTCCCTGCACATCGTAGGAGACATCTACGACCGCGGTCCGGGGGCGCATATCATCATGGATACGCTCTGCGACTATCACAACTTCGATATTCAATGGGGAAACCACGATATCCTGTGGATGGGAGCTGCATCGGGCAATGATGCCTGCATAGCGAACGTAATCCGCATGTCCATGCGTTATGCCAACCTGGCGACGCTGGAAGACGGATACGGCATCAACCTGCTGCCGCTGGCCACCTTTGCAATGGATACTTATGCGGATGACTCTTGTGCCATCTTTGCCCCGAAGATGAATTTTGCCGATGCCAATTATAATGAAAAGACTTTGCGCCTGATTACGCAGATGCATAAGGCCATTACGATTATTCAATTCAAGCTGGAAGCGGAGATCATCAACCGCCGTCCGGAGTTTGGCATGGAGAACAGGAAGCTGTTGCATAAGATAGACTTTGAACGGGGAGTGTTTGTGTACGAAGGAAAAGAGTATGAGTTGCGCGATGCCAATTTCCCAACCATTGACCCGGCCGATCCGTACCGCCTGACCGATGAGGAACGGGAGCTGGTGGACAAGATACACGCTTCGTTTATGAATAGCGAGAAGCTGAAGAAACACATGCGTTGCCTGTTTACGTATGGCGGCATGTATCTGGTGTGCAACAGTAACCTGCTGTACCACGCTTCCGTACCCCTGAACGAAGACGGAAGTTTCAAGCATGTGCGCATCGGCAAGAAAGAATATTGGGGACATAAGCTGCTGCAAAAAACGGACCAGTTGATTCGTACCGCGTACTTTGACGAGGACGGTTCGGAGGAGAAGAACTTTGCACTGGACTATATGTGGTATATGTGGTGCGGACCGGATGCACCGTCTTTCGACAAGGATAAAATGGCGACGTTTGAGCGTTATTTCGTTGCCGACAAGGCATTGCACAAGGAGAACAAGGGATATTATTATACGCTTCGCAACCGCGCCGATATCTGTGACAGTATTTTAACGGAGTTCGGGGTGGAGCCGGGCCCTCATTCACACATCATCAACGGACATGTACCTGTAAAGACGATTAAAGGCGAACGCCCCATAAAGGCCGACGGCAAGCTGCTGGTGATTGACGGCGGCTTTTCCAAAGCCTACCAGCCCGAAACAGGCATTGCGGGATACACGCTGGTATATCATTCGCATGGAATGCAGCTGGTGCAGCATGATCCTTTCCAAAGCCGTCAGAAGGCGATTGAGGAAGGGCAGGATATTAAGTCGACAACATTCGTCATCGAGTTCAATTCGCAGCGAATGATGGTGAAAGATACGGATAAAGGCAAACAGCTTGTAACGCAGATTCAGGACTTGAAAAAGCTGTTGGTGGCATATAGAACCGGCTTGATCAAAGAGAAAGAGATTTTTTGAGTTATACTCGGATTCGTCTCGCAGGATAAATAATTTGGTCCTGCGGGATGAATAAAATCATCCCGTAAGATGAATTTATTCGTCTCATGGGATGATTTATTTTATCTTGTGGGATGATTTTATTCCGTCAGTATCGGCTTTAGTATTTGAATAATACTATACCGCCTTCCACAATCACTCCTTTGTCGAAGTTGGCATTTCGGTTGTAATACCTGTCCCAGCCGTAACCGCCGGTCACGAACACACCCAAGCGTTCCGTCAGGCGGTACTCAAGGTTTATGCGGGTCTGGAGAGAGTAGAGGCGTGCCGGAAAACCGTAATCTTTGTTCTTGAAGGTCTCTACGTGCTGGTAGCCTAAATCGCCACTGATGAACAGTTGCTTGTAAAGAGGCAGTTCCAAGCCGGCGCGGTAGAAGAGTGCACCGGAGAATTTGTCGCTGAAATCGAGGTAATGCGTACCGCCGCCAAGAATGGTGTAGAACAGCTCGTTCTTGAAGCGGGCGGCCATATTCAGCTTGGTGGCGTTGCCGCCAAAAAGCATCATCTGCACTTGGGTGTCGGGATTGGCATTGACCAGTCCCAGCTGAAACCCGTCCAGCTTCTCTTTGTAATAGTTCACTAAACCTATCTGGAGTCCTTTGGCGCGGACAGCCACGTTTAGGGGGGCAAGTTGAATGCCGGTAGCCGTTCCGCCTGTGATGTTCCCTAAACCGGAGATCTGAATCCCTTTCATATTGTTGCCTACCACGTTCAGCAGGCCGGATGTGGTGACACCCGCGAAATCACCGCCCGAAATGTTGGCAAGTCCTGCAAGCTGCACGCCGCCGGTCTTTTCGCCGGTGATGTTCAGCAGGCCGCCTATGATGACTCCGTTGCTGTTGTCGCCTGCAATGTTGACCAGACCGGAGAATACCACTCCCTGCGCATGATTGCCTGTGATGCCTACAAGGCCGGAAACGGACAGGCCGCAGAGATTGTCACCGTTGATATTGGTTATGCCTGCTACCTGTATGCCTCGCATACTTCCGCCTACTATATTGGATATGCCGGAGAATTGCATACCGTTCATGTCTCTGCCCGTAACGGAACCCAATACGTTTACTCCCAAACCGTTCAGGCGGTTCATGGCAGAGAAGATGCCGAGATTGAGGAATGTGCTCCCTACTGTGTCCGTACGTTGTGTGGCAAGGTTCTTCCAAAGAGAGAGGTTGATGCCTGCTCTTTCCTTGCGGGCTGGGCGGAGCTTGTCTGTTTGAGCATAAACAACTGTCCCTGCTAAAAGCAAGGACAGGCAGATGAATGAGAATATACGTTTCATGATTCGTTTGTCTTTGGGAATAGGAATAGAGTATGCGTTTATCCTTTTGCTTCTTGGTATAAGAAACGTTTAATGGATTTTTTCGGCGTTTTCTCAAATTCCTCAGGATATATCTTCATTTTTGATATCTGGCTGTAAGCGGGCAATTCTGCGTTCAGAGCCACACGATTCTCTTCCATGACACGTTCTATGTCATCGTTGGTGAGCCCATGGGCAAAGGCATCGTCGAAATCGGGATATACCAGTCCGACGAGTTTCTCGTTTTGCTGCACAATAATGCTTTCGGCCACGTAGGGCAGGTTGTTCAACTTGTCTTCTATCTCTTCGGGGTAGATGTTTTGTCCACTTGGACCGAGGAGCATGTTCTTGCTGCGTCCCTTGATGGTGACATTGCCTTCGGCATCCATCAGGGCAAGGTCGCCGGTGTGCAGCCAGCCTTCTTTGTCCACCACCTGTTCGGTGGCTTCTTCATTCTTGTAGTAACCCAACATGGCATTGGGACCGCGGCAAACAATCTCACCGGGGATGTTCTCTGGGTCGGGAGAGAGGATTTTCACTTCCATGCGGGGAGCTGCCTTACCGCAAGAACCGGGTTTGAAGCGTGTCCAATCCTCGTAGCAGATGATGGGGCCACATTCCGTCATGCCGTAACCTACTGTGTAGGGGAAGTCTATCATGCGCAGGAATTGTTCCACTTCCTGATTGAAGGCCGCACCGCCTACAATGACTGCCGCAAAATTACCGCCGAAGGCTTGTATCATCTGTTCGCGTACGGTGGCTTTTATCTTGTCGTTGATGATAGGCACTTTCAGCAACAGTTTCATGGTGGGCGTTTCCAACTTGGGCAATACGCTCTTCTTGATGATCTTTTCGATGATGAGCGGTACGGCCACAATGAGGTTGGGCTTCACGTCGGCAAAGGCTTGGAAGATGATCTTCGGGCTTGGCATGCGGGTGAGGTAATAGATGTGGCAACCCACAGAAAACTCATACAGGAACTCAAATGCAAGTCCGTACATGTGTGCCATTGGCAACATGCATACCAGCTTGTCACCGGCTTTCAGCGGCAGCACTTCAAAGGCGAATTTGGTGTTGGACCACAGGCTGCGATAGGGGAGCATGACGCCTTTCGAGTAGCTGGTTGTGCCGGAGGTATAGTTGATGACCGCCAGTTCTTCGGGCTGGTCTTTGTGATAGTCGATATGCTCTTTGCGGAAGTTCTTGGGGAATTTCTTGCCGAACATCTCATTGAGGTGCTCGCGGGCATAGGTGACACGTTCGTTACGCGACACGAGCAGGGTGAAGTCCGTCATCATGAAAATGCCTTCCAGCAGGGGCATGGCGCTTTCATTGAGGTTTTCCCATACTTGGTCTCCTACGAAAAGGAGCTTGGCTTCGGAGTGATTGACGATGTTGTGCACATTGTCCGCCTTGAACTCGTGAAGAATGGGTACGATGACCGCGCCATAAGTCAGCGTGGCGAGGAATGTTACTCCCCAGTGTGAACTGTTGCGTCCGCAGACGGCGATCTTATCGCCTTTCCTGATGCCGCTTGCCTCAAAAATGATATGCAGCTTTTCTATTTTCCGGGCTACATCCTTATATTGCAGGGTTGCTCCTTTATAGTCGGTCAGGGCATCCAGATCCCAGTTTGCTTTGATACTATTCTCTATATAGGCGATAAAACTTTGTTCCATTTATTTGCACATTTAGTTGAAAATTGCGCAAATATAAGGGTTTATATTAGAGAATACAAACTTTTAGTGGGAAATACTATTTGGACGGATGCCCTGAAACGCTACGGTTCTTTCCTGTGTGAGGCAGGTTTGGATTGCCTTTGGGAGTTAATCGTTGCCCAAGTACCACCGGTACATTCGTTGCACGCCTTCCTCAATGTCTATCTTGTGATGCCAGCCCAATGCGTGCAGTTTGCTTGGATCGGTGAGTTTGCGCATGGTGCCGTCGGGTTTGGTACTGTCGAACGTGAGTTTTCCCTGATAACCTACGGTGTCCACAATCAGTTCGGCCAGTTGGCGGATCGTGATTTCCTTGCCTGTGCCGATGTTGATGTGGCAGTTGCGAACATCTTTATCACCGGGCTTGTAGGTGTCTTTGAAGTCTACGTGCTCCATAACGAATACACTGGCATCTGCCATTTCTTCGCTCCAGAGGAATTCGCGCAGTGGCGTGCCGGTTCCCCAGAGTTTGACTTCCTTGTCGCTGATGCCGTATTTGGCAAGTATGTCCAGTATTTCTGCGTTGCTGTTGCTGCCGCTGATACCTTCTACGGGACGCTGGTTCATGTCAAGGCGTACGGCATCCCAGTTGCCCTGTTGCAGGCAGTGCGCCAGATGCACCTTACGGATCATGGCGGGAAGCACGTGGCTGCGCTCCAGATCGAAATTGTCGTTGGGACCGTAGAGGTTGGTGGGCATTACGGCAATGTAGTTCGTTCCGTATTGCAGATTGAAACTTTCACACATTTTCAGTCCGGCAATCTTGGCAATGGCATACGGCTCATTGGTGTATTCCAACGGTGAGGTGAGCAGGACATCTTCCTTCATCGGCTGTTCGGCATCGCGCGGATAGATGCAGGTGCTGCCTAAGAACAGCAGTTTCTTCACGTTGTGACGGAAACTCTCGCCAATGACGTTTTGTTGTATTTGGAGATTCTTGTAGATGAAATCTGCGCGATAGATGCTGTTTGCCATGATACCGCCCACGAAAGCGGCGGCAAGGAATACATATTCCGGCTGTTCTTCATCGAAGAAACGGCGTACGGCAACTCCGTCCAACAAATCGAGCTCTTTATGGGTTTTTCCTATAAGGTTGGTGTAACCCTTTTCTTGCAGGTTTTTCCAGATAGCAGAACCTACCAGTCCATGATGTCCTGCAATGTATATTTTGGCATTTTTTTCCATGATTGATGTTGTCTTGGCAATGTTATTCTTCTTCTTTTGAACGGGCATGCAACTTCTTTACGAACTTCATGTCGTGTGCAGCCATGATTCTTACCAGCTCCTCAAAGCTTGTCTGCTGCGGGTTCCAGCCCAGCAAGGTTTTGGCTTTGGTGGGATCGCCCAGCAGTTGCTCCACTTCGGACGGGCGGAAATATTTGGGATCTACCTCAACCAGCACTTTACCGGTTCGGGTGTCGATGCCTTTTTCGTTTATTCCTGCACCTTCCCAACGCAACGGTATGCCTACTTCTTCAAAAGCCAGTGTGGCGAACTCGCGTACGGTGTGCATCTCTCCGGTAGCAATCACAAAGTCCTCCGGCGTATCATGTTGGAGGATGAGCCACATGCATTCCACATAATCGCGGGCATATCCCCAGTCGCGGCGTGCATCGAGGTTTCCCAAATACAGCTTATCCTGAAAACCTTGCGCTATGCGTGCGGCAGCCAGTGTAATCTTACGCGTCACGAAAGTTTCTCCACGCCGTTCGCTCTCATGGTTGAAGAGGATACCGTTGACGGCGAACATGCCGTAGCTTTCGCGGTAGTTCTTCGTAATCCAGAAACCGTATTGCTTGGCTACGCCATACGGGCTGCGCGGATAGAAAGGAGTCGTCTCTTTTTGGGGCACTTCCTGTACTTTGCCGAACAGTTCGGAAGTGGATGCCTGATATATCTTTGTTTTCTTTTCCAGTCCTAAGATACGTACTGCCTCAAGCATACGCAATGTGCCTACGGCATCTGTCTCGGCGGTATATTCGGGCACGTCAAAGGAAACTTTTACGTGGCTTTGTGCGGCAAGATTATATATCTCGTCCGGTTGTACCTGCTGGATGATGCGGATAAGCGAGCTGCTGTCCGTCATGTCTCCGTAGTGCAAATTAATGGTGCGTTTCTGCTTCATGTCACGTACCCATTCGTCAAAGTACAGATGCTCGATGCGGCCTGTATTGAAAGATGATGAGCGCCGCATAATTCCATGTACTTCATATCCCTTTTGCAACAGGAATTCTGCAAGGAACGAACCGTCCTGCCCGGTGATTCCGGAAATTAGAGCTTTCTTCATTGATTCTGATGTTATGTTTTTTCTGATCGTTACATGTTTCGATGTGCAAAAATCGTGATTTATTGTGAGACGGCAAAGCTAATACGGCAAATGATTTTACAATTATTCATATTTTAGGCATTTGCACTATATCGCAGGGGGTAATTTCAAATTTTACATGAACAAATGGGTTTTGCTTTTTGTTTCATCATAAAGATAAATTTTACAAGTATATGAAGAACTTAAATAAAACAGACATTGGACTGATAGGCCTGGCCGTTATGGGCGAAAATCTGGCTCTGAACATGGCTGATAAAGGCTGGCAGGTTTCAGTCTATAACCGTACGGTTCCGGGAGTGGAAGAAGGCGTGGTTGAGCGTTTTATGAACGGGAGAGCACGCGGAAAAAGAATTCAGGGATATACGGACATGGCTCTTTTCGTGGAGTCCATTGCCACTCCACGTAAAATAATGATGATGGTTCGTGCTGGCAGTGCCGTAGACGAGCTGATGGAGCAACTATTCCCTTTGCTGTCGCCGGGGGATATACTGATAGACGGGGGAAACTCCAATTACGAGGATACCAACCGCCGCGTGGCGCTGGCTGAAGAGAAAGGCTTCCGCTTTGTTGGAGCAGGCGTTTCCGGTGGTGAGGAAGGCGCCTTGAACGGTGCTTCCATCATGCCGGGAGGCTCTGTAAGTGCATGGGAAGAAGTAAAGCCTGTTCTACAAAGCATTGCCGCTAAAGCATCGGATGGAACGCCATGTTGCCAATGGGTGGGACCGGCTGGATCCGGTCATTTTGTCAAGATGATTCACAATGGCATTGAGTATGGTGATATGCAGCTTATTTCTGAGGCCTATTGGCTGATGAAGAATCTCCTGAAACTGGGCAATGAAGAAATGTCTTCCGTCTTTTCCTATTGGAACGAGGGCAAGTTGCGCAGCTATCTCATTGAAATCACTGCCAACATACTGCAACATAAAGATAAATCGGGCGGTTTCCTGATAGACAAGATATTGGACGTTGCCGGACAAAAGGGTACGGGCAAATGGTCGGTGGTCAATGCTATGGAACTGGGCATGCCGTTGGGACTGATTGCTACGGCGGTCTTTGAACGGAGCCTCTCGGCGCAGAAGAATTTGCGTGAGGCAGCATCCAGGCATTTTGTCTGTCGGCATACGGATGTGGTATATAACAAGTCGGAAATGGTGAAGGACATCTATTCTGCACTGTATGCATCCAAACTGGTGTCCTATGCACAAGGGTTCGCTGTATTGCAGCGTGCTTCCGAGGCTTTCGGATGGCAGCTCAATTTGGCTTCCATTGCCCGCATGTGGCGGGGCGGTTGCATCATCCGCAGCGTATTCCTTAATGATATCGCCGCAGCTTTCGAACAGAACGAGAAGCCGCAGCATCTTCTTCTTGCCCCTTATTTCAGCAATGAGATGAAACAGTTGCTTCCCGGTTGGAAGCATCTGGTGGCACAGGCCATGAAAGAGGAACTTCCGGTTCCCGCCTTTTCGTCGGCATTGAACTATTTCTATTCATTGGTTTCCGTCAAGCTGCCGGCAAACATGATTCAGGCACAACGCGATTACTTTGGCGCGCACACCTTTGAGCGTGTAGATGAATTGCGCGGACAATTCTTTCATGAAAACTGGACCGGACATGGCGGAGATACAAAGTCGGGAACATATAATGTGTAGCCCTTCTTAATGGAACTCAGTGGAATGTCCTCAAACATAAATAAAGCTATGAATAGATTTGTGATGATAATTTTCGGCGCTTCCGGTGACTTGACGAAGCGTAAGTTGATGCCGGCGCTGTATACCTTATATAAGGAGAAACGTTTACCGGAAAGTTTTGCAGTATTAGGTGTGGGACGCACCGAATACCAAGATGATACTTACCGCGCTTACATTAGTTCCGAATTGGAGCGTTTTGTCGCTTCGGAAGAATATGCGCCTGAGTGCATGGAGGATTTCTGTAAACGCTTACACTATCTTTCCCTTAATCCCGCCGATGTAGCCGATTATGGGAAACTGAATGTACGCCTTCAGGAACTGACGGGTGAGCAGGAGCCGGATGGCATGTTGTATTATTTGGCTACACCGCCTTCTTTGTACGGGGTGATTCCCCTTCACCTCAAGGCTGCCCATTTGAATCGCCCCCACACGCGTATCATTGTGGAGAAGCCCTTTGGCTATGATTTGGAATCGGCCCGCGAATTGAACCGCATATATGCGTCGGTGTTCGAAGAACAGCAGATTTACCGTATAGACCACTTCCTGGGCAAAGAAACGGCGCAGAATATTCTTGCTTTCCGCTTTGCTAACGGCATCTTTGAACCGCTTTGGAACCGTAATTATATCGACTATGTAGAGATTACCGCAGTAGAAAATTTGGGTATCGAGCAGCGTGGAGGATTCTATGAAGGAGCCGGAGCTTTGCGGGATATGGTTCAGAATCATCTGATCCAACTGGTGGCGCTCACTGCAATGGAACCGCCGGCTGTGTTCAATGCCGACAACTTCCGTAATGAAGTGGTGAAAGTGTACGAATCCCTCTCGCCGTTGACCGGGGAAGATCTGAAAGAACATATCGTCCGCGGGCAATACACTGCATCTGCCACGAAACCGGGATATCGCGAAGAGAAGAATGTTGCTCCGGACTCCCGTACCGAAACATATATTGCCATGAAAATCGGTATCAACAACTGGCGTTGGAACGGCGTTCCTTTTTACATACGTACAGGAAAGCAGATGCCGACCAAAGTAACCGAGATCGTGGTGCACTTTCGTGAGACACCGCATCAGATGTTTCGCTGCGAAGGCGGCCATTGCCCGCGTGCCAACAAATTGATCTTGCGTTTACAGCCCAACGAAGGCATCGTGCTGAAATTTGGAATGAAAGTTCCCGGGCCGGGGTTTGATGTAAAACAGGTGATGATGGACTTCAGTTATTCCGATTTGGGAGGATTGCCCGCCGGAGATGCGTATGCCCGTCTGATAGAGGACTGCATACAAGGCGACCAGACCCTCTTCACGCGTAGCGATGCTGTGGATGCGTCATGGCGTTTCTTTAATCCTGTGTTGAAGTATTGGCAGGAACATCCTGACGCACCGCTTTACGGTTATCCTGTGGGGACTTGGGGACCTTTGGAAAGCGAAGCAATGATGAACGAGCATGGAGCCGAATGGACTAATCCATGCAAGAATTTGACGAATACCGATGAATATTGCGAATTATGAAAAGTTATATATATCCTACTGCTACTTCGACCTCGCGTGCTCTTATCCGATACATAATTGACATGATGAACCGAGAGCCGGATCGGATTTTTTATTTTGCTTTCAGTGGAGGGACAACACCTTCTTTAATGTTTGATATTTGGGCGCATGAGTATCGCGAAGAAACTCCCTGGATGCGGATGCGCATCTTTTGGGTGGACGAGCGTTGTGTGCCTGTCAATGATTCGGACAGCAATTACGGTACAATGTTCCGCCTGTTGCTTAGCGAAGTGGGGATGCCCGATGAATTTGTATTTCCTATCTGCGGCACGTGCCGTCATCCGTCGCAAGAGGCGAAACGCTATTCGGATTTGGTATGCAGCACAGTGCCCTTGCGCCGGGGATTTCCCGCTTTCGACATGGTGTTGCTGGGAGCAGGTGATGACGGACACACTTCTTCCATTTTTCCCGGTCAGGAATATTTGCTATCATCCTTTCAGCCGTATGAGGAGAGTATAAATCCTTATAACGGCCAGCCGCGGATTGCTATGACAGGCTGCTTGCTTTTCAGTGCTAAAAAGATTGTATTCCTAATTACAGGCAAAGGTAAAGCGGGTGTCGTTTACGATATACTGGAATCGGGTGATACCGGTCCGGCAGCCTATGTAGCACATCATGCCGAAGACGTGGACATCTTTACTGACATAGAAATTACCGGATAAAACAGTTGTCTTTCGGGGAGGCTGTTTTGTTCGGTGCGGCAGGCCGGGTCAGGGTGCAAGACGCACTATTCTCCATCCGTCGGATTCAGGAGATGAAGATGAGGGGATATGTTCTTCTTTGCAAAGGGTGTACAGAAAGCGGTCGTGCAACCTGTTTTCCCGCCCTTGCCAAAACTCGAAACGAGTAGGGGTAACGGCAAAACCGCCCCAGTTGCCGGGACGCTGTATTCTCTGTCCGGTCAGCTTAATCGCTTCCTTTACAAAGGCGCGGATGATTTCCGTCCGATTGTTGATGATCCGGCTTTGTGGGGATATTCTTGCACCTATTTTGCTTTTGTAGGGGCGGGTGGAGAAGTAAGCGTCCGAGTCTTTTGGGGGGCACTTTTCTGCTTTGCCTTCAATATGTATCTGCCTTTCCAGCTTATGCCAGACGAAGGAGAGGGAGATGTAGGGATTATCGGCTAGCTGTTGTCCTTTGCGGCTTTCGTAGTTGGTGTAGAAGATGAATCTGCCGTTTTCTACACCTTTCAGCAGCACTGTGCGGGTGGAAGGGCGGCCGTCGGGAGCAACGGTGGCCACGATCATAGCGGTGGGTTCGTCTTCACCGCAATGCAAAGCATCATTAAGCCAGCAGGCGAATTGCTCAAAGGGGTTTTCGGAGATGGTGTTGCGCATCAACTTATCTTTCTTGTATTCTTTCCGTATGTTTGAGAGTTGCAGTTCCATATACTATTCTTTAGGTTGATAACAATGAAGATGCGGAAAGTGTTGAGATCATCCTTTCTTTACGCTTAAAGAAAGGATGATATGCAAACAAAACAAACAATCATCTAGAAAAAGATTTTCTCTAAACGATAAGTCAATGCAAACTTACTTATATTATTTTGATTTTTACGGAGTGAGGGATGTGAATATATATTAATTTTCGAATCAGTGATTATTTTATACATATAATTCTCTATAAATTGACTAAAATATACAAATGTGTGCCGTCTTGTTTAAAGGGGATTGTGGATGGGAGGAGGAGAAAGATCCCGATCTTTGTTATGCGATGCTATTTGTACAAATTGAGAATTCTTGTTTTTTTCCTGATATATTTGTATGTTTGCCAGAACTAATGTTAATACTTAAAAACAGAAACATGCTAGGAAAAAGAATTGGCCAGTGGGCATTGCTGGCAGCTATCAGTTGTTGTCTCTCAATAGGGGAGGCTTGTGCTCAGAAGAAAGATTTTGGAAATTTGGCTCGCTATTCCAAAGAAAACGCAATGTTGCCAAAACCAGCCAAAAAGGAGAAAAGGGTTGTTTTTCTAGGCAACTCTATTACGGAAGGCTGGGTGCGGACTCATCCGGATTTCTTTAAAACGAATGGATATATTGGTCGCGGCATTAGCGGGCAGACTTCATATCAATTTCTGTTACGTTTTCGGGAAGATGTGATCAATCTTTCTCCGGCTTTGGTGGTCATTAACGCCGGAACCAATGATGTGGCAGAAAATACGAATCCGTATAATGAGGATTATACCTTTGGCAATATCGTGTCTATGGTGGAACTTGCTAAAGTCAATAAAATAAAGGTTATATTGACCTCGGTACTTCCTGCCGCCGCCTTTAAGTGGAGAATGGAAATAAAGGATGCTCCGCAAAAAATCCAAGCTCTGAATGCCCGCATAAAAGCATATGCAGAGGCCAACAAAATACCGTTTGTTGATTATTATCAGGCAATGGTATCTGCCGATAACAAGGCTTTAAACTCCCGCTATACCAAAGATGGCGTTCATCCGACGGGTGAGGGATATGATGTCATGGAACCGCTGATTAAAGCTGCAATAGAAAAGGCACTTTGAGAAGATGCCTGAATAAAGGATATACCATAATGTAAAAGCACTTCCAACGTTCGCTTACGGAGGAAGTGCTTTACACAAAAACTAAACTAGACTTAACTAAACTATTCTATTGGGGAGTTTCACAACTCCTATCTGTTCGCTGCAAAGATAAGGAAACATCTTTTAATATGCAATAGGATATTATTAGAAATCAGCCGGAATCAATAAAATATATACGGATTGATAACTTTTTTAACTCCTTTTATTAAGAAAGTCCTGAAATATTTGTTTGTAACTGTCACTGACAGGAATATAATTCTTGCCAAAAACGATACGCCCTCGGTCGATGATACGTATCTTATCCTTTTGAACGATGTAGGAACGGTGCACACGTATAAAGCGGGAAGCAGGCAGCAGTTCCTCCATAGACTTCATGCTCATCAGTGAGAGAATGGGTTTGGGGGAGTTCTCTTCGTAGATTTTGATATAGTCCTTCAGACCTTCAATGTAGAGAATGTTTTTGAGCTCCACTTGTATCAGTTTATAATCGCTTTTCACGAAGATACTTTCCACTTCCTCTTTGGGTTGCTGCAACAATTCAAACCATTGCAAGGCTTTGTTGGCGGCTTGCAGAAAATCCACATACGAGATAGGCTTCAGCAGATAATCGAGAGCATTGACTTTGTAGCCGTCTATGGCATACCGGTCAAAGGCGGTAGTGAAAACAATTCGTGTATGCATATCTACCATTTTAGAAAACTCCAGCCCGTTGAGTTCGGGCATTTGGATGTCGAGAAACAGGAGATCGATGTCCTTGCCGGACAGGTTGTTCATTGCCTGTACGGCACTGGAGTATTTGCCGGCAAGTTCAAGGAACGGGGTCTTGTTGACGTAGCTTTCCAAAAGGTCCAAGGCCAATGGCTCATCATCTACGATTGCACATTTCAGATTCATGTTGTCAATGGTTGATTACTAAAATCGATTTATATTCTTTCTCATCCTCACTTACGCTATGCTGCCATTCGTACCGACCGGGATAGGTGAGTTCCAGACGCTTGCGCACTTGTTCCAGACCGATACCGCTTCCACTCTTGTCGGCTTCGTTCTTGGGGTGATAACTGTTGGCTATTTCGCAACACACGCTATCGGCGCTTTCGCTAAAATAGATACGGATATAGCTGGGTTCGGTAGGAGAGATTCCATGCTTGAAGGCATTCTCTATGAGAGAGATGAATATCATCGGGGCGATCTCCGTTGGAGTGTCGGGGCGAATGTCGAAACGTGTTTCAACAGTCACATTGGACGAGAGTCGTATGCGCATCAGTGCAATGTAGTTTCGGATGAAATCTATCTCTTTGGCCAGAGGCACGAAATTTTGCTGGTTGTCGTAGAGAACATGGCGCAGCAGGCGGCTCAGTTCCTGTACTGCCATTTGCGCCTTGTCGGTGTCGAAGGCGATGAGAGCGTAGATGTTATTCAGCGTATTGAGCAGGAAGTGGGGGTTGAGCTGGTTGCGGAGATTCTTCAATTCCGCTTCCGTACGGCTTTTCTCGGCTTCGCGGCGGGCAGCTTCCACTTGTACCCAACGTCCGCTAAGGCGGATGGCTGCGCTTAGTCCGACGGTGAGTATCATGGAGAATAAGTCGCGCATGATGAATATCCATTTCGGAGGTCCCATGTGGCTTCTTCCTTCATTTCCTCCTTTGGTGTAGGTGTGGAAAGCATATTCCTGCCAGAAGTGCACTCCGGCGGTGATGCAGACTATCAGCACTATGTTCAGCAGGAGATATTGCTTGATGCGTCCTTCGAACAGATACCGGGGGATGAGGAAGCAGTAGTTGGTGTAGAAGACGATGAGAAACGAAAGTGGAACAATGCTGCCATGGCGCAGGTATTCCACCAATGTTATATCGAATCCTCCACGTGTCATCATCACGAAAGGAAATGCAAATACAATTCCCCAGCCGATGATGTGAATCAGAGATTCGATGATGCGTGATCGTGAATAAAGAAACTGTTTCATACAAATGCAAAGATAGGATTTTTTTAGGATTAATGATTGGCGATTAATCATTAATCACCAATCATTTGCTCACTCATACCGTATTGCTTCTATCGGATCCAGGTCTGCCGCTTTCTTGGCGGGATACCAGCCGAAGAACACTCCCGTCACTGTGCAGACGGCAAAGCTGAGGAATACGCTCCAAGCCTGTATGTAGATGGGCCAGTGGGCCACGCTTTTCACTATCCAGCTTGCGCCGCAGCCTATGATTACGCCAATCAGTCCGCCGGTGATACTGATGAGGATGGCCTCGATGAGGAATTGCGACAGGATGTCTACTCCTCTGGCGCCCACACTCATGCGTAGGCCGATTTCGCGGGTGCGTTCCGTTACAGACACATACATGATGTTCATGATTCCTATGCCGCCTACTATCAGTGATATGCTTGCGATGCAGGCAAGCAGTGTCGTCATCAGGTCGGTGGTGGTATTCATCATCGAGCTGAGTTCCTGTTGGCTGCGTATGGTGAAGTCATCGTCATCGCTGCTTTTCAGTTTGTGGTTCCGTCGCAGGATTTCGGTGATTTCCTCGGTGGCATTGTCCGTCATGTCCTCGGTGAGTGCGGAGGCAAAGATGCCTTGCAGGTAGGTTTGGGCAAGCAGACGCTTCATTACGGTGGTGTAGGGGGCCAGCACGACGTCGTCCTGGTCCATTCCCATACTGTTGTATCCTTTGGCCTTTAGTACACCCACCACGCGGAAGGGCACTTGGTTGAACCGGATAATGCGTCCTACGGGGTCTTCTCCCGTTGGAAAAAGATTCTCTTGTATCGTCTTTCCGATGACGCATACTTTGGCTGAAGTCTGTATATCGGCTTCGGTAAACATTGCTCCGTTGTCCACCGTAAGCTGGCGTATTTCAAGGTATTCCGTACCTACACCGCTTACGGAAGAAGGATAGTTGTTATTGCCTGCAATGAGCTGTCCGGAGGAGGAGACGTTGGGGCTGACGGCGGACAGGAAGTTCGTCTCGTTGCGCAGCGCCTCGTAGTCGGCAAGTTTCAGGGTCTGCATGGCGCTGGGGTCTTGACGGACGCCGCCGCGCATATCCGCTCCCGGATGGATCATTATCATGTTGGAGCCCATTTCGGAGATTTGCGCCTGGATACTTTTCTTTGAGCCTTGTCCGATAGCAAGCATCGTGATGACGGATGCCACGCCGATGATAATGCCCAGCATGGTGAGGAAGGCGCGCAGCTTGTTGTTGGCAAGTGCCCGGAGAGCTATTTTGAAGAGGTTTGTTCCGTTCATTAGTTTGATGTTTTATGAAAAATGTTTTTGAGACTGCCTGAGACTGCCGCATCAGTCGTCCTCCTGTTTGGGCAATGCTGCCAGAGTTTCGGCGGCGTTCAGAATGTCGGGATTCACTTTGTCGTCCTTCACCTGTCCGTCACGTAATACGATATTGCGGCTGCTGTATTGGGCTATTTCCGGGTTGTGCGTTACGAAGATGATGGTACGCCCTTCTGCATGCAGCTTTTGGAAGAGCACCAAAATCTCGAACGAGGTGCGCGTGTCCAGATTGCCGGTGGCTTCGTCTGCCAGTATTACGGCAGGGTCGTTCACCAATGCGCGGGCAATGGCCACGCGTTGCATCTGTCCGCCGGACATCTGATTGGACTTATGCTCCAGACGGTCACCCAGGCTTACGGCTTTGAGCGCTTCGATGGCCCGGCTGCGGCGTTCGGAGGCCGATACGGACGAGTTGTACATTAGCGGAAGCTCCACATTTTCTATGGCGGTGGTCTTGGGCAGCAGGTTGTAGTTCTGGAAAACGAAACCTATTTTGCGGTTGCGGAGTACGGCGCGTTGGGACTTGCTCATGGTGCGTACGGAAATCCCGTCCAACAGATACTCGCCTGTTGTGGGTGTGTCCAGACAGCCGAGTATGTTCAGCAGGGTCGATTTTCCCGAACCGGATGTACCCATAATCGTGACGAACTCTCCTTCGTTGATAGAGAACGACACGCCACGTAGTGCATGCACCGTTTCATCTCCCACCTGGAAGTTGCGTTTTATGTTTTGAAGTTCAATTACGGTCTTGCTCATGGCTGATGATGTATATTTATGGGGATATGGGTTATCATTTGCTCTTCTTCTTGTTGCTTCCCGGAGGGCCGGGCATGAAAGGGCTTCTCTCTCCGCCGGCAGCCTGTTGCATGTCTGCCGGTGCTCCTCCTCCCGGCATCTTTCCTATGGTGGCTTCGGTCACTATTGTTGCACCTTCGCTGATGCCACTTATAATCTCCGTATTGATGCCGTTGGAGATGCCCACTGTCACCGGATGCGCGGTGAATGTGTTTCCTTCACGCGTCCAGAGTTTGTGGGGGCTTTCGCAGTCTTTCACGATGTCGTTTTCGCCGATAAGCGGTCTTTCGGGGGTGAAGCGGAGGGCGCGTGCCGGAACGGAAAGTACGTCTTTGCGGTCGAGCGTGTAGATTGTGACATTGGCCGTCAGGCGCGGCTTCAGTTTTAAGTCGGGATTGGGGGCGGAGATTACGACTTCATAAGTGACAACTGTGCTGGAAGTGCTGCTGCCGGAACTTGTGGAGCTGTCCTCTCCCAAACGGATTTGTGTCACTGTGCCTTCAAACGTGTCATTGGGATAAGCGTCTACGGTGAACGAAACGCGCTGTCCCTCTTCCACACCGCCTATGTCGGCTTCATCCACGTCGGCCACTACCTGCATTTGCGTCAGGTCGGCGGCAATGGTGAACAGCGTAGGAGTCTCGAAACCGGATGCTACCGTCTGTCCTTCCTCCACCGCACGATTGATGACGACGCCGTCGATGGGAGAGGTGATGGTGGCGTACGAAAGGTTGCGTTCTGCCTTGGCAAGTGATGCCTGACTGCTTTCGTAGTTGCTTTTTGCTTTCTCATAATTATAGACGGACTGTTCGTAGTCGGTGTCGCTGATGAGTTGTTTCTCGTGCAGTCCCCGGTTGCGCTCGTAGTTCTTCTGCTGATACTCGTACTCGGCTTTTGCCCCGTTGTAGGCGGCGCGTTGCGAGGCTACTTCGCTTTGCAGTGTCACGCGGTCCATTTCGGCTATGAGCTGGCCTTTGGTGACTACGGAGTTATAGTCGGCATATATCTTGTCGATGATGCCGCTGACCTGCGTGCCGACTTCCACTTCCGTCACCGGTTCGATTGTTCCGGTGGCGGTGATAGATTCCGATATTTCGCCTCTGGTTACGACAGCCGTTTCGTAGGTCACTTTATGCTGGGCCTTAGAGCTGCCAAAGAGCCAGAAGCCTGCGCCGGCCACAACTGCAATGCTTACGGCGATAAGAATGATTTTCTTCTTGTTCATAGTGCTATATCTTCTTTATTGATTTGTTTTATCTTAACTTGGTGATTGAGAATTCGGGGGGGGAGACGGATTAAAGCGTAATCTTTTCTCCCTGATAGAATTTCAGCAATTGGGTATTCAGTATCGCCATGTACTTGGCCTGCAAGGTTTCCTGCTGTGCGTTGAGCAGGTTGCTTTTCTCTGTCAGCAGTTCTACGGTGTTCTTCATGCCGAGGTTGAATTGCTCTTGGATGAGGTCGTAGCTGGTTTGCGTGCTGCGCAGCTTCTCTATGGCGGCAACGTAACGCTGCTGTGCGCTGCTGGCATCCAGCCACAATCCTTCGATAGTTTTATACAGGGCTTTCTGGTTGTCCAGCAGATCCAGTTCGCTGGACTGTTTTTGGATTTTGGCTTTCTGTACGGCACTCTTGGTTTGGCGGTTGTTGAAGATGGGCACACTTACGGTCACTCCCAGTGAGTTGTTCCAGTTCTGCTTGATTTGCTCTCCGAAGGTGAAGTCGTTGCCGTTGGTGTTTGTACTTCCTATACCGGCGCTGAGGCTGACGGTGGGGATGTAGCCGGAACGGGCTATGTTGATGTCGAGCTCCGAGGCTTTGACGTTCAGCCTGCCGGCCTCTATTTCAGGGCGCAGGGTGAGGGCGGAACGGTACACATCGCTCTTGGAAGGCAGCGGAGACAGCACGTTTTCATCGCCGAGCGCGGGGATGTAGAGGTCCATTTCCTCTTCGCCGCTCAGTTCGAGGAGCTGTTTCAGTTGCAGTTTGTAATCTTGCAGGGTGGCTTGTGCGGTTACCAGCTGATATTTGTCGGTACTGACTTGCGCTTCCAGTTGGGCAAGGTCGCTTTTGGCGATGCTTCCCGCTGCGAGCAGGGCGCGCGCCCGTTCACATTCCGCTTGGCTCACGTCGAGGGTGGTCTCGTTTACTTTGACGGCTTCGGCGGCATAGAGTATCTGCACGTAAATCTGCGTGATGCTTTCCTCAATGCTGTTTTCACTTTCCGCTACGTTCAGTTCGGCGATGCGGTTGTTCATTCGCTGCTGCTTTAGGGTGTTCAGTCGTTTGCTGCCGTTGTAGAGTGTCCAGTTGGCATCAATGCCGTAGCTGCCGTTATAGCTGGTTTTGCTTTGGCTGCTGGTGATGTTGTCGCCGTTGATGATGGTGTTGGTTTCGCTGTTGGGGCGGTTCACGATGCGCTGGCTGACGGATGCCGTAAGGCTGGGGAAGAGGGCTGCTTTGGCGGTCTTGACGTCCACTTCAGCACTTTCGGCGTTGAGGCGGTTTTTGCGAATGGTAATGTTTTGTTGCAGGGCGTAGTCGATGCATGTCTGCAAATCCCATTGTGCCGGAAGGGGCTGTGCACTGTTCTGCTGCTGTGTGCTGGCGGCTGTTTCCTGAGCCTGCAACGTCATGCTGCCGATGCAGGGGCTTGCCATGCAGAGCGATATCAGTGTCAATCTTTTTACGTTTATCATATTGCCTAATGTCTATAATTTTACTTTGACAAAGGTATGCCGCCTCTCTTGAAGTTGCAAAAGAGATAGACGTTTGCCGGATTTATGCCGTCGGATCGCTTTTTTCTGCCGACAATTAACTTTTCGGGATTTTATTTGTTATTTATATAAAAGTATTTTATATTTGTAATGATTATAATTTGAATCCCTATGAGAAACCTCGTGACCGCCATCTGGCAATTCTACGTTGAAGGCTTCCGAAGTATGACGTTAGGACGCACTTTATGGTTGATAATAGCCATAAAGCTTTTTATTATGTTCTTCATCCTCCGTCTTTTCTTCTTCCCGAACTATTTGAATGAAGCCGCCGCAGGCGCTGATAAGGAAGATTATGTCAGTCGTGAACTGATTCTGCGGGCAGGGGGGGACAGCGATTAGTGAGGAATGCTCAGTGAGGAGTGAGGCAGGACAGCAATTTTCATTGCCTCAACTTATATCTCATACTTTATACTTAACAATTAATATTTAACTCTCATGCTTGAAAACATTGACACTTCCCTGATTGACTGGTCGAGAGCGCAATTCGCCTTGACTGCTATCTATCATTGGATTTTTGTACCGCTGACTTTGGGACTGGCGGTTATTATGGGCATCATGGAAACGGCGTATTACCGTACGGGTGATGAGTTTTGGAAACACACAGCCAAGTTTTGGATGAAACTTTTTGGAATCAACTTTGCCATAGGTGTGGCTACGGGGTTGATTTTGGAGTTCGAGTTTGGTACGAACTGGAGTAATTATAGCTGGTTTGTGGGCGACATCTTCGGTGCACCGCTTGCCATCGAAGGCATTTTGGCATTCTTCATGGAGGCCACGTTCATTGCAGTGATGTTCTTTGGTTGGGACAAGGTGAGCAAACGCTTTCATCTGGCTTCCACCTGGCTTACGGGGCTGGGTGCAACGATCTCTGCCTGGTGGATTCTGGTGGCAAATGCGTGGATGCAGAATCCGGTAGGCATGGAGTTCAATCCCGATACCGCCCGTAATGAAATGGTAGACTTCTGGGCGGTGGCTACTTCTCCGATGGCAGTCAACAAGTTTTTCCACAGCATCTTGTCCGGCTGGGTGCTGGCGGCTGTGTTCGTAGTGGGAGTGAGTTGCTGGTATTTGTGGAAGAATCGTGAGAAGAAATTTGCTTTGTCGAGTATAAAGATAGCTGCCTGGGTGGGACTGGCTGCCGCTTTGCTCTCCGCATGGACGGGCGACGGTTCCGGTTATCAGGTGGCGCAGAAACAACCCATGAAGCTGGCTGCCATGGAAGGTTATTATCAGGGACGGGAAGGGGCCGGACTGGTGGCCTTTGGCATTCTCAATCCGGAGAAGAAGACCGCCGATGACGGAAAGGATGCCTTCCTTTTCCGCATGGAGATTCCCAATCTCCTTTCGCTGCTTGCCGAGCGCGACTCAAAGGCTTTTGTGCCGGGCATCAATGACTTGCTGAAAGGCGGTTATCCTCTGAAAGACGGCACAACCGCGCTTTCCGCCCGGGAGAAGATTGAGAAAGGGAAAACGGCTATCGGCGCTTTCTCCGACTATCGTAAGGCAAAGGCCGCTGGCAACGATGCCGAGGCGCAGGTGGCAGCTAAGGTGCTGAAGGAGAATGTGGCCTATTTCGGCTATGGTTATATAAAGGATGTCAACGAGTTGGTTCCCAATGTGCCGCTTACGTTCTATATGTTTCGCGTAATGGTGATATTGGGCGGATACTTCATCCTTTTCTTCATTGCAGTTCTTGTTTTTGCCTATAAGAAAGATCTGTCGCGGATGCGCTGGATGCATTGGGTGGCAATGCTCACCATTCCGCTGGGATATCTTGCCGGACAGGCAGGCTGGGTGGTTGCCGAGTGCGGTCGTCAGCCTTGGGCCATTCAGGATATGCTGCCCACCGGTGCGGCTATCTCCAAACTGGATGTGGGTTCTGTCCAGACCACGTTCTTCATCTTCCTCGTATTGTTCACCGTTATGTTGATTGCCGAAGTGGGTATTATGCTGAAAGCGATACGGAAAGGTCCGGAAAAGGGAGTAACTCATAATTCATAATTCACAATCCATAATTTATAATTCACATGAATACCTATATATTTCTTCAACAATACTGGTGGTTTGTAGTATCCCTGTTGGGCGCTATACTTGTTTTCCTGCTGTTCGTGCAGGGTGGCAATTCGTTGATATTCTGTTTGGGCAAGACGGAAGAGCAGCGCAAAATGATAATCAACTCTACGGGGCGTAAATGGGAGTTTACGTTCACTACGCTCGTAACGTTTGGCGGTGCTTTTTTTGCATCGTTTCCGTTGTTTTACAGCACGAGCTTCGGCGGTGCCTATTGGCTGTGGATGATAATCCTGTTTACTTTCGTGTTGCAGGCGGTCAGCTATGAGTTTCAGTCGAAGGCGGGTAACCTGCTGGGAAAGAAGGCATATCGTGTGTTCCTTGTGCTGAACGGAGTGGTGGGACCGGTGTTGCTGGGCGGTGCTGTGGCAACGTTCTTTACGGGGTCGGCGTTCTATATCAATAAAGGTAATATTGCAGATACGATGATGCCTGTCATCAGCAGTTGGGCCAATGCCGGTCATGGTCTGGACGCGTTGCTCAATCCTTGGAATGTGGTGCTGGGGCTGGCTGTGTTCTTCTTGGCGCGTATTCTCGGTTCGCTCTATTTCATCAATAATATCAGTGATGCCGATTTGGTGAAGCGTTGCCGTCGTGCGTTGTGGGGCAATACGGGCTTGTTCCTGATCTTTTTCCTGTCATTCGTCATCCGCACGTTGCTTGCCGAGGGCTATGCGGTGAATCCGGAGAACGGGGAGATCTTTATGGAGCCTTATAAGTATCTGACAAACTTCATCGAGATGCCTGTGGTGCTGGTTGTGTTCCTGATCGGTGTGCTTGCTGTGCTGTGGGGAATTATCCGTACGTTGTGGAAACCGGCTTTCGATAAAGGAATATGGTTTGCAGGTGCAGGTACGGTGCTTACGGTGTTGGCGTTGCTGCTTGTGGCAGGTTATAATAACACTGCCTATTATCCTTCCACCGCCGACCTGCAAAGCTCGCTTACATTGGCAAACAGCTGCTCCAGCCAGTTCACGCTGAGGGTGATGGCCTACGTGTCTATTCTGGTTCCCTTTGTGCTTGCATACATATTCTACGCATGGCGCAGCATTGACAGGAAGAAGATTGATGCGAAGGAGATGCAGGATGAAGGGGGACATGCTTATTGATTTTGCAACTCCGGAGATCTGCTTCCGGTTGTCCCGGAGTTTTCATCATAGATGCCCGGAGATATAAGAGAAAGAAGGTGTGTCAAAACTAACATTAACTATCATTTTACTCTGTCATTCAAGAATCTACTCTCTGTGTGAGTAGGAGAAGAGATGCTTCACTACGTTCTGCATGACAGACTATACATTAGCGTAAGAAATAAAAGATATTTTGAGCGAAGCTAATGGCATGATTGTCAGAGTTTTGACACACCTGCTTTTATGGATGCTTTCCCGGTAACCGGAAACTATAATCCGTTCCTTTCCGGTTGGTTATTTTTTCTTGAAACTGATTTCGTCATAAAACTCTTCGTTTTCATCCTTTTCCTGAGCAATGATTACCAATGTGGTTCCGTTCAGAGTTTTGATGGTAGCTTCATCGCTATAACCGTTGAAAGTGATTTTAAGTTTGTTTCCGGAAATGCTCCAGGTGAAGTCTTCCGTATAGGGAGTGCTTCCTGATACATCTTTGTATGTTCCGCTACCGTCGTTCTTAAAGGTGTACACATCTTCGGTATAGGCCTCGTCCCATTCTTCTTTCTCACCTTCGTATATCTCATATCCTTTACTCCAGGTAGATTCCCAAGTACCTACAATGAGTGTTTTGGCATCTCCGGCAATGCCTTCTTCGTCGTCATCACTACAAGCTGTAAAGCCAATGCACAAAGCCATCATTACGCATGACAGCCAAAATTTAAGTTCAAACTTTTTCATTTTATCTTTTTAATTAAATTAGTATTAAAAACGAGGCAAAGGTAGTTGCTTTACAAAAGAAAACGTCTTTCCGGATGTCGTTGGTGTTTATACAGAAGTGTAGAATTGTATTCTACATATTTGTTGAATTTATTTCCTGATGCCGTCTTTTTTGCCGGAATGGGAGAGAGGGTTTTCTTTGAACTCAGTGGAATAATAATCGAAGAAATTACAGTTCAATATGTAGCAGATGCGCATTAATAAGTCAGTGTCTATGTTTTGCCGTTTGAATATGGAGTACACATTGGTGCGGTCACAATACAGTTTCCTTGCAAACCAGATGACGGAACGTTCCTGGCGATGTAGTTCTGCTTCTATCATTTGTCCGATGTGTATCATGGTGCTGGGCATGAAAAAAGGCGGAACCATTCGTAACCTATCTTGTTCCGAGGTACCGCCAAGCACCCAACCGTATAAATAAGTACGAACAGTTCACGCCTCACAGCGTGAACTTTTACTTACTTATTCTCAACGGTCTTTCAATTTGGCGGTTTTCAGAACAGAGAATAAGAGCTAAAGCTCAATATCTAATAAGTATATGAATGGAAACGCTTTTCCTTAATTATATGAATTCTGTTCATTTAAGTAAATGGCATTATCTGCTGATTTTTTACATTTACTTAATAGTTTATGTTTCTTTCTACTTTTTATTTTTAATATTCTATTTTTACTGATATGCTTTTTGCAAATGTAGTGAATATTCCTTTTTGTTGCATCGGCAAAAGCTGTTTATTTCTTTTTTTTCTTGGAAACCGCAGTTTTTTCCGGTGGGAATTTCGCTACGAGCTTCATCAACCGCAGTATCTGTCCCTGTCTTTTCAGGATGTAGCTCGAAGGGTGTGCGGAGTCAAAGCGTATGGGGTTGGGCAATGTTGCGGCAATCAGTGCGCATTGGCCGGCAGAGAGCTTGGCGGCAGTGGTATGGAACTTGTAACGGGCGGCTGCCTGTGCCCCGTAGATGCCTTTGCCCATTTCAATGGAGTTGAGGTAGACCGTCATTATCCGTTCTTTAGACCAGAAGAGTTCTATCATCCATGTGAAGTAGACTTCAAATCCCTTGCGGAGCCATGAGGATTGCGGCCACAGGAACACGTTCTTTGCCGTCTGCTGGCTGATGGTGCTTGCTCCGCGTTTCCGCTTGCGCTTTTCGTTCTCTTTCATGGCTTTCTGTATTTCGATGAAGTCGAAGCCGTTGTGGGTGGCAAAGCGATTGTCCTCGGATGCGATGACGGCCATAGGCAGGTGGGGAGAAATCCTGTCGAACGGCACCCACTCGTGATGCCATGCGGGACTTTCTCCTTTAAAAACCTGTTGCACACTTCGGATAACCATCAACGGCGTGACGTACACCGGCACAAAACGATAAACCACTACCATTACAGTAGTGGATACAAAGAAGAAGAGCAACAGATTGCGGATTATCCGCAAGGGGTTGGAAAACTTCATGGGAGAAGGATGATTACGATTGTCCGGCTTCAGCGTTCTTAATCATCTGTTCGCTGGCATACATAAAGATTACCACCCTGCGGTTCTGGCTGGCAGAGAGGCTCTCATCGTACTCATTGTATCCCACGCCTTCCACTTGCTTGAATTGTGAGGGAGACACGCCACAGTCCTGCAAATAGTTTTCTACGGCATAAGCGCGATTTTTGGAAACCTTCATATTGGCTTCATACGTGCCTACTTTGTCCGTATGTCCGATGATGGCGATGTCCGTAGTAGTATCCTCTTTCAGAATCTTGGCCAAGTCGCGCAGGGATGCCTTCGCGTCGTTGCTCAGCGTTGAGGAGTTGAAAGCAAACAGGATACCGGAGTCGAACGTCACCTTTACGGCATCCAGGTTGTTGGCGTCTTTCACCACTTCCACCTGTGCGCCTTCAATCTTGGCGGCTTCGGCAGCTTTTTTGTCCATTTTGTGGCCGATTGCCACACCGGCACCCGTACCAACGGCTGCGCCCACTGCCGCACCGATAGCCGCGCCTTTGCCCTTGCCGAACAAGCCGCCGATTATGGCTCCTGCAGCTGCGCCCGAACCGCCGCCAATGATTCCGCCTTTGGTTGTGTTGTTCATGGTTCCGCAACTACCCAATAGTATAGTGCCGCTCAGCAAAAATGCTGTAAATTTCATCTTTTTCATACCTTTTATTTTTTAGTTGGTTCAAATTTTACTAATGCAAATTTATGTATATATTACATTTGTTGGCATCAAAAAGTTTACTGTTGCAGTTTTTTTAGAGAATTTTCTTTTTAATAAAGATAAACCATCCTGTCAGAATCAGCCCCTTGACGATGGTGGTGCTGCTCACTGCCCACCAAATGGCGTCCACTCCCAAACCCATTTCTACCAGTAGCAGGGCCACCGGAATGCGCATGTAGTTGCATCCGATGCTGACAACGGCCGGCGGTACGGTGCGTCCTATGCCGTAGAATACGCCCTGCATGGTGATTTCCAGCATCATGAACAACTGTGAGTAGCCGTCGATGCGCAGGAAATTGCCGCCAGTGCGGTAGGCTGCTTCTTCGGGCACGAAAATGGAGAATACCTCGCTGCCGTAGAAGATGAACAGCAGCGAGCAGAGCGTGCCGAACACTCCTGTCATCCAGAGCGTCGTTTTCCATGCCTGCCACACGCGCGTTTTCTGTCCGGCGGCATAATTCTGTGCGATGAAGGCGCTGAGCCCCGTAGAGAACCCCTGTGAGGTATTCCAGGTGATAGCTTCTATTTGTCCGCCGGTGGTGAATGCCATGAGTCCGATGTGCCCGCCTTGCTCGGCTGCAGTGCGCGAGAGGAACATGTTGACGAAGGCAAACAGTGTGTTCAGCGTGGCAACGGGCAGTCCCAGTTTGAAGATGCGTCTGCTGTACTTCCTCTTGAGCCGGACGAAAAACGGAAATCCTCCGAGCAAGTCGTCCTTTCGCCGGAGCTTATAGACAAAGATGAGGAAGACGGCAGCTTCGGACAGCCACGTGGCAAGCGCTGCCCCTACGGTTCCCCAGCCGAACCCGAAGATGAAGAGAGGGTCGAGCAGGATATTCATCACAAGTCCCGTACCGCTGATGTAGAACGGTGTCTTGCTGCGTCCCGAAGCGTTGTAGATGCCCGTAAAGGCAGCCGAGAGAAAGACGAAGGGCAATGCTGTCGAGACAATGCGCAGGTAGGTGACGGCGTTGTCGGTGATATGTGCTTCCAGTTCGAAAAGGCTCATAATGGGTCGGGCGAAAACAAACAGCAGTCCGCCCCAGCAAATGGCGATGAGCAATGCGATGCTGATGTTGTGCGAGGCAAACGCACGCGCGTCGTCCCGGTTCTGCGCCCCGATGGACTGTGCCACACTGACTTCCGACCCCACTTTGTTCAGCAGAGCGATAGAGCCTGACATCCACGTGAGGATGCCCACCGCGCCCACTGCCGCCACCGCTTCGCTGCCCAGACGGCCCACCCATGCCATATCCGTCAGGCTGTATGCCATTTGGATGAAGGAGGTGGCCATAATGGGCATTGCCAAGCTGAACAGTTGGCGGTTGATGGGTCCTTGTGTGAGATTTTTGGCTCCGAGCACGATACTGAAAAAGAGTTATAAGAAACTTATAAAAAAGGTTTTTTTAGAAACAGGCTTTCGGGCGCGTCGCTACTTATAGTTCAGGAAGCTTTCCTGCACCAGTTTTCCCGCTTGCCATACGGCGCGTATGTTCAGTTCCTTGTCCATAATCAGGATGTCGGCGTCTTTGTCCTTTTGCAGGGAGCCTTTGCGGTCGTACACTCCCATGATGCGTGCCGGAGTTTCGGAAGCCATTCGCAGTGCGTCTCCCAGCGGGATTCCGGCCTGTGTCATGGTGCGCACCAGCACGTCCATTGTGGCGATGCTGCCTGCCAGTGAGGAACGGTCGGCGAGTTTGCATACGCCGTCCTCGATGATGTAGCGGGGGTTGCTGGTTTCCTTGCCTTCGGTTGCGGCACAGGAGAGGGCGTCCGTTACGAGGCAGGTGTGCTCCACGCCTTTCAGTTTGTAGGCCAGTTTCAAGATGGTGGAAGGCAGGTGGATGCCGTCGGCTATGAGTTCGATGGTCATGCCGTCGGTCAGGTAGACGCTTTCCACTGTGCCCTCGTATTTGTATTCGCGGCGTTTGTGGAAGCCCGGCATGGCGTTGTAGAAGTGGGCGGCATGGGTGAATCCGGCTTTGTAGGCAGCGCAGATGTCGTCATACTCGGCTTCGGTGTGGGATATGGCTGCCAGTATGCCTTTTTCGCGCAGGTAGCCGGCAAACTCCAATGCTCCCAGCAGTTCGGGAGAGGCGTCCCAGCGGCGGATGCAGCGGGTGTTTTCCACAAGTTCCCTGTATTCTTGTTCGTCAATCTCTTTCACCTGTCCGGCAAACTGCTCGCCGGCCATTTTCCTGCTGAGGTAAGGGCCTTCGATATGCAGTCCGAGTATGGGGCTGTCCGGTTCTTCCATGAGCCGTTCGCACACATGGGCGGCTTGGTGGAGCTTGCTGAAGGGGGAGGAGGAGATGGTGGGGTAGAAGCTTGTGGCGCCATGCTTGAGGTGTGCCTGCACGATGCTGCGGAATGCTTCCTCGGTACATTCGTTGAAGTCGTGTCCGCTGCCGCCATGGGCGTGCATACACACGAAACCGGGCACTATGTACATGCCTTTGGCATCAATGAGACGTGCACCGATCAGTGCGAGGTCACAGTTGGTCACTTCAAGAATCTTTCCGTCACGTATCAGGACAGAACCTTCATTCAGCCAGCCCTGCGGGGTGAATATGCGCCCGTTTATAATTTGAGTAAGCATTTTTAGGTTTTAAGTTTATCGGATGCCAAAATTAAGTATTATAAATCAGAATTCCTACATCCGGGGTTTTAAATGGCTTATCCGGTGTTTTAAATCGCCGGCCTTCCCTTCCGCCTCCGGCGGTGGCGTTGCTTCTGCCTGTACTTGCGTATCTTGCCGTATACCAGCCAAACGAACAGTGCTCCGAATACGGAGAATATCAGCAGTACGATGCCGGTGTTGAGGTTGTCGCCTTTCACGCGGCTCCACATTTCGAGAACCAGTTCGGTGCGGTCGCCGAAGTCGCGTATCATGGCGCAGCGTTCCACGATTTTCCTGTCGGGATATTGTACGGGATTGATTTGCAGGCTGTCCGCGCCCATGCCTTCACCGAAGAAGTAGCTGAGGTCGGAGCGTGTTTCTATGGAAGTATCCCGTTTGGCTTCCATGATTTCGGGGGTGGCAACGGCGCTGACGTAGCCTATGGCGTCCATATTGCGCAAGGCGATTTCGGGCTGGCAGAGGTAGTTGATGAAGTAGCTGGCTGCCTTGGGATTCCGGGCGTATTTGGGGATTACCCAGCCGTCGTACCAGATGTTGCTGCCCTCGCGCGGCACTTCGTATGCAAGGTCTACGCCTACGGCCTCGGCTTCGTCAATTGCCCATACGGCGTCGCCGCTCCAGGTGAGGTTGAGCCATGTTTTGTTCTTGGTCATCATCTCCTTGCCGAAATCGGCCTCCCAACCGGAAATGTTGGGTTTCAGGGCTTTCAGGTACTTTTCGGCAAGGGCTATGGCTTCGGGGGAGTTGTCGTTCATGAGTTGTTCCACCGTAACGGTGCTGTCGGCAAGCTGGCGGGCGTGGGCGTAGATGATGGCGGTTCCGTAGGCGTCGCGGTAGCTGTCTTTCATCAGGAGCTTGCCTTTGTTCTTGGAGTTCCACAGGCAGTGCCAACTGCCGGCTTCGTCGGGGGTGATGAAGCTGCGGTTGTAGAGTATGCCGGCTGTGCCCCACATATAGGGTACGGCATAGTCTGTGGTGGTGCGTCCCGGCTGACTGGTCTTGTTCAGTTCCCGGCGGATGTAGGGGGAAATGTTGGGCAGATAGTCCGGGGTCTTGCCGAAGTTGCGGTCGATGGGCAGGAGAAGGTCTTTCTTCAGCATGCGTTCGATGATGTACTCCGAGGGGCATACCACGTCGAAGTCTTCGTGCCCGCGTTCTATCTTGGTGAGCATGATTTCGTTGATGTCGAACACTTGGTAGACAAGGCGGATGTCCTCGCCTGTCTGCTGTTTGTACCAGTCGGGGAATTCGGCAAGCACGTCTTCGTCGATGTAGTCCGCCCAGTTGTAGATTTTCAGTACGTGGCTGCGCTCTTCGCCTGAACCTTTGCACGAAACGGCGGCAAGGGCAAGGCAGAGGAGAAGGAGTATACCTGTCAGTCTTTTCATTTTTTTGTTCGGTAAGTTTATTTTGACTATACTTTCAGTTTTCAACTCTTCTGTGCACGTTCCGCGCGTTTGTTGATGACGATCAGCAGCACCAGCACCGTAATGAATATTATGGTGGAGAGGGGGCGCAGCTCCGGTGTCAGTCCGCCTTTGCGGGCATCGGCGTAGATGTAGGTGGAGAGCGTTTCCAGTCCTTCGTTCCCGATGGTGAATATGGTTACTGCGAAGTCGTCGATGGAGAGTGTAAAGGCAAGGATGAACCCGCTTATCATGCCCGGAAATATCTCCGGAAGGATGACCTTGCGCAATGCCTGGAACGGGGTTGCGCCGAGGTCGAGGGCGGCTTCGTACACGTTTTGGTTCATCTTTTTCAGACGGGGCATCACGCTCAGCACTACGTAGGGGGTGCAGAACGTGATGTGCGCCAGTACCACCGTTGTGAATCCCTGCGATATGCCGAAGCTGACGAACAGCAGGAACAGCGACACACCCGTAATGATGTCGGCGTTCATCATCGGAATGGCGTTGGCAAAGTTCATCACCTGACGTGTGCGTGTGCGCAGGTTGAAGATGCCGATAGCCGCAATGCTGCCCAGTGCCGTCGATGCGGTGGCTGCCAGCATGGCAATGGCAAAGGTGTTCCAAATGGCATTCATCAGTGAGTGGTGCATGCCGCCCGTAAAGAGGGAGCTGTACAGCTTGGTGGAAAATCCCGTCCAGTTGCCCAGCACCTTGGCTTCGGTGAAGGAGAAGATCATAATGATAAGGATAGGCGAGTAGAGCAGCGCAAGCAGCAGCCACAGATAGCCTTTGGCAAGAATACGTGTCATCATATCACACCTCCGCTTTCATTGGATGCGCTGTCCTCCTCGTTCGTGAAGAGGATGGTGACGCCTATCAGCAGCAGCATGATGAGCGACAGGGCCGCACCGTAGTTCCACATTCCGTTGTATATGTTCTCCTGCACCGTTGTTCCGAAGAGCTTGATGTTGTTCATCGTCAGCAGTTCGGCAATGGCAAAGGTGCTTACCGTAGGCATGAACACCATGACGATGCCGCTCATGATGCCCGGCATGGAGAGGGGCAGGATCACTTTGCCGAATATCTGCAAGGGGGTGGCTCCGAGGTCTTGGGCAGCTTCTATGAGGCTGTGGTCCATTTTCTGCAATGTATTGTAGATGGGGTATATCATGAACGGCAGGAAGTTGTACACCATGCCGAACAGGAGTGCGCCTTCGCCCAGCGGCAGGTTCAGGAAGTCGAACAGCGCCACTGTGGCAAGCGTGCGTATCAGTATGTTCACCCACATGGGCAGGATGAACAGCACCACCATGGTCTGCGAGGTGTTGAACTGCTTCTGACTGAGGATATAGGCAGCCGGATAGCCCAGCAACAGGCACGCCAGCGTGGTGATGATGGCTATGCCGATGGAGTAGATGAAGGTGTTCATCGCTTCGGGGTGCATCATAAACTTGCGGAAGTTGGCAAGGGTGAATGCTCCCTCGGCATCCGTAAAGGCATATAGCACAATCAGTAGCAACGGCACTATCACAAATATCAGCAGGAACAGTGCGTAGGGTAGTGTCCAGTTACGCCGCCGCATGAAGAAACTTTTCATTGGCAAATTGTTTTGAGTGGTTAGTGGTTGGTGATTCGTATATTCTCCGGTGCTATTCGTATTCCCACTCTGTCGCCGTCGTCCCATACGTCGTTGGTGTCTACGAAGATGTCCTCGTCCCAGTCGGTGAACACAGTCAGATGATAGTGGTTGCCTTTGTAGAGGATGAATTTCACTTCGCCTGTCAGTCGTCCGTCCTCTTCGTTGTCCTCAAGGATGATGTTCTGGAAGTCCACTTCCACCTTTACGGGTGTTTCCGGACGGATGTCGTGCACCGGGCTGCACTCAAAGCTGCATCCCAGGAATTCCACATGGGTTTCGTCCAGAAGTTTGCCTTCGAAGGTGTTGCAGGTGCGTTCTTTCTTCATCACGTGGATGTCGAAGGGCTTCACCAGCAAGCCCACCTCGCGACCGGCTTCGAAGCAGTGGTAGTCCTGCACCATCAGCTCATAGCCTTCGCGGGTCTGCACCAGCATCTCGTAGTGCACGCCTTTGAAGATGGAGCTTGTTACGGTTCCCGTCAGTTGTGCCGCATCCGAGGGGTCGAAGATGTAGATGTCTTCCGGACGGATCACGACGTCCACCTGTGCCTGTTCGCCGAAACCGGTGTCCACGCAGTCGAATTCATGTCCGCAGAAGCTGACGAGCTGGTCGTGCACCATGACGCCGTTCAGGATGTTGCTTTCGCCTATGAAGTCGGCCACAAAGGAGTTGATAGGTTCGTTGTAGATGTCTATCGGGGTGCCTGTCTGCTGTATCTTACCCTCGCTCATGACGACAATCGTGTCGCTCAGCGTGAGCGCTTCTTCCTGGTCGTGGGTGACGTATACGAAAGTGATGCCCAGCTTCTGATGCATCTCTTTCAGTTCCATTTGCATGTCCTTGCGCATTTTCAGGTCGAGGGCGGCAAGAGGCTCGTCGAGGAGCAGCACTTCGGGTTCGTTGACGATGGCGCGGGCTATGGCCACACGCTGCTGCTGTCCGCCGGAGAGGGAGTCCACGTCGCGGTCTTCATAGTCGGTCATGCCCACCATGCGGAGCGCCTGTTTCACCTTCTTTTCGATGGTGGCGGCGGGGAGCTTCTTCAGTTTGAGGCCGAAGGCAATGTTGTTGAATACGTTGAGGTGCGGGAACAGGGCATACTTCTGGAACACTGTGTTCACCGGACGGCGGTGGGGCGGGGTCTGCGTGATGTCTTTCCCTGCAATGGTAATCACTCCTTCCGAGGCGGTCTGGAAACCTGCAATCAGACGCAGCAACGTCGTCTTTCCGCAACCGGACGGTCCCAATATCGTTACAAACTCGCCCTTACGGACAGACAAATTCACATCATTCAGTACGGCTTTATCTCCAAAGAATTTCGATACGTGCTCTACACCGATGATGCAATCGGACTTTTGCATAAGCGTTTCTTATCTTTATCCAAACTAATTAAACAAATCTCTACCTGATATAGTCAGTCATCACAAAAAGTGGCGCAAAGGTACATATATTTCTTGAAAACTTTAAGGGTTATGGAGGATAAGTTGCGAGTTATTTGTTGATGCTCGCAAATAAGTCATAACTTTGCACTTCGTAACATCTGATTATGAATTGCTGATGACGAATTGCTGATGATAAATTGCTGATGACGAATTGCTGATGACGAATTGCAGCAGAAGCAGCAGCAGCAGAAGAAGAAGAAGAAGAAGAAGAAGAAGAAGATTTGCTGATGATAAATTACAGAAGACGAATTACAAACAATGAAATTCAAACAATGAATTATAAACTATCAGTATGGAAAAGAAAATTGTATTTATCACAGGCGCCTCTTCCGGTATAGGAGAGGGCTGTGCTCGTAAGTTTGCCATGAATGGTTACCGTCTCATCCTCAACGGGCGGAATGTAGAGAAACTGGCAGCCGTAAAGCGTGAGCTGGAAACGGAATATCATGCGGACGTCTGCCTGCTTCCTTTCGATGTGCGCGACCGCCGGGCTGCGGCAGCCGCCCTTGATTCGCTTCCCGAAGCGTGGAAGGCGATAGACATCCTGATTAACAATGCCGGACTGGTTATCGGCGTGGACAAAGAGCATGAGGGCAGTCTGGACGAATGGGATGTGGTGATTGATACCAACGTGAAATCCTTGCTTGCCATGACCCGCCTCGTTGTGCCTGGAATGGTGGAGCGCGGACGCGGTCATGTCATCAACATGGGGTCTATTGCCGGCGATTATGCCTATCCGGGAGGTAGTGTGTATTGTGCCACTAAAGCTGCCGTCAAAGCCCTGTCCGACGGCTTGCGCATCGACCTCGTGGATACTCCCGTCCGGGTGACGAACATCAAGCCCGGCCTTGTGGAGACGAATTTCTCCGTAGTGCGCTTTCGTGGAGACAAAGCCGCTGCCGACAATGTGTACAAGGGCATCCGTCCGCTTACCGGTGACGACATTGCCGAAGTGGTGTACTTTGCCGCTGCCGTACCCGAACATATACAAGTGGCGGAGGTGCTGGTAATGCCTGCCAACCAGGCCACCGGGACAATCGTCAGCCGAAAGTAAATGCTTCTCCGTTTTACTTCCCGGTTTGCCCGGACCGGGAGGTAAAACGGGCTTTTCAGGCATAAAAAAAGAGAGTTGCTTGAGTGTAACTTGAAAGATTAAATCAGTCTTTGCACTTTGTTGTGCTTCTATTTATTTGTTTTTCAAATAATATCTGGCTATATTTGCAAAATATTCGTGGAATACAAAAGCGATATATTCGTGTTTCTCAATAATAGAATATTCGTGTAATACATAAATGTATCGGAACTATGGCAACGATAGCAGAACTGTTAGCATCTTCTTTGAATGCGCTGAAACAAGTACAACGGGGTGAGGATTTTACGATAATTAAAAGTAGCGACTTATCCCGGACGCACATAAAAAGATTGGTAGATAATCATTTTCTCAAGCCCATCATTAAGGGCTGGTATGTGGTTACCGACCCAAGGGCAACGCCGGGCGACAGTACGGCATGGTATGCTTCGTTTTGGAGCTTTATTACCCGGTATGCAAATGAACGCTACGGCAATGAATGGTGTCTATCTGCCGAACAATCGTTGTCGATATATACAGGTGCCACCATCATACCGAACCAAGTTCTTATAAGAGCACCTAAAGGTAACGACTATATGGTTCCATTAATTCCTCCGACCTCTGTTTTTAATTTAGGGGCGGAATTGCCCTCAAAGATTGATACGAACAATCCGTATAATCTCAACCTCTATACATTGGCGGAAGCTATTATTGTAGCTACGCCTACCATGTATCGCAACGATGCGCTAACGATGCGGACTGCCCTTGCAATGGTTCATGATAGCTCGGATATTTTGAAGATATTGGTTGATACAGGGCAAACAGTCCGGGCAGGCAGGGTGATTGGAGCATTCCGTAATATCGGGCGAACGGACATGGCCGATGAAATTGCCGGAACTATGAAACGCATGGGATATATCATTTATGAAGAAGACCCATTCGAAAGGGTGATGGAAATTCATGTGTCGCAATCTCCATACGCTGTCCGTTTGCGCTTGATGTGGCAGAATATGAGAGAAGATGTAATAGCTAATTTCACCCGGCTTAAAAGTAATCTTTCCGCCAAAGAATTTTTAGAGCGAATGGAAACCCGGTACAAGTTGGATGCTTATCACTCCTTGTCTATTGAGGGGTATCGGGTCACTGATGAATTAATAAATAAAGTAAAAAGCGGTGTATGGAAGCCGGATGGAGAGGATATGGATTCAAAGAATGCGCTTGCGGCACGTGGTTATTGGCAAGCCTTTCAGGAGGTCAAAAAGAGCGTATCCGATATTTTCGAAGGTAGTAACAGTGCTGAGGTTGCGGAACGGGACTTATCGGTATGGCACAGTGAAATGTTCATGCCTTGCGTAACGGCAGGCATTATCAAACCATCCGATATTGTCGGTTATCGTTCCCATCAGGTCTATATTCGTAACTCGATGCACACACCTCTGAATCCGGATGCACTTCGTGATGCCATGACCACTTTGTTCGAATTGCTTAGAGAAGAACCGGAAGCCTGTGTAAGAGCCGTTTTAGGGCATTTCCTGTTTACTTATATTCATCCCTTTATGGATGGAAACGGTCGTGTCGGGCGGTTCTTAATGAATGCCATGTTGGCTTCGGGTGGCTACGATTGGCTGATTATTCCGGTGGAAAGACGAGATGAATATATGGCGGTCCTCGAAAAAGCAAGCGTTGAGGGAGATATAGTTTCTTTTGTGAGATTTTTATCGAGTATTTAATTCAATTCCAGTGAAAAGTCTTTTGATACATAAGAGACGGATTTTTCAGTGTCAGTGCTTCATTGACTGTCGCTTTCATTCTAGGTTTAACTCTCGGTTTAACCGAACCATGTAAATCAACGCAATTTGAGCATAAAAAAAGAGAGCTACTTTGATGTAACTCTCTGATTTTCTGGTGATCCGCTTGGGGCTCGAACCCAAGACCCCAACATTAAAAGTGTTGTGCTCTACCTGCTGAGCTAGCGAATCAATCCTTTACTGCTGTTAAGCGGGTGCAAAGATAGAGACTTTTTTGGAAGTTGCAAAGGAATTTCGCTTTTTTTCCTATCTTTGTACCGGGATTATAGATGCGGTAGTTCTTAATTCCCTGATAATACAATGTTTGATACATTGATATTCCATTAAAAAAATGTATTGCTAAAATAAAGAAGGGTATCACAAAGGGTATCACAAGAGTATCACAAAAGAACATTATAAAGCGATGTCCGTAATAGCGGTATTATAAAAGAAACATTATAAAAAGAATATTATAAGGAAATATTATAAAAAGAACGTTATAAAGAAACATTATAAGGAAACATTATAAAGGAACATTCATAATTTATATTTCATACTTTATACTTAAAATTACATGGCAACAGTAGACGATAAGAAAATTATCTTTTCTATGGTAGGGCTGAACAAGACCATTCAGCAGAACAACAAGCAGGTGTTGAAGAACATCTACCTTTCGTTCTTCTATGGAGCGAAAATCGGTATCATCGGTCTGAACGGTTCGGGTAAATCAACCTTGCTGAAGATTATCGCCGGCTTGGATAAATCCTATCAGGGCGAAGTGGTGTTTTCACCCGGATATTCGGTAGGATATTTGGCTCAGGAGCCTTATCTTGATCCTACGAAGACAGTGAAGGAAGTGGTGATGGAAGGCGTGCAACCCATTGTGGATGCGCTGACAGAGTACGAGGAGATCAACCAGAAGTTCGGTCTGCCCGAATACTACGAGGATCAGGACAAGATGGACAAGCTCTTCACCCGTCAGGCAGAGTTGCAGGACATCATCGACGCTACCGATGCATGGAACCTCGACAGTAAGCTGGAGCGTGCGATGGATGCACTCCGTTGCCCGCCCGAAGACCAGTCCGTAGAGCATCTTTCCGGTGGTGAGCGCCGTCGTGTGGCACTCTGCCGCCTGTTGCTCCAGAAGCCCGACGTGCTGCTCCTCGACGAGCCCACCAACCACCTTGATGCAGAGTCCATCGACTGGTTGGAACAACACCTGCAGCAGTACGAAGGTACGGTAATCGCCGTAACCCACGACCGCTACTTCCTCGACCACGTGGCAGGTTGGATACTCGAGCTCGACCGCGGCGAAGGCATTCCCTGGAAGGGCAACTACTCCAGTTGGCTGGAACAGAAAACCAAGCGCATGGAGCAGGAAGAAAAGACAGCCAGCAAACGCCGCAAGACGCTGGAACGCGAGTTGGAGTGGGTGCGTATGGCTCCCAAGGCCCGTCAGGCAAAGGGAAAGGCCCGTCTGAACTCCTACGACAAACTGCTGAACGAGGATGTGAAGGAGAAGGAGGAAAAGCTCGAAATCTTCATCCCCAACGGTCCCCGTCTGGGCAACAAGGTCATCGAAGCCAAGCACGTGGCAAAGGCGTTTGGCGACAAGCTCCTGTTCGACGATCTCAACTTCATGCTGCCGCCTAACGGTATTGTGGGCATCATCGGTCCCAACGGTGCAGGTAAGACCACCCTTTTCCGCCTTATCATGGGGCTGGAGACTCCCGACAGCGGCGAGTTCGAGGTAGGAGAGACTGTGAAAGTAGCCTATGTGGACCAACAACACAAGGACATCGACCCCAACAAGAGTGTCTACCAAGTGATTTCCGGCGGCAACGACCTCATCCGCATGGGTGGACGCGACATCAACGCACGCGCCTACCTGTCGCGCTTCAACTTCTCCGGTGCCGATCAGGAAAAACTCTGCGGCGTGCTCTCCGGTGGTGAGCGCAACCGTCTTCACCTGGCCCTCTGCCTCAAGGAAGAAGGCAATGTGCTGCTCCTCGACGAGCCTACCAACGACATTGACGTCAACACCCTGCGTGCCCTCGAAGAGGGTCTTGAGGACTTTGCCGGATGCGCCGTTGTCATCAGCCACGACCGCTGGTTCCTCGACCGCATCTGTACGCACATCCTTGCGTTTGAAGGCGACTCCAATGTGTTCTTCTTCGAAGGGTCGTATTCGGAATATGAAGAAAATAAATTGAAACGTCTGGGTAAAGAAGAACCGACTCGTGTGCGTTATAGAAAGTTAATGAATGACTGATTTTAGATTTTAATTTGAAAGAATATACGTTGCATTTGTGACAAAAAGAAAGCTCCGCGAGAAATTGGCGGAGCTTTTTTGTTTTTAGAGTTTCCCGAATCGTTTATTAACTTGAAAAATTGTAGCATAATTGTAATGAATATCTAATTTAATAATATTATATTTGCAACTCACGAACTTTTTTAAATATTAATTAACACTATCTATTAACTAAAAGTAGAATTATGAGAAAAAGTCTAATTCAATTTCTGTTGATGGCTGTGCTGTCGGCTTATACTGCCGTTGCATGGTCTCAGACTACAGTACGAGGTCAGCTTGTTGATGCTGAAACAGGTGAGCCTTTAGTCGGAGCCGCCGTAATGGTAGAAGGGACTACTCAGGGATCGGTGACCGATATTGACGGCTATTTCAAGCAAAGCGTTGCTTCTAATGCCACATTGTTATTCAAGTATGTGGGTTATAAAGACTTGAAGGAGAAAGTTAAACAGAAGGGCGCTTCTGTTAATTTGGGTATTATCCGGATGACCCCCGATGCTATGATGCTGAAGGATGTGGTTATCACTTCATCCGTTGCAGTGGCTCGTAAAACGCCGGTAGCCTTGTCTACGGTAGATCCGGTTTTCATCGAAGAAAAATTGGGGACGCAAGAGTTTCCGGAGTTGCTGAAGTCCACACCGGGTGTGCATGCCAATAAGCAAGGCGGTGGTTTTGGAGACTCCGAAATCTATATGCGTGGTTTTGACAATAGTAACATTGCCATGATGGTGAACGGTGTGCCCATGAACGAAATGGAGCATGGCGGCGTGTACTGGTCCAACTGGGCGGGACTTAGCGATGTGGCCCGTAGCATACAGACGCAACGCGGTCTGGGTGCGAGCAAGGTGTCGGCTCCTTCTGTGGGAGGTACCATTAACATTGTGACCCGCAACCTGGATGCCAAGAAAGGTGGATTCCTTTCCTATGGAATGGGCAATGACGGGATGAACAAAATACTCTTTTCTATTTCTTCGGGCATCAGCAAGAGTGGCTGGGCTTTTACCCTGATGGGTGGTAAGAACTGGGGAGACGGATACATTCAGGGAACCGACTTCGAGGGATACAACTGGTTTGCTTCTATCTCCAAGCGCATCAATGATGAGCATCAGCTTACGCTGACGGCTTTCGGCGCTCCGCAGGAACATGGACAGCGCAGTTCCTCATACGGAGGTCTTACGCTGGCCGACTGGAAAATGGTGGAAACTGTTTATGGCGTGAAAGACCACAAATACAATCCTACTTTTGGTTATCGTTCCAACGGTGAGGCATACAACTCTTACCGTAATAAGTATCATAAGCCGCAGATCAGCTTGAATCACCAGTGGCAGATAAACTCCAAATCATCACTCAGTACGTCCTTGTATGTGTCATTGGGACGTGGTTCCGGCTTCTCAGGTCAGGGGAATACGGAATTCTCTCCCTATTCCTATTCCTCTTGGAGAGGGGCTTATAAAGGTACGCTGTACGACACTTTCCGCCGCAGTGACGGAACGTTCGACTATGCTGCCATCGAAGAGATTAACCGTACGAGCCAGTACGGTTCTGCCATGGTTGCGGCACGTTCCAACAACAGTCACGACTGGTACGGATTGCTTTCCACCTATACCACTAAGATAGGGCAGAACTTTGACTTCTACGGTGGTGTGGACTACCGTTATTATAAAGGTGTACACCGCAATGAGATTTCCGATCTTTTCGGCGGTTCCTATTATCTCGACTCCGAGCGTGGAAATGTGGATCCGAAGAATAATATACATGCGTCCGATCCCAACTGGCGTTATCAGAAATTGGGTGTAGGCGATGTTGTTTTCCGCGATTACGACGGATTTGTGATGCAGGAAGGCGGATTCTTCCAATTGGAATATAACAAAAACCGTCTGTCGGCATTTGTGGCAGGTTCGCTTTCCAATACGGGGTATTGGCGTTACGACCGTTTCTACTACGACAAGGAGCACGCCAAGTCTGATGTGGTGAACTTCCTGGGCTTCACAGCCAAAGGTGGTGCTAACTACAATTTCAATGACAACCACAACGTGTTTGCCAATGTAGGTTATATCAGCCGCGCTCCCAAATACTCTTACGGCGCGTTCATGACAGCCGACAAGAGCAACGTCCTGAACAAGGAAGCGGTGAACGAGAAAGTATTCTCGGCAGAGCTGGGCTACGGTTTCCGCAACTCTTGGATTACCGCCAATCTGAACCTCTACTACACCCGTTGGATGGACAAGACCATGACGAAGAGCGTGACGCTGGACAATCAGCAGAACGGTAACATCAATATGGCGGGTCTTGCCGCTTTGCACAAGGGTGCCGAACTGGATGTCAAAGTCCGTCCTTTCCGTTGGCTGGAGCTCACCGGTATGGTTTCTCTGGGCGACTGGAAGTGGGATAGCGATGCCACAGGCTACGTGTATGACGAGATGGGCAATGCCATGACCAAAGCCGGAACAGTGACTACTCCCGGTGCGGAAGATCATGCCAAGGCTGTTGTTAAGATGAATGGTGTACGTGTGGGTGGTTCGGCACAGACTACGGCTGCTGTGGGAGCCAACGTAAACATCACTAAAGCATTGCGTGTAGGCGCAGACTGGACCTACTACGGACGCAACTATGCATACTATGCCGTAGACGGCACGATCCTTTCTGTCGGAAAAGAGACGGCAGTGGCAGAGCCCTGGAAGATACCTGCTGCAAGCCAGTTGGACATGAACGCTTCGTATCGTTTCAAGTTTGGCAAGCTGGATGCCGTTCTTTCCGGTAATGTGAACAACCTGCTGAACTATCAGTACATCTCCAAGGCTTGGAACCCAAGTAGTGCGAGTGCAGTGGCTACATCCGATAATGTATATGTGTTCTATTCTTTCGGACGTACATATAACATAAGATTGAAAGTTAACTTCTAAACCGAAAAAACATTCACGATATGAAGAAGAAAATATTCGCTTCGATAGCGTTACTGGCTCTGTTGACTGCTTGTGACGACCATTACGATGATCAATTCAACATCAATCCCGGCATTACCGACGTAAAGGACATTGCCATGACACTGGAGACATCCGACTACGGCAGTATCTCCAAGCTGACCGCCAACCAGGAACTGGCACTTTCCAAAGACCCTGAGGGGAAGACGTTTGTAAAAGCCTTGGAAGCAGTAGGCACCAACCACTATTTTACGGAGGAAGCTCCGGCGGAAGATTACGTTCCCGCCTATCTGAAGTCCAAATACCCCAATGCCGATGCAGGCTCCAAGTTTGTGGTGACCTACAAGCTTTTCAGCCCGTCGGACTATATGGACGATTTCAAGAAACTGTCCACTTATGATTTGACAGAGGAGGATTACAAAACGGTATGGGGCGAGAGTGTAAAGGCTTCTTTCCTTTCTCCGTCCACAATCGGAAAGATTCCGGGAGTATTGAGCAATGCAGTGAAGAATCCTGTGGAAGGTGAAATGAAAGTGGTGAACTATGCTTACTCGGCTACTGAACCGAGTATAGGCGGTGGTGGAGGCGAAGAGCCTGCGCCTGCTTATACGAGCATTGCCGATTTACTGAAACTTACATCTGAGGGGGAATACACTTCTAAAGGTGAAGTAGTGGCTGTGAATGCGAAAAGCTTTATCTTCAAAGATGATACGGGGCTTATTCGTGTTTATCAGGGAAAACTTGTAACGTGCTCTGTGGGTGATGTAGTAGAGGTATCCGGTAAAGTGGAAATGGCAAAACAGGGAATGAACCGTTTTAGTTCGAAAGCCATTTTCAAGGTATTGGAACGTAAGCCGACATTTGCTTATCCTGCTGCCAAAAGCATGACGGTTGCCGAGTTAAAGACTTACGCAAACAACACTCCCGACATACAGTATGTTACGTATGAAGGAACATTTAAGAAGAGTGGGAATAATATTAATATCATATTGGACGGTGAAACATCTGTTCAAGGTTCCATTACTGATGCGTTGTTGATAGATGATTCATGGGCTGATAAAACAGTGGTGGTGACTGGATATCTGGCAGGCGTAAGTGGAAGCTCAACTAAATATATCAATACTTTTGCCACTTCGGTTACAGTGAAGGGAGAAGAAAACAAAGTTACGCCGGTAGGTGTCATAGCATATTCGGCTGCAGGTGAGTATACTGCGAAAGGACTGGTTACAGCTATCAATACGAGAGGATTTATACTGACAGACGGAACGGGAGATATTTTGGTATATAAAAATACCCAACCGACCGAGAAAGTGGGCGATATGGTAGAAGTAAAAGGAACAACTGCTTCAAGAAACGGGGTTGTTCAGTTCGGTGACAAGGGGCTTACGGTAACTTCTATATCTACGGGCAGTACAATTCCTGCAGCTATGGTTCCGCAAACGTTCGGTGCTGCCGAGTTTACTGCCTATGCAGCGGCTCAACGCATTGTCTATGTTTCTTTTGAAGGAACTTTGGATATAAAAGACAGCGGATATGGATATAATTATTATAACGTGAAAATGGAAGGCGTTGAAAAAGACGCTGCTTTCTCTTATGCAGATGAAAGTAAGATAGATGCGGCTCTCAACGGCAAGAAGATTGCAGTGAAAGGGTACTTGGTAGGAGTTAATAAGAGTGGATATCCACAGGTAATAGTCACTTCTGTCGAAGAAGTCACTGCTACCCGTTCTCTTGCCGCCACTCGTGCCACTACCGTTTCTCCTACGGCTTCTGCGCTCTACGTGTACGACGGTGAGAACAAGACATGGAAGCCATACACTCTGAAAGAAGCCAAACTGCTTGTGGCAGAGCCTGCTCTCTACGAATCATTGGGTGCAGACATGATTGAGAAACCGGAAGCTGTGTTGCCCACCTATCTGAAACAAAAATACCCTTACGCTGCTGTGGGTGACATGGTTGCGGTGGTCTACAACAAGAAAGCCGATACGCCTGTGGTTGCCGAATACACGCTGGGAGAGGACTGGACAGAGACAACTTCCTGTAAGCTCGTCACTACCACCTTTACGCAGGATGCCGAGGGCATCAGTGTTGAGGCAAGCATGTATCTGAACGAAACGTTCAAGAAGGATATGGGCAGCTTTACCATTCAGGACATATTCCTCAATGACGTGAACTGGGTATGGAAGTTGGACTCTTACGGCTATATGAAGGCATCCGCCTATGCCAACAAGGCTAATCATGCAGCCGAAAGCTGGCTTGTGTCGCCCGTTATGAACTTCAAGAAATCGAAAGCACCCGAACTGTTGTTCGACCATGCCTGTCGCTTCCGCACTGAAACTCCTTCCGATAACCTCAATGTAATGGTATCCACCGATTACTCCGATGATGTGAAAACCGCTACATGGACAGCCCTGACAGTGGAAAACTGGACAGATGGCACGAAGTGGGACTTCATAAGCAACAAGATAGACCTGAGTGCCTACAACGGACAGAAAGTCACCATAGCCTTCAAGTATGTCAGCACCGATAATGTTGCTCCTACCTGGGAGGTACAGAACGTGGTAGTTCGTGAAAAAGTGACAGAAGGAGAGGGAGAAGAAGGCGGAGATGCCGAAACTCCTGCCGAATAAATAAAGACGACGCTTAGGCGGAGCGGAACATTCCGCCCCGTCCGGGCGTCATAATTCAGAGTTGTATTCTTTAATACAGAAAATCAAAAAGAAAAATGAAAAAGATAAGCAATATATTAGGATTGTGGCTGTTGATGCTTGCAATGGTTACGGTGGTTGCATGCGAAGGTTCCGATGCGCCCTATAACGGATACGTTGAAACAACGCAGGACAATGCCGCCACACTCGTGTTGAAAGGTTATGAAAATCCGCAGGCAGGATTTACGGTGTTCGAGCCGGACGGTTTCCAGTTTCCGTTCTACATTCAGGACAAGACATTCTACGGCAAGCAATACGCCTTTGTGAAGAGCACCTCGACCCGTCTGGACGAGATGAAAAACCGTCCCGAAGCCGATGCCTGGCAGGCTGACGGTGTTCCCGTAGTGGACGGCGCCACCTATTGGGCACATACGGAAACGCTGGCTGCCCACCAATACGTCAAGTTCCGCGTGTGCAGCATCAGCGGTAACAATGTCACAATAGAATATGTGGTAGAGGAAGACGTAAAGCCCAATGCCAATGCCAACGCCAAGGACAAAAGCGGCTATTCGCTCAACCTTGAGATACCCCGCCTGAACGAAGCCAACGTTTTCGTGGCACATTCGCTGAAAGTGAACGGTGCGGAGCTGCTGAACTACGCTTTGGAGTGGGACGACACAAAGAAGCACTCCTCATGGGTGGCTTTCGCGTTCGATGAAACAACCCGCAAGGCAGGCGATGGAGTGAAGCGCAAAGACAATTTCGTCGTCGACCCCTTGCTTCCCGAAGCCATGCAGGTCACCGATGAACAGCACAAGAGCGATGGCTTTGACCGCGGACACATCTGCGGTTCTGCCGACCGTCTTTTCACGCAGGAAGCCAACGACCAGACATTCTATTTCAGCAATATGTCTCCCATGATACACTCCTTCAACAGTCCTTACTGGGCTGAATTTGAGGAACAGGTACGCAAGTGGGGCGGTGCGGAAAAAGACTTCACCACTACTTACAGCAAGTTGTACGTGGTTAAAGGCGGTGCGCTCAATGAACTGCTGGTCAGCTACACAGGTCAGAAGAATGGCGGTGACAACATAAAGCCTACGACCGATGCAAACGGCTTTACCAAAGGCGGGCTGGCTTGTCCCAAATACTACTTTATGGCCGTCCTCTCCGAAACGGACGGTGCATATCATGCCATTGGTTTCAGAGTGGAGCATAAGGAATACAGCAAAGCGCCTACATTGGAGGAGCTGAAAGCCAGTGCTTTGAGCATTGATGAGTTGGAGGAAAAGACCGGAATCGATTTCTTCTGCAATCTGCCGGATGATTTGGAAAATACAGTAGAAAGCAGTATGAATCTGGACGATTGGGCATGGTAATTGTCCTGCCGGTTACTTTCATAATATAAAATGAATTAGTCAGAACTTATTCTGCCGGTTACGAATAAAAAGAGAAAGGGTGACGCCCCAATAAAATTCAGCTGCTTTGAATGGCAGAATGATAACTGAATTTGATTTGGGCATCACCCTTTCTCTCTTTTAAGCATCTCTTGTCTCTTTCTTACTCTTCAGACTTTTCTTATTTTTCCCGATGCTTCTTTCCGGTTCTTTTTCCCGGCTCTTCTTTTCGAGCTCTTTTTCCCGGTTCTTCTTTCGGCTCTTCTTTCCGGTTCTTCTTTCTCGGCTCTTCTTTCCGGTTCTTTTTTCCGAGCTCTTCTTTCCGGACTGTCCGCCTACCACTTCTCCCTCTTCACCTCGAAGCAAGGGCATTGCTTTGTCCATTCCATGGGTTCCACCTCGCCGTTGCCGTTGAGGTCGGGGCTCAGGTCGCGATGTCCCACCACTTGGGCGCCGGGATAGTCCAGCAGCAGCGTCCTGACGAGGACGCGGAGCGAATGGCGTTGCCACTCGGTGCGAGTGTCTTTGGGCATGCCATAGTGGTCCAGACCGCCCTCATAACAGATGCCTATTGAGTGGGCGTTGTAGCCGCGGGCATGTGCTCCGGGACGTTCGGGGGAGCGGGTGGTGAGTATGCGGCCGTCGCGACGGATGTAGAAGTGATAGCCTGTGCCGTCGAAACCGCGTTGGCGGTGGGCGGCTTCCAGTGCCTGCTCCGTAAAGGGGCGGTCTTCGCACGTGGCGCTGCAATGGATGATGATCAGGGTGATTGTACGCATGGGAATGAGGAGATAGGAGTGAGGAACGATGAGTGATGAGTTACATGGGCATGGCTTTGGCGCCTACTGCGCCGAGAACGGCCGATGCTACTGCGATTACGATTTTGAGGAACTTGTCCCACCAAGATGATTTTGTTGCCATAGGAGTTTTGATTTTTTTGATTATTAATTAATTGTGCGAATCAGTATTTGAATTAAGTTTATAACCTTGCAAGTAATGAATGTTTTCACCACAGAGTACACAGAGTGCACAGAGTTTCACCGAGTGTTAATCTTGCTACTCGATAGTATCTGTCATTCAGAGCGTAGCGAAGAATCTACTCTCTCATGTCAATACTCACTCATGTCAATACTCATCCCAGTATAGGGAGAGCAGATTCTTCGCTACGCTCTGAATGACAGAATGTTTTGCCTCATAAATAAAATGTTTTGCCTCATAAAAAGAGAAAGACTCTGTGAGTCTCTGTGCCCTCTGTGGTGAAAAAGCTCAAATCCGTATAATAATGAACTATAAATTCAACTACTGATTCGCATTAATTGTGAATGATTGCTTTGCAATTGCGAATTGTTGCTTTGCAATTGCGAATTGTTACCTTGCAATTACGAATTGTTGCTTTGCAATTACGAATTGTTGCTTTGTTCCCCCCCCTCATACACAGGGAGAGGGGGAAACCGGATAGCTTTCCTTGCGGGACTTATCCCAGCGGATCTTGTTCCTCTCCGCCGTCACCGCTGCCGCTGCCACCGCCACCGGAGGGACCGTCCTCTTTGGGGTTGTAGAGGCTGAACGCCACGTTGTTGGGGCTGCCTTTGGTGGTGGCTCCGGAGTCGTTGACAAGGCGCAGACCGCTGTCGGTGAGGAAGCGGATGTTCACTTTGTCGATGTTCTTTACGGTGCATTCTTCCGAGCTGGCGGTTCCTTTGCTGTGGAAAGTGGTGTAGAACACACCGAGGCCGTCCAGTTTTACGCTGTCGCCGTCTGTCAGCTTGCGTTTGATGTTGCGTACGAGGGCGGTGACCACGTGTTCCACGTCTTCGGCGGACATGCCGCCCAGTTCTTCAATCTCTTGCGCGATGCGCTTGGTGTTGTACAGGCGGGAGTTGTTGGCTTTCCGCTTCAGGTAGTACAGTTGCGGGGAAGTCTTGTCACCGACCTTCTGATAGCGTTGCACAGGTTCTACGATGATTGCCATAATGAAGTTAGTTTTTTTAGAATGTCGTTAATACTGATTGATTGTCTCTGACGATTGGAGGAGAAGAAGTCTCCGCGGCGATATTCCTTACCTCGTTTCGTTGAAACAAAGATACGGCAGAGGCAAGGCGGAAAATACGATTCGGTAAGGTTGGGTAAGGTTTAGTAACGATAAGTACGCTTTAGTAACGATAAGTATGCCTTAACAATGCTGTGCATGCCTTAACAATACTGTGCATACCTTAACAAACGCTGTGCATCCATTAGTAATAATATACAGGCTGTTTCCTTTTATTTCTCCGGTAGTCGTATTTTTTTTGCTCCGATATTGTATTAATTTATAATAATCATGCAAATAATAACCAAAAAGTGTTATCTTTGAGCATCTTTCTTTCTGAAAGGGGAGTGAGGTATGTGTTTTTTGAAGGGTTTTCCCTTAGGTGTTTTTGTGTAAAGTTGATAAGATATTTCCTCACATAAACTAAAAAAATATAACAGATCAATGGATAAATGTCCTGTATGTGCCTGCCTCATGAAGCGGGATTTGGAAGAGGCCGCCGATCCTTATGAATTTCTCGATGAGAACTTTTCTATTTCCGGTATTCTTGACAATTTGGATAAACTCTCCCCGAAAGAACTGAAATGTGCCTGTTGCCTGTTTGGGACGGCATTGCAGCAAGCCCGCAAGAAGAAAAAAAGAAAGTGGTATCGAAGATGAATTTCTCCGGGTTTGATTGCTTATCTCGCTGAAAATCACTATCTTTATGTCTCCAATCTGAATGAAAATTACACTAATGGAGACTCTGTATGGGAAAGCCCGATGAAGATATTGTAGAGAAAGCCTTTGTGGTGCGCAGCTACGGCAAGGGCGAATTGGCAAGCATGTATATAGACGGTGTGCAGCAGCAGACAGCCGTCAAGCAGTTCAACGAATGGATACGTACCGCGCCCGGACTGGAGCAGCAGTTGCAGGAAACGGGCATGGCGCCTACCGCACGACGGTACACGCCCGCACAAGTGCGGCTCATCATAGGGGTGCTGGGAACACCATGACCCCATGTTTCGCAGAATGAATGTTTTCCGTTTCGCAGGACGAAACTTCCCGCTTCGCAGGACAAAACTTTTCATCCCGTAGGACGAAACTTACCGTCTTACGGGATGAAATTATTTATCCCGCAAGGGGAAATTATCTGTCTCACAGGAAGAAATAGGATGTTATATAGGCTGTCGAGTGCTAATTCCTTGTCATACATAGATGCTTTCTTTTAGAATTCGTTGTTTCGGGCGGCTGTTCATGCGTTCGCATATTCTTATCAGGTTCATTTTTGTCCTCATTTTTCCAAAGAGCCCCCGCCCGTCGAATTGTCGGGGCGAGGGTTCATTTAGGGTTCATTTCCTTATAGCCCCTGTTTACCTTGCCTTTTTCTGCGTTTTCGGTACTTATCTTTCTGTTTCACAACGAGTTCTTGTTCAACGGCCTTTCTCAGGTAACGTTTGGCTGTGGACACAGATATGCCGAGTTCTTTGGCGGCATTGATGAAGTCGATGTAAGAAAAAATCCTCGGTAATTTCTTGAGAACGTCTTCAAACTGGTGGAATTTACGCATGGCTACCGGCGGGTGTCCGGTGTCGGGCAGCGAAGTGCCCAGCAGCAGGCTGTGCTCAATGACGGTGGCTATAATCTGCATGGCGGTGTCGAAGTCGGCATCGGTGCAGCAGTATTCCTTGGCATAGCGGTAGTCGTCCCACTTGCGGAAGATGGTGAGGATGGACGCGAGGCGCATGGCAAGCAGTCCATGACGGAAGACGATGCTGGTGGGGAACTCCTTTCCTTCCACCAGGGCCGACTTGAGCCACACGCCGAACTGTTGCGTATGGCGTTCCCACTGTCCGGGGGTGAAGGTGACGAGGGTGGGGGATTCCAGCAGCAACTTGTGCATCTCGAAGAGTTTCTTTCCCAGCGTATGGAAGTGCTCGCGCAGATCCACGCGTCCTTCGCCGGGGGCACACGTCTCCCAATGGGGGTTGAGCTGGCGGGTGTAGATGAGGAAACGACTGTACAGACCGTTTTCGTGGCTGCGGAAGAAGCCGGTGAACTGCTCCGGTGTGCCGGACATGATGAGTGCCAGGTGGGGACGGGGAACGACTATCGGGTCGCCGTCTATCTTGTACGACTGTGAGATTTCCTCGTGGTGGGCAGCCTTGCAGAGGATGTCCTCATACTTGCCGTAGTCCTGTGCGAGCGAGGAGATGAGGGTGTTGATTTCGGTGGACGACATGTGGCAGCCGAGTTCGCCGTTGGTGGCGAGCTGCTCCAGCAGACGGCTCTTGCTGGTGGTGGAGGAGGTCTTCAGGTATTTGGCTTTGGGTTCTTCGGGCTTCTTGTCGGAGTCGGGAGAACGGTGTTCGCGCAGTGCCTGATGCACTTCGGCTTCCCATGCCATTTGGGCTTTCTCGAAGGCTTTCTTCTGATCGCGACGCTGGCGGTCGTAATATTCCTGGGTGGCATCGAGCAGGCTGAGGATGAATGCCACGACGCCCTTTCCGGCTGCTGCGTTTGCCACGAGGGCATGGTAGAAGTGGGAAGAGTAGAGGGCGTTCTTGTAGAAGAAGCTGACACCGGGGAAGAGGGCGCTGCAACAGTTAAGGCTGCCAAGCAGCGTGATGTCGCGTTCGCGCGGGTCGGAAGCGTATTGCACACAGTCTTTCAGAAATTGGGGCAGACCGCTGTATGCGCTGTCGGGAATGTAGGGAGACTGGGCACGAAGTTCGTTGTTTTTTTCCAACAAATCTTCTTCTTCGGAGCCCGCATCGGGCGGCTCGGCGGGGTCATAAGGGAAATGAACCCTATTTGAACCCTCGCCGGGAATTTCCGTTTTTTGCGGAAGGGAGTCAATGAATTGATAACCAGCGGTTATACGTTGACGGATGTCTTCGGCTGTGAAATCGGTTGCAGCATAGCGGCGGATGAAGAGGCTGATAACTTCTTCCAACTCCTTTTTTGAAAAACCTTTACTGCGAGACACACGACCCAGCTTCAACGCAAGGTCGTTTCGCTCACCACGACGGAAGGGGTTGCGGTGCTCAAAGTCGTTGAGGAATTGCACCAGAAAACCGGGAGCTGTTGCTCCTGATGCTGATTTTTCTGAGTTTGTCACTCCTGAGTCTGTCACTCCTGAGATTGCTCCTCCTGAAACAGTTCTTCCTGAGTCTGTCACTTCTGAGATTGCTCCTCCTGAAACAGTTTTTCCTGAGTCTGTCACTCCTGAGATTGCTCCTCCTGAAACAGTTCTTCCTGAGTCTGTCACTTCTGAGATTGCTCCTCCTGAAACAGCTTTTCCTGAGTCTGTCACTTCTGAGATTATTCCTCTTGAAACAGTTCCTCCTGCATTTGCTGCTGTTTCTGAAATTGTTCCCGCTTCCTTTCCCGTTTCTTCTCCCCACTGCATCTTGAAAGTCTCCGCATCGGGATTGTAATACGCATCTGCGTCCCACGAATAGAAGCTGGGTTGTGTCAGGATCTTGCATTTGGAGTCGTAGTTGTGTGCGGCATGCCGGCTGACGGCTTCTCCTACGGCGGCATAAAGCTGCTCATAGTTCCGCATCACATCTTCGGCTGCCACGCGTACAAACGCCCGTACGCCGTTCTGCGAGAAACTCTTGTGCACCACTGTCACGTAGGGCAGTTCGCAGAGCAGCCGGCACACTTCGGCGGTGCGCAGCAGGGTGTGATCCATGTCTATCTGGAGCAGTCCGCTGTGCTTGACGAGGTTCTTCACTGCGTGTCCGCCGCTGCACACTCCGGCGGGTACGATGCAGGGCATCCCGTCCTTCACCCTCTGCGCTTCGGCTTCATGCCCCGGCAGGGCGGCAAGGCGGCGGTATTCCTCCACCTGCGCCTTGAATGTGTTGCTACGCACTTTGTTTACATACTCTTGCAGACTGATGGTCTGTGATTGTTTGCTTCGGACTGAGCCGAACTCGGAGATTTTCACTTCTCCTTCCGTACATGTAATTGCCATGTCTTGTTTTTATAAAATGAATACTTATTGAAGCAGACTTCTGCTCCCGCTGCTTGCAATTTATGGCGGAGGGAGAGAATATGTCCGTTCAATGTTTATTACCGCAAATGTACTGAAAATAAGATAGATGCTTTGTCCTGTTTATACACTTTACGCCACCTATTGCGGTGTGCTGCAACACTTTGCCTTTGTAAATATGTATAAACATCGTTTTGGCCGTTATTTGTGCTTTGTTAACGATTCAGGGACTTTTCCCGCTCTTTTTCCCTCTGTTCCAGCTTTTTTTCGTAGGCCTTAATCAGCTTCTCGCAGTTTTTCACTATACGCTTCAGTGTGTGATAGGCTTCGTCGCTCACCTCATACTTCCCGTCGGTTACGGTTTTGATACACTCCATGGCTTTTCTGACATGCTTCAGATATGCCCAGCCTTCTTTTTTTTAGTTTCCATCATAATAAATTGTTTTTAGAATAAAGGCGGCAAAGGTATTTAATTTTTTTTCATTGCAGCGAACTTCTGCTTCCGCTTTTCCGTCATGCCTTGCATACGGTGCACTTCTCTTTCTGCTCTTCCCTCATGCCTTGCATACAGTGAACTTCTGCTTCTGCTCTTACATACGGTGCACTTCTCTTCCGCTGCTTTTCCGTTACACCTTATTATATAATACATCTTTCTGCTTCAGAATAATTTCTTAAAAAATGTAGCAGAATTGTAATGCTTTTACATATATTTTTGCGTACCTTTGCAAGTGTTTTAAGAAATATAACATTTTTCAAAAACCAATTAGAAACAATTATGTTAAAAGGAATGAGAGTTATTTTTACGCTGATGCTGGTCTTGGCGGCTATGGGCGTAAATGCACAGGTCACCACCTCGGCCATTAGCGGCAAGGTGACCGACGAACAGAATGAAACAGTAATCGGAGCGACGGTTATAGCTGTTCATGAACCTTCGGGTACACAGTATGGCGCTGTCACCAACGTGGACGGACGCTATACGATGCAAGGTATGCGTACCGGCGGCCCGTACAAACTTACAGTGTCCTACGTGGGCTATCAAAGTGCCGCCTTTACGGGCATCATGCTGGAACTGGGTAACACCTATACGCAGAATGTGAAACTGACTCCCAGCTCGGAGCTGCTGGACGAAGTAGTGGTGGTGGCAGAAGCCAAAGCCGCTGCCGGAGCCGGACAGAACTTCTCCCTGGGAAAGATTGAGAACACACCCACCGTAGACCGCAACGTCTACGACATCGTGAAGAACATGCCCTTTGCCATGCCTTCCAAAATCGGCGGTATGACGTTTGCAGGCTCCAACAACCGCTACAACAGCTTCCAAATTGACGGTACGGTGAGCAACGACGTATTCGGCCTTGCCTCTTCAGGAACCAACGGAGGACAGACCGGAGCCAACCCCATCTCAATGGATGCCATTCAGGAAATACAGGTGGTAGTAGCACCCTTCGACGTTCGCCAAAGCGGATTCACAGGCGGCGGCATCAACGCCATCACCAAGCAGGGTACGAACACCACCAAAGGATCGGCCTACACCTACTTCAACAACCAGTTCATGTATGGCAAGTACAGCGCCGTACGCGACTATGCCAAGAGCGAACTCGGACAGCAGTTCACACGCACCTTCGGCGGCACACTGGGCGGAGCAATCGTGAAGGACAAACTGTTCTACTTCGTAAGCGCCGAAGCACAGAAAGAGTCTTATCCCGCCAGCATCTATCCGGGATACATCAACTCCTACCTCACTTCGGCCACAGCCAAGCAGATTGCTGATAAATACAAGGAATATACAGGCATCGACGAAGCCTACTCACAGCGCGACGTAGACCGTAAGTCTTTCGGCTTGCTGGCACGTGTGGACTGGAACATCAATCAGGACCACAAACTGGCACTGCGCTACCAGCACAACAACTCCTTCGATGACAACTATTCTCCCGGAGCATACTCCTACGTGTTCAACAACAGCGGCTACCGCATGAACAACAAGACCAACTCCATCGTTGCCGAACTGAACTCACGCCTCGGACAGAACCTCTACAACGAGTTCCGCGCCTCGGCCAGCTTCGTTCGCGACAACCGCGAAGTGGCCTATCAGGGACCCACCGTACAGATTGAAAACGTGAAAGGAAACGACGGCAAAACCAACATCACCGCCAACATCGGTACGGAATTCTCCTCCGGAGCCAACAAACTGGATCAGGACATCTATACCTTCGAGGACAACCTATCATGGTATTTGGGAAGCCATACGATGACCTTCGGTACGCACAACGAAATCTACCGCATGAGCAACCTCTTCATTCAGGCCGTAAACGGTTCATGGTACTTCAACTCTTTGGACAACTTCCTGAACGATGCACCTTATAAATATACGTATAAGTACACCAACCCCGAACTGACAGGCGGTGATCTCCGCTATGCCCCCATCATGAAGTCAGGACAGTTCGGCTTCTATGCACAGGACAAGTGGAACATCAACACCAACCTTGAGTTGACCTACGGTATCCGCTTTGACATCCCCTTGCTCTTCAACGACCCCACAACGAACGAAGCCTTCAATACATTCGCTGCCGACAACGACATCACATCGCGCGTAGGCGAAATGCCGGGCGCCAAAGTGCTGGTTTCTCCGCGCGTAGGCTTCCGCTGGTATACGGACGACTCTCACAAGACACTGATCCGCGGCGGTGTGGGCATCTTCACCGGACGTGTACCTTTCGTTTGGTTGTCCAACGCCTACAACAATACGGGCATGGAGTCCATGGGTACTACCATCGAACCCAAACAAGGCAACAACCACACCAATACGGCCCCTTCACTGGCACAATATGCCAAAGATCCTATGGGTGCAGCCACATCAGTGGAAACCGGAGCTTTGAGACCGGACATCGTTACCGTAGACAAAGGCTTCAAGTATCCGCAAGTGTTGCGTGCCAACCTCGCACTGGAACAACGCCTGCCGGGTGACGTGAAACTGACTCTGGAGGGTATCTACTCCAAGACCATGAACAACGTGTTCTTTGAGAATCTCGCACTGAACAACAACGGCGAGAAGGTATATGCCATCCCCGGTGTGGAAGCATCTGCCGCTCCTTTCTACTCCAAGACCAAGAGCAATTACTACTCCATCGTGAACCTGAGAAATACGAACAAGGGCTATACCTACGCTTTCTCCGCTTCATTGGCGAAGAGCTTCGACTTCGGTCTGGACATGTCGGCATCTTATACCTTCGGACGTTCCAAGTCTGTGAATGACGGTACAAGCTCGGTGGCTTACTCCAACTGGAAGTATAACTACTCCCGCGACACCAACTCCGAAAACGAACTCGGCTTCTCCAAGTTCGATGTTCCTCACCGCCTCATGGCACAGCTCTCTTACACCACTCCGAAGTATCTGAACGGCTGGACAAGCACCACCATTTCCGTTATCTACAACGGTTTCTCCGGTAGCCGTTACAGCCTGACGATGAACGAAGTCAGCGACTTCAACGGTGACGGCCAGAAAGGTAACTCATTGCTTTACATCCCTACCGAAGCCGAACTGGACAACATGAACTTCGTGGATAATACGGATAAAAATGGCAAACTGATTATGAGCGCAGCAGACAGCCGTAAAGCCTTCACCGAATGGGTGAACAACGACGACTATGCCAAGAACCACCGCGGACAGTATGCCGAACGCAACTCCAACCTGAGCAACTGGGAACATGAGATAGACCTGCACTTGGCGCAAACCATCTACAACGCTCAAGGACTGGGCAAACTGGAATTTACATTCGACATCATCAACTTTGCCAACATGCTGAACAAGAAGTGGGGCGCAAGCTACAGCTCTGCCTACAACTTGTCACCGCTGACAGTGGTAAGCCTGAGTACGGATGAAAATGGTAACAGAAACCCGGGTTACGCATTTAATAATGCCAAAATCAACAAGAGTGACATCTCTTCACGCTGGCATGCACAAGTGGGCATCCGCTTGACTTTCTAAAGCCATTTTTTTTGTTTTTCTATATTTTAGTAAAGGCTATTCCGGGAAACCGGGATAGCCTTTTTTAGCATTAATATGTTATTGAAATAATTCGTTATTTACTTGTATAGATATAATAAATCCGTTACTTTTGTTTCATCCTATCTGACGGACAGAAGAATAAATGACTAAAAACAGAATGATATGGATGATACATTGAAAGTGACCGATACATATTGGGAAATGCTGAAATCGTTGAGCGATGATATAAAGTTGCGTTTGGCTACACGCCTTACGGCTTCTGTCGTAGCCGGAAAAGTCACACATAAGGATAGGACGCAGGATATGATAGAGAAACATATGGGCAAATGGAAAGATGAACGGAGTACGGAGAAAATCATAAAAGATATGTATGAAGGCCGGAAAAGTATAAAAGCTCCCCTGAACTTTGATTGAAATGAATAAATTGCCTAAATACCTGCTTGATAGTAATATCTGCATTTATATCCTTAGAGGGCAAAAGGGAATGTGTGAGCAGTTGAAAAAAATAGGCTGGCATAATTGCTGTATCTCAGAAATGACCGTTGCCGAACTTTTGTATGGTGCGGAATGCAGTAATTCCGTATCGGAAAATATAGGAGAAGTGCTGTCCTTTTGTGCTGATATGGAAGTCATACCTGTTGGTATAGCTCTGTCTGAATATGCTTCGCAGAAAGCTAAATTGAGAAGAAAAGGCACCTTGATAGATGATATAGACCTTTTTATCGGTGCAACAGCCGTTGCTATTGATGCCGTTATGGTGACAGAAAACGTGAAGCATCTCAATAGGATGGAGAATATCCGGATTGAGAACTGGGCTTCTGAAAAGTAATTCTTGTGAGTTTCTTTCTTTCTTCTTTCTTTTATAAGCAATCTTTTTCTTAGTATTTCACCGTAAATATCACCGGATTGTGGTCGCTGCACAGATCCAGATCGGGAGAGTAATAGTCGGTGCAGTCCAGTTTGGACGAATGGAAAGCATAGTCGATGCGCAGCATGTGCTTGGCGTAGCGGTAGGTGTACATATATCCATGCCCGCCTGTCTTGAAACCGTCTTGGAGGATTCCGGACAGTTGGCGGTAGGTGTAGGACGAGGGCAGGGAGTTGAAGTCTCCGCACACCAGTACGGGGTGCGGACTGGCGATGACAAGGCGGACGATGCTGTCGGTTTGGGCGGCACGCTTCACGAAGTTCTCGTGCAGGGTTTCCGCAGCATCCTGTACGGCTTGCGCTTCGCGGCGGGTGTCGTTGGCGGCGAGTTCGCGTTCCCACTTCCTGCGGTTCTGACTGACGCTGGTGGTCTGCAAGTGATTGTTCAGCAGGCGGAGGGTGTCTGCACCCAGAACAATGTCGCACGCCATGCTGCAATTGGAGCTTCGTGGGTAGGTGATGAAACGTCCTCCCGCAAGCGGGTAGCGGCTGAATACGGCAACGGGGAGAATGCCGCGAATGGAGTCGTCCGCAGGAATAAGGGCGTAGGGCCAGTGCGAAAGGGCGCGGCGCAGACTGTCTGTCGTGAAGTGGGGATTGTCACCGAACTCTTGGAAGCAAAGCACATCGACATGACGCTGCTGCATGTAACGGGCTATTTCCTTGCAGGAGTATCCGGTGATTTCGTTGCCGAAATGATGTACGTTGTAGGTGGCTACGGTGAGGCAGACGCCGGACTTGCCTTCCCGGTTCGGCGCCGGAGCAGTGGCAGGCACATCATCGTCGGTGGAACCGAACCGGACGACTGCCGTCAGATATTCCCAGTTGAAGAAGAAGGCTGCCAAAGGAACGATAGCCCACTTCTTGCGTGCCAGCGCCCAGCAAAGGGCTGTTATCAGGCAGGACACCAGTAATATCGGTACGGCAAGTCCCAGCAGGGGCATCACCACAGAGCTGTCCGGATGATAATGTCCGGAACGGGATGCTGCAATGGTAACGGCAGCCAGCATCCACGTGGCACCTACCGGCATCCAACGCAAGAGTCCTTTGACAGCGGATTTTCCCATAAACGAGATTTTAGAGGTTAGCGATTAGTGATTAGTGATTAGGGTTTAGTGATTCGTTTTTACTTTGTCACTGCATTAATCACTTTCCCGTCCAGAAACGCTTTCACATTGTCCAGCATGATCTGCATGAGGCGTTCGCGTGCTGCGGCGCTTGCCCATGCGATGTGTGGGGTGATGTAGCAGTTCTTGGCGGTGAGCAACGGGTTGTCGGGGCGGGGCGGCTCTTGTGAGAGCACATCCAGTCCGGCGGCAAGGATAGTGCCGTTGTTCAGGGCGTCGGCAAGGTCTTGTTCGTTGATGAGCGGGCCTCGTCCGGTGTTGATGAGGATGGCGTTGGGCTTCATCTGCTTCAGGCGGGCGGCATTAACCAGTTCGCGGGTGGAGTCGGTGAGGGGACAGTGCAGACTGATGATGTCGCAGTTGGCAAAGAGTTCGTCGAGCTCCGTCTTTCTGATTTCGGGGGGAAGCTGGAAGGTGGATTTGGAGGTGTAGGCATGCACTTCCATGCCGAAACCGATGGCAATGCGGGCGGTGTTGTAGCCGGTTTGTCCCAAGCCGATGATACCGATCTTCTTGCCGCGCAGTTCAATGAGCGGAGTGTCCCAGAAGCAGAAGTCGGGATTGCTGCTCCAACGGCCCTTGCGCACTTCGTCGGTGTAGTGCTGCACTTGCTGGGCTATGTTGAGGATGTGCGCAAAGACCATCTGGGCTACGGAGGGGGTGCTGTATGCCGGGATGTTGGTGACGACAATGCCCCGCTCTTTGGCAGCGGCAATATCGACAACGTTGTATCCGGTGGCAAGGACGCCGATGTATTTCAGATGGGGCAGCGCAGCTATGGTATCTGCGTTGAGCACAACTTTATTGGTCAGCAGAATATCCGCTCCGGCAGCGCGTTCCGTAACTTCCGAAGGTGCAGTGCGGTCGTAAATAATGCACTCTCCCAAACTTTTCAATTCGTCCCAGGAAAGATCTCCGGGATTGGCGGCATAACCGTCGAGAACTACTATTTTCATGATTATCGGTGATTTGGTGTTAATACTTACAGTTTAATCTTATGCTAAGTGCCTCCTGTCCCTAATCATTCCCTTTCTTTCCCCATAGGGCTTGCATCCTTTCTTTGTGCTTTTGTTCGGCGGGGTTGTCCTGCGGTTGCCAGATGCGGTGGTCTTTCAGGTCGTCGGGCAGGAACTGCTGGCGGACAAAGTTGCCGGGATAGTCGTGGGCATATTTATAGTTGTCGCCGTAGCCAAGCTGTTTCATCAGTTGGGTGGGGGCGTTGCGCAGGTGCAGGGGGACGGGCAGGTTGCCTGTCTGCCGCACCAGGGAGAGGGCATCGTTGATTGCCATGTAGGCGGAGTTGCTTTTGGGGCTGGTGGCGAGGTAGATGGTGGTCTCTGCCAGTGGGATGCGTCCTTCGGGCCAGCCCACTTTCATGATGGTGTCGAAGCAGGCATTGGCAAGCAACAGGGCGTTGGGGTTTGCCAGTCCGATGTCCTCGGAAGCGGAGATGACAAGGCGACGGGCTATGAAAGCGGGGTCTTCGCCGCCTTCCACCATGCGTGCCAGCCAGTAGATGGCTCCGTCGGGGTCGCTGCCGCGAATGGACTTGATGAAGGCGGAGATGATGTCGTAGTGCATTTCGCCGTCTTTGTCGTAGGCAAGGGGATTCTGCTGGAGGCGTTCGGTCACCATCTCATCGGTGATGACCACAGGGTCGCCGGCTTCGGACTGCACAACGAGGTCGAGGATGTTGAGCAGCTTACGGGCATCGCCGCCACTGTAACGGAGCATGGCGGTAGTCTCCCTGAGCTCTATCTGCCGTTCTTTCAGTTGGACATCCGTCGTTACGGCACGTTGCAGGAGTTCCAGCAGGTCGTCTTTCTCCAGCGATTTCAGCACGTAGAGCTGGCAGCGCGACAGCAGCGGACGGATCACCTCGAACGAGGGGTTCTCGGTGGTGGCGCCTATCAGTGTCACCGTACCCTGCTCCACCGCACCGAGCAGCGAGTCTTGTTGCGACTTGCTGAAACGGTGGATTTCGTCGATGAACAGTATGGGGCTTGCCTGTGAGAAGAAACGGTTGCTCTTGGCGCGGTCTATCACGTCGCGCACGTCCTTCACACCGCTGGTGACGGCGCTGAGGGTGTAGAATGGCGTTTCCAGCTTGTTGGCTATAATCTGCGCAAGCGTTGTCTTGCCCACTCCCGGAGGGCCCCACAGGATGAAGGAGGAGATGCGTCCTGCGTCAATCATCTTGCGGAGCACCGCTCCCGGTCCTACCAAGTGTTTCTGACCGATGTATTCGTCTAATGTCTTCGGTCTGAGACGTTCTGCCAATGGTTGCATAAATCGCTAAAAGATCATCAGTATCATAAACCGTACTCCGCCTTTCTTCACTCCCGGAATGTCGGTATAGGTGAGGCGGCGCACATATTCTATATGCAGCAACTTGAAGATGTTGTAGATGCCCACGCTGGCTTCGACGTAGGGCGTATGGCCCATGACATGGCTGGTGGGCATGCCGTCGCGCATAGGGAAGAGGAACAGGTCGGAATTGCTGCTTTTGTAGGGGTTGTTCTTGTCGGTCAGTGTGCCCCACATGCCGCGGATGCGGAACATCTCTCTCCACTTCAGCTTCTTGATGAGGGGAATGCGGTTGAAGAGCTTCCCGTTCATGTCGTAGCTGAGGGCGAGCGAGGCGTAACGGTCGTTCAGGAATTCCATGTTGTCGATGAGGTTGAACGATTCGTTGTTCTGGGTGATGTATGAAAGGTTTGCCATAGGCAGGTTCAGCAGCGGGAAGGGGACGGTGTTCCACTGTGCGCCTGCGCGGGCTGTGACGTCCAGCTTGCCCCATGAGCCGAACCAGAAGCGCTTGCGGATGCTGGCTTCCGTAAGGTTGAAGTTGTATTCGCCGCCCAGCACGCCTTTCAGTCCGACGGTGTGCGAAAGGGTGAAGGTGGGCGCATCCAGCGATACGGGTACGCGGCGCTGCTTGGTGTTGACAAACGTCTCACCGGGGGCATAACGCAGGGTCAGACCCAGTTCGGTGGTGGTGATGTCGTGCACCAGTGTGTTCTTCTCGTCCCACTCGCCGGGAGTGGTTCCGTTGTTCTTCCAGTATTGCAGCATGCCGGCAGGCTGGTCGTTGCGGTGGCGTGCCATGGCCTTGACGGAGAAGCCGGTGTTGGTCTCCAGTTCGTAGGTGAGGGTGGCGTCGCGCATGTACGACATCTGGTCTACGGTGGTCCATTTCCAGCCGACGAACATATTGTCCTTGTCCGTTGCCAGATACTTGTCCATGGGAGACATCACGTCGTAGGTGTACTGGAAGGCGAGGTAGTGCTTGGGGAATTCCCAAAGGACGTATTCGCGCTTGTTGAAGGAGTAGGCGGCCTGTCCGGAGTAGAACCATTTCTTGTCCCGCGTGCCGTAGGCCCCGTAACCGCTGAAACTCCAGTGAGGATGCAGGTTGCCGGTGGTCATGCCGCTGAGACGGAAACGGGTGCCGTTCACGTAGTTACTGGTGATCATGGTGTTGATGGGTCCGAAGTCGAACTTGCTGGGGTGCTTCTTGCTGCCCGTCTCCACGAAGTTCTCTATCAGCGCCTTTGCACCGAAAATGACGTATTTGAAGCCCGGTATCTGCTCGATGCGGTTCATGAATACGTCCATGGAGCTTTCCTTCTTGGTGAGTGGCACCTGACGCACTTTGGCCCAGTATTCGTCACTCTTGGCAAGCATGTTGGCTTCCTTGATGACGTTCCCTTTCAGGCGGAAAAGACGGGGTTCTATCTCGTCGAATTTATAGTCGCTGTACTTGGTGGTGCGCTGCACTTCCAGTCCTTGTATGCCTTTCATCAGGGCGAGTTCTACGGTCATGTCGTCGTCGGTGAGCACCCAGTTGCTGTCGGGCAGTTGCTCAAACTGCTGCACGATGTCGAGGTTCTCCACGAAGTTGACGCCTGTCTTTTTGGGCAGGTTCATAATGGCTTTCTTTACGGCGTAGGTGGAGTCTTTCACCACGTACAGGTGTCCGGTGAAGCCGAAGTCCTGTGAGTTCTGGGGCACGAAAGTGAGGTGGACGCATTCTTGCTTGTCCACCATGAGCGTGTCCATGAGGTAGAACTTGTAGAAGCTGATGGCTCCGCGTCCGATGGGGCTGACGAAGCGGCGTTGCAGCAGGCGGATGTCGTCATCGTAGATGTTGACGTCGGAAAAGACGTCGGTGAGGATCGTGCCCAGCATATCGCCTGTATTGAAGAATTCTTCGATGCCGCTGGAGTTCATACCCTCGATAATGGTCTTTTCGCTTTTGGGATTCTTACGGTAGATGGTCTTGGAGGAGGTCTCCTTAATGGAGATGGGCAGGATCATCTTGTTGGTTTTGGGCGATACCTCCACCTGATCCTTGAAGAAGGAGAATTTCTTGTAGATGCCTTTCTCCATTTTCTCCGGCGTGACGTCGTTGACGGACATCTTCATCTTCTCGTACTTCTGGTACTGGTAATAGTCGTTCTCCTCCAGCTTCAGGGCTTTCTTGTTCTCGATGACTTTCTTCATGAACTCTACGGCAGGGTTGTTCTTGCGCGAGTACTTCTCTTTCTTGGGCTTGACAACAACCTCGGAGAGCATCACATCGGCAGGAGCCAGCTCCACGTTGAGTACTTTTGTGCCGGGGGCGAATTTCACTTTTTTGGTGATGTAACCTATGGCGGAGAATGTCAGCTCATTCCAGCCTTTACGAGTCTCTACCTGGTATTCTCCCTCTGCATTGGAGATGCCTCCCACGCCTTTTCCTTCATATTGTACGGTGATGTACATCAGCGGTTCGTGGGTGAGAGAGTCTGTTATGACCCCTTTTATCTGCGCCGACACACCGGTGGAGACGGATAACAGAAGCAGGAGAAGCAGAGCTATGCTATATATTTGTTTCATACATTTCATAATCAATTTGCAAAGTTAGCAATTTGCAGTTAATCAAGAAGCAAATATTTTTTAAAGAATAAGAGGGATACTTAAGAGAGAGCGAGAGCTTTTCTATATCTTTTCTCCGTTTATCAACGTCTGTACGATGCGCTCGGCTGTACGTCCGTCCCAGCGGTCGGGCAGGGTGGTGTGTTTCCAGTCGCCATGCAGCAGTTTGTCGAGAGCGGCGGAGAGGGCAATGGAGTTCTCCCCGACGAGCTCATTGGTTCCGAAACGCCACGTTTCCGGGTGTTCGGCGTAGGTGTTGAGCGTGATGCAGGGCACATCGAGGAAAGTGGCTTCTTCGGCAATGTTGCCGGAGTCGGTCACGATGCCCTTGGCCTGGTTGATGAGGAAGCCGAAGTGCAGATAGCTCTGGGGCGGCAGGATGTGCAGGTGGGGCATGTCAAGCCCCAGTGATTTTATGGCGCGTTCCACGTAGGGATGCATGGGGGCCACGACAGGCATGTCGCCAGCCTTCGCTGCCAGCGTCTGCATCAGGGAACAGAGTACGGCTTTCTTTTCCAGCAGGTCGTGGCGGTTCAGGGTGAGCAAGAGGTAGTTTCCCTTGCGCAGTCCGAGGGTGGAGAACCATAGCGGCTGCATCAGGCGGTGGCGGTTGTAGCGGATGGTGTCGATGAGTATATTGCCCACGTAGTGGATGTATTCCGGTATCATCCCTTCTTGGTTGAGGTTGCGGTTGGCCACCATTCCGGCAGTGAAGAGGTAGTCGGAAATGGCGTCTACGATTGTGCGGTTCACCTCACGCGGCATATTCATATCGAACGAACGCGTACCGGCAATGACATGGGCTACCTTCAGACCGCGCTTCTTGGCTACGATGGCGCAGCTCATGGTGGCGGTCATGTCGTCCACCACCAGCACTACTTGGGCGGGATGTCCGTTGAGTTCCTCTTCGAAAGCGAGCATAATGGAAGCCGCCACCCGCGAATGGTCGCGTCCGCTGATGCCCAAGTAAGCGTCGGGCTTAGGCATGGCGAGGTCGGAAAAGAGCGAGGCATCCAAAGTGGTGTCGTCCTGAGGACCGGTGTAGACTATGCGATAGGATATGTTTTTACCCGCTTCTCTGGCTGCGTCTATGGCGCGGCACAGGGGGGCAATCTTCATGAAGTTGGGACGTGCGCCCGATACGATGGTTATTTTCATTGCTCATATAAATTGGTGAGACAAAAATACATTTTCTTAGGGAAATTATTTGTTACTTTGCAAAAAAAGAAATCCTTTCATGCCTACATTTGTTCAGATACTCGACTTTATTGGCACATTTGCCTTTGCCATCAGCGGCATACGCCTTGCTTCGGCGAAGCGCTTCGACTGGTTCGGCGCTTATGTGGTGGGGTTCGTAACAGCCATTGGAGGCGGTACGATACGTGATCTCCTGCTGGATGTCACTCCCGGCTGGATGACAGATCCTATTTATCTGATATGTACCGGACTGGCCTTGCTGTGGGTTATCTTCTTCGGGAAGCACCTCATACACCTGCACAACACGTTCTTCATCTTCGATACTATCGGCTTGGCACTGTTTACGGTGGTGGGAGTGGGCAAGAGCCTCTCTCTGGGCTATCCCTTCTGGGTGGCAATCATCATGGGCAGCATTACCGGAGCTGCGGGGGGCGTGATACGCGATGTCTTTATCAATGAAATTCCTCTCATATTCCGTAAAGAGATTTATGCAATGGCATGCGTGGTGGGCGGTACGGCCTACTGGATATGCGAGCTGGCGGGCATGCACTCCTACGGTTGCCAGGTGATAGGCGGGATGTCTGTGTTCATCACCCGTATCCTTGCTGTGAAATATAAGATATGTCTGCCCATACTCTCCGGAAACGACGGGGAGGAAGAGGGGAAAGAAAGCTGACTTTTAGATGCCTTTTCCGGTGCTTGTGTTTGCCTGTAATGACGGTGTGCTTTCATTACAGGCAAACATTTCTTGTGACCCCAACCTGTGTTCTTCTCTTCATAGGGCCTGTTTTTATTTATCTTATGGTAATATTACTATAATTTAGCGCTAAAATCACCTCTCACGCCCGTTTATGTTGTTTCCGCATCGCCTGAAAACTGCCAAAACAGGGGGGAATATCTGTCAAATGTTAGTTTTCACCCCAAAGACTACCCGTATTCCATCCCTCCTGATTCGGAAATTTCCGTATACTTGCAACCACTAAACCTAAACGAATATTAACCATAAAAAAAATTAGCAAAGTATGAACACTTACAGTTTTAGAAAAGATTTGCTTGCTGTGCAAGAAGAACTGCTTCGCTTTGCATACAAATTGACGTCCGATCGGGAAGAAGCGAATGATTTGTTGCAGGAGACCTCTCTTAAAGCCTTGGATAATGAAGACAAATACGAGCCCGATACCAATTTTAAAGGTTGGATGTACACCATTATGCGTAACATCTTTATCAATAACTACCGCAAGATAGTACGTGAGCAGACGTTCGTCGACCAGACCGACAACCTGTACCATCTGAGCCTGCCGCAAGATTCCGGCTTTGCCAGTACCGAAGGAGCTTACGACCTGAAGGAAATGCACCGCATCGTCAATTCATTGCCACGTGATTATAAAGTGCCGTTTTCCATGCACGTCTCCGGATTTAAGTACCGCGAGATAGCCGAACGCCTGGGACTGCCTCTTGGAACAGTAAAAAGCCGCATCTTCTTCACAAGACAGAAGCTGCAGGAGGAATTGAAGGATTTCATTTGATAAATTAAGAATTAGAAAACTTTTAATGCTTGATTTACTAAATGATATAAAACATATCTTTTGAGTGAATAATTATAGGATTATTTTGACTATATGTCAGAATAATCCTTTATATTTGTATATACCAAGTTAACCTGATGAACAAATCGTAAATTACCTATTGCAATGAAAAAAGAAATCAAATTCAGTCTTGTTTACCGCGATATGTGGCAGTCGTCCGGTAAATATCAGCCGAGAGTGGATCAGTTGGTGCGCATCGCCCCGCTGATTATCGAAATGGGATGCTTTGCCCGCGTCGAGACCAACGGCGGAGCCTTCGAACAAGTGAACCTTCTCTATGGCGAGAACCCGAATAAAGCGGTTCGTGCCTTTACCCAACCCTTCAAGGATGCAGGCATACAGACCCATATGCTCGACCGCGGGCTGAATGCGTTGCGCATGTATCCCGTACCCGCCGACGTGCGCCGCCTGATGTACAAGGTGAAACATGCGCAAGGCGTGGACATCACCCGCATCTTCTGCGGACTGAACGAAACGCGCAACATCATCCCTTCCATCCGTTATGCACTCGAAGCCGGAATGATTCCGCAGGCGACGCTCTGCATCACCCATTCGCCTGTGCACACAGTGGAGTATTATGCCCGCATAGCCGACCAACTCATTGAGGCCGGAGCACCCGAAATCTGCTTGAAGGACATGGCGGGTATCGGTCGTCCGGGGATGCTGGGAGAACTGACGAAGACAATCAAAGAAAGGCATCCCGACGTATTGATACAGTATCATGGGCATAGCGGACCGGGACTTTCGATGGCTTCCATCCTCGAAGTCTGCGAGAACGGCGCCGATATCATAGATGTGGCCATGGAACCCATGTCGTGGGGAAAGGTGCACCCGGATGTTATTTCCGTACAGGCAATGTTGCGCGATAAGGGTTTCCAAGTGCCCGACATCAACATGAAAGCCTACATGAAAGCTCGTGCCATGACGCAGGAGTTTATAGATGACTTTCTCGGCTATTTTATGGATCCCACCAACAAGCATATGTCGTCCCTGCTCTTGAAATGCGGGCTTCCGGGCGGCATGATGGGCTCTATGATGGCAGATTTGAAAGGTGTACATTCCGGCATCAATATGATACTGAAAGGTAAGAACCAGCCCGAACTCAGCATAGACGACCTGCTGGTGATGCTCTTTGATGAAGTGGAATATGTATGGCCCAAACTGGGGTATCCGCCTTTGGTAACTCCGTTCAGCCAGTACGTCAAGAATGTGGCGCTGATGAACGTGATGCAACTGGTGAAAGGTGAAGAGCGCTGGACAATGATCGACAATCATACCTGGGACATGATTCTGGGCAAGAGTGGCCGCTTGCCGGGCGAACTGGCTCCTGAAATCATTGAACTTGCCAAATCCAAAGGCTACGAGTTTGTCGATACCGACCCGCAATCCAATTATCCGGACGCTTTGGACGACTACCGTAAAGAAATGGACGAGAACGGCTGGGAATATGGCGAGGACGATGAGGAGCTTTTTGAACTGGCCATGCACGACCGGCAATATCGTGACTATAAGTCGGGTGTTGCCAAGAAGCGTTTCCAAGATGAACTGGAACGTGTCAAGGATGCATCTATGATGAAGAACGGATATTCGGAAGAGGAAATAAAGAAACTGAAACGGGCCAAAGCAGACCCTATCATAGCTCCGTCCAAAGGACAGGTGCTTTGGGAGGTTTCGGTAGAAGGGCCGTCGGCAGCACCGTTCATCGGACGCAAGTATCAGCATGACGAGGTGTTCTGTTATCTCTCCACCCCTTGGGGAGAATACGAAAAGGTGATGACCGGATTTACCGGTCGTGTTGTGGAAATATGTGCCCAGCAAGGCGCCAATGTCAATAAAGGAGATGTGATAGCATATATCCAAAGAAGCGATATCTTTGCGTAAATAGAAGAATAAGTGAAAAGGGCCGTATCATTGCTCTCCGAAAGGGAGGGAGGATACGGCCCTTTTATATTTACCTTTTACAAGTTGCGGCTTTCCCCGGCACTCATTTTTGCTTTTGCACATCTTTCTCTTCCAAATGTCTTTCTATCACTTCTTTAAGTTCCTCTTGCTTGTAGGGCTTTGTCAGGAACTCATTGCATCCGGCCTTCAGGGCTGCTTGCCTGTCACACTCGTAGGCATAGGCGGTGAGGGCGATAATGGGTATTTTGGGCGAAAGTTCACGAATGATTTTCGTAGCATCCAGACCGTCGAGGTTGGGCATCTTCATATCCATCAGGATGAGGTCGGGATGCAGCTCTTCAAATATTGTTACAGCCTCCATGCCGTCCTTGGCACGTTCCAAATGGTATGACTTTCCCAAAATGGCCTTGACGAGAATATAATTGCTGTCTGTATCTTCCGCCACCAGTATGGTGGGAAGACCGGGCTTTGAGGATTCATGGGGCTGTTCGGAGCCTTGATGCTCTTCGCCGGAAAGGGAAGCATTGTTTTCCTTTTGGGCATAGGTTGGGGCGTTGACGCCCGATTTATGTATGTCGGCATGCTTGTCTGCTGTTTCTTCTTGTTTCTCAGGCAGGGTAAAGGTGAAGGTGGTTCCTTTGCCCATTTCCGAGCTGGCAGAGATTGTGCCGCCCAACCGTTCAATAATGGTTTTGCAGATGGACAATCCCAGTCCTGTGCCTTGTGCGAAGCTATTCATCTTGACGAAACGTTCAAAGACCTTGTCCAACTTGCCGGCTTCGATGCCGATGCCGGTGTCGCTGACGTGGAACTCTATCCCGTCTCCTTTGCGGCGATACCCATAGCTGACTTTGCCCTGGGTGGTGAATTTAAAGGCATTTCCGATAAGGTTGGATATCACCTGGAAGATGCGGTTCTTGTCTCCTTCGATGGTTATCTCTTCGTCCGAAGGCTCGTAGATGAGTTTCACCCCCTGCGGACAGCGGAACTTCAGCGCATCGTATATTTCCCTGCAGAGTGAATGTAGGCGGACGGGAGTGATAGTGAACTCCACTATGCCTGCTTCAATCTTGGAAAGGTCGAGAATCTCGTTGATTAGTTGCAGCAGCCGTTCGTTGTTGGCTTCCACAATGTCGTAGAAGCTTTTCCGTTCTTCGGCATCGGTGCTTTCGGCAATGATTCTGGAAAAGCCTACAATGGCATTGAGCGGGGTGCGTATTTCGTGGCTCATGTTGGCAAGGAAGGCGGACTTCAATTGGTCGGAAGCCTCTGCCTTTTCTTTGGCAACGAGGAGTTCCTGCTTCATCCGTTCCATTTCGGTGATGTCCCATTCGATGCTCAGCAGGATAGGGGAGAAGTCTTTGCTCTCGATGCGCATTTTCCGTTTGTCGAGGATGATGGATTTGCCGTTTTGGTCGTACTCCTCGGTGATCCAATGCTTTTCGATGCCGGTTTCGGCTATCTCCATGTCCTGCTTTCTCTTTTTCTGTGCGATGTCAAAGGGGTAGAAGTCGAAGTCGTCTTTGCCCAACGCTTCCTTCATGGGGATGTTCCGGTTGTACGATTCACGATTACGGTATAAGTACTTGAATTTGTTTTTGATGTCTTTCACGACGATGCCTGCCGGAAGATTCTCAATGGTCTTGTCCATCACTTGGCTGAACCGTTTGATCTGTTGCTCGTCCTTGATGCGCTGCGTGATGTCTTTTCCGAACGCCCACAGGCTGTATTCGCCTTCGTCGCTTGTCACCCAAAAGGCATTGCCTTCCATGGCCAGCACTTCCGGGTGGAGGGGCAGAGGGTCGTAGAAGATGAACCCTTTGCGTTGGCTTCCTTTGGGTATGGACGCTTTTATTCTGTTCCACTCTTCCTCGTTGCGTGCGTGCGAGTTCACCTGATAGATTTTCAGTTGGGTGATATCATCTGTCAGTCCGATGTTGTGGTGCTGCCTGAAGAAGCGGTTGGCAAATATGAGGGTTCCGTCTTCGTGGGCGGCAAAGATGTCTTCGGTGGCGTTGTTGATGGCATGCGTCAGCAGGGTGATGTCATTGCGCCGCTGCTGGATATCGGTGATGTTCTGTATGTATCCTTCGAGGACAGTGTGTCCACCGGGTCGTTTCTCGCAGGAGAAGGTCTTTTGGCGGATATAGAACACTTTTTGCCGGAAGTGGATGCGATACTCCACGCTTTCTTTCATGTCTCCTTGCAGGTTCTCGTCGAGCCATTTGCAGAATATCTCCCTGTCTTCGGGCAGTATGTGTGTTATGTAGCTGTCGAGTGAGACGGTCTGTTGTTCCTCATCGAGCGTGATGTCGGAGTATCCGGAGTAGCAGATGCATTCCTTGCCGGAGTCGTACCACCACCTTCCGATGAGCGCTACTTTCTGTATTTCGTTCAGCTCGTAATTCTTCTTTTCCAACTCCAGTTTGCGCTGGCTTCGTTCTGTGATGTCGCGATATTGGCAGAGCACCATATCTTCGTAGGGGCGCATGATGCACTTGAAGAAGTAGGTCTTGCTGTCGGTGGCAAGCTCATAGTTCCGGCTGGAGACTTCTCCTCGCAGAAGCACTTTCTTGAACTCCGGGTAGATTTTCCGGTAAGTGGAGGGTGGCAGCAGCTGGAGTATGTTCTTGTCCAACAACTGGTCTTCTGTCAGAAACCATAGGTTGATGTCGTGCACTGCGATGTCCACGCAAACGCCGTTCCGATCCAGTAGGATCATGGTGTCTGACGTCAGGTTCAACAGCTTTTCGGCATTCTCTGCCTTTTTCAGGATGTTTTTCATTTTTCTATCGGTTAAGCTCTTTGTGCCTTTTCCCATGCGCCATTGGTCTGTCCCCGGCGTTTGCGCAGGTAGTTGAAGCCACGTACAACGTTGATGTTCATGAAAAGGAAATAGTAGGGAACAAAGAGTATCTTATTTTTGATGCGTTTCTTTGACAAATAATATCCCCAGCTCGCCATGAGGTAGAACAATGTTTGCAAGAGCCAGATGACGGCATAGAACAAAGGAGAGTCTGTCGTAAAAATAAGAATTGTGTTCAGAGGAAGTAATGAGAATAGTAAAACAGGTGTCAGCGACCACCGTAGTACGCGGTGGGAGATATATTGGAAACAAAATGTGCCGTAGCGCAACGGGTTGAGCAGTGTGCGCAGGCGCCAGACGGACTGTAAACCGCCGGCAGCGATCCGCACTTTCCGTTTTTCCTCTTCGTGCATGTCTGCCGAACCGCTTTCGGTGGCATAGGCATCGGCACAATAGGCGATGGTGTATCCGCGCATCACGATGCGCAGGGAGAGGATGAAATCGTCCAGCAAGGTGTCAGCAGGCATTTCCTCGAACAGTTCGCGGCGGATGGCGAACAGCTCGCCGGCTGCTCCTACTGCGGAGTAGAGGCGGGCATCGAGTTTCTTGAGAGCGGATTCGTATTTCCAGTAGAGGCCCTCGCCACCGGATGCGGCGTTGTCTTTGGCCTGTACGGCGATGCGCTTTTCTCCTGCCACGCAGCCCACTTTGGGGGTGGCAAAGGCATGTACTATTTCGCGCAATGCTTCGCGGTTGAGGTGTGTGTTGGCATCGGTGAAGACAACGAGCGGTGTGGTTACGAAGCGGATTCCCCGGTTCAGCGCAGCGGTTTTTCCCTGCCGTTGGGGCTGGTGGAGTACGGTGACTTGCGGCCAGTGCGAAAGGCGTTCGTTGGTACGGTCGTTGCTGCCGTCCGTCACCCAAAGTATATGCAGTTTGTCGGCAGGATAGTCCAGAGCAAGGCAGTTGCGCATTTTCTCATCTACGACGTCTTCTTCGTTGTAGGCGGCGATGAACAGCGTCAGGTCGGGGAGGGAGTCATCTGCCGGTGGGGGTGTGGCGGCTGTTTTGCGAAAACATTCCTTCAGTTTGACAAGGGCATAGAGGATCATTCCATAACCTATATATGTATAGAACACAATGAATAAGCCGATCCAAAAGATGATTTCGAGAGCCCCCATCAGTATTAGAATATAAATAATTATCTTTCAGTAATTTGAGATTAACGTCCAAAGATATGTATAATCTTTTAGTGCTGCAAGGGAAAGGAGGAATATATTGTTGATTTATGGTGAGCGGTTAATCATCAATCATCAAATTGCCAATGTCAATCACCCAATTGTCAATGTTAATCATCCAATTGTCAATGTCAATCACCCAATTGTCAATGTTAATTACAGAATTGTCAATGTCAATCACAACCGAATCCTTTTTCTTAAAAAGCCTCGGTCATGTTGAAGTAGAACAATGTTTGGTTGTTTACTGTGTTTTTACCCAAATCCAGACGCACGTTCATACGGGGCTGCACTTCGATGCGCAGGCCTACGCCATAGTTGGGCAGCACACCTTCAATCTTGCCCATGGTGGGGCCCATGAAGCCGCATCCGGTCCATGCCACGAAGCCGATGTGGTGCAGCATGCGCTTCATCCAGTTGCTCCGGTCGGTATTTATCATCTGGCGGTATTCGGCCATGATGACATGAGAGGATTTGTCACGATATTGTCCCATGTAGTAGCCGCGCAGGTCGAAGGGAGTGCCGGTCAGTGAATATTGGGTGAGGGGGACGTTGCCGAACACGTTTTTGCTTTGCGCTGTCCAGGCGAGCACCTTGCGGCGGCCTACGGACTTGTACTGGCGGTAGTCCATTTCCAGTCGGTAGAAGTTGTTGTCGCTGCCAAACGCCTTGCTGTACATCATACCCCGGAAGTCAAGGTAGACGCCTTTGTAAGCATTGGCGGGGATGTCGCGGCTGTCGTAGGTGAGGAGGAAGCCCAGGCCGGAGTTGAAGTTCTTGTAACCGCTTGCCGTACCGCCGGCTGCCACGTAGTCGGGTTCTTCTATGAGATGTTTGGCGGGATCGGTGATTTTGTCGTAGTTGATGTCCACTTGGGGGCCGGCAAACACGTTGCTTTCGCCCAAACGGAACAGAAACCAGGGATTGATTTGTATGCCGCTGTAACGATATTTGCTGGTGCTGTCGCTACGGATGTAATTCTTGTTCGTATTGTAGCCTATGCCGTAGAAGTTGTCTTCAGTGTTCTTGTAGACGAATTTTCCGAAGATGCGGAAGCGGTCGCCTTTAAAGAAGAGTTGCGGTTTCACCATCAGGTTGACGCCGCCCTTGAACATATAGGCTATGGACATCGGCAGCACCGAACGCAGTTGTGTGGTGTCGCCGGGATTCATACGGAAGGTCATCAGGGCGCTTCCGCCTATCAGCGCACCGAAGTCGGGTGTATAGCTTGGGCCACCCAATATGTTGTAATGGAAATTTCTGCGAGCCACCCTTTGTTTGCGCAGTTCCTTTTTGCTCAGTGCGGGAGTTGTGTCGTTGGTAACCGTAGGGGACTGTTCTTGTGCTGAAACACTTACAGTTGTCAGTATAATAGTAAATATACCCAGTATATATCTTTTCATATCGTACGAATGTGGCTGCAAAGAAAACTATTTTATTTGAATCGGTTTTTAGAAGAATAGATAATAAATCTAAAGAGGGCGCTAAAATTATCAAAAAAGACATTACATTTGCCTTTTCATCGGTCTCGTGGTACGGAAAAATCCGTTCCGTAAGGTGAATTTGTTTGCCTTGCGGGATGAGACGGATCATCTCACGAGATGATTTTTGGGGGCTCGTGGGATGAATTTGTTTCTTATATCAATATACATAATACATACATATATACATCTTGACATGAATAAACGTTTTTTATCTGTAATTGTTTTCGGCACTGCACTGCTTTCGGTGCAGGCACAGGACGGCCAAGGCGGAATCACTTCTGCCATGCTCAGTCAAATCCAGCAAAGCTATCAAGGGACGGCATCCGACAAGGCGCTGCGCAATGCCATTGGCAACAACGACATCCGCAAGTTGGCGCTCAATCAGGAGAACATGCAGGGCATGGATACCCATTTCTCCATTAAGGTGGACTCCAAAGGCATCACCGACCAAAAGTCCTCAGGGCGTTGCTGGCTCTTCACAGGGCTGAATGTGATGCGTGCCAAAGCCCTTGCACGCTATGGTTTCCGGTCTTTCGAGTTCTCGGAGATATATCCTTTCTTTTGGGACCAGCTGGAGAAGTCCAACCTTTTCCTGCAAGGCATCATCGACACTGCGGAAAAGCCGTTGGACGACAAAACAGTGGAGTGGCTGCTGAAACATCCGTTGAGTGACGGAGGCACATTCACCGGAGTGGCGGATATCGTTTCCAAATACGGCCTTGTGCCCAAGTGTGCCATGCCGGAGACCAACAGTAGCGAGAACACCGCCCGTATGGCCAATCTCATTTCTCTGAAGCTGAAGGAATACGCCCTCCGGCTTCGCGACCTTGCTGCCAAAGGCGCCAAGCCTGCCGCCCTGGAGAAGGAGAAAACCGCCATGCTCGGCACTGTCTACCGCATGCTGGTGCTGAACTTGGGCGTTCCGCCTACGGAGTTCGACTACGTGCGCACCGATGCACAAGGCAACCCGGTGGAGACGGAACATCACACCCCGATGTCTTTCCTTGAGAAGTATGGCGACAAACAACTGCTCACCGACTACGTGATGCTGATGAACGATCCCAGCCGCGAGTATTACAAATGCTATGAGATTGACTACGACCGCCACCGTTACGACGGCAAGAACTGGACTTACGTCAACCTGCCCGTAGAGGACATCAAGCAAATGGCCATTGCTTCTCTGAAAGACAGCACCATGATGTATTTCTCCTGCGACGTGGGTAAGTTTCTGAACTCGGAACGCGGTCTGCTCGATGTGAAAAATTATGACTACGAATCACTCATGGGAACCACCTTCGGAATGGATAAGAAGCAACGCATCCAGACCTTCTCCAGCGGCTCCTCGCATGCCATGACGCTGATGGCTGTGGATTTGGATAAAGACGGGAAGCCGGTCAAATGGATGGTTGAGAATAGTTGGGGCGCCGACAGCGGCTATAAAGGCCACCTCATCATGACGGACAACTGGTTCGACGAATATATGTTCCGTCTGGTAGTGGAAACCAAATATGTCCCCGCTCAAATAATGGAACTTTTCAAACAAAAACCTGTCCGCCTGCCGGCATGGGACCCGATGTTCGCAGAAGAAAAAGATTAGTGGTTAGTGATTAGCGCTCTCTCCGTCCTAATCGCTATTCACTCTTCTCGTGTTCGTTAACGAAAGGAATTACGGAAATTTCTCCGTAATTCCTTTCTTTTTTGCTACTTATTCACATTCTTTTTTGCTACTTTTGCGGGCAAATTAATGAAACCATTATTTTATATAAACGCATGGCAAATGTAATTAAGTTACGCAAAGGCCTTGACATCAACCTGAAAGGCAAAGCTGCCGAAGAGTTTATGTCTGTGAAAGAGCCGGGATTTTACTCGTTGGTGCCCGATGATTTTACAGGTATCACTCCGAAAGTGGTGGTGAAAGAACAGGAGTATGTAATGGCCGGGGGACCCTTGTTTATCGACAAGAATCATCCTGAATTGAAATTTGTTTCGCCCGTAAGCGGCGTAGTGACGAGCGTGGAACGCGGTGCACGTCGTAAGGTGCTGAACATCGTGGTAGAGGCTGCCGCTGAGCAGGACTACGAGGAATTCGGCAAGATGGATCCGTCCAAGATGAGTGCGCAGGAAGTGAAGGAAGCATTGCTGCAAGCCGGTATGTTCGCTTTCATCCGCCAACGTCCGTATGATGTGATCGCCGATCCGACGGTGACTCCGAAGGCAATCTTCATTTCTGCTTTCGACAGCAATCCGTTGGCTCCCGACTTCGAGTTCGTCTTGAAAGGCGAGGAAGCAAACTTCCAGACAGGACTTGACGCTTTGGCCCGAATGGCAAAGACGTACCTGAGTATCAGTGTAAAACAAAAATCAGCCGCACTCGTACAGGCAAAGAACGTTACCGTTACTGCATTCGACGGTCCTAATCCGGCTGGTAACGTAGGTGTACAAATCAACCACATCTCTCCCGTAGTGAAAGGCGAGACGGTATGGACCATCGGTGCGGAAGCCGTAATCTTCATCGGCCGTTTGATGAACACCGGTCGCGTGAATTTCACCCGTACCGTAGCCGTAACAGGCAGCGAAGTGCTGAAACCCGCTTACTGCAAATTGCAGGTAGGAGCATTGCTGACCGATGTGTTCAAGGGTAACGTAACCACCGATAAAGACCTGCGCTACATCAGCGGCAACGTGCTGACAGGCAAGAAGATTGCCGCCAACGGTTTCCTCGGCGCTTTCGACAGCCAGCTCACCGTAATCCCCGAAGGAGATGAAATCCACGAAATGCTGGGTTGGATTATGCCGCGCTTCAATCAGTTCAGTGTCAACCGTTCTTATTTCAGTTGGCTGATGGGCAAGAAAGAATATGTGATCGACGCCCGCATCAAGGGTGGCGAACGTCATATGATTATGTCGGGCGAGTACGACCGCGTATTCCCTATGGACATTTTCCCCGAATATCTGTTGAAGGCCATTATTGCAGGAGACATCGACCGCATGGAGGCTTTGGGCATCTACGAAGTAGCTCCTGAGGACTTTGCACTTTGCGAATTCGTATGTTCTTCCAAAGTGGAAATCCAACGCATTGTTCGTGCCGGTCTCGACATGCTTCGTGCCGAAATGGCGTAAACTAATTATGAATGATAAATTTATGAATTATGAATTGCGCCAAAAGGCAGTTCGCCGATTTATAACTTTAGAATTCAAAATTTAAAATTCAAAATTCAAAACTATAAATGAAAGCGTTAAGAAATTATCTCGACAAGATAAAGCCGAACTTTGAAGAGGGCGGCAAATTCCACGCATTTCGTTCGGTGTTCGACGGCTTCGAGACATTCCTGTTCGTGCCCAACGCCACTGCGAAATCGGGAACGCATATTCACGACTCCATCGATAGCAAACGCATCATGTCGATGGTGGTTATTGCGTTGATACCGGCGCTGCTGTTCGGTATGTATAACGTAGGTTACCAGCATTTCCACGCTACCGGGGCAACCGGCAGTTTCATCGAAATGTTTGCTTACGGTTTTCTGGCTGTATTGCCTAAAATCATTGTATCATACGTAGTGGGTCTGGGCATTGAGTTCGTTGTGGCTCAGTGGAAGAAGGAAGAAATTCAGGAAGGTTTCCTTGTTTCGGGTATCCTGATTCCGATGATTGTGCCGGTGGACTGTCCGTTGTGGATTCTGGCTGTAGCCACTGCATTCTCCGTAATCTTTGCCAAGGAAGTATTCGGCGGTACGGGTATGAATGTGTTCAACGTTGCCCTGATTACGCGTGCTTTCCTGTTCTTTGCCTATCCAACGAAGATGTCCGGTGATGCCGTTTGGGTATCGGGCGACAGCATCTTCGGTTTGGGACAGACGGTAGACGGACTCACCGTTGCCACTCCGCTGGGAGCTGCCGCTACTGCGGGTGCATATCCGGAGTTCTCATGGGACATGGTGACCGGACTTATTCCGGGTTCCATCGGTGAAACCAGCGTCATAGCCATCGCCCTCGGCGCCATTCTGCTGCTGTGGACAGGTATCGCAAGCTGGAAAACGATGTTCTCCGTATTTGTGGGCGGTGCATTCATGGGCTGGGTGTTCAACACCATCGGACCGGACACTGCAATGGCTCAAATGCCTTGGTACGAACATCTCGTATTGGGCGGTTTCTGCTTCGGCGCCGTATTCATGGCTACCGACCCCGTTACTTCTGCCCGTACAGAGACCGGTAAGTACATCTTCGGATTCCTGATCGGCGCAATGGCTATCATTATCCGCGTGCTGAACCCCGGTTATCCCGAAGGTATGATGCTTGCCATTCTGCTGATGAATATCTTCGCTCCGCTGATTGACTACTGTGTGGTACAGGGTAATATCAGCCGCCGCGAGAAACGTGCAACCGCTAAGTCTAACAATTAAAATACCGGAAAAAGAAATGAATACCAATAGTAATAGTTATACTATCATTTATGCTTCGGTAATGGTTGTTATCGTCGCATTCCTGCTGGCATTCGTAAGCTCCTCTCTGCGTGCCACTCAGAACAAGAACGTGGAGCTGGATACGAAGAAGCAGATTCTTGCCGCCCTCAACATCAAGGATGTGAAGGATGCCGATGCAGAATATAATAAGTACATCAAGGGTGACATGCTGATGAACGAGGACGGTACGCTGGCCGAGAACACCGGTGCATTTGCCACCGCCTACGAAAAGGAAGCTAAGGAAAACCACCGCCTGCACGTATTTGTGGCAGAAGTGGACGGAGAAACCAAATATGTATTCCCCGTTTACGGTGCCGGCCTTTGGGGCGCCATCTGGGGTTATGTTGCCCTGAACAGCGACAAGGACACCGTTTATGGCGTTTACTTCTCGCATGCCAGCGAAACTCCGGGTCTGGGTGCCGAAATCGCAACCGCCCAGTTCCAGGGAGAATTTCCGGGCAAGAAGACACTGGAGAACGGTGAAATCGCCCTCGGCGTTGTGAAGAACGGAAAGGTAGAGAAACCCGACTATCAGGTGGACGGCATTTCAGGCGGTACTATCACCTCGGTAGGTGTGGATGCCATGCTGAAAACCTGTCTGAGCAGCTACAAGAACTTTTTAACTAATAATAATGAGGAGAAATAAGAATATGGGAGCATTGTTTTCAAAAAAGAATAAAGAAGTATTCTCTACTCCGCTTGGACTGAACAACCCCGTTACCGTACAGGTGCTGGGTATCTGTTCTGCCTTGGCCGTTACCGCCAAGCTGGAACCGGCTATCGTAATGGGACTTTCCGTAACGGTGATTACGGCATTCTCCAATGTAGTGATTTCATTGCTGCGCAAGACCATCCCCAACCGTATCCGTATCATCGTCCAGTTGGTGGTAGTTGCAGCGTTGGTGACAATTGTAAGTGAGATTCTGAAGGCTTTTGCTTACGACGTGAGCGTACAGCTTTCCGTATACGTGGGTCTGATCATCACAAACTGTATCCTCATGGGACGTTTGGAAGCATTTGCCATGCAGAACGGTCCCTGGGAGTCCTTCCTTGACGGTGTGGGCAATGGTTTGGGATACGCCAAGATCTTGGTTATCGTGGCTTTCTTCCGCGAACTGCTGGGTTCGGGCACGTTGCTTGGTTTCAACATCCTGAACTACGAGCCTTTGCAGAAGATTGGATATGTGAACAACGGCTTGATGCTGATGCCGCCTATGGCGCTGATTCTCTGCGCTTGCATCATCTGGTATCAACGTGCACGCCATAAAGAATTGCAGGAAAAGTAATATAAATGAAGAATGAGGAATGATGAATGAAGATTGTGCCGTTGCTGTATGGAGATTCTTGATTCTTAATTCTTAGTTCTTAATTAAAAGAATTATGGAACATTTATTAAGTTTATTCGTCCGCTCCATTTTTGTGGACAATATGATATTTGCATTCTTCCTCGGTATGTGCTCTTATCTGGCCGTATCAAAGAATGTAAAGACTGCCGTAGGACTGGGTATCGCCGTAACTTTCGTGTTGGTGGTGACACTTCCGGTCAACTATTTGTTGCAAACGAAAGTACTGGGTCCCAACGCCATCATTGAAGGTGTCGACCTCAGCTTCCTGAGTTTTATTCTTTTCATTGCCGTAATTGCCGCTATCGTTCAGTTGGTGGAGATGATTGTGGAACGTTTCAGCCCTTCGCTCTACGCTTCACTGGGTATCTTCCTGCCGCTGATCGCTGTGAACTGCGCCATCATGGGTGCGTCACTCTTCATGCAGCAACGCATCAACGTGGGAGAGAGCGATCCGAAATATATCGGTGACGTGGCAGATGCCGTTTCCTATGCACTGGGTTCGGGCATCGGCTGGTTGCTGGCTATTGTCGGTCTGGCTGCCATTCGCGAGAAGATGGCCTACTCTGATGTGCCTGCTCCGCTGAAAGGCTTGGGCATCACCTTCATCACAGTGGGTCTGATGGCAATGGCATTTATGTGTTTCTCTGGTTTGAACATCTAAAAGAAAGGAATAAGACAATGGATATGAATATGATATTAGCAAGCATTGGAGTATTCCTCGCGGTTGTTCTGTTGCTTGTGGTTATTCTGTTGGTAGCCAAGAACTTCTTGGTTCCTTCAGGCAATGTGAAATTGACGATCAACGGCGACAAGGAGCTGGAGGTAGCTTCCGGTTCGACGCTGCTGAATACGCTGTCCGTAAACGGCGTGTTTCTTTCCTCCGCTTGCGGTGGCAAAGGCTCATGCGGACAGTGCAAATGCCAGGTTGTGGAAGGTGGCGGCGAGATTCTGCCCTCCGAAATACCTCACTTCAGCCGTAAGCAAATCCAGGACCACTGGCGTCTGGGTTGCCAGGTGAAAGTGAAGAGCGACATGGGAATTAAGATCGACGAGTCTGTACTCGGCGTAAAAGAGTGGGAGTGCGAGGTCATCTCCAACAAGAACGTGGCTACGTTCATCAAAGAGTTTATCGTTGCATTGCCCAAGGGTGAGCACATGGACTTCATTCCGGGTTCTTATGCACAGATTAAGATTCCTAAATACTCCATGGACTACGACAAGGACATCGACAAATCCCTTATCGGCGAAGAGTATCTGCCTGCATGGGAGAAATTCGGCCTGATGGGCTTGAAGTGCCGTAACGATGAAGAGACCATTCGTGCCTACTCTATGGCGAACTACCCTGCCGAGGGCGACCGCATCATGCTGACGGTACGTATCGCCACTCCTCCGTTCAAGCCGAAAGACCAAGGTCCGGGCTTCATGGATGTAATGCCGGGTATCGCTTCATCCTATATCTTCACGCTGAAACCGGGTGATAAGGTGACGATGAGCGGTCCTTACGGAGACTTCCATCCGATTTTCGACTCCAAGAAGGAAATGATGTGGATTGGTGGTGGTGCCGGTATGGCTCCGTTGCGTGCGCAGATTATGCACCTGACAAAGACGTTGCATACTACCGACCGCGTGATGAACTATTTCTACGGTGCACGTGCGCTCAATGAAGTGTTCTATCTGGAAGACTTCCTGCAGATTGAAAAAGACTTCCCCAACTTCAAGTTCCACCTTGCACTGGACCGTCCCGATCCGGCAGCCGATGCAGCGGGCGTGAAGTACACTCCGGGCTTCGTTCACAACGTAATCTACGAGACTTACCTGAAAGATCACGAAGCTCCCGAAGATATCGAATACTACATGTGCGGTCCCGGCCCGATGTCCAAAGCCGTTGAGAAGATGCTCGACGACCTCGGCGTTCCGGCTCAGAACCTGATGTTCGACAACTTCGGCGGATAAGGTGCATTGTTAAGATACATAATAGTAAAATAGTGAGGAAACTCCGGCGGGCTTTGGCTCTTGCCGGAGTTTTTTTATAGTCAGGCTAATCAAAAGGATTGTCCGGTACATCAAACATATAATCTTTTCGTATCTTTGCTCCATTAATTCAAAGAAATTTATGGAACAATCCGATATACTTCGCAACTTACAGATAGAACAGCTCACCCCGATGCAAGAGGCTGCGCGGGATGCTTACCAATCCAATAAAGACCTCGTCCTGCTGTCGCCCACAGGTTCGGGCAAGACACTGGCATTCCTGTTGCCGCTGGTACAATCGCTCAAAGCGGATGTGCAGGGCGTGCAGGCAGTGGTGCTTGTTCCTTCGCGTGAGCTTGCCTTGCAGATAGAAACCGTATTCAAGTCGGTGAATGTACCCTTCAAGGCGATGAGCTGCTATGGCGGACGCCCGGCAATGGAAGAGCATCGCACAATGAGGGGCATCAATCCGGCTGTCATCATTGGTACTCCCGGCCGTATGAACGACCATTTGAGGAAACGGAACTTCGAGGTGCACTCTGTCACCACACTGGTGATTGACGAGTTTGACAAATGTCTTGAATTCGGCTTCCACGACGAAATGGCAGAGGTTATCGGGCAACTGCCCGCCTTGCAGAAACGCGTGCTGCTTTCGGCAACAGATGCCGAGGAGATCCCGCAATTTGCAGGAGTAGGGGGAGCGGTATCCGGCAGTGACGCACCGTCGTCACAAGTCATCAGGCTGAACTTCCTTTCGGAAGAAGCCGTTTCCGATCGTCTTGACTTACAGAAGGTCATTTCGCCCGAAAAAGATAAACTGGAAACATTGTACCGCCTGCTTTGTACCTTGGGCAACCGTTCTACACTGGTGTTCGTGAACTACCGCGAGAGTGTGGAGCGCGTGGCTGCCTACTTGAAGTCAAAGAAATTCCCCTGCGACGCCTTTCATGGCGGCATGGAGCAGGAAGATCGCGAACGGGCGCTCTATAAGTTCCGTAATGGCAGTTGTCCCGTTCTGGTGTCCACCGACCTTGCTGCACGCGGACTGGATATTCCGGGTATCGACAATGTTGTCCACTACCACATGCCCGTCAACGAGGAAGCCTTTACGCACCGCAACGGACGTACGGCACGCTGGGAGGCACGCGGCTCGTCCTTCCTGCTTCTCCATGCGGAAGAGCGGTTGCCCGATTATCTTCCGGAAGAAATCCCCGTATTCGGGCTGCCGGAACAAACGCCGAAGCCTGCCAAATCCCGTTGGACTACCTTATATATAGGTAAAGGCAAGAAAGACAAACTTAACAAAGTGGACATCGTGGGCTTCCTATATAAAAAAGGTGGATTGGCGCGTGAAGATGTGGGACAGGTGGACGTAAAAGAACACTACGCTTTTGTGGCAGTTCGCCGCAGCAAGGTGAAGCAACTACTCACGCTGCTGCGTGGAGAAAAAATCAAAGGCATGAAGACCTTGATAGAAGAAGCCCGGTAGACTGATGTTATTAAGCATGGCGGGGAATGTTATTAAGCATAGGAGAATGGCTTGTTTCTGATAAATATGCACTTTCTTTTCAGTTTTTATTCATAGTAGAAAGTTATTTCCGCTTCTTTCTTTCAGTTTACCTTTTAACACCTTTTTTGGTAAGTATACATAACAGATTGGTGTATAATTCTTGTATATACCAATAAAAAGTAAGGCAAATGCGCCATAAAGAAGGATTTTTATAAGGAAAGATTTGCAATACAGAAATAATTCCGTAATTTCGCCATGTCGAAAGACACAAAATGAACGAAATTGTATAACCAAAACAAACTTCAAATGAAAAAGCATAATTTCAATGCAGGACCTTCCATTCTTCCGCGTGAGGTGATAGAGGATACAGCGAAGGCTATTTTAGATTTCAATGGATCCGGTCTTTCTCTTATGGAGATTAGCCACCGCGCTAAAGACTTCCAGCCCGTAGTGGACGAAGCCGTAGCACTGTTCAAAGAACTACTTAACATTCCCGAAGGTTATTCGGTACTGTTCTTGGGCGGTGGCGCAAGTATGGAATTCTGCATGGTTCCTTTCAATTTCCTCGAAAAGAAAGCCGCATACCTCAACACAGGTGTGTGGGCCAAGAAAGCCATGAAAGAAGCCAAAGGTTTTGGCGAGGTTGTAGAAGTTGCCTCTTCTGCTGAAGCCACTTATACTTATATTCCGAAAGATTACACAGTACCGGCTGATGTGGACTATTTCCATATCACCACCAACAATACGATCTATGGTACGGAGCTGAAAGAAGACCTGGATGTAAACGTGCCGATGATTGCTGACATGTCATCCGATATATTCTCCCGTCCTATCGACGTGTCCAAATATATCTGTATCTACGGTGGTGCACAGAAGAATCTGGCTCCTGCGGGTGTGACATTCGTTATCGTGAAGAACGATGCAGTGGGCAAGGTGTCACGTTACATCCCCACCATGCTGAACTATCAGACACATATCGACGGTGGCTCAATGTTCAATACTCCTCCGGTTGTGCCTATTTATGCAGCATTGCAGACTTTGCGCTGGATCAAGGCACAAGGCGGTGTGAAGGAAATGGAACGTCGCGCTATCGAAAAGGCCGATATGCTGTATGCCGAGATAGACCGCAACAAAATGTTCGTAGGTACTGCTGCCAAAGAGGACCGTTCACGCATGAACATCTGCTTCGTAATGGCCCCCGAATACAAAGAATTTGAAGCAGACTTCCTGAAGTTTGCTACCGAAAAAGGTATGGTAGGTATCAAAGGACATCGTTCAGTAGGCGGTTTCCGCGCATCTTGCTACAACGCTATGCCGAAAGAAAGCGTACAGGCTTTGATAGACTGCATGCAGGAATTTGAGAAACTTCATTAACAATATTTGTTCACCACAGAGGGCACAGAGTCCCACAGAGAAATGAAAAGGAAAACTCTGTGAAACTCTGTGCGGTTCTGTGGTGAATCTTTTTTAATACCATTAAATCATGAAAGTATTAGTCGCAACAGACAAGCCGTTTGCAAAGGTTGCAGTAGACGGTATCCGCAAAGAAATTGAAGCAGCAGGTTATGAACTTGCTTTGCTGGAAAAATATGGTGACAAGGCGAAATTGCTGGAAGCTGTGAAAGACGCCAATGCTGTTATTATACGTAGCGACATCATCGATGCCGAGGTGTTGGACGCCGCCAAAGAACTGAAAATCGTGGTACGTGCCGGTGCCGGTTATGACAATGTGGACTTGGCTGCCGCCACTGCCCACAACGTATGTGTGATGAACACTCCGGGACAGAACTCCAATGCCGTAGCCGAACTGGCTTTCGGACTTATGGTAATGGCTGTCCGCAACATGTACAACGGCACCTCCGGTACGGAACTGATGGGCAAGAAGCTGGGTATTCACGCTTATGGCAATGTAGGACGCAATGTGGCGCGTATCGCCAAGGGTTTCGGCATGGACATCTATGCTTTCGACGCTTTCTGCCCGAAAGAAGTGATCGAGAAGGATGGCGTAAAAGCTGTCGCTTCTGCCGAAGAGCTTTATTCTACTTGTGATGTTGTTTCCCTGCATATTCCTGCAACGGCAGAAACCAAGAATTCTATTAACTATGCTTTGGTGAACAAGATGCCGAAAGGCGGTTTGCTGGTCAATACCGCCCGCAAGGAGGTTATCAACGAAGCCGAGTTGATTCAGCTCATGGAAGAACGTCCCGACCTGAAATACATGACCGACATCATGCCTGCAGCCAATGAGACTTTCGCTGCCAAGTTTGCCGGCCGTTATTTCTCCACACCGAAGAAAATGGGTGCGCAGACTGCCGAAGCCAATATCAATGCAGGTATTGCCGCTGCCAAGCAGATTGTAGGCTTCCTGAAAGACGGTTGCGAGAAGTTCCGAGTAAATAAGTAATTGGATTCAGGCATGGATTGCATGGAACCTTGCAGAACTTTGGACATATTATTTGTTCTGTGAAACTCCATGTAATTCATGCCTGATTTAAATTTATATTCTAATAACCATGGCAACAATAAAACCTTTTAGAGGGATTCGTCCCCCACAGAATTTAGTAGAACAGGTGGCATCCCGCCCTTACGACGTACTGAATTCTGCCGAGGCTCGTGAAGAAGCGGCGGGAAACGAAAAGTCTTTGTATCACATCATCAAGCCCGAAATAGATTTTCCTATCGGTACGGACGAACATGATGAACGTGTTTATCAGAAAGCTGCTGAAAACTTCCGGATGTTTCAGGACAAAGGCTGGCTGGTGCAGGACGATAAAGAAAACTATTATGTATATGCCCAGACCATGAATGGCAAAACGCAATATGGTTTGGTGGTGGGGGCATACGTTCCCGATTATATGAACGGTGTCATCAAGAAGCATGAGCTTACCCGTCGGGATAAGGAAGAAGACCGCATGAAGCATGTGCGTGTGAACAATGCCAACATTGAACCTGTATTCTTTGCCTACCCTGATAATGCCACGCTGGATGCTGTCATTGCCCGTTATACGGCTCAGAAACCTGTTTACGACTTTATTGCTCCGGGCGACGGCTTCGGCCACACGTTTTGGATTATCGACAAGCAGGAAGATATTGACGTCATAACCAAAGAGTTCGGCAAGATGCCTGCGCTCTATATTGCAGACGGACATCACCGCAGCGCAGCCGCTGCCCTGGTGGGCGCGGAGAAAGCCAAGCAAAATCCCAATCATCGTGGAGATGAGGAGTACAACTACTTCATGGCAGTTTGTTTCCCGGCCAACCAGTTGACTATCATTGACTATAATCGTGTGGTGAAGGATTTGAACGGTATGACTCCCGAACAATTCCTGACGGCTGTAAGCAAGAACTTTACGGTGGAAGAAAAGGGTACGGACATCTACAAACCGGCAGGATTGCATAATTTCTCCCTTTATCTGGATGGTAAGTGGTATAGCCTTACTGCCAAACCGGGCACTTACAACGATAATGATCCCATCGGTGTGCTGGACGTTACCATCTCGTCCAACTTGATATTGGATGAAATCCTCGGCATCAAGGACCTTCGTTCCGATAAGCGTATCGACTTTGTGGGCGGTATACGCGGCTTAGGCGAATTGAAGAAACGGGTGGATAGCGGTGAGATGAAGGTGGCTTTGGCTCTGTATCCTGTGTCCATGAAACAGTTGATGGACATTGCCGATACCGGCAACATAATGCCCCCCAAGACTACTTGGTTCGAACCGAAGTTGCGTTCGGGACTGGTAATTCATAAACTGGACTAATCAAAATACAATTTTAAAGAATGAATGTGGAAACGGAGCGTTGCAAAGTATGTGGCGCTCCGTTATTTTATACCGCCATTTTCTTTCCTGTTATGTTGAAAATGCTGACCTTTGCAGGAAAATACGAAACGGAATACGAAAATATCGAAATACGGTAGCGGATGTTACGAAATGGAGACCTCACTCAGGGCGGCATAACGAGTACGCTGTTGCGCTTCACTTTGCCTATGATGGCAGGTTCGTTGCTGCAACAGTGTTATAATATTGCCGATACGCTTATTGTGGGACAGTGTCTCGGATCGGGCGCTTTGGCAGCAGTGGGGTCGGCATATACGCTGATGGTTTTTCTTATTTCCATTCTTTTAGGGTTGTCTATCGGTAGCGGTACGGTTTTTTCGTTGCACTACGGGGCAGGAGACCGGTCTGCTTTGCGGCGTAGCATTTTTGTTTCATTCGTACTGATAGGGGCGGTGACATTCTTGCTGAATGTGGTGGCATTTATATGCTTAGACCCTATTCTTCATTTGCTTCAAGTGCCGCAGGATATTTATGGGATGATGCGCAGTTACCTGTGGATAATCTTTTGTGGCATAGCCTTTACGTTTATCTATAACTTCTATGCGGCGCTGTTGCGGGCTGTGGGAGATTCTGTGACTCCTCTTTGGTTTCTGGCGGTTTCTGTTGTGCTGAATGTCATTCTCGACCTGTTTTTTATCCTGCAACTGGGTTGGGGAATCGAAGGGGCTGCCGCGGCCACCGTCATAGCACAGGGAGTGGCTGCTGTGGGGATAATGCTCTACACAGGCAAGAAACGGCCGGAACTGCAACTGCGCCGGGAGGATATGCGCTTTGACCGTTGCAGTCTGAAGGAGATAGTCTCTTTCTCCACACTGACCTGTGTGCAGCAGTCGGTCATGAATTTCGGTATCCTGATGATACAGGGATTGGTCAACAGTTTTGGTACGGCCGTTATGGCAGCCTTTGCCGCTGCCGTAAAGATAGATTCCTTTGCATATATGCCTGTGCAGGAGTTCGGAAACGCCTTCTCTACCTTCATAGCGCAGAATTTTGGGGCAAAGCGTTATGATCGTATCCGCAGGGGAGTGCGCAGCGCCTTTCTTACTGCGGTCATCTTTTCCTTGATAGTTTCCATGCTTGTGTTTGTATTTGCAGAGCCGCTGATGCTGGTCTTTGTCCGCCCCGAAGAGGTGGAAATTCTTGCTACCGGCGTGGAATATCTGCGCATAGAGGGCACATTCTATTGTGGCATCGGCATCCTGTTCCTGCTTTACGGTTATTACCGCGCTATCCGCATGCCGGGGATGTCGGTTGTGCTTACGGTGATCTCTTTAGGGACCCGCGTGGTGTTGTCGTATGTGCTTGCTTCCATTCCTTCCATTGGGGTGGCAGGCATTTGGTGGTCTATTCCTATCGGTTGGCTGCTGGCTGATGCAGTAGGTATGCTTTATTATAAATACTGCGCTTTGCGTGCTACGTAAGTTCTATTTGAAGGAAAGGTGAACAAGATGTGGATAAAAGTAGTATCTTTGCGCCCGATTAAGAAAAATACTGTCATGACTAACGATCGTCTTAAAGGATTTACTTACGGAGCTCTTGCCGCAGCCAGTTATGGACTGAACCCGTTGTTCGCATTGCCTTTGTACGGGGCGGGAATGAAAGTGGATTCCGTCTTGTTCTATCGCTATTTTTTTGCCATTGTAATGCTGGGCATACTGATGAAAGTGAAGAAGCAATCCTTTGCCTTGAAAAAGACGGATATACTTCCGCTGGCGGTAATGGGACTGTTGTTCTCTTTTTCTTCACTTTTCTTGTTTGAGAGTTATAACTATATGGATGCAGGTATTGCGTCCACTATCTTGTTTGTCTATCCGGTAATGGTGGCTATCATTATGGCGATCTTCTTTCATGAGAAGGTTTCGTTTATTACAATGTTCTCCATTGCGCTGGCGTTTACGGGCATCTCTCTGCTGTACGAGGGCGGAGATGGTAGGACTTTGAATCTGTTGGGTGTGTTGTTCGTCATCTTGTCTTCGCTGACGTATGCCATATATATAGTAGGTGTGAACCGTTCTTCCCTGAAAAATCTGCCAACGGCAAAGCTGACTTTCTATGCTTTGCTGTTCGGAATTATCATTTATGTGGTACGTTTGGATTTCTGTACGGCCTTGCAGCCTGTACCCGCTCCACTGTTGTGGGTGAATGTGTTTTCGTTGGCATTGTTTCCTACTATTATCTCATTGATTGCAATGACGCTTTCCATTCATCGTATAGGCTCCACGCCGGCTGCCATTCTGGGAGCATTGGAACCTGTGACGGCGCTGTTTTGCGGAGTAGTGGTGTTTGGTGAGCAACTCACGCCGCGTATCATGCTCGGCGTATTGATGATATTGACCGCAGTGACACTGATAATTGCGGCAAAGCCGTTGTTGGAGTTGATTAAGAAACATATACCTATACGGCATGAGTGAAGATACGTACAAAACCATTGCCACCCTGTCCGAAGGGATTTACACCGAGAAGCGCAGTAAGTTCATAGCCATTGCCTTGCCTGTCCGTACGGTTGAAGAAGTAAAGGCGCATCTGGAAACTTATCAGAAGAAATACTACGATGCCCGCCATGTGTGTTATGCCTATATGCTGGGGCATGAGCGCAAGGACTTTCGTGCCAATGACAACGGAGAACCGTCCGGTACGGCAGGAAAGCCTATTCTGGGGCAGATAAATTCGAATGAACTGACGGACATACTGATTGTTGTTGTCCGCTATTTTGGCGGCATAAAGCTGGGAACAAGTGGCTTGATAGTGGCATATAAGGCTGCTGCCGCGGAGGCTATCGCTGCCGCTACCGTTATTGAAAAGACTGTGGATGAAACGGTGACCGTTCTCTTTGAATATCCTTTCATGAATGATGTAATGCGCATTGTGAAAGAGGAGGAACCGGAGATGCTGGAACAGTCCTATGATATGGACTGCCGTATGACACTTCGCATCCGCAAGTCGATGATGCCCAAGATGAGGGCGCGTCTGGAGAAGGTGGAGACTCTACGTTTTGAAGAAGAGTAAAGTCTCCGGACCTTTAGATACTCTTTTCAATCTTTTTCAGGGATAAATCATTATAATGGATTTTGCGGTGCGTGCCGTCACAAAAAGGTTGCTTGTAGGAGCGTCCGCAGCGGCAGAGGGCTGTCCGGTTTTCTTTCATTTCCGCCTTGCCTTCTCTGTCCACCAGTTTGAATCGGCCTTCTACAATAAAAGGACCGTTGGGGGTGGCTGTGATGGTTACTATATTTTCTTCTTTTTCCATGCTTTTATTTTTTAGGTTTCATATATCCGATAGAACGTCTCCGCATGGAAATAGTTTGTTAATTCCATATCTTTTGTATGGATTTACTTATCTTTGTACACTTATTTAATAAAAATTGAGTTGATATGGCATTTGAAGCGACTAAGCGTGAGCTGGGCGAGCTCTATACATTCTTCCGTTTGTTGGCGGATGGAAAAGTTTTCGGGGGTACTCCGAAGGCACAGAAAGATGATAGAAAGTGTTGGCCCATTGCGCTGATACAGAGAGAGGAACATGACGGTACACGCCGCTATTATATAGAGGAAGAGGATGTTCGTATTGTCAGTGGTGTAGTGGAGAAAGACGGTACATTCATTGCGTCGGCAGAGAAGGAAGTGCTTTCGTTCCCTCGTGCGGACTTTGGCGATGCGGCGGAAATCATACTTCATCTGTTGCGGAACGAGTCGGGAGAGGAAGTGGAAGTTTCCGAAGGATTGGAAGCCTTTCTGGATGCAGTGAACATCTACGATTTGGAATCCAAAACTGAGGATCGTACAGACTTCTCCGTAGCTTTTTGGAGCGTGGATGCTCCGCTGACGGGTTTTACTGTCCGTTGTCGCCTCAGCCGTATGAATCCTCTGCTGGACGGTGGGCGCACTGCCAATCTGAAGCTGGAGCAAAGTGGCGTGAAATTTGCCGTACCCACTGTGAACAAGGTGAACGCCTTGCCCGAATCGCCTACGGAAGTTGCCGAACGCATGATGATGATTGAGCGTTTGGGCGGGGTGCTGAAATATTCCGATGTTGCCGATCGTGTGTTCCGTTGCAATCTGTTGATGATAGATTTGCATTTTCCCCGTATGTTGGCCGAAATGGTGCGTACCATGCATCTGGACGGCATCACCCGCGTCTCTGAACTGACGGAACGCATCAAGGAAATGAATCCCTTGAAGATAAAGGATGAATTGATAAACAAACATTGTTTCTACGAGTTTAAGATGAAGCAGTTCCTATTGGCACTTGCATTGGGCATGCGTCCGGCTAAGATTTACAACGGTACGGATTCTGCCGTAGAAGGGCTGTTGCTGACCAATGGAGAGGGTGAGGTTCTCTGTTATCATAAGTCCGAACGGCAGACTTTTGCCGATTTCCTTTATCAGAACAGCCGTTTTGAGAAGGGGTCGGTAGACAAAGACAAATACGGTTTCCTGGAACGGGAGAATGGTGTATATTACTTTAAGTTAAACGTAAAGATAGGATTGCTGAAGAGGTGATCCCAAGCATTGAATCATAAAAAACAGACGTGCAATGTTGAACGAAGTATTGGAAAATATTAAGTCGCGCCGCAGTGTGCGCACTTATACGGAACAGCAGGTTTCCGCAGAAAATTTGAATCTTATATTGGAAGCGGCAACGTATGCTCCCAGCGGCATGAATTACCAGACATGGCATTTCACAGCCATTCAGGATGCTGATATATTGAGAGAACTGAATGAAAAGATAAAAGGTGCTTTTGCTAAGAGCGACGAGCCCCGTCTGCAAGAGCGGGGACATAGCGAAACCTACTGTTGCTATTATCATGCTCCGACTCTGATTATCGTTTCCAACGAACCTACCCAATGGTGGGCGTCTATGGACTGTGCCTGTGCCATGCAGAATATCTTCCTGGCCGCTAAGTCTCTCGGTATCGGTTCCTGTTGGATCAACCAGTTGGGGCAGACTTGTGACGATCCCGATGTGCGCGCTTTCCTTATGAAGCTCGGTGTTCCCGAAAATCATCGTGTATATGGTTGTGCAGCTTTGGGCTATGCTCCCGAGGGTGCTCCCATGAAAGATAAGAAATTGGCGGAAGGTACGGTAACTGTGATCCGTTAAATTCCTTTATGGCATAAAAGAAGAGGATATATCTTTCGATATATCCTCTCAATATTTCTATTCAAAGCATCCGTAGCATGTAGGCAGTAACTTACGGTCGCCCAGTGTGTTGTCTACACGCGCCACATTCACCCAAAACTTGTTGTCGCGTACGCTTTCTATCGGATATGCTGCTTTCTGCCGGGTGTAACTATGTTCCCAGGTGTCGGCAACTACTTCATATTCAGGATGCGGAGCGTTTGTCAGCACGTTGTCTGCCTTATCCGCTTCTCCATTTTTCACTTCCTGAATCTCCTGCCAGATAGCAAGCATCACATCTACAAAGTTATTTAGTTCGGCAAGACTTTCGCTTTCCGTCGGCTCTATCATCAGTGTTCCATGGACAGGGAAGGAGAGGGTTGGTGCATGATAGCCGTAGTCCATAAGACGTTTGGCGATATCATTTTCGCTGATACCTGTTTCTTCGTGTACTTTGCGGCACTCCAATATCATTTCATGTCCGACAAAGCCGGTTGCCCCGCGATAGACGATGCCATAGGTGTCCTTGAAGCAGGCAGCCAGATAATTGGCATTCAGAATGGCTATCTTGGTGGCGCGTGTCAGTCCCTCCGTACCCATCATGCGTATATAGCCGTAGGTAATGGGCAGAATACCCGCACTGCCGAAAGGAGCTCCCGCTACCTGATTGGTTGCATTGCCAAAAAGTTCGTGTCCCGGTAAGAACGGAACCAGATGTTCGGCTACGCAGATAGGACCCACACCCGGTCCGCCTCCGCCATGAGGGGAAGCAAATGTTTTATGCAAATTCAGATGGCAGACATCAGCACCGATAAATCCGGGGTTGGTCAAGCCTACTTGTGCATTCATGTTGGCGCCGTCCATGTAGACCTGTGCACCGCATGCATGGATAGTCTTGCAGATTTCCACGATTTCCGTTTCAAAGATACCATGGGTAGAAGGGTAGGTAATCATCAATGCGGCAAGGTCGTCTTTGTTCTCTTCGGCTTTGGCACGCAGGTCGGCCATATCGACATTTCCCTGCTCATCACAGGCACAGGTGACAGTGGTGAAACCGGCCTGAACAGCCGATGCCGGATTAGTACCATGAGCCGAAGCGGGTATCAGCACTTTGTTACGGTGTCCTTGACCTATGTTTTCCAAATAAGCGCGGATTACACGAAGCCCCGCATATTCTCCGGCAGCACCTGAATTGGGTTGCAGGCTTACTCCGGCAAATCCGGTTATTATTTTCAGTTCTTCGCTGAGATTGTGTATAAGCTCGCGATAGCCTTCTGCCTGTTCCTCAGGAACAAGCGGGTGCATATTCATAAATTCAGGACGGCTGAGTGGCAGCATTTCGGCGGCGGCATTCAGCTTCATGGTACACGAACCAAGCGAAATCATGGAGTGTGCCAATGAAATGTCCTTACGGTCGAGTCGTTTGATGTAACGCATCATTTCCGTTTCCGTATGGTATCTATTGAATACCTCATGTGTCAGATAAGTGCTTTGACGCCGGAATGTCGGCTGAATGGTGCAACTCTCAGGGATATCGGTTGTTTTGGTATAGTCCTTTCCGGCTGCAATTCCGAAAATGGAAAGTAAAACGTTTACTGCGGCCAAATCCGTTGTTTCGTCAATGCTCATGCCCACATCTCCGTTCTTGAAATAGCGCAGGTTCACTTCCTTGCTTAGGGCAACTGTACGGACTTGTTGTGCCGATACGTTGTCTGGCAGGGCAAAGCGGAGTGTATCGAAATATTGTACATTCACTTGCTTGTATCCCAATTTGCTGATTTCTTTTTCCAGATATGCGGCGATGTTGTGAATACGCTTTGCAATGGTGCGGATGCCTTCCGGTCCATGATATACGGCATAGAAACCTGCCATTGTGGCCAGCAGTGCCTGTGCTGTACAGATGTTGGAAGTTGCTTTTTCACGTTTGATATGTTGCTCGCGGGTTTGCAGAGCCATGCGGTAACACAATTTTCCGTATTTATCTTTAGACCAGCCGATGATGCGTCCCGGCATATTGCGCTTATATTCGTCACGTGTGGCAAAATAGGCAGCCGACGGGCCGCCGTAGAACATCGGCGTACCTAATCTTTGGGTTGTTCCAAACACGATGTCTGCTCCCCATTCTCCCGGCGGGGTGAGCAAGGCAAGGCTTAGTATATCGGCGGCAACGGCCACTTTGCAACCGGCAGCATGTGCATTTTCCACAAAAGTGCGGTAGTCTTCTATATTGCCGTCGCCATTCGGGTACTGTAATATGCAGGCAAAAGTGTCCGGAGTGAGTTCTGCTTCATTGTATCGTCCAGTCCGTATCTCAATGCCTTGCGGGATGGCGCGGGTGGTGATGACAGCCAGTGTCTGCGGAAAAATGCTTTCGTCTACGAATACTACATTGGCTCCCGACTTCTGCATTTCGCGCGGACGCAATGCGTACATCATTGTTACAGCTTCGGCAGCAGCAGTTGCCTCATCCAGTAAGGAGCAATTGGCAAGAGGCATACCGGTGAGGTCGCAAACGGCAGTCTGGAAGTTCATCAGGGCTTCCAAACGTCCTTGAGACACTTCTGTTTGATAAGGCGTATAGGAGGTGTACCAAACGGGGTTTTCAAATACATTACGCTGGATTACGGCAGGCGTGATGGTGTTGTACCAGCCCATACCGATGTAAGTTGTGTAAAGTTTATTTTTGGCAGCCAGTTCTGCAATGTGGCATCCGAATTCATATTCGGTCATGGCTTCGGGCAGAGCCAGCGGTGCTTTAAGGCGGATGTTTGTCGGGATGGTTTTATCAATCAGTTCGTCCAGACTTGCCACGCCGATTTTGTGAAGCATCTGTGCTTCATCTTTTTCGCTGATACCGATGTGACGGTTAACCAACAGGTCGTTTTTCATACGTATATATTGTTTAAAGTTATCATCTGAAGAATGGGTTTTCCGCTTTTTCAACGCCAATGGTTGTAGGCGCTCCATGTCCCGGATAAACAATCGTTTCATTGGGGAGTATGAACAGGCGGCTGCATATATGCTCTATCAGTTCGTCAAAGTTGCCTCCTGCAAGGTCGGCACGACCGATGCTGCCTTGAAACAAAACATCTCCGGAGAACATACAATGGTCTGCCGCACAATAATACACCAGACTGCCCGGTGAGTGTCCCGGTACGTGGATTGCTTCCAGTTCAGTGTTTCCGAAAATGATGATGTCACCGTCGTGAAGGTAACTTCCCAATGGTACGGGCGGCTCTTGTAGCTGAAAACCGAACATGCGGCTTTGCTTAGGCGCTTCGTCAATCCAGAACTCATCGGCTTGGTTGGCTTCCGCTTTCAGACCGAATTCTTTCAGCATGAAAGGATTGCCGAAAATATGGTCCAGATGCAGATGTGTGTTCAACAGGTGCTTTACGTTTAGTTTATTGTTGATGATAAAGTTCTTTAAAGCCTGTTTCTCTTCTTCGTAGAAACATCCGGGATCAATGACTACGGCTTCGTTGGTTTCGTCCCACAGTACATAGCAGTTCTCGGGGAACATATTAAATTCAAATCTCTTTATCTTCATGATATGATTTCAGATTTATGATTTATCAACGTTCAACTTAACTTTTAATTCTCAATTGCTAACGTACACTACTTTTTTAGTTTGGAAGAATTCCTCTTCAAAGAATTCTTTCAAATTCCACATGGTGGTTTTGTTTTTGAAAGGCATCGCCTCTTTCTCCAATTCGCCGCCTTTCAGGCAGATTAGTCCATTGGGAAAAACATTCTGCTGTTTGGGGGAGATGTTCTTGCGGATGATTTTCAGTAAATCGGCAAGGGGCATAACAGCACGACTCACTACGAAATCGAACAACTGTTTCTCTTCTTCGGCACGCGCGTGGCGGGTAGTAACGTTTTTCAGTCCGATGCTGTTTGCTATTTCGGTGGCTACGCGTACTTTCTTACCGATACTGTCCACCAAATGAAATTGTACTTCGGGGAAAAGTATAGCCAACGGAATACCCGGAAATCCTCCTCCTGTGCCTAAGTCCATAATCTTTGTACCCGGTTTGAAGCGAATTATTTGGGCTATGCCCAAAGAGTGGAGCACGTGGTGTTCGTACAGGTTTTCAATGTCTTTACGCGAAATGACGTTTATTTTAGAGTTCCAGTCCGTATAAAGGTCGTACAGTGCGGCAAACTGCTTTTTCTGTTCCTCTGTCAGGTCTGGAAAATACTTTAGGATAAGTTCCATTATTATTTTCTGAATTATGAGTTATGAATGAGGGGGCGGTTTATGAATTACGCACTTCGTTCAGTACCATCGTGCCGTCGCCCAGTAGATGTTGCATCATTTCGTATGGCAATGTGATCTTCACCGGCCCCATTACATAAGGGGCGATGTCGTATACATTATAATAGAATGTAATGCCTTCTTTGCTTAGATAGAAATTTTCGGTGGGTGTCAGGTCGCCGGTAGTGGCGTATCCCATGTCTTCCAGTTCCTGGCGGGTGGCCACTTTATTGTCGGCCATAAGCTGGTTCCACAAGAGGTCTGTGAGCTGTTCCTTGTACTCGCCTACAAAGAGGTCGTCCAAACGGATGGGAGCCAATGTGCGCAGGTCGAGATTGAGGAATGTGGACATATAAATGCCATGTGCGCCGCCGGTATATTCATTGTAGTCGATGCGATAGACGAGCAGATGTCCGGTGTACAGTTGCACGTGGCTTTCTATGCCTTTATAGTAAGAATACCATGCTCCTATGTCTTCGGCACTCTCTTTGTCCTGTTCGTCTTTTCGGTACATCGGCTCCAAGTCTTTCCGGTAGTCGCTGACGTACTTTTCTGTGTATTTCTTTACGGCTTCTTCGGCAGTCATGTTCATATATTTCTCACCGAAGCAGGCAGACAGGAAATAGGTGTTCAGGCTGTCCTTCATCTTTTCGTCGGATGACTTGGAGGCATACGTAAGATTGATGATAAGGTTACATGCCGGTTTGGCAGTATCACCGAAGAGGTGTGCCGTTTCATTTACTTGTATACTGTCGAACTCCAACGCTCCGGCATTTTTGTTCATGATGTTACCGCAAGAAAAGAAAAAGCCGCTTGCCGCAAGCAGAAGGACAAGTAGGCTGACAGTTTGCTTTTTCATATTGAATTTCGTTTATAAATCAACATTTCATTCAAAAATCTTTATCGACAAATATAGAACTTATTAACGAACTCCATGCATAAAAAAGAAAAAATTAATTCCTGCAAACGGTTAAAACTTTCTATCTGAACAAACAGCCCATTCCGGTTGTTGCTTTATTAAAGTCAGAGTAACAACCCCCTAAAATATAAATAGAATGAGCAATATATTGAAGAAGGTATGTTCTGCGCAAAAACAGTATTGCGCGGAACATGCCGATAGTATGGAAAGTGGTAACGTAGAGGAACGCAACAGGCATTACCGTAGTTTGAAAATGCAGGCTGCCGGTGCCTGGTTGTTTGCAGTTCCGTTGTTGTTGCTGTCCATATTTCGTGATCATGTGACTTATGGCAATGAAATACAGATGTTGCTGGCCATTCCTGTACTGCTGTTTTTAGGCGTATCTCTCTATACCGATGCCTGGAAACAGTTCCGTATGGGGCGCATTACTATGGATATGCTGATTGCTTTCAGTATGTTCGTGGCTTTTCTTTTCAGTTTGTTCAACACGTTCTTTCCTGATTACTGGTATGAGGTGGGACTTCAGCCGCATGTCTATTACGAAGTGGCTGTACTGACTACTGCTGTGGGGCTGACCGGCAAGGTATTTCGTTTCCTGCCCGACGAATTGCATGATGGTGACCGTATGGCCGGTATCATTTTCCCTGCTTTGACGGGGATTGCGATTTTTGTGTTTGTTATCTGGATACTGTTTGGCGGTATGGAAGCTGTGCCGCATGCTCTTTATTCGGTTATCTCAATTTTTATAGTGGCTTGTCCATGTGCACTGGGACTGGTTACTCCTGTTGCCCTGATGCGTGGAATCGGTAAAGCGGCCCGAATGCATATTTTGATAAAAGACTCCCTTGCACTGGAACGTCTGAGCAAAGCCGATATAGTGGTCTTTGACAAGACCGGTACGCTGACCGAAGGACATCCCACTGTCATAGCTTGGTTGTGGGCGCAGTGTCAGGAAGAATATTTTAAAGAAGTGTTGCTGGCAGCCGAGATGAATTCGACTAATTCGCTGGCAACAGCTATTTCCACCGCTTTACGGGAAGAAGGGATAACACCTGCCCGTTTAGACGTTTGCGAGGTCTTGAAGGGTAAAGGGATGAGAGTTGTCTATAAAGATGCGGAATATTGGGTGGGCAGCCATAAACTTCTGAAGGATTATCACGTTTATCTCTCCGATGTTTTGGGTGATATGCTGGTGGAGTATGAATCCGAAGGCAACAGCATTGTTTATTTCGGACGTAAAAATGAGTTGCTTGCCATTATTGCCGTTAAAGATCAATTGAAAGCTGCCGCACTCGGAACGGTCAGGGAGTTGCGGGCAAGCGAACTTGATATTTGCATGTTGACGGGTGACGGTGAGCGTACCGCTTCGACCATAGCGGGCAAGTTGGGGATTATACGCTATATGCCCGATGCATTGCCGGACGATAAAGAGACTTTTATACGTGAGCTCCAGTTGCAAGGGAAAATGGTTGTCATGATAGGTGACGGCATAAACGATGTGCAGGCACTGACTTGTGCCGATGTGAGCATCGCTATGGGTGAAAATCCCGATGATGCAACAGTGGAAAAAACAATGGTGGTGATGAAATCCTCCGACTTGCAGTCACTTCCCAAGTTATTCGGCTTGTCTCGCCATACGCTCCGGCTGATGCACCAGAACTCTTTCTGGATGGTGATTTATCATCTGATAGGCGTATTAATAGCTGCGGGTATTCTCTACCCGGTGTATGGCATACTGCTGACACCGATGTTGGCTGCAATCGTCATACTGCTTTCCTGCGTCACGCTGATACGCAGTTAAGATTAGCTGTTCCTATATTCCAGCGGACTCATTCCCATGTGCCTCTTGAAGTACTTTCCGAAGAATGAGGCACTGGGGAAATTAAGCGAATAGGCTATTTCTTGAATAGTCATGTCGGTGGATTTCAGCTTGGCTTTTATGTCGATGATGACAACGTGGGCAATTAGATCCAGTACATTTTTCCCGGTTACCAGTTTGATTGTGGTACTGAGATGTTGCAGGGATATGCCCAGTTTTTCGGCATAGAATTGTGCGCGGCGTTCGGTAGTATAGTTTTCGATAACCAGTTGTATAAATTCCCGGCAGATTTCCTCTTTTCGACTTTTAATTCTGTTTTGGGACTCCGGACGGTTACTGTACAGCTCATTGATCCCATAGAGAAACATGTTCAGCACACTTTGCGCCATTCGTGTTTTGGGCATATACGGTCCGGTGGAGATGCGTGCCAGCAATGAAAAGTAGTCTTTGAAATAAGAAGCAATAGGTTCGTTGAGAGGTATAACGGGTGCTTCTATAATCTTGGAGTACGAATTCATGGTAGACTGGATTATGTTGACCCCGTTGAGGCAATGCTCTGAGAATCCGGCAAATCCAATTCGGACCTTTTCCTTTTGCCCGTAGAACTGAATGATAGTGCCAGGGAGGAGAGTCACAAAATCTCCTTGTTTAATCTCTGTGTCCATTAAATTGATAGATACCGTAATGGAGCCTTCAATGCACAAAGCGAAGATACATGCTTTCAGACGGCATGATTGTTTGTATATGTTCAAAATATCTTCTGTCACATCTGTCCATGCAATCAGGTCTACGGGGAGATCAACTTGAGGAAATTCCATAGTGCTGTCGTTTTTTGGTTTGCGCAAAGTTACACTTTTTTGTGGAAATGAATCGAAAAACTAGGTATTGAACAGGGATTATTTTTAATGGCTATTAAAGCCAAGAATAGTAGTTTGCCTACTGCTTTTCCCGTATTATCTCTTGCAGTTTCACCGGTTCGTTGGTAGTGATATAGTCTATACCTTGACTTATCAGCCATTTTATGTCATCAGTATTGTCTATTGGGAATGCATTTACTTTCATGCCCAAATCATGACATTCTTTAATCCATTCGGGATGTTGCCGGAACACATTTAAGCGGTAGTTTGGTCCGGTACATCCCCATTCTTTTAATTCTTTGGGAGATAGGTCGCCTTCTTGATAATAGACCGGGGTTCCCTTGGGGGCAAGACGAACAAATTCTTTGGCAACATGACGTGAGAAAGTAATGTATTCCATACGATCTTCCAACTCCATGCCCTTTACCATTTTTAGAATCTTTTTTACGGCACGCGTTTCTTGTTCTCGAGTTTTGTGAGCCTTTAATTCCAAGATGAGGCGGGTTTTCAGGTTACGGGCTTTTTCCAGATATTCTTGCAAAGTAGGAAGGTGCTCTCCATTATCCAATACGATAGCTGTACACTCTTTGACGGTTGATTCTTGCATATTTACTCCTTTGAAAACACTGCTCCAGTTCACCACCAGCTGGTCATCGTCGGTGAGCCATACATCAAATTCAGAACCGTAACAACCGACAGAATCGGCTTTCATCAGTGCGGCTATGGAATTTTGTGCCGAACCATTGGTTTTCCAAAAACCGCGGTGGGCAATAATTTGGGTGGATTGTGTCTGTGCATACCCGAAAGCGGCGGGTAATAAGAAAAAAGTGATAATGAGTTTTTTCAGTTTCATAGTGTTTTTTTATTATTGATTGTTTTCGTATTAGTAATATAAAAGGTTGCTAAAGATTATATCACAATGAAATAGAGGAACACGCTGCTTATTGTCAAGATCAAACCAATAGCAGTTTCGTAAACAATAAGTTTTAGCAATTCCTTGACTCCCATGCCTACTGCTCCGCCTGTTGCGTGGAAAAAGGAACCATGAGGAAGATGATCCAGTACGGTGGCTCCTGCATTAATCATGGCAGCTCCCCAAGTGGCGGCTACTCCTGCTCCAAGTATAGACGGAGCAAATGAAGCGGAGGCGATAGTGGCCCCTGCTGTGGTGGATGCAGTGGCGGCACACATCAAAATACCTGATAGAGGTGCCATAATAACTCCGCCATCATTCCAGTTGGCAAGCAGATGTATTAAAATATCTTTAATGTCCGAGGCTTTTATAATACCTGCCAAAGCACCTGTGCCAATTAGAAGTATAGCGATAGAGGACATTTTCTCTAATCCATAGGACAGGCATTCATTGGTCTTATGCCAATTGCGGGTTGCTATAATTCCCGCTATTCCTCCTGCCGATAAAGCAACTAACGGATCAATGGCAATTCCAGCCAAAGGACGGAGTGCAAGTAGGGCTACGGTTACAATCGGTGCAACCATACTGCTTAGGAAAGAAGGAAGGTGCTCTTTCTCTTCCGGCAATTTATAAGGTTGCAAGGTTGCATTCTTCGGCAATAGAGGCACTATGACATATACTGTAAATAACAATCCAATAAGTGCCGGTATTATATTGGCAGCCATAACAGAAGGCAATGATGCTCCAAAATTCTCGGCGGCAATAATGGTATTAGGATTGGGTGAAATAATATTTCCGCATTTTCCTCCGCCGATCATGGCTATTAATAATTTACTTTTAGGCAAATTGAGCCTGCTTCCGGCAATGAGAGCAATAGGAGCAATAGTGATAACCGCTACATCGATGAATACTCCAATGCCGGTGAGCAACATGGCAGCCAAAGCGAGAGCTAAATAAATTCGCTTCGGTCCAAGTTTTTTAATGATAGTTTCTGATATGGTGGAAGCTGCGCCTGTTTTTACCAACATTCCTGTAAGCACTCCCGCTGCTAATATACGTATAATGGCGGGCGAAATCTCCATTATTCCGGATATCATCTCTGTAACAGTATTTTGTAATCCCCATCCCGAAAGTAATCCACCGATTAACGCACCTAAAATAAGACTATATACAGGGGATACTTTTTTGACAATTAATATAATAGACAAAGTCAGCCCTAACATTGCCGCTAATGCACTGTTCATATCGTATTTTATTAGTAGTTTAAATTATTCTTATTTGTTCTCAGTATAATATTTTATTGTGGTTAGGATTTGCTCTACCGTAGACTGCATGTTGGCTGTTGCCGAATCCTTCTGCATGGCTTTTTCAAGACTTATAGGAGTATTTATGATAGAATATATACCGATAAAGCCCATTTCTTTAAGTTCCTGGCATATTTCCACTGATCCACCTATTGCAAGGGTAGGGATCCCTTTTTGTTTGGCATGTCTCAATATCCCTGCTGCAGTTTTGCCCGTAGCAGTTTGAAAATCTATCCGTCCCTCTCCTGTAATGACCAGGTCCGCTCCTTCAAGAATCGAATCAAACCCAATGGCATCAAGCACCATTTCAATACCTTTGGTTAGTCTGGCATTCAAAAAGGCTTTAAAAGCACCACCTAATCCGCCGGCTGCACCTGCTCCACTCAATGGTATTATGTCTTTTTGGAATTGCTCTGCTATAATTTTAGCAAATGAATACATGCCATCATCCAAAGCCTTTACCATTTGAGGATCTGCTCCTTTTTGGGGAGCAAAAACATGTGCTGCTCCATTAAGCCCGCAAAAAGGAGTATTGACATCGCAAGCCACAATGAATTCTGATTTTCGTGCTTCGGGCACAAGAGATGACATATCTATCTGAGCAATGGATTTAAGATCTTTGCCACAGCCTTTTAACCTTTGTCCTTGGCTATCAAAGAATTTCACTCCTAATGCAGAGAGCATGCCTGTACCTGCATCATTAGTAGCACTGCCGCCTATTCCAACCAAGAATTTGCGGCATCCCCTGTTCAATGCATCTAAAATCATTTCACCGGTTCCATATGTAGAAGTAATCCAGGGATTTTGTTCATCAGGAAGCAATAGCGGGAGACCACTGGCAGAAGACATTTCTATAACAGCCGTTTTTACACCGTTTAAATTAACAACTCCATATTCTGCTTCTATCGGTCTTCCTAAAGGGTCTGTAACAGCAGTTGTATACAGATCCCCTCCTAAAGATTTGATAATGGCCTCTACTGTTCCTTCGCCACCGTCCGCTACATTTGTTTTGATAACATTACACTGTGGAAAAACGTTCTTAATTCCTATTTCCACAGCATTAGCCACTTCTATTGAAGTTAATGAGCCTTTAAATGAATCCGATGCTACAATAATTTTTTTCATGTCTTTCATGTTATTTTGTGTTTATAGTATCTGAGGCACAAAGTTATTAAAATACAAAAATGTGATATGCGCTTTTAATAAGAATGAGACTTGTCTCTATGCCTTGGTAGTTGCAAAATTATGAAAAAATCAAATTCAGTGTTATATTTCTATATAAATTTGTTGTTGCAAAATGATATAAAATGCTGAAATTTACTACTAATATGATGTCTCTTTTTGGAATATCGTGCTTTTGCATTAGTTTAATTGAGGCTCAAACATAGCCCTTAATCATAAATTATGTGATTTGGTGATATACGGAGTATGAAATAAATGTAGTACATTTGCTCTATGAGACTGGAAATATCTGATTGGAGAAACGTTCCCTATGCTGAGGCATGGGACAGACAGACGGCTTGTTTTGATGCGCTTGTGCATGCCAAACAAGTGGGAGAGGAGTATGTAAATCATATTATACTCTGTGAGCATCCGCATGTATATACGCTGGGGCGCAGTGGCAAGGAAGGCAATATGCTGCTGAGTGAAGAACAACTTAGTGCAGTAGGAGCTTCGTTGTATCATATAGACCGGGGAGGTGATATTACTTATCATGGGCCGGGACAGCTTGTTTGTTATCCTATCCTGAATTTAGAAGAGTTTTCTTTGGGTTTGAAAGAGTATGTGCACTTGCTGGAAGAAGCGGTGATACGTGTCTGTGCTTCTTATGGGATAACTGCCGGTCGTGTGGAGAAAGCTACCGGTGTATGGTTGGATGGAAGCTCTCCACGTGCCCGTAAAATCTGTGCTATCGGTGTGCGTAGTAGCCATTATGTCACAATGCATGGCCTGGCCCTCAATGTTAATACCGATTTACGCTATTTCAGCTATATCAATCCTTGCGGATTTATAGATAAAGGGGTAACTTCGCTTCAAAAAGAGTTGGGAAAGGAAGTGCCGATGGAAGAGGTAAAGAAACGGCTTTGCAATGAATTGAAAGAACTGCTTTAAGATATGTAATCAATGAAAATATAGTTAGTTAACATCTTCTTTGTAATGATGTTAACTTCTTGTATTGTAATAAGTTAACTTGCTGTTTGCATGATGTTAACTTATTATAGTCAATGATGTTAACTTCATTGCGGGCTTTTTTGATTCTACTTTGCTAATATTGAAAAATAGGGGAAGAGAGGCTTGAGAAGTGTTTATTAAACGTTCGTTTAATAAACGCAAAGATATGGTAGTTTTTTGTATTGGCAAAATGTTTGATAGGAAATCTTTGGATTTTATAGCTAGCATATAAGTTAAATGCCTGTTTATTAGATAATAATCATTTGTAATTATATCAGTCAACTTTTGCGTTTTTTCATATATTTCCACTTTATATCGTTTGCTTCTGAAAGGTGTTTATTAAACGAACGTCTAAAAACACATATTTGTTTTTAAATTATTAGTTTTCA
>ERZ791901.16-NODE-16-length-176965-cov-7.530434_pt1 | contig 176965 bp, 141 predicted proteins | sample MGYA00510150_ERZ791901 | MGnify/ENA primary metagenome ERZ791901 (study PRJEB30046, sample SAMN00792058) | human gut metagenome | study: EMG produced TPA metagenomics assembly of the A metagenome-wide association study of gut microbiota in type 2...
TAGGCTTCGTATTCAGTCATGGAAAATCCCCCTTTCTTCGATTATGGGAAAGGGCAGCAGCACTTTTTGCTGTCGCCCCTTGATTACCCACCAGCAAGGACAGGCGGGGCTGTCAACGGTGGGCGTAGCCCATTTACTTGCCGTTGACTGGCTCGGCTGGGTTTGCTATAAATTGCACTCACTATGGATTAACAGAACGCCTAAAAATAATCCATGTACTTATGAAGTAACAAATCAATAAAATTGCCAAAATCCCCATTGTTGCCCCTATTTGTAACATCACTGCACCGAACCCGATATAGGCTGAAATTTCTGCTGATATGGTTTGGATAAAGTAAGCTATTACAATAGCAGCTACAATGATTGCTGTGATAATTGGAAGCCCAAACCAAACACTTAATTGTTGCAAAATCAGTTTTCCGATATGCTTTTCTTCCACCCCCAATTTTCGGAGTACAGAGAAGCGATATTTATATTGTCCTGCGTCTAAGAGTTGTTGCAAGGAAAGTACGGTAAGACATATAATCATCAATACAACAGCACCATAAATCATTGCAGCCCGTAAAACGAAATTATTTGCTATTGTACTATTCCTCTGTAATGTGCTGAACCGTATTCCATACATAACACCGTTTTCTGCTTGCTCTGGGTATTCCTCTGTAAAAAGTTTTTCCAGTTCCCTTGCATTTTCATAGGAGATGTTTTCTTCTGTTGTGATATAGCGGTTTTTTATTACGGGCAACAACTTTTCACAAATACTGTCTGGAAGTACATAGAGTATATCTGTATAGGAATTGTATGCTGTTTCTCCAATCGGATCCTCATAATAGGACTGCTCGGAAAGAGTCAATTCTCCTGCGTCTGTCATAATGCTGGTATGCTCTTTCAAAAAGCTATCCCGTTCTTCCTCGGTGGCGATTGTTTTCCATTGTGTTGTAAATTCATCTTTTCCCAGAATAATCTGCTCATAACCCAACATTTCCCGTATGGTGTTATAATCACTTAAAGAAATTGCCACAATCGGAAAATCATATTTCTGTCTGTTGTGAAAATCGTCTTTCTCTGGCAGATATAGATTGAAAGTGCAATCATAGTCTGTATCTATTTTATGTTCTGTCAGAAAATCAGTAATGATTTCATAACTGTCCCGTGGCAGATTTTCTTCTTCATAAACATCATTGTATTTTGAATATACCTGTACATCATACATAGAGCGTATATCCAAATAGCCAGACGACCAGCCCGTCAAAATAGGGGCTGCAACGAACATGAAAATTGCTAATGCCAAAGTGATACAAATGACTGCCATAGTATTGCTGGTCGTATTCAGCTTTGAGGTAATCTGCCCGAAAAAGAAAAGTGCTTCCTCATGGTATCGGTGTTCCGGCGATTTTTCTTTCCATGCTACAATCAAACCACTGGTAAGATAAATGAAGGCACAAATGAAGAAAAGTAAGTCAATCAAGACAAAAAGCAGATATTGATTGAGCGTTCCGCCACCTAAAGGCAGATAATATTTATTTGTTAATGCTGCAACACTGGCTGCTGTAAAAGCGTTCAATACAGAACATATCAGCAAACCAGCAATGAAACACTCTCTTTTTTTCTTTCTGATTATGCAAAATATCGACCACAGCAAAGTAAGCAGTGGAAAAAGAATATTTTCCCAAAACATAAGCTGCACTGAAAACGCAAAGCGGGGGTCATAATAAAACCAGACCTTTTGTATTCCTGTAATCAATCCCCATACGGTAAATACTTCAAAGAGGACTACTACAACAGAAATGAAGCGGCTCTTTTTTAGCTCTGGCTCATTCTCTTTCTCTGCGGAAAGCATATCAATAATTTTTGTTTTCTGAATGGTACGGGTATTGAAAATTCCTACCACAAAAAAACTTGCCACAAAAAATACCACTGTCAACAAAACGGTATCCGGGAATAATGTCCATGAGATTTCATAAGGCTTTCCATAAGCAGTAAGGAGCATTGCGGTAATGAATTGAGAGCAAAATACACCGCAAAAAATACCAATCAAAATGGAAAACATACCCATAATCAGTGTTTCTGCAAAGAAAATCCTGCCAATGGTTTTTTGTTCCATTCCCATAATGGACTGGACAGCAAACTCCTTTTGCTTCTGTCTTAGCATATAATGATTGACGAACCGTATCAAAAATAACAACAGTAATGTTATCATGCAGATTGCAATTTTCATTCCGTCACTTAACAGCGTAAAATCATACTCGCTGCCTATATCCGGGCTATAATAACTACTGGAAATAGACAAGAACGCATAAAACAAGGTAACACAGATTGTCATTGTGACAATGTAGACCAGATAGTCTTTTACAGACCGTTTTGCATTTCTGAAAACAAGTTTAGCATACATGGCTCTGTCCCCCTCCGATCATGGTAAGGACATTCAGAATTTTATCAAAAAAATCACTTCTGCTGTCGTTGCCCTTGCGCAGTTCCATAAAGATTTCTCCGTCTTTCAAAAAAAGAATACGGCTGGCATAGCTGGCGGTAAAAGCGTCATGGGTTACCATAAGAATTGTCGCCCTAAGCTGTTCATTGATACTTTGAATGGTAGACAGCAGCATTTGTGAGGAATGGCTGTCTAATGCTCCTGTTGGCTCATCTGCCAATAAGAGTTTCGGATTGTTGATAATTGCTCTTGCACAGGCACAACGCTGTTTTTGACCGCCCGATACCTGATAAGGATATTTGTTTAGAATATCGCTGATATTCAGCTTTCCGGCTATATCCAAAATGCAGGGTTCTACACTCCCGGCAGGGACTTTATTGATTGCTAATGCCAGTGCAATGTTTTCTGAAATTGTCAATGTATCCAGCAAATTGAAGTCTTGAAATACAAAACCTAAATTCTCTCTGCGAAAGCGGGCAAGGGATTTTGGGTTGATTTCCGTTATATCTGTTCCCTCTAAAAAAATATGCCCTGCACTTACGGTATCAATCGTAGAAATACAGTTTAGCAGCGTTGTCTTTCCAGAACCGGACGCACCCATAATTCCGAGAAATTCTCCGGCTTCCACAGAAAAACTAATATCTTTAATGGCTTTGGTAATATTTCCCTCATTGCCATAATATTTCTGGATATGCTCCAGCTTCAAAATTGTATTCATCGGATAAACCTCCTTAACTGTTCCATACCCATATTGTAAATGGAGTATATCATTTTTTGTATCAAGTTTTCTTACACAGTTCTTACAAAAATGTAAGAAGTGCAGAACCTATCAGCCCTGCACTCCGATAATAAAATCATTCATTTGAAAGATAAGTGAAATCGTTGTTCCTCTGTTTTCGGAATAAGCAGTAAGTCCTATTCCCAGTTTATCACATAGACGCTTGCAAAGATATAAGCCAATTCCAGTAGAATTTTTCCCGGTTCGCCCATTCTGACCTGTAAATCCTTTTTCAAAAATACGGGGTAAATCACTTTTAGGAATACCTATCCCATTATCGCTGATAGATAGCACAATCTTGTCATTCGTTTTTGTCGCCCCAAAGTGCAAAATAGGCTGCTCTGCATGGTATTTGATTGCATTACCGATAATCTGATTTAAGATGAACCGCACCCATTTTTCATCGGTGTAAACTTTTGTTTCTATATCGTCTATCTGAATTGATATATTGCTTTGACGCAAAAGATACTTATTATCTGCGATTGCACTATGCACAACATCGCATAAATTGACTTCACGGACAGAATAGTCTTTTTCAGTGTGTTCACTTCTGGCATAGTAAAGCGCCTGTTCTGTATATTGATTGATATTCTCTAACTCTGCCAATACCTCTCTGGAAAAGGGAGAACGGTTATTCTCACACAGCAGCTTCATGGCTGTAATTGGTGTTTTTACTTCGTGTATCCATTGTTCAATGTATTCTTTATATTCCCTGCGTTCCCTCTGTACTTCGCCAATCCGTTCCAACATAGATTTTTCAGCCATTTTCATAATCTGGTAAAAAACCTGTTCATCAGCCCTTTCCGGCACTTGCATGATTTCCGGCAATAAATATCGTTCTTCTAATTGCTCCGTCATATTGAGCAATTTATTCAGATATTTTTTTCGTGAGAAATAAAATGCCAGCAAAGATAAAACAAGGACAATCGACCAGACCGCAAGAATAAACAGGACTGTTTGGATAGGATTATCGCTTGCAATTAAGAACAAGGCAAGGGCAAGCATACCCAACAGATTGATTAAAATAACGGGGAGTTGATTTTTCAAATATTGTTTTCCACTCATAATGTATATCCTTGCCTGTGTTTTGTTTTAATGAAATCTACAAGTCCGATTGTTGCCAGTTTGTCACGAATGCGGGTAATATTGACACTTAGGGCATTATCATCAACATAAAGCTGATTATCCCAAAGAAAATCCACAATATCATTTCTGGAACAGATTTTTCCAGCGTTCTTAAAAAGGTAGTAGAGGATTTTCAATTCATTCTTTGTCAATTCTGCTTTCTGTCCTTTGTACTCTATCATGCTACTCTCCAAATGCAGGGTAGCTTCTCTCCACATATAAATTTCTGTTTGAGGGGAACGGTAGGCTTTCTTTAACAATGCAGCAATTTTAGCAAGAAGAATAGCGGGATTATAAGGCTTTGTGATAAACGCATCTCCACCCAGCATAATGCTGTTCAGTTCGTCCATATCTGTATTACTGCTTGTTACAAATACAATCGGAATATCTGAAAAGGTGCGAATCCCCGAGCATATTTCAAAACCGTTATTCCCCGGAAGTTTTATATCCAGAATAACCAGATGTGGCGCAGCTTCTTTTAACTGCTCTATTGTTTGGGAAAAATCCGTAACTGCAAATACTTCATATCCATTCCCAGACAAAAGAGTTTTAAGCTGTGTTTGTATCGTAAAATCATCTTCAATGATTAGTATTTTTTCCTTCATAGAGATACCTCCCTGACACTTTATTATACTGTATCAGAGAGGTTTTCTCAATCCATATTGAAGAATAGTAACGGAATAATGGGCGGTTGTCTATCAAATTTTTGTGTGTTACTTTACCGCACATGAGCATTTGCACCTGGGTTGTCGTTTCCATATCCTTCTAACAGGTTAATAACACCCCATACTGCAAGTCCGGCTCCAAGCGCCACCACAAGTGTCTGCAAAATATTGATTGCCTGATTAAAAAACGCCATATTCGTTGTCTCCTTTCAAATCTCTGTATTTCTCTGGTTTCTATCTTTAAGAAGTCTTTTCCGGCTCTGCCCTTACGGGTGGCCTTTCATGATCTCTCAAATCCATCACCTCCCATAATGGCAAAGAAAAAAGAGCTATGTGTCCGAATCTTTCACATGCTCTGCTTCCTTGTTTTCTGTATTTAATTCTCCTGCCAGACTCTCTTCCGAAAACTCATACAGGTCAAATTCCTGTGTCCTCGTCAGTTTCACTTCCATCCGATGCCGCATATACGCTTCCACATCAAACTCATTTTTCTTATCGTAGTCTGACAGCTCCTTATACCGTTTGTGTTTGGTAATATCGAACTTGTCACTGAAAAATGGTCTTACACCTCGAAGCTGCAAGATACATTTGCTGCCATCCATGACCGCAAGTTCGTCCCGGCTCATCAATTCCTTTCCTGTTTTTTGATAGTTCATCCCGTAAGAACGGCTCTGTCCACGGGTGTCCGAAGTGTTATATAAATCAATCGTTTCTTTTCCCAGTGTCTCGGAAATCTCCTTTAAGGTCGAACTTTCCTTACCGCCAAGGAATAACATCGTGTCGCAGTTGCCTAAGATTGTTTCAGCTGCATCTTTGTAGATTGTCTTTAACTGGGACTGCGACTGGAGGATAATGGATGCAGAGATTTCCCTGCTACGAATGGTGGCAATCAGCTTGTCAAACTTTGGAATCTGACCGATATTTGCGAACTCGTCACAGAGGATTCTGACATGATATGGCAATCTTCCATGATGTACATCGTCCGCTCTGTCACATAACAGGTTGAATAACTGGCTGTACATCATCGCCACAACAAAGTTAAAGGTATCATCCGTATCAGAAATGATAATAAACAGTGCTGTCCTCTGGTCACCTACCATATCCAGTTCCATCTCATCATAGCTCATGATCTCACGAAGCTCTGCAATGTCAAACGGTGCAAGCCTTGCACCACAGGAAATCAAAATACTCTTTGCTGTTTTTCCTGCCGCCAGTTTATATTTCTTATACTGACGCACTGCAAAATGCTCCGGTTCTTCCTTTTCCAGTTCCTCAAACAGCATATCTACTGCATTTTTAAATGTCTCATCATCTTCCCTTGTTTCCGAAGCGTTGATAAACTCAAGCAGGGTCGCAAAGTTCTGTTCTTCTTCCGGTGCTTCATACCAGATAAAGCCGATCAGGGCACAGTACAGAAGCCTCTCTGCTTTCGTCCAGAAATCCTCACTGGACTTCTCGCCTTCCCCTTTCGTGTTCACCATAATCGTATTTACCAGTTTCAAAATATCCTTTTCTGAATGGATATAGTGGAAGGGGTTATAGTGCATACTCTTGGAAAAATTGATCGTATTCAATACTTTCACTTTATATCCATGCCGTACCAGCATCTTTCCGCACTCAATGATGATCGTCCCTTTCGGGTCCGTGACCACATAACTGATGTATTTTCCCATCTGCATCAAGTTGGGTTTTACATAAAAACGTGTCTTTCCTGAGCCAGATCCGCCAATCACGATCACGTTCTTGTTCCTCGCAAATTTCGGATTCTTTGGTCTGCCATTCATGGTCAGCCGTTCCGTCATGGTCAGCAGGATATTGTTCTCAAATACCGGGTCGATAAAGGGTGCAATGTCTTTTGCCGTCCCCCATCTTGCCGAACCATACTCCACTCCCTGCCGGAACTTTTTGGCATTTTTCCCTTTCATATAGACCAAGAGCTTCACCGCCACGGCTCCTGTAATCCCAACCAGCAATTCATTTTTATGCATACTTGGAAGAATCCTGCTGAATGCCATCTGGAAATTTAAGACCAGTACCATCAGTCTTTCTATCATGGAATCACCCACACAGTATTGATATAACCATGCCAGCTTATTTCCCACATAAAAGATCACGATATACGGAAGATTCATCAGAACAATCCGAAGCAGCTTATGTACATCCACCGGCGGTAACCTCTCCAGGTATCCTTTTCCTACACCAAGCAATTTCTGTAATCTGCTCATAATGACGGCTCCTTCTCCTTTCCTTTTGTTTTCTCCAGTTCTCTGTGCTTTGCAAGCGATTTGGTGATTGCCTGCTGTAACTTCTTCCTCACAGATGGTTTTTTGTCCTTATTCAACGTCTGTCCTGTATATTCCTTAAAAGCGGCAGTCATCACATCGGCATCTCTTGCCTTAAAGAACACATAATATCTTGGCGGGTCAGCAGTCACATCTTTTTTCAGACTGAAATCAATGCTGTACTTTTTTGCTACCCGTTCAAAAGACTTGATGTTTCCATCTGTGATCTCAATGTTGGACAGCTGTACATTCTGCTTCATCAGCTTATCAAGACTCTGTTTTCCCTTATAGGTCTTATCCTCCTTTTCCTTCTGGGGCTGTTTCTGTCCCTGCTGTTTTTTCTCCTGCTCCATCTTTGCAAGAGCCTTTACCATGGCAGCTTTCAGCAGGTTGGCAGTGACCTTGCCGCAGCGGATACAAAGTGAGACTGTTTTCTCATTCACTTCATCCTGCAATCACACCACGCCCTTTCTTCTTTCACTGCTGTCTTATCCTCATTTATCACATTGCTGCTCCTTTCCTCTCTTTTCTGCCAGTTTCATATATTCTTTTTCTGATTCTGCCCCCACTTTGATACAGCACCAAAGGACAAATCCATATACCAGAAATACTGCAGCTGCAGCAACGATCAATACTGTTTTTGTCATCTTCTTTTCTCCCTAATTCTTTTGAAATTTTATAAAAGGGCATCTATGAATCCTGTGTCCATAAATGCCCTCATCCATTACTAAGAAATCTTATGATCTCTTATTTCTTCTTTTTGCGAAGAATCACTGTTCCACCAAGACCTGCCATTCCAGCCCCTGCAAGCAGAATCCAGAACAGAATCGGTGTATTATCTCCTGTCTTTGGTGAAATCGATTTCTTTGTTTCTTCTGTGGTTTTTGTCTCCGGTGTTGGTGTGGTTTCTGGTGTTTCCGTCGGTGTCTCTGTTGGAGTTTCCTCTGGTTTCGCCTCATCCTTCATCACAACCTTCTGGATTTCTCCAGTATCTTTGACCGTAAACTTCACATCTTCTGCAACCAGATAACCATCCGGTGCAGTTTCTTCACGGAGGATATATTCCCCGATTGGAAGCATCTCAATATAGTGTGGTTTTTTCTCAGATGTCCAGCTTTCTACGGTCTTTCCATCTTTATCAAGGATCGTCAGTTTCGCTCCTGGCAGCTCCTTACCGGAAATATCGGTCTTGGAAATCTGCACTTTTGTCACATCATCCTTCATTTCCACCTTCTGTACTTCACCGGTATCTTCCACCGTAAAAGTGATGCTCTCTGCTGTCACATAACCGTCCGCAGGAAGTGTTTCTGTCATGGTGTACTTCTTGCCAGCGGTCAGTTCTTTGATGATATGTGGTTCTTTACCAGAAGTCCATTCATCCACAGTGTTTCCACTCTCATCTATAACTTTCAGTTTTGCTCCCTCAATCTCCTTTCCGTCTGTCAGGGATGTTTTGGTAAACTCTACGGTTGTCGGCTCATCTTCAAAAGTAAACACATAAGACAGTGTTTCCTTATCTGCCCCACCATATTCAAAAGTAAATTCCTGTACCTGGTCTGTTGTCGCAAATCCCGGTGCCGGAGAAGTTTCTTTCACATAGTAGGTATAGCCAAGTGGCAGATCTGCCGTAAAGGTCAGTTTTCCTTCCTTATCCGTAGCCTGCTCCTCAATAACCGTATCCGCTTTCAAGATCACATCGCCCTTTGCATTGACAATATTTTCTTTATTGCACAGGGCAAATACAGCCCCTTCCAGTACACGGTCGGAATCTTTTTCTTTCTTTAACACGTTTACTTCTGCTCTCTGGCGTTTGTTCTGCCAGTCAGCAGAATAAGTAACAACTGCGGTATTCTGGTCACGGTAAGTCAGATCCACTTCACGAGCTTCTCCATCCAGGACATATCCATTTGCTGTCTCTTTCTCTTTGACACAGTATTTGCCAAGAGGAAGGTCTGTCAGTTTCGCCACTCCTGTTTCATCCGTCGTGATCGTTGCTACCAGTGCATCCTTTTTGTAGTAATCTTCACTCTCACCATCCGCCGCTTTTATATCTTCTAAGGCATAAACCTCAAAAGTAACGTCTTTCAGGGAACCGGAAAGATATTCAAACAGATGCTTCATCCATCCGCCAATGGAATCCAGTGCAGATATTTTCTCCAGGAACTCACCTTTTTTATTGATGATAAGTGTTCCGGTTGGCACTGCATCTTTCATCTCTACCTTCTGGATTTCAGCAGTATCGTCCACAGTAAAGGAAACTTCTTCCGCCATCAGATAGCCATAAGGAGCCATTTCTTCACGAAGAGTATATGTCTCCCCGGCTGTGAGTCTTTCAATCAAGTGTTCCTCACCCTTTACAGACTTCCATGTATCTACCACATTTCCATCCTTATCAAGCACCGTAAGCGTTGCCCCGGAAAGTTCCACGCCTGTCGTAATATCGGACTTCGTAAAGGTTACTTTTGTCGGCTGGTTCTTAAATACAGATTCCAGCTCTACCATTTTCACATCCTGTCCCTGATATTTGGCAGTCACTTCCAAAGTCTCAAAAGAAGAGACATACCCTGCCGGAGCTACAAGTTCTTTGATATAGTAAGTACTAAATGGAAGGTCAACGTCAAATACTGCCTTTCCATCTTCCCCACTGACTGCTTTTCCAAGTAAGGTATCTGCCTTCACAATCACTTCTTCATGTGCCAGAATATCTTCTTTTGCATAGATACCAAACTCTGCACCCGCCACAACCGTTTTTGTCTCTGCATCCTGTTTGACTACGGACACTTCCACTTTCTGGCGGTCATTCTCAAAGGTTGCTGTCTGCTCAATAACTGGTGTTTTCTGGTCTTTGTATTCAAATGTTACTGTCTGTGCTTCTTCATTTAACACAAAGCCCTCTGGTGCTGTCTTTTCAACAATCTTATAGGTTCCAAGTGGAAGGTCAGCGATCTGTGCCTTTCCATCCTTATCCGTGGTAACAGTTCCTACCAGTTCCCCAGAAGCATACTCCAGGATACGGTTTCCATTATCATCTTTCTGGAAATCTGCTGTATAAATATCTTCGGCAGCATATACCTCAAAGACTGCTCCCTCCAGAGTTTCTTTCTGATAAGTAAAGTCATCTTTATAACCATTTAAGACCTCACCCTGTTTTACGATGTTCAGTTCTCCCTTAACCGGATGATTCTCGTATGCGATCTCAATGATCACATCGCCGGAAGTTCCGTCCATCTGATATGCTGTATTGGAATCTACATCTGCCTCATAGTAATTCTCATTGAGCGTATATCCATAAGGTGCGTTCACTTCCTCAATACGGTAATGTCCAATCTTCAGATTCTGTGGAAGGATTAAGTATCCCTGCTCATCTGTAAAATAAGATTTGTGTTTTACCGTCGTCGGATACGTTGTTACCTGCTCCACATACTTTTCTGTATCCAGGTTAAAAATCTTAAACTCCGTATTTTTCTGAAGGACTGCTTTCTTTGTCTCATCGTCCTGTTTGATGATCTTCAGCTTCGCTTCAAACTCTTTGTCAAGCAGCACCCTCCATACCTGCGGTGTAGTCGGATGATTCTCTGTAATCTGTACGATGAAATCATTGACCGGAGTGTAATTATGTGGTGTGGTTGTTTCACGGACGATGTAAGTTCCATACGGAATCGCAATACTGCGGGCATACCCTTTCTCATCTGTAAAGATCTCTGTTGCACCATTTTCCCCGATCACTACCGGCTTGGCAGAACCAAAGTCATAGCTGCCATCTTCTTTTACTGTCAGGGAAGATACCAGATAAGCGGTAAATCCTGCACCTTTCAGTAAATCGGCATCTGTCTTTCCGTTGTTCGCTGCCTTGATGATTTCAAATGGCTGCTTCATTACCTGTTCCTGAGACAGACAGTCACGTTTTACTTCCGCTACAAAATCACCCTCATAGTTGCAGACCAGATCATGTTCTTCTTCATCTGCCAGGTAACCCGTTGGAGGAGTAATCTCTTTTACATAGTAATTGCCAAGATATAATCCATCTACAGAAGCCTGTCCATTCTTATCTGTTGTAAGAGTGGCAACCTGCTCACCCGCTTCGTAGATCACACCAGTTGCTCCATCCGGATGGACAATATCCTCACGGGCATATAGTCCATAGACTGCCTTTTCTAAAGTAGCATCTCCCTGTGGAACAGCCTTCTTTGTTTCTTTGTCCTGCTTCTGTAAGGAAATCTTTGCTGTCACACGCTCGTTTTTGAAGGTATGCTTAAATGTCAGTTTCGCTTCCTTATCGTTTGTATAAGAAAAAGTAAACGTATAGACATCATCCGCATTTCTCAGATAGCCTTCCGGAGCCTGTACTTCCTTTACATCATAGGAAAATCCCAGCGGCAGATCTGCGGTAAACTTCGCCGTTCCATCATTTCCAGTTGTCACTTTCTCAATCAGAGTGCCTTTCTTTACAACAACCGTTCCATCTGCATTTTTAATGTCACTGGCTGCATAAAGTCCAAAAATTCCTCCATCCAGAGGATTTTCTGTATCCTTATCCTGCTTTGTCACAACTACTTCTGCTTTCTGTCTGTCATTCGTAAAAGTTGTCTCAGAAAAAACAACATCTACATTCTGTCCTGCATAAGAAAGAGTGACTGACTTTTCTTCCCCGGCATTATAAAATCCGGTCGGAGCCTGTTTTTCTTTGATGATATATGTACCAAGATGCAGGTTTTTCAGAATGACTGCCCCATTCGAGTCTGTTGTCAGATTCTCTTTGACCAGATCACCCTTGCTGTAAACCTTGGCACCATAAGCAGTTTTAATATCTGCTCCGGCATACACATCATAAATCGCACCTTTCTGTCTGCGTTTCTCATACTTAAATGTTGTTCCATTCTCGGTGACATCTGCACCTGTCAGAACCTGACCTTCTTTATAAACAGTCAGCTGTCCCATCTGTTCTTCATCCGGAACAGTCACAGTCGTTGTTTTGCTGACTTCCAGTTTTACATTGTAGGCAGTTGCATTGATACGGTATCCTGTCGGAGCTGTAATCTCTTTCAGATATACAGTGTCCTGTGTCTTAATGATCTGTACGGACGATTCCCCGTTCGCATCGGTTGCCGGTAACTTTGTGATCAGCTTTGTACAGTTTGCATCACTGTATAAACCAAACACTGCACCAGACAGCTTTGCGTCTGCTTTTGCATCTTTTTTAATCACCTTCACACTTGCGTGCTGCACCCAGGTTACTTTGAAGTCCACATATTTCTCATCATCAACACCTTCACCAAATACCAGGGCCAGGTCCTGTGAACCAGATCCGGTACTGATCTTATATGCAGAATAATCTTTTGTTACACTGCCTTTCATCGTTGCCGACCAGCTTCCTGCGACATCCTGTACCTGTGTAAGAGGTGCAGATAAGTAAAACTTGGTTCCACCACTGATTTCCACTGCTTCACCAGCTTTGCTTGTCTTTCCGGTTGTCACGTTGTGAAGTTTCACACCACTTGGAAGTTTCATTGTGATACTCTGCAGTTCATCTGCTTTAAAAATGATTTCCTTTGTTCTCTGGCTGTTGCCATCTACATAGGCTGTCACATCTGCATCAGAAAAACTCATATCTACATCTGGAATCTCCGGCTGTGAAATACAGTAATTATACAGTTTCATTGCAAGTGTCTTTGCTGTACCGCTTGCACCGGAAAAGGCAGAATCTCCACCATTAGCATAAGATGCTGCCAGATGTACCAGAATAAATCTGGCACCTGCACTTAGGTTTCCATATCCATTTTCCTCTGTGAAAAATCCTTCATCACCGGAAGCCTTTGTGCCATAGTAACAAACCTTTGCCAGCTTCTTACCATCACTGAGCTTTGTAATATCATAAGTACCACTTCCCGGACTGGATTTAGAAGGCTCCACGCAATATGCTGTTGCAGAAACATTACCAAACTGAACCGTATATTTGTAAGTCAGATAACTTCCATACCCGTAATCCGAATACTGATAACAGGTTCCTCTTGTTACTGTAACTTTCTTGGTACTCTGTGTTGCAATGTCTGTTGCCATGAAAGTAACCGCTTCTCCTTCTTCCATAGAATAAAGGTCGATACCGTTCTCCGCTGCCTGATCCATTACTTCTGAAACAGCCAGACCGGATTCTTCATCTGTCGTCACTTCCTGCTCATCTGTAAGATCAGTTACAATTTCTTTTGACCCGTCCGAATCAGCATCTTCATCCGCATTACCGGAATCTTCTGTTTCACCGGCATTTCCTTCACCATCTGTATTTTCAGAAGAACTCTTTGTCTGTGCTTCTGTTTCCGGCTCTTTTACCGTAATGTTTCTGCTTACTCTGTAAGCTGGGTGACCGCTGACTGGCTCTACTGCATAGACAGCTTTGTAGGTATCCGGTGTATGTGCGTCAAAATCTGTACCGGCTTCACTCTTTGCTTCATGGAATAAAACTTTCACCTTTTTTTCATTCACGCCCTCTATACCGGACAGATCGACTTCCACTTCAAATTCTTCTCCATAGGGAATCTCAATATCCTTTGCTTTCACAATTTCATCTTCATCAAGAGTATCCTGCACATCCTGCAGTTCCGGATATTGCTGTTCAAATGAAGTTGTCTCCGGTTCTAATTCAGAAGCAGAAACCGTGACTGGTTGAACGATAACAGACGCCAAAGTTGCAACTGCCATAAATCCCGACAAGAATCTTTTAAATCGCATTTTCATTTTGACTGAGTCCTCTCTTTCTTCGATAATTTACTCCACTTTCGTTCAGGCTTACACCTGCATGAATCAATCATAGAAACCACCTCCCTTGTGTCTTGGATTGACTTTTAAATAAAAACAGGATTGAGCTATTAAGCCGCAAGAGGTAATTCGTAATCATTCCTGCCAAGGGTGCCTCTCATCCATTGCCCTTCACGTTGCCACCGAATACCCGCCGCCAGATGCGTAGCTGGGAAATTCAGGTATCCTCTTGCTGCTGATATGAAATTGTCAAGGTTCACTTTTAGGAGGGAATTTATTGTTTTGAATTAAAATAGACATTTGCCCCTCCACTAACCGCATGTGTGAAAGGGCAAAAATTAACCTGTTTGAAATTTTTTTAGAAAATTTTTTGAAACAGCAAAAAATTACAAAGTTTCCAGCCTGTCTTTTAGTTTCTGCAATACTTTGTTTTTCCTGTTTCTGATTGTCTTTGTACAACACCCGAAATACTGTGCTGTTTTTTTAACTGTGTACTCTTCAAAAAATAATAGTCTTATCAATTCCATTTCTTCTTCAGACAAATATTTCAGTGCTTCCTGCAGCTCTTGTATTTCTGACACCCTGATGACTATTTCTTCTGGTGATAATATATGCAAATAACTGTTGTAACTCGTTTCTCCTACTTTTTCTATTCCGCATACACCATTTTTCTGCATTTTTTCAAGCTGGTATCTTTCTTTTCTTCTTGACTGGTACCATGCCAGATATACGTCTCTGGTAACTTCTACGAGAGTTTCATTTACACGCAGCACATACCGTTGTCTTTCCTTTGGTTTTTTACCACGCATCTTTTATTCTCCCTTCTGAAGCACTCCGGTCAGTCTGCCTGCATTTCTTCTCATTTTCTGCTTTGCCTGTGAAATACATTTTGATACTGCCGGTTCTGTAATTCCAAACACCCGTGACACTTCTCTTTGTGTCCGTTGCTGAAAATAAATTTGATGGAGCACCTGTCTCTGCCGGTCAGTCAGCAGATCCATGAATTCTCCAATAGCTTCTTCTATAATCAGTTTTTCAAGTACATTCTGCCTTTTATCCACCAATTCGCACCAGCCTTCTGAAATATGGCTGTATGAAATGCAATTATTATGTTCTCGTACCTCCCTGTTCCTGCACAGCCGATCTTCACCTTCTAATATCAACCGCACATACCAGGGCTGATTATCAAAAAAATCTTCCTTAACAACTGTTATTTTTCTTCCTGCTTCATATACATAATCTCGACAGGTAAATAAAGGAAAAACCGTTCCATAATCACCTGCACAATAGAAAACATATCCTGTCTGATACGCAATAATTTCCGCACCATCTATCAGTCTATGCTTTACAACTGCCACATCGTTTTCTCTCAAATACCTGGCGGACGGAACCTTTCTTTTTTCTTTCCTGTTACCTACAACCTGTTTCAATTCCTGCAATGTCAGCATAATTACCACCTTTCTGCCTACTGGCAACAGGAGCCCATCAGCAGAAAGGATAGGATTATTACTGATTTACTGGCAAAAGGGCAGTAAAAAACAGCTTCCGGCACACCCGTTTTTTTTAACGAGAGCCTGAAACTTCCTTACTGCCCTTTCTGCTAATTTACAGCATCCTCTATTTTATTTTCCGTCTGATGTCCCGGTCAGACTTCTTTGCATTTCTTTCCGTTTTTATGTTCTTTTCATTTTCCATCAAAACAGAATAGTCTCCCATTGCATCATAGGGACACTGCTTCCGATAGATTAAATTTTCTTGTCTGGTCATCAATCCTGTCTCCCTTCCTTGTTTCTGTCTCTTTCTCTCTGTTTGCTATTTTAACAGCACAAAAAACTATTATCCTTAGCATATATGGGGAGTTTTTTTGTTTTACACCCCATATATGGTGAAATTTCACCTGTACTCATTAAAACTGTCTATCAGCGAATCTATTGTCTGCATAATAATTTTCTGCTCTTTCCATTCCATCTTCTGAATACGATAAAATACTTCCTCAAACTGCTTTCTTTTTTCTGCATCGTCCCCCTCTTTTCCCATCAGGATATTGGCATCTGTTTCCAGGATCTCAATCATCTTCCTGAAAATCTCAACAGACATTGCCGTTTGCCCTCCTTCTATCCTGCTGACCGTATTGACACTGATACCTGCTTTTTCCGCAAAAGATTCCTGTGACAACTTCATTTCCTGCCTGCGTTTTCTGATCCGTTCTCCCAATTCAATAAGTTCTGTGGAAATTGCACGATTGCTCAATACGGTGTCTCCTTTCCTGCAATTTATCCCAGCTTTACGACATTGTGTCGCAAAGTTTCCAGAAAAAAAGCAGCTAATTTTGTCTTAGCTGCTTTTCAAAAGATCTATTTCATTTTATTCTCGGTATTTTATGTATTCCTGTAATAACTGTGAGCAGGAAAACACTAAGATAAATGATTGCCTGTCCAATCATTGCCAGCAATACGACACTTCCTATCAATCCTCCGATCAGAAAATTCATTGTCCATACTGCCAGTGTTCCTCCAAGGTCAAACCCTCTTGGAACCATCCAGACACACATTTTTCCAATTCCGAATGGTATCCCCATCAGTAGCAACAGCAATAAATAATTGCACTTCCCATCCTGGATACAAAGCGGTCTCAGCACTGCAAACAATACAGCAATCACCAGTGCTGGAACAATAACTTTTTTTATCATATTTCTCATGTTCCTTTATCCTCCATACATATCGTGATTAACCTCTGCCTGATAATAGCTGTTTATCGTTGCCGGGGCATTATACAAGGCAGTCAAAAGATATGCTTTAATGTTTCCAACCTTGGTCGTATTTCGGTTCAGACAAAACAGCACATATTCGATATGTGAATAATTCAGCTTCATAAACCTGCTTTTCACCAAAGCAACTGGCTTTTCTGTCCCTGCGATCCGAATCATACTGTCCTCCGGCATCATCATAACTTCAATCATCAGTTCTACCAGTTCATCCACATCTTCTTTGGCATGATATTGATAATCTATGTTTTCATGAATCACTTCACGATATGCCCGCATCTCCTCCATCACATCTCTTTTCTTTTTCAGATTGCCTGATATGATTGGATAGGATTGATTTATCTCAGTTTCACTAATATCAGTCTTGTTAATATCAGTATTATTAGATTGTGATTTCGGATATTCTGGTTTTGTGATTTCCACTATTCTTGAATGATGATTTTCACAATTTTGGAATTGTGATTCTGGAAATTCTTGATTTGTGGTTTTCATCATTCCTGAATTGTGATTTTCACCATTCTGTAATTGTGATTCCACACAATCCTGAATTGTGGATTTCACTACTCCTGAATGATGATTTTCACAATTCAGAAAAGTGCCTGTTTTTTCCCTATTCTCAGCTTCTGATTGCAGATTTGCACATTCTTCATGGTTTCCCTGCTCAGATTGCAGATCTGCACATTTTCTATAATTTTTCTGCTCTGATTGCAAATCTGCACAGCTATCCATCGGCTTTTGGTCTGGCACTTCTCTGAGCATAAAATTTTTCACATAAATAACATTAGGCTTTCCCAGACCCAGACGTTTCTTTTCAATCAGTCCAATCCCATTATTACTGTCCAGCTCTTTTACCAGCTTCACTGCCTTTTGGGTTCCACAGTTCATCAGCTCTGCAATTTCTTCCACCGTGAAAATAATATATACTCTGTCCTCTGAATCCAGCCATCGGTTCTTAATGCTCAGGCTCATACGGTCCAGCATCAGACCGTATAATACCTTTGCTTCACAAGAAAGAGCTTTAAAGCATGGTTCTGTAAACAGCACTTTCGGGACACGATAAAAGCTATATTGTTCCGCTTCCATTCCCGTAAAATAATCAAACTGTATCTTCTGCATCTGCTACTCCTTCTCTGTTTTGTTTCCATTTATCCAAAAGCATAAAAATAACTTCTTCTATCTGTTCTTTAGAATATGTCTCTGGAAAATAATTGCCGATTTTTTTTGCCGGAATGGTTACATTGATTTTACTGTTTTCTTTTTTCAATAAAACGGCATAGATATAACCCTGATTTAATTTTCCATTTGCACTGCATTCCTTTAATTGTTCTGCCTGTTGTTTTGTCGGAAAGATATTACTGTTGACAATTCCTTCCAGAAGCCATTCCTGTTCCTGTGGTTTCAGATAAGACAATTTTTCTCCCACTATCATAGGGATTTTATTATCGTCCACATATTCCAATAATCCATCTGATAATGAAGCCAGACGGATATATCTCTGCACAGTTCTTCCACTGTCCCCGGCTGTTTCACCAACCATATCTGCCGTATATTTTTCACCTTTACTTCCCTGGTGCTTCATAGCATCATATTTCATCTTATAGGCATGGGCCTTTTCACTTGGCAGAATATTTTCACGCTGAATGTTGGAATCGACCATAATTATGACAGCTTCATCATCTGTATAGTTTCGGACAAGGACCGGCATAGTTGTTTTGCCACACAGTTCACAGCCTCTTTTTCTCCTGTGACCTGAAATCAGTTCATATCCACCTTCTGATCGGGGTCTTACCAGAGCAGGATTTAAAACACCGTAGTTTTTAATACTCTCTACTGTCTCAGCCATTTTTTCATCATCGCTTACATGAAATGGATGATTTTTGAAAGGATAGAGCTTTTCCAGTTCTATTTCCACAACCTGGTTCATACTCTTTTCCGGTGATTCTTCTAATCCCAGTAACTCATCATAAGAGGTAAGCTGAATCTCTTTTTTCGGTCTACGCATGTTTCAACACCTCCTGAACCAGTTCTCTGTAACTGTCTGCCCCTTTGCTTTTTCCATCATAAGCAAATATACTTACACCTTCAGATGCTGTTTCTGCAAGACTTTCCGTTCTCGGAATCGTCTGCTCAAAAATCTTAATGTCATTTCCATATGTAGTTTTAATTGCCTGTTTGTTTCTCTTTGCATTATTGTAACGGCAATTATCCATTGTGAACAAAATACCTTCTATCTGCAATTCCGGATTAAACCTCTGATGGATTCCTTTTACCACTTTCAGTAATTCCATAAGTCCATCCGCCGCATAATATTGTGGCTGTACCGGAATCAGAACGCTGTCCGCTGCACTCAACGCATTGATTGTCAGCATTCCCAATGATGGCATACAGTCAATCAGAATATAATCATATTCATCTTTCAATAGTTCCAGATACTCTTTCAGTACTTTTTCCCTATCCTCAACAGTAAATAAGGACATATCCATTCCGGCAAGCAATTTATTGGACGGAATCAGATCCATCCCTTCTTCATGGTGCAAGACTGCTTCCTTTGGATCAAACTCCAGTCCCATGATGATATTTTCCATCATACTCTTTAAAGTCACTTTGAGATTTTTGGGAAATCCCATTCCCATTGTCAGATGTCCCTGCGGATCTGCATCTACCAGCACTACTTTTTTCCCATTCTTTGTCAGTCCGGCTCCCAGATTGATGGTTGTCGTTGTTTTGGCTACTCCGCCCTTCTGATTTGCAATAGCAATTACTTTACACATATACCTTCCTCCGATTTACTGTTTTTCTTCTACTTCTACATAAACACGAAAATATTTACTTGTTCCTTTATTTGCATAAGCATCAGATACTTCCAGGACATCCAATTCCTTATGATTTTCCAAAATACGTTGAAACCATTGAATGTCCCTCAAAGTACCCTGTAATCTAATTTTCAGCATATATATCCTCCCAGTCTTTGTAAAAGCAATACTCTGGATAACGGATTTTAATAGCTTCCCAGAAATACCGGGCATATCCACAGCAAAACAGATCCTCTACGGTATAACACTGACATTCTTTCAACTGATCTTCTTCTGCTTCGTAATCTCCGACGCTTGGTGTTCCATTACAATACAGGTTAAATGCCATACGGACAATTCGTAAACTTCCACTGGTCTGCCACCCTTCCTGCAGGCATTCCGTTTTTACACATCCAGTTTTAAAATTATAGATTTTATTCACATTATCTCTTGTGTCTCTGTCGATACCCAGGCAATAAATCAAAGCCCGATGGTAGACATCCTGATATCTGCATTTTTTCAGATATTCCTCATAAAATTTTTCGTGTTCCCTACTCTTGAAAGTAATTGTGCGAGAATTGCTATTCTCTGCTCTTAACGCTGTGTTTGTCATTTTCGTTTTCCTCCTGAATTTTTAATATTTTGGTATAAAAAAGACACTCCATTTCTGGAATGCCCTATAAAAAATAGGGACACCCGCTTTTGACAAGTATCCCTATAATCTATCAATAATCTGATAGCTCTCTATTCATTTTCATATTCAAGATTCTTTGTGTTCCCCGTCCCGAGGTCTAACGCAACAACAACGGTTACTTTCTTCACAAGGCTCTTTTCTTTGTGATTTTCACCTATTTTTCTGAAACTGAAAAACTCCACAAAGTGCGTAAATTCAAGGATTTCTACATATTTTTCCTTTGTAGCAACACCGCAGTCTCCACATGGACGGTCATACCAAATTGATCAACTGGGCAGACCTTTTTAAGTTCATACCCTCTCCCGCATAAATACTTCAAATCCCTGGCCAGTGTAGCACTGTCACAACTTACATACACAATCCTCTCCGGGTTCATCTCTATCATTGTCTCCAGCAGAGTCTCATCGCATCCTTTTCTCGGCGGATCTACTACTATAACATCTGCATAAACGCCATTTTTCTTATATTCTCTCGGCAGTACTTCTTCCGCTTTGCCTACAAAGAATTCTGTATTCTCCAGCCCGTTAAGTTTCGCGTTCTCTTTTGCATTTTCAATTGCCGCCGGCACGATTTCTACGCCGCGGACGAATTTCGCTCTCTGTGCGAGGAACAGGGAAATCGTTCCAATTCCACAGTACAGATCCCAGACAGTTTCCTCTCCGTGAAGATCCGCATATTCCAGTGCTTTTGCATAGAGTTTCTGTGTCTGTCTCGGATTTACCTGATAAAATGACAGAGGAGAAATCTGATAAGAAATATCTCCGATCTTATCCGTAATATATTCCTGTCCCCAGAGCAGACGGATTTCTTCACCGAGGATTACATTGCTGCGTTTCTTATTCACATTAATCGTAATACTTGTCATTCCCGGAATTTCACGCAGAGATTCCACCAGAATATCCTCTTTCGTAAGTTTATTTCCGTTCAGAATCAGACAGACCATCACTTCTTTCGTAAAATACCCATAACGGATCAAAATATGTCTCACCAGTCCCTTGCCGGTTGCCTCATTATATGGCTCAATTCCATACTTTTCCATATGGCTGATCACACGGTCAAGTACCTCTTTATTCTCAGACACCCCCAGTGCACAGTCACGGTTTTCGATAATGTTATGAGTTCTTCCCGCATAGAAACCTGTGACGATCTTTCCTTCTTTATTTCTTCCTACAGGAAACTGTGCCTTGTTTCTGTAATGGAACAGCTCGTCCATTCCAATGATCGGCTCCATCGGAATATCGGTAAAGCCTCCGATTCTCTCCAGATGTCCTTTTACTTTATTTGTCTTAAATTCCAGTTGCTGATCATATGAAAGTGCCTGAAGCTGGCATCCGCCACACTGACGGGCAAATGCACATTTCGGCTCAACCCTGTAAGGTGATGGTTTCACTACCTCCATCAGACGGCCATATCCATAGTTTTTCTTTGCCTTAATAATCTTCGCTGTTACTGTATCCCCGATTACTGCGTCCTTGACAAAAACGGTGAAGCCATCGGCTTTTCCGATACCTTCACCGTCAATTCCGCAATCTTCTATCTCTAACGTAACAAGATCGTTCTTACGAAATTCCATAAAGATTACACCTCTTTAGTTCTTCTTAAATTTGAGTCAAAAAGTCTGTTAAATCCAAGCCAGTCTTTCTTTCCTTTATCTGCTGCAAAAATCTCTGTGATGGTTTCCATCCTTGCATCTGTATTATCTGCAAGATTCAGAGCTACCGCTTCTACCAGTGCAGGTTTCTTCGGTGAACCATATTCCAGTTCTCCGTGATGAGCCAGAATACAGTGGATCAGCTCATTCTTAAGCACTTCCGGAAATTCCGGAATCTGACTTGCAAGGTCATGAATCATCTGTGCTCCGATATAAATATGTCCCAGAAGCTGGCCTTCATCTGTATAATCATTTAATGGAAAGGAAGATAACTCTTTCGTCTTTCCGATATCATGGAGAAGGGAAGCAGCGATCAATAAATCTCTGTTAATGACCGGATATGCCTTTGACATATAATCACAAAGTCTGGTCACTCCCAGCGTGTGCTCCATCAGACCACCGATAAATCCATGATGTACGGTTTTGGCTGCGGAATGTCCCTCGAATGCTTTGATAAATTCTTCGTCTTCCACAAATAATTTCTTCAGAAGCGCAGAAAGATAAACATTCTCCACACTGTCAATAAATGCTTTCAGCTGGCTGTACATATCGTCTGTGCTGTTCTCGCTTACCGGAAGATAATCCGCAGGATTATATTCATCCTCGGCTGCTTTACGTACACGCTTGATATTTAGCTGCATAGCACCTGCAAAACTGGTCACATCTCCCACAACATCAATGTAATCCAGTGCATCAAAATCATCAATTCCCAGAGAATTCGGATCCCATATCTTACCATCCATAACTCCGGTCTTATCCTGAAGAATAATATTTTCATATGGTTTTCCGTTCTTCGTTACAGCGGACTGTTTCTGCTTGCACAGATAAATTCCGTTGATTCTGTCTCCCTCATGTAATTCATTTAAAAAACGCATAAAATCTGCCTCTCTATCTATCCTATAATTTTCAGCAGTTCATTTCTGAGATCATTCCATTCACTTATCTGTGAATTCTCATACTCAACCAGACTCTCCTGAACTATTTCTCAGTAACTGCTATTTTGTAATCCTTTTCCATATAATTTCCATTGGAACTTTTCCGCAGGACCGTTACTGTAACCTTTTCTCCTGCTTTCTTTGTCTGCAGATATGTATAATAGGACTGCATACTCTCTATTTCATTTCCATCAATCTTGCTGATGATATCACCGCACTGAATCCCGGCTTTCATTGCCGGTGAATCTGTTTCTGTGCGTTCCACATATAGTCCATGATTGATTTTCAGCTGGCTGCACTGTGCCTGATTAATCTGTGTGCCATAAATTCCTGTGTATCTGACTTTCTCGTTATTAGCCAGTCTCTCTACCAGCGGAAGAATCTGTTCGGCGGAAAGTGCATGAATATTCGCTCCATCACTCTCACTTTCTTTGAGAATCATACCTGCCACATTTCCAGAAGTATCCAGAAGAATACCACTTCCGTCTTCACTTCCCTGCATGTCTGTAGCCAGTATTTCATATTCCGTATCAGCAGCCATCAGCTTCTCCGATATAGAAGTAACCATTCCATAAACGACCGCATCATCGTCACCTGCCGGGCTTCCGATTGCGATTACCATATCACTCTGCTTTGGACTGTCAATATCCGTCAGATCAGATACTACGATTTCCTCTCTCGTACTGTCATTAAGCTGGCTTTTCTTTACGGTTGCAACAGCCAGACCTGTATCCGCATCACCCTTACATAACTCACCGGAAACGGTAGAGCCATCTGCAAAAGTAATCTGCAATTCATGCAAGTTCTCCAGTTCTTCCTCATAGGTAAGGATATAAAACTGTGTATCTGTTTCCAGAAAAATCAGGCCTTCCGAATCGCCCTGCTGCATATAAGAATTATTCAGCAAATCCTCTTCCTTGGAAATTCCACGAACAGTTACCAATGACTTCTGGGCTTTCTGGGAGATTTTTAACACCTCTTTATATGTATCTTCATAAAGAGCCAATGGGCCTTTTTCTCTCTCTTGAGATTCATCTGCCGTATCTTCACTCTCTACTGTCTGTTCTTCTGATACTGCTTCTGTTTTCTCCATTGTCTGTGTTTCTGTCAGTTCTATTTTCTGCTGTGCATTCTCTTCTTTATCTGCCAGGACAGGAAACACTTCTGCAAATGTAACTGCTGCACATCCGCCAAAAAGAATTCCGCAGCCGGCAACTGCCAGCAGTCTGCGTGCCATACTTCTTCGTTCTGTCGGTCGTTTCTTTATGGTTTCCTGCATAAACTGATATTCTTGTTTATTCTTATTTCTCTCAATGTCCTGTCTCATAAAATTCATTCTCCTGTTGCACTCCACTCAGGTCCAGTACACTAATAACATCTCCGATTGCTTCCATCTGTCAGGACTAACAAATCTACGTGTTATTTTACCAAAGAGATATGAATTTTTTATGAATATACTATAAGTAATTTTATATTATGATGTTAGGGGCAAAAAGTCTTTTGACCCTGATAAATGGCATAAAAAAACCTTGTATCAGTTAAGATACAAGGTTTCACATGCGGAAGATGGGACTTGAACCCACACGAGCGCAATGCTCACAAGATCCTTAGTCTTGCTCGTCTGCCAGTTCCGACACTTCCGCATATCGCATTTCATTTTTCTCTCATAAGTTTTACTTATTGTTGCGACAATTGATACTATACCAAAAACTATATAAAGTGTCAATAGTTTTTTTGAATTTTTTTTATTTTTTTATAAAAACTATTATTTTTTACACTTTAAGGCGGTGTATCGGCGTGACGACAAGCTGAAAATGTTCCCATTTTTTTGGTTCCCATAAGTATCGTCATATCTTCATTTAGGAAACGAGGTAAGTACTAACCTATTTTTCACTTTTCATACTTACAAAAATCATATATAATAAGAACGGTATTTTAGCGATACCCAAAAAACGTCTAAAATACTCCCACTATTACAAATCACCGAAAACAGATATCCGCCTTTTTTCGGTCGTATAAAAATAAAATGTTATAAAAAATCAGGAGATTTAAATCAACAATGAATCAAAAAGCATATAAAGCACTTGAATATTATAAGATCATCAATATGCTGACAGATAAAGCTTCCTCTTCCATGGGAAAGGATATCTGCCGAAAGACAGAGCCATCTACAGATATTGATGAGATTCGTCATATGCAGACTCAGACCAAAGATGCCCTGACCCGTCTCTTCCAGAAGGGAAACATCTCCTTCGGAAGCGTAAAGGACGTGCGTGGCTCTCTGAAACGTCTGGAAATCGGAAGTTCCCTTGGAATCGGTGAGCTTCTTGCAATCTGCAGCCTGCTGGAAAATACCAATCGTGTCAAAGCTTACTCCAGAAGTGAACGTGGAGATTCCCTCCCTGACTCTCTGGATGGAATGTTCGAGGCACTGGAGCCACTGACGCCACTCACAACAGAAATCCGCAGATGTATCCTCTCAGAGGACGAAATCAGCGATGACGCAAGCAGTAATCTCCGTCAGATTCGTCGAAATATGAAACTTACCGGAGACAGAATCCATACACAGCTTTCTTCTCTCGTCAACGGAAGCGCACGCAATTACCTGCAGGATTCCGTTATCACCATGAGAAATGGCCGTTACTGTATCCCGGTCAAGGCAGAATACAAGGGACAGGTTCCCGGTATGGTACACGACCAGTCCTCTACCGGTTCTACTTTATTTATCGAGCCTATGGCCATTGTAAAATTAAATAATGATATTCGCGAACTGGAAATGGAAGAACAGAAAGAAATCGAAGTGATTCTCTCCAACTTAAGCCAGCAGACTGCAGAGCAGACAGACTCTATCCGCGCTGACCTGAATATCATGGTACAGCTTGACGTAATTTTCGCCAGAGCTTCCCTGGCAATGGATATGAATGCCACCGAACCAATCTTCAACGATGAAGGCCGGATCCGTCTGAAACAGGCACGCCATCCTCTCATTGATAAAAAGAAGGCCGTTCCGATTGATATCCGTCTTGGTGATGATTTCGATCTGCTTGTTGTCACCGGTCCGAATACCGGTGGTAAAACAGTATCCTTAAAGACGGTCGGACTTCTGACCCTGATGGGACAGTCCGGACTTCACATTCCGACACTGGACCGTTCTGAGCTGGCACTGTTTGAGGAGGTTTACGCAGATATCGGTGATGAGCAGAGTATTGAACAATCATTAAGTACTTTCTCCTCACATATGACCAACGTAGTTTCTTTCCTTAAGAAAGCAAACCGCCACTCCCTCGTCCTTTTCGATGAGCTCGGAGCCGGTACTGACCCGACAGAAGGTGCGGCACTTGCCATCGCAATCCTTTCCCATCTTCACGAACAGGGCATCCGTACCATGGCGACCACCCACTATAGTGAGTTGAAGGTATATGCACTCTCCACTCCAGGTGTGGAAAATGCCTGCTGTGAATTTGATGTTGAAACACTCCGCCCGACTTACCGTCTGCTGATCGGTGTTCCAGGAAAGAGTAACGCATTTGCCATTTCCTCCAAGCTTGGTCTTCCAGACTACATCATCGACAAGGCCAAAGAACAGATTAGTGAACAGGACGAATCCTTTGAGGATGTCCTCAGTTCTCTGGAGAGCAGTCGTGTGACTATCGAAAATGAGCGTCGTGAAATTGAGCAGTACAAGAAAGAAGTTGCTTCCCTGAAATCCGAGATGGAATCCAAACAGGAGAAGCTGAACGAACAGCGCGACCGCATTATCCGTCAGGCAAATGAGGAGGCTCATGCAGTTCTCCGTGAAGCCAAAGAATATGCAGACAAGACCATGAAAATGTTCCATAAATTCCAGAAAGACCATGTGGATCTCTCTGCTGTGGAAAAAGAACGTCAGGATCTGCGCAAACGTATGAACAAAGCAGAGAAAGGCATGTCCCAGAAAGCAGCTGCGAAGAAGCCTAAAAAAGAGCTTACCGCCAAGGACATCTCTCTTGGTGATGCAGTTAAAGTTCTCAGTATGAACCTGAAGGGAACAGTCAGCAGCCGTCCCGACAATAAAGGTTTCCTTTTTGTACAGATGGGTATCATCCGTTCCAAGGTTCATATCTCTGATCTGGAACTGATCGACGAAGCAGAGATCACAACTCCGACCATGCAGCGAACAGGCGCCGGAAAGATCCGTATGTCTAAATCTGCCCACGTATCTACAGAGATCAACCTATTAGGAAAAACAGTAGATGAGGCCGTTGCCGAACTTGATAAATATCTGGATGATGCTTATATCGCACATCTTAAATCCGTCCGTATCGTTCACGGAAAAGGAACCGGTGCCCTGAGAAAAGGTGTTCACAATTACCTCAAACGTCAGAAACACGTGGAATCTTTCCGCCTCGGTGAATTCGGCGAAGGCGATGCAGGTGTTACAATCGTAGAATTTAAGAAATAGGAGGTACTGCCATGGTTTCCAAACAGAAAATTCTTATCGTTGATGATGATAATAATATCGCAGAGCTCATTGCCCTGTATCTTACTAAAGAATGTTTTGAGACAAAAATCGTAAATGACGGAGAAGAGGCATTGAAAGAATTTGCTTCCTTTCGTCCGGATCTGATCATTCTGGATCTGATGCTTCCGGGAATCGACGGTTATCAGGTATGCCGCGAGATCCGCCACACCTCTGATGTGCCGATCATTATGCTCTCTGCCAAGGGCGAAACTTTTGATAAAGTCCTTGGTCTGGAGCTTGGCGCAGACGATTACATGATCAAGCCATTTGATTCCAAAGAACTGGTTGCACGTGTACGCGCTGTCCTGAGGCGCTTCCAGGTAAAGCAGCCTGTTGTTTCTTCTAATGAAAAGTGCGTCAACTATCCTGACCTGACCATTAATCTGACAAACTATGCAGTCACTTATATGGGACATCAGGTAGATATGCCTCCAAAGGAACTGGAACTTCTCTATTTCCTTGCATCCTCACCAAACCAGGTATTTACCCGCGAACAGCTTCTGGATCACATCTGGGGCTATGAATATATTGGCGACACCCGTACCGTAGACGTTCATATCAAACGTCTGAGAGAAAAAATCAAAGACAACCCACACTGGGCTATTGCTACTGTATGGGGAATCGGCTATAAATTCGAGGTAAAAAATCCATGAAACAGCATCATCTCTCCACAAAATTTCTGGTGTTCTATATCTTCATCGGAGTTTTTGGATTTTTTCTCGTAACCCTGGGCGGCTCTTATATGGTAGAAAGGCATTTCGAGCATTCCTTAAGTGCCGCTCTTTATACTGAGGCACATAATATTGCCTCCAATGAAGCGGTAAAAAACAATATTTCCTCTGCTACTGTAGACAGCCTTCAGGAACATCTGTCTGCAATCGCGGATTTTCAGGATGCAGTACTATGGATTATCAATAATAATGGTGAAATCATTGTCAGCACACGTAAAAATATAGCTATCGATGAACCGATTCCATTTGACGAATTTGATGCTGCCAAATGGGGAAGTAACTATTATCAGGTCGGTAAATTTTATGGCTATTTTGATACTGACCAGCTTAGTGTCATAGCTCCCATTACTTCAGATATGACTACAAAAGGATACGTTGCGATTCACTACGCAATGACTAACCTGTATCAGAGTCGAAGCAGCATCCTGTTTATTATGCAGTTTATTTTCCTTATCTGCTATGCAGCTACCAGTCTCCTGCTCTGGGTTTACAGTCATTATATCCGCAAACCTCTCACGAAAATCATGAAAGGTGCCAGCGAATATGCCGGTGGTAATCTTGAATACAAAATTGATGTTGTATCAGAAGATGAAATGGGTTATCTGGCAAATACCCTGAACTATATGTCGGATGAATTAAATAAAAACGGCGAATACCAGCGCAAATTCATCGCCAATGTTTCCCATGATTTCCGTTCTCCTCTCACATCCATCAAGGGCTATGTCAACGCCATGTTGGATGGAACGATTCCTTATGAGATGCAGGAACGTTATCTGAAAATTATTGCCTTTGAGTCCGAACGTCTGGAAAAACTCACCCGCAGTCTTCTGACTCTGAATGAACTGGATATGAAGAAACGTATGATGCATATTCATCGTTTCGATATCAACGATACAATCAAAAATACCGCGGCTACCTTTGAGGGAATCTGCACAAACCGCCAGATTCGGCTTGAACTTCTTCTGTCCGGACATGAACTCTATGTCAAAGCTGATATGGAGCAGATTCAGCAGGTTCTCTACAACCTTCTGGACAATGCGATTAAATTCAGCAATGACAATTCCTCTATCCAGATAGAAACAACTGTCAAAAATGGCAAAGTCTTTGTATCAGTTAAAGACCATGGCACAGGAATCCCGAAAGAAAGTCTCAACAAGATCTGGGACCGTTTCTACAAGATTGACGCCTCCCGCGGAAAAGACCGCAAAGGTACCGGACTTGGACTTTCTATTGTCAAAGAAATCATCAATGCGCATAATCAGAACATCGATGTAATAAGCACCGAAGGAGTAGGAACAGAATTTATCTTTACCTTAGAAAAAACAAAATAAACATACAAAATACCGTAACGAAAGCTATTTTGCTCTCACTACGGTATTTTTATATTTATAATCATTTCGCAGCTATTCAACACGCCTCAACAGCCACGTGTCAAACCTCTTTGAAAAGCGCTGTCAGCGATAAGATTTTGATTTATATGACATTCAGCTAAACGGAGTTCTAAGCATCCTGTCTTCATTTACCAGATAAATGCCTCTCGGAGTAATCCTTATTTCAGGAATAACCGGCAATGCCATAAATGACAGTGTAATAAACGGATCAAATCCATCTTTTACTCCCATCTCATGAGCTTTCGGAATCATTCTTGCCAGGGCTTCATTTACACTTTCATATCCCGCATCACTCATAAGTCCCATCACTGGAAGCGGCAGAGTTCCGTAAATCTCTCCGTTACATACCAAGGTGTAACCACCCTGAGTCCGGATCATCTCTTTTACAGCAAGAGCCATATCATGATCATTATCACCCACTACGATAATATTATGAGAATCATGTGAAACACTTGAAGCAATCGCACCGCCGCGGATTCCATAACCCTTCACAATGCCGACTCCCATCTTTCCGGTATTCTTATGTCTCTCAATCACTGCGATCTTCTGATATTCTTCATTTGATTCAAAATACTTCTCACCATCTTTCTCTGCACACGGAACTTCTTCTATTATATGCTTCGTCACGATCTGCTTCTCCAACATCTGGATTACGTGCGCTTTTTCCCCTGAATGTTTCAGTTTCAGACGTTCCTCACTGAATCCTGACACATGAACCGTATTTTTCAGATGCGGAGGACACGGCTTCACTTCCATCTTCTCATCCTTAATAATCTTCTTTCCACAATGATACACATCTACCACATTCAGATCTGTCACATTATCCAGAATCACAAAATCAGCCTGACGTCCGGGCGCGATCATACCAAGCTGATACAACCCATAACATCTTGCCGGCTGTATCGTTGCCATCTGCAAAGCCTTTTCAACCGGAAGCCCCAGCTGCACCGCACGCTTCACATTATAATTAATATGCCCCTCTTTACGGATTTCCTCAATATGCTTATCATCCGTACAGAAACAAAAACCGGAAGTATCCGTATGATGCTCCACAATTCCCTTCACAATCGCATCCAGATTCCGCGCCGCACTTCCCTCACGGATAAGCACCTGCATACCATTTCTCGCTTCAGCCATTGCATATTCATAATCCACACACTCATGATCTGTATCAATCCCACCAAGCACATACGCCGCCAGATCACCAGGCGCCAGAAACGGTGCATGACCATCCTTCACTCTGTCCCGGAACAGATGAAGCTTCTCATGCATGGCAATACTTCCATTAATCACTGATGGTGCATCCATCACTTCCCCAAGTCCCAGAATCCTCGGATGATCCAGATATCCCTTCATCTTCCCCGCGGTAAGCAGACATCCATTATCATCCACATGAGTAGCCGGAACACACGACGGCATCATCACATACACATTCGCCGGTGCCTCCTCCGTCTGATCCAGAATATAATCAATTCCATCCGTACCCGATACATTCGCCGATTCATGCGGATCAACAATAAATGTAGTAGTTCCACACTGCGCCGCCTGACGTACCAGCTCTCCCGGTGTCACCAAAGTGGACTCCAGATGCAGATGACTGTCAATAAATCCCGGACAGATCACCTTCCCATCCAGATCAATCTCCGTCTCCCCCTCATATGTACCAACACCAATCACAATCCCATCCGCGACAGCCACATCACCATCGATAAACTCACCCGTACCAGAACTGAACACACGCCCATTCTTAAAAACCAGCTCCGCCTTCTCAAGACCTCTCGCCATCTGCGAATATCTACGATAAACCTCCAGTTCCATAAAACACCCTCCTTTCTCAATCCTTGCAACACATCATGCGCATATAAAAGCTCATGTATTTTCAGACTTTTTTTTGCTAATACTTATTTTTTCTTTATATTTCATTATATATTATCATCTGTCCTCTCAATATGCAACTCATTTTTCCTGTACACTTTTCATTTTTAGTCCTTTGAACTAAACAGTGTAGAAAAATATATCTCTTCCGGCACATCTACAGGGGGATTAGTAACTCTTAGTCTTTGGAAATTTGCGTTGTGTCAGAAAAATTCACTGTCTGAGCCGCAGGCGAGTTTGAATTTTTCTGACACGCTTTTAGCAAATTCCCAAAGGCTTAGAGTTACTTTCCCCCGCAGCCGTGCCGGAAGAGATATATTTTTCTACACGTCCCTTATTCAAAAAAGACTGCAGGCTTCCCCACAGTCTTTTCATAATTTAATATATTATTCAGATCTTCAAAAGCGATTACATCATATAATCTTTAATCACATCATGATCCCTCAATACCTTCTCGATTACGGTACCCTTAACCACTTTCAGAAGCGGTTTCTTCAATGCATTGAGCGGTCCCGGAAGTTCGATTTCCAGTGGAGATTTACCGTCCATCAGCTTCACACTGCTGTCCAGTAACTCTCTGATATCATAAACGCTTCCCCATACTTCCGGCACACCTCTGTCAACACCAAGCAGACCATATACCGCTTCCATAGCAGTTCTCACAGAATATTCTGTAGTAAATACAGTATCTCTGGGTGTCTCAGCAAACTGTCCAAGGAATGCGAAGTTTACGCAGCCATCCGGAATAACATCAGGTCTGTCACCTTTTGTTCTCGGCATAAAGAATGCAGTGATATAAGGCATCATTGTCGGTACACAAACTGCACTGTTCTCAGCCAGATCTTCGATATCCTCAACCGGAACACCAAGGTGATACAGCCACTCTTCTGTGATTTCCTTACCTGTACACTCTTTCATCGGTTTCTTGACATAGTCGCCAGGTACATCTGTAAACAGACCATATACCCATACGCAGACTTTATCTTTGTCCTGATCTTTGAACTGTCCCTGTCTGTTGATCGTCCAGCTTAATAACCAGCTGGAATCCTGGCAGCTGACAATACCACCTGTAACAACCTTACCAGTTCTCGGGTCACGTTTGCAAATATCTGTGATATACGGAATGATCTTATCATCCAGAGTTGTAACAGTTGCAGATTCCCAGTTTGTCTTAGCAATATCAGAACAGAACTTCTCCGGATGTCCGAAGGACGAATCCTGTTTTGCGATATTTTTCCAGAGGCTCCAGCATCCGCTTGTACGAACTTCTGCGTCTCCGTTCGGTGCATGATTCTGATCGCCATAGATTGTTCCCTCTGTACAGCTTCCGTTTGTCACAAATACAAGATCATTCTCTGTAAGAACAATTCCCTTTTCTACGCCGTTTACCTTGCACTCAATAGCTTTTGCAATCTTCTTATTGCCTTCAAACTCAAAGAGTACGTTTGTAACCTCTGTATTGAACTGGAATTCAACACCTGCTTCTTCCAGATATTTCTGCATTGGCAGGATCAGAGATTCATACTGATTATATTTTGTAAATTTAAGAGCACTGAAATCCGGAAGTCCGGAAATATGATGGATAAATCTCTGGAAATACAGTTTCATTTCCAGTGCGCTGTGCCAGTTCTCAAATGCGAACATAGTTCTCCAGTATAACCAGAATGTAGAATCAAATACCTCATCATCAAATACATCTTCGATCGTCTTATCATAAAGGTCTTCATCCTTTGTCATAAACAGCTTCATAATCTCCATGCAGCCTTTCTGACTCAGGTTAAATTTACCATCTGTATGTGCATCCTTGCCTCTCTCTTTTGTTGCACGACAAAGAGAATAGTTCGGATCTTCTTTGTTCAGCCAGTAATATTCATCAAGTACAGACACACCTGGTGTTTCGATAGATGGAATACTTCTGAAAAGATCCCATAAGCATTCAAAATGATTTTCCATCTCACGTCCGCCACGCATTACATATCCTCTGCTCGGGTCAAAGATACCATCGCATGCACCGCCTGCAATATCCATTGCTTCCAGAATGTGGATATTTTTTCCAGGCATCTGTCCGTCACGAACCAGGAAACAAGCTGCTGCAAGAGAAGCAAGACCACTTCCGACGATATATGCATGTTTATCATCTACGCCTTCTGGTTTTCTCGGATGCGCAAATGCTTCGTAGTTACCATTGGAATAATAAATTCCCTTGCTGTTTTTTTCATATTTTCCACGCTCTGTATTGCGGTATTCACTCGTGTTGTGAAGTGCATCATATTCTTCTTTTTTCTTTGTCTCAGTTGTTTTATATTTCTTTCCTGCTACCACTGCTGCTACGCCGGCTCCTACTGCTAATGCGGATACAAGTCCTAAACCTTTATTTTTACTCATAATACACATCCACCTTTCTCAGATTTTTTCGGACGTTCTTTCAGATTTACATTTTTCCCATATTTAAAGGATTTCATCCATCCGAATTTTCTTTTCTCTTGTTGCTATGGCTGTATATTAACAGCAAAAATATCTTTTCTCAATTTACAAAAACCGCAGAATGATAAGTTTTTTATCACCCTGCGGTTTTTGTAAAGTTTTTACAACTATTCAGTACCCTCGAAGTTAACCGATTTCCGAATAGCATTCTTCGCTATTTTTCTGAAAATTGTGGATAGAGGTTGTCACCGTATTATGAAGAGTAAGGCTCATCTTATTTACCAGTTCCTCTATATCCTCCTTCATGCCTTCCTGAATCCACTCAAGCATGATACCAACAAATCCATATTTATAAAAGTTCGCAATGAATTTCTTATCTTCTCCACTGATATCCAGATCTTTACTCTTTTCCTGCACTACGCCCACGATCAGGTCATATGTAAAATGGTAAAGATAACGTTCCATCCTCTCCCTGTCTACATTTCTGTAAACATTCATAATAAACGGTTTGTTTTCCAGTACTGCCTCAAAAATCTGAGTCAGTCCTTCTGTCCATGAATCATACGTTTTTTTGCCCTGAAGTGCTTTCGTTCCATCCTCAACACAAGACCATTCTACCAAATCATAAATATCTTTAAAATGGTAGTAAAAAGCCATACGGCTGATTCCGCAGTCTGTAGTGATATCAGTGATTGTAATCTTATCCAGTGGTTTCTTCAGAAGAAGTCTTTTCAAAGATTCTTCCAGTGCTGCTTTGGTTGCATTTGGCATATAACACCTCCTGTTTCTTTACAAACCGTCTGTTTTATAATTACTCGACACGAAATGAAAAACAATCTTTTATTTCCAGTCGTAATTTCTTAAATGTCCTTCCAGATTCATATGATCAAAATTATTCTGACGTAATGCCTCGTACAGAACGATTGCCACAGAATTGCTCAGATTCAGGGAACGGATGTCTCCGATCATTGGGATTCTCACGCATGTTTCCTGATTGTTTACCAGAATATTCTCCGGGATTCCGGCACTCTCTTTTCCAAACATAATGTAGCAGTCTTCCTCATAATGAACATCTGTGTAAGTCTGCGGTGCTTTTGTCGTTGCATAATAAATCTTTGCCCCGGGATTCTTCTCCAGGAAATCCTCGAAGTCCAGATATGTGGTCACATCCAGATCTTTCCAGTAATCCATGCCGGCTCTCTTTAATGCTTTCTCACTTAAAGAAAAGCCAAGTGGCTCGATCAGATGAAGTCTGGTTCCTGTTGCCACACAGGTACGGCCGATGTTTCCTGTATTTGCAGGAATCTCCGGCTCATGAAGTACAATATTTAACTTTGCCATTTTTGTTTCATTCCTCTTTTAATCTAATTTATTAGATATACTTATATTTTCTATTCTCAGAAAATCACCTTAATATTCTATATCTTTACAGTTGCAAAGTTATATCCATTATACAGATTTCTTCAATATACGGTATATCTCATCTTCAGCAGGACGTTCCAGGTAACGGGCACTGCCGCCGCTGTACAGAAGCCTGTCATTACCATTATTTGTCTGACCGATAATCTCTGCCATAAAGCCTGCATTTCGAAGTTTCTGCACCAGAGCTTCGCCTCCCCGGATTCCGATCAGCACGGAACCTTCTGCCTGAAGTTTGTATGGATTCAGATCAAAAATTTCACATACCTCTATCGTCTCCTGCCGGACCGGAACTTTTCGAAAGTCTGCTTCCAGCCCTACTTCTGAGGCTTCTGCCATCTTCCAGAGCGCACTTAAGAAGCCGCCTTCGCCCATGTCATATAATGCGCTGGCACCTGCTTCCTGTGCAATATTCCAGACAATACTTTTCTTCTCTCTTTGCGCGCTTCCAGTTTCAATCTGATCAGTATCCTGTTCATTCGGTACAGTCTGATCCTCCACCTCTTTCTGCGCTCCGTATTCTTCCCACAAAGAAATACAATTCCGGATAAATCCGGCTGAAAAGCGTTCTGCCAATATATCTTTTTTATTTTCTGCAATGACAGAGGTTCCTTTTAAGGCAACCGGACATGCTACTACCAACTCATCTCCCGGCTGCAGGCATCCTGTTATCTCTGCCTTAAGAGCCTCCATTGCCGCCTGTCCAAGTCTCATTTATTTTCTCCTGAAAAATTCTTATACAAGTAGAGACAGAACTGTCGGCACTACCATTGCAAGTACTAAAATGATTGCAATAATCGCGGTAATTATTTTACGGTTCTTCGGATTAAACATACCCATTTTTCTTCACCTCTTTAAATTCTGCTGACTTTCTCAGTTATATCTTCCACATGCGCATTATTGGTAAGCGGATCGCGGTCTGCATAATCAAACAGCAGCACCTTTCCATCTGCAAATACTTCCACATGTGCATTCTTTGCCACTTTTTCCCGTTTTCTGAAGTCCCATATCTGTCTCTCAAAAGGTTTCTGGTCTTTTGCAAAACCCGGCCGGCTTTTTAAATTTTCTCTCAGATACAGGTCATAGACCATCTGGTCTTTCACCTTATCCATGGAAATCTCCGGCACATTTTCCAGAAATTCCAACAGAATTTCATATCGGCGCATTCTTGTATGAGAAACATCTCCGTAACCTTTTTCCATGTAAAATCTGCCAAGTCCCTCATAAATAGAGAATGCATCCGGGAAAAAGCCTTCCAGATATTCTAATGTATTCTGGAATTGACCACTATTATAGTACACTTCCACCATATTTTCCACATTTTTCAGCTTTAATACATGATCATAATCCAGCCATTTTGTAGAAAGCACCTCATATGGCTCGCGTGTTTTGTATACGATCTCATATTCCTGACACATTTCCATCATATGAGAGCCTTTCAGTACTTTGAGGAATCCAAGCTGTAACTGCTGAGGTTTTAGTGCATATACGTCATTAAAGGATTTCCTGAAGCTGTCATAATCTTCATAAGGCAGTCCTGCAATCAGATCCAGGTGCTGATGAATATTTCCGAAACTGTGGATTCTGTTCACAATTCCCTTCAGTTTTTCAAAATCCATAGTTCTGTGAATTGCCTTAATGGTGTCCGGGTTTGTGGACTGTACTCCGATTTCCAGCTGAATCAGCCCCGGACGCATAGTGGACATCTCCTGTAATTCCTCTTCACGCAATAAATCCGCAGAAATTTCGAAATGAAAGTTTGTTACCCCATTATCATGTTCATTGATATACTTCCAGATTGCCATCGCGTGGTCATGCTTACAGTTAAACGTACGGTCTACAAACTTCACCTGCGGAACTTTATTGTCTATAAAAAACTGAAGTTCTTTCTTCACCATCTCTATGTCTCTGAAGCGAAGCTTCTTATCTATGGAAGAAAGGCAATAACTGCATGAAAACGGACAGCCTCTGCTGCTTTCATAGTAAATGATCCTGTTCTTAAAGTCTGCCAGATCTTTGTAAATAAACGGAATACTGCTAAGATCCATAATCTGACGCCATCCATTATGTACGATTTTTTCCCCGTCCCTGTAACAGACTCCTGTTATATCTTTCAGATCTGCCGGTGACTGTTCTATATAATGTCCGGAAAGTTCGAGGAAAGTTTCCTCCCCTTCTCCAACCATAACACCTGTAAATTCCGGATTCTCTGCAAGAAATTTCTCTGCATCATAAGAAACTTCCGGACCGCCGGCCCAGAAGTCGGCGTCCGGAAGAATCTTCGTCAGATCTGCCATCAGTTCTTTTACAAAAGAAATGTTCCAGATATAACAGGACACGCATACCACATCCGGATGCTCCAGATAAATATCGCGCATGATATCATCTTTCTGCTGATTAATAGTATATTCCTTCAATATAATATGATCCGCATATTTCGCTGCATATGCCTGAAGATCATAAACCGCGAGATTGGAATGAATATATTTGGCATTGCATGCCGCTAATAAAATCTTCATAAATCCTTAGCCTTCCAGTGCACTTTTCAGTTCTTCTTTGGAAGTAAGGCCAACGAAACGCTGTGCTTCTGCACCGTCTTTGAACAGAATCAGTGTCGGGATGCTCACAACACGAAACTGCTGTGCAAGTGCCATATTCTGGTCTACGTCTACTTTACCAACTGCGTATCCTTCCTCTGCCAGTTCTTCTACAACCGGTCCCTGACGCATGCATGGTCCACACCATGTTGCCCAGAAATCGATAAGAATTGGTTTCTCTGATTTTAATACTTCTGTCTCGAAATTTTCTACTGTAATCTCTTTTGCCATCATTCATTACTCCTTTACTTATTTAATGATCTTACATATTTTCCAGCATTGATTCCTGCCTGTGCGCCATCATAAACGGCTTTCGCCACCTGGAGAAGTCCACCCGTACAGTCACCTGCTGCATAAAGTCCCGGAATGGTTGTTTCCATGTTCTCATTGACCAGAATATTTCCTTTTTCCGTAAGTTCCGCGCCCATCTGGCGGGCAATCTCTGTACTTCCGGCTGTTCCCATCGCAATAAATAAACCGTCCGCATGGCAAAACTCACCGACTGCCTTTTCGGTATCTGAGTCTGTCTCCTGCGCCTGCATATCTGGTGCAAGGCGGATTCCGGAAACCAGTTCATCACCCTCCACAGACTGAATTTTCATTGTATTTACACTGATATTTCCTTCCAGGGTAAATTCAGGTTCTTCACCATTTGTATAGATGGTCACTGTAGAGGCAGTATTTGCCAGTTCTTTCGCCTCATGCATGGCAAAATCTCCATTTCCCAGAACTGCTACATCTTTTCCCCTGTAGAAAAACGCATCACATATCGCACAATAGCTGACGCCTCTTCCCTCAAATTCCTTAATCCCCGGAATTTTCGGTGCAGCACGTTTACTGCCTGTTGCAAGGATCAGACTCTGTGTTTCAAACTCACCCTCTGTAGTCTTCACCACAAAAGTATCAAATCCTACGACTCCCAGAACCTGCGCATCCAGCATTCGCACGCCAAGTGCTTTTGCCTGGGCGATTCCGGTATCATATAATTCCTGACCGGACAGCGGATGCTCCAGTCCGTAATAGTTTTCTATTTTCTCTGCTTTTTCCAAAGCACCGATCCCATTATTGATCACCAGCGGATCAAGATTTCCTCTTACCGCATAAAGCGCCGCTGAAATCCCTGCAGGTCCGGCACCTATGATTATCACTTTTTCCAAATTCTGTCACCTGCTCTCTGCCAATCTTTCCCTCGGACTCAGATAGGGAACAATCCTGTCTGCTCTTTTTTCAGTATAGTCTAAGGCTATCATTACTATACTACGATTTTTGCAAAAAATCCATTCTTTTATTTGGATAATTTTTGTTTAATTTTATCACTCCCCCCTATACCGTAACCAATTTTACTTAGTCAATCGGATATTCGCAATCCGCTTTCGCTACTTGCTCATAACCAAATAACTGCTTCGCAGTTTATCAGAAGGGGCTTGTACCCCTTCTGATACAAGCAAGTCCCCACCCACTGCTTATTGCTCTTCGCAATTGAAGCAGGGGACTTACTTGATTTGGTTAAACAGAAATCCTACGAAGTGATTTCCTGATAATACAAAAAATCCAGCTGTTGTACAAATATCCTGTTTCTGTACAGCAGCCGGATTTCAGATAAATCGCGCCACTGGACACTGCCGCAATTGCCTTTGGATAAATATTTCTGTAACGGAACACAGATTTAATGGTTGCTTCCTTATCCATAATCTGAGCAAAGTTATATTTGATTTCTTCTTTTGCGGAAATTCCTACAAGAGTGATCGTACCGCCTCTACGTACAATAAACGGTGTCTGAGCAATTGTTACCGGTGAACCGGCTGTTTCAAAGACCACATCTGCTCCACGACCATTTGTAAGTTCTTCAATTTAAGAGTTCCGCCTTAAAGCACTTTCACTTAATCCATTTGAAAATAACGGAAGCTTTATCCGACCATGCCACTATCCTACCGAGGCAGCTGCCGTTGGCGCAGCAATTTACTATATTGATCAATTTATACAAAATTTTGGTTTCTGAAATTGTGTTGTTTTTTCCATAAAATAGAAACATATTTCTATTTTACTTTTTCTGGTTCTCTCCTATAGTTAATTTTATATTACAGGAAAGAATCCTGCCTGCAGGACTTTTCGCCTGCGGCGAGTCACTTTAGTAACATACTTTCTCTTCGCCGTAGTGCAATCCTGCCCGGAAACATTTTAATAACAGGACTACTTCTGTTTAGTCTTTAGATTCTCATTACTAGGAGGCACTTTTATGCTAAAAGAAACGTATCACAATCCTCTCCTCCCTGGCTTCTATCCAGATCCTTCTATCTGTCGGGTAGGAGATGATTATTATATGGTTACCTCATCTTTTGTTTATTATCCCGGACTTCCTATTTTCCACAGCAGAGACCTGGTTCATTGGGAACAGATTGGTCATGGTATTCACAGACCAGAACAGCTTGACTACAAAAACTGTGAAACTTCTGAGGGACTCTGGGCGCCAAGCATCCGTTATCACGACGAAACTTATTACATTATTAACACCTTTGTCTCTGCCGGACGCGAAGCAGACCGCGATAACTATATTATCACAGCCAAAGATCCTGCCGGTCCCTGGAGTGATCCGGTCGTTGTAAAAGGAGCCGATGGCATTGATTCCAGCCTGTTCTTTGACGATGACGGTTCCTTATGGTATGTAGGAAACTACATCAGTCCGGACTGTCTTTATGAAGGACATCATGGAATTTATCTGAACGAACTTGATCCGGAAACTTTCCAGTTCAAAGGTCCCCGCTATATTATCTGGGATGGAGTAAAAACACGAAGTAAATGGATTGAGGCACCGCATATTTATAAAAAAGATGGCTGGTACTATCTTCTTGTTGCAGAAGGCGGCACCTTTGTCAACCATAGCGTACAGATGGCACGCTGTCGTACGATTCAGGGCGATTACGAAATCTGTCCAAGAAACCCTATCGTCACTCACAGACATATGCCTCTGTTAAATCCGATTTCCGTAACCGGCCATGCAGATATCGTAGAAACACAGAATGGAGAATGGTGGATGGTTCTTCTGGCAGTCCGTCCTTACGAGGGAGAACACTATAATCTTGGCCGTGAAACTTTTATGGTTCCAATCATCTGGGCCGAAGATGGATGGCCAATGGTAGATAACGAAACCGGGCTTGTCCAGACAGAAGACCGTCTGCCGGATCTGCCCCGAACGATTTATCCTTTAATGCCAGAATCTGATAATTTTGAATGTGAAACGCTGCAGATGCAGTGGAATACCATTCATCCTCCAATAGAATCGATTTATTCCCTGACAGAACGTTTTGGCTATCTGCGCCTGTATACCAGAGAAGAAGTTATGAATGAGATCTGCCTCCCTTCATTTGTCGGACGCAGACAACGACATAAAGTTTTTCTGGCAAGAACAGCTATGGAATTCACTCCGGCAGCCGAAAACGAAGAGGCTGGAATCGCCCTGGTACAGGATGACCGTTTTCACTATTTAATGGTATTAACTCAGAAAAACGGAAAATTAGTCCTTCAGGCTTACAAGACTGAAAATGGTATCAAATCTCTGCTTGCAGAAACAGAAGTCAGAGACACAAAACGTATTTACCTCAGTGTACAGGGAAATACTACTGACTACGATTTCTATTACGGACACAACGATCAGGAAATGATTCCTCTTATTCGTGGACTGAAGGCATCTCTGTTAAGTTCTGTTATCAATAATGGATTTACCGGAACTTACATTGGCATGTACACAAGTTCCAACCATCATTCCAGCACAAATCATGCTGACTTTGACTGGTTTAATTATCAGGGTGAATAATTTAATTCTGGCAGAAATAATGAATCCAAGAATAAATATACTTAAAAAATGAAATTATAACATATCAAAAAAAGTCCGGCTTATTGTTATCTCACAATCAAAGCCGGACTTTTCTATTTCTGTTAAAACGCTTTCTTTATCTGTTTTACCAAGGCATCAACATCCTCTGCCTTTACAAGGAATCTTTCAGTTCCATTGACTTCCAGACTGTCATAGATATCATCATAAGTATAATATTTCAGAGTAATTTCCGGAGCTTCTTCGGTATTTCTGTGGAATGTTACAGATAAAACCTCTTCTTTTTCCTCTGCACTCTTTGTCTCTCCGATTTCCGAATCCAGCATTACACTCTGAAGTGCCTGATACAGTTCTGTAAACTTCTCTTTCTTTACGGATTTCTTATTGAATTTATACTTCTCTCCATCGAGCTTCATGGTATATGTTTTCTTACCAACAGTCATATCTGCACTTTCAAGAGTATCAATATTTACCAACGCCGGAATTTTCAGGATCAGATTAAATGGTTTGAGTTCCAGAAGGCTGTTGACAGATTCTTTGGAAAGCAGATAAACTGCATCTTCATATCCTTTTACTGTTGCATAATAATCACCATTCTCATCTGTGTTTCCAATCAAAATAGTTGCTGTCGCATCTGCATCTTCCTTTTCTCTGGCAGTATCATCATTGACTGTATTCACAAAATCCACAGTAAAATATGTCTGTGTATCATCCAGTCCCGTATCTGTATCTGTTGTATCTATGCCATTACTCAGATCAAAATTAACAAGAACGCCAAACATTTCATACATATTTTCAGTATTTACTGTTGCGATTTCATCATACGGATTCGTAATCTCCCAATAATCAAAATCCATCTTATAATCTGCCGGTTCCTGTGCAATTCTGAATACTTCCTGTCCGTCTTTTACAATTGAGAAACTGCGGATTCCATAAGTGGACATTCTCGGATGCTCCACCTGCTTTAATCTGGAATCTTCTGTCACTTCTTCACTGTTTTCTCCGGAATTTTCTTCTGCATCTTTGCCGTTTTCCCCGGAATCTTCTGCCTGATCTGCCCACACAGGGCAGGAACTTACTGCAGTGCCAGCTGCACCGGCAGTAAACATGGCTGTCATTCCAAGTAGTAATATTTTTTTTATTCTGTTTTTCATGTCTTTCTTCCTCCTGCCCATATATATGGTATTGGTAACTGTTATCAAGCAGATATCCGTAATTATAGAAAAGAGCTTGTCTGATTCGGTAAACTTAAAGTGTAACCTCAACTTCCATCGGCTGATGTCCTGTCAGTTCTGTACTTCTGGCATCCGGCTGCGATACTCCGGCAAATAATTTAAAACGTTCGCCTGCGATATAGCGGTTTCCTTCTTCGTCAACCACATTCATCGCTTTATTTGAAACGGTAAGTTCTACTGTTTTTTCCTCTCCTGCCTTCAGAGAAACTCTCTTAAATGCACACAGGCTGTAATTGCGCACTGCAAGCGGAGAATCCAAATCTTTAATGTAAATCTGTATAACATCATCCGTATCGATAATTCCGGCATTTTTTACGGTTACTTTTAATCTGATATCTGAATCTTTGGATACTTCATTCGTTACTTTTGCCTCTTTCACATAAGTATCACTGTAAGTAAGTCCATATCCAAATGGATAAAGTGCTTCTTTTTCCATATAACGATAAGTTCTGTTCTTCATAGAATAATCTGTAAATTCCGGCATTCCTTCCAGATCTTTATAGAAAGTAATCGGAAGTTTTCCGGATGGAGACTCTTTTCCAAACAGCAGGTCTGCTACTGCACGTCCACCTCTTGCACCCGGATACCATGCCAGAAGGATTCCATTACAGTTCTCCTGTGCATAATTCAGGTCAATTGAACTTCCTGCCATAAGAACCACAATGGTAGGTTTACCTACAGCAGTCACTTTCTCGATCAGTTCTTCCTGTACTTTCGGAAGATGAAGATCCATCTTATCACCAGACGCATCACTATTTCCGGTATCGCCTTCTTCTCCTTCCAGTGTTTCATCAAGTCCCACGCAAAGCACTACCACATCACTGTTTTCTGCAGTGATAACAGCTTCTGAGATACGATCCTGATCCCACGCAAGATTCTCTACTTTCTCTTTATATAAGTCGCATCCCTGTGAGTAAAGGATTCTCACATCCTCACCTGCTTCCGCGCGGATTCCTTCCAGAACTGTTATATACTCCGAAGATGTTCCATGATAGTTTCCGATCAGTGCCGCACGGCTGTCTGCATTCGGCCCGATCACACCAATCGTATTTACTTTTGTTTTGTCGATTGGCAGAACACCGTCATTTTTCAGAAGAACACAGCTCTTTCTTGCCATTTTCAGAGCTTCTTCTATATGTTCCTTACATTCTACAACACTGTAAGGTATTTTATCATACTCACTTCCATCAAACAATCCAAGAAGATATCTGGTTGTCAAAAGTCTTACTGCGGATTCTGTGATTTTTTCCTCTGTCACAAGACCATCCTGATAAGCCCCCATCATGTGAAGATATGTATTTCCACAGTTTAAATCACATCCTGCATTTAATGCCATGGCTGCTGACTGTCTTGCAGTAGAAGTCACCATATGATGTTCATGGAAATCACGGATTGCCCAACAGTCAGATGTATAATGTCCTTCAAATTTCCATTTTCCTCTCAGTACATCCTGCATCAGATATTTATGCGCACAACATGGTTCTCCATTCGTACGGTTGTATGCTCCCATTACTGCTTCCACATCCGCTTCTGTCACCAACGCTTCAAAAGCTGGAAGATACGTTTCCCACATATCTTTCATGCTCACTTCAGCATCAAATTCATGTCTGAGAGATTCCGGACCACTATGTACAGCAAAATGTTTCGCGCATGCTGCTGCTTTCATAACCGGTCCATCACCCTGGATTCCTTCTACAAATTTCACACCAAGTCTTGAAGTCAGATATGGATCTTCTCCATAAGTTTCATGTCCTCTGCCCCATCTCGGATCTCTGAAAATATTTACATTCGGTGACCAGAAAGTAAGACCTTTATAAATATCTCTGTCCTCTTTTGCAGAATAAGCATTGTATTTAGCTCTTCCTTCTGTGGCAATGATATCTCCTACCCTTTTCATTTCCTCATCATCAAATACTGCCGCCATTGCAATTGCCTGCGGAAACATTGTTGCCACCCCGGCTCTTGCCACTCCATGCAGTGCTTCATTCCAGTAATTATATGCCGGAACTCCCAGGCGTTTTACCGGAGCCGCATCATATTTTAACTGAGATGCTTTCTCCAGAATTGTCATCTGTGATACCAGTTTTTCTGCTTTTTTTCTTGCCTCTGCTCTTTCTTTCCTGTGGTCTTTCATTTCAAGATCCTCCTGTTTTATATTATTTCTGCATTTCTTCCCTATATTTCGTCGGTGACTTTCCGGTGTGCTTCTTAAATGCCAGCGAAAAATAGTTCGTATCCCGATATCCTACCATCATTGCGATTTTCCCTGTTTTTATACTGGTTGTTTCCAGCAGGCTGCGTGCTTTCTCAATTCTCTTTCTGACGATATATTCATTACATCCTTCTCCTGTAATCCGTTTAAAAAGTCTGGAAAAATAATTAGGTGTAATGTAGAGATTGGTTGCTATGCTGGAAACAGAGATATCCTCTGCAAGATGTTCATCTATATAATGTTTGGCGTTAGAAATAATGTAATGTACATTTTCCTCCTCATTTCCAGGAATCTGGTCAATGAACATTCTGGTAATCTCACAGGCCTCTTCCCTTCCTGCAGATGCCAGGCTTTTAGAAAGTGCGTCCAGTTTTCCATCTGACATCTCTCCAGAATCTTCCATATATGCAAAACTCAGGGAAGATGCAATCTCAAAACAGCATCTTCTCACAATCGTCGGTGAAAGATTATAAGATTCTGTCGCCTTGCTAAACGTGTTAAATGCCTTCATCACTAATGCAGTATTTCCTATATTGGAAATCATAATATTTCTCAGTTCAGAATAAATATCCCAGAACATTTTCTTCTTATTCTGTGCACCCATTGTCTGTATGATATCCTGAATGTTTTCCCTCTCATGCTCCAGAAGATATCTGGCATCATTATAGGAAATCACAAGATTTTCAAATCCCTGAACGGTGCTTCCTACCGTAATTTTCGGCTTACATTCAAATTCATCTTTCAGAACATCAGACAGTTCTTCTGTCTTTTCGAGAACGCTATCTCCATCATCTTTTTCAAAACAGACAATTGCGATCGTACCATCTTCATCGGTAAATGTAATTCCCATATTTCTGGAATCTATCATACTCATACAGACATTCTTTACCGACATAGCACGAAATTTTCCGTCATCTCTGCTTTCCGCATACATTCCCTGTTCCAGAAGAATCAGACTCATCTTCTGTTTAATGTCAAACCGAAAATCCTTCTGAAGAATATAAAGCTGCATCTCTTTATTATTTTTCTCATGAACCAGATTTCTCATGCATTGTTCCAGACGCATCTGTGCCACAGATCCCTGAGAGCGCCATAATCTAGCCTGCTCTTTTTCCTCATCCTTCAGCTTTTTAATTTCTTTGAGCTGTTTTTCTATCGCATCGGAAAGGTCATCTTCATCAATGGGTTTCAAAAAGAAATCCTGTACCTGAAGACGCAGACTCTGCCTTGCATATTCAAAATTGTCAAATCCGGTAAGTACGATCACTCGCAGTTCCGGCACAACTTCCCTTGCCGCTTTGATGAGCTCCAGACCTGTCATCTCTGTCATTTGAATGTCCGTCACCATAATCTGTGGTTCTTCTTTTTTCAGAATTTCCAGCGCTTCATTTCCAGACGCTGCCGTAAATACCTCATCAATTCCAATCTTCATCCAATCTATGGCATTTTTCATACCCATACGGATCATTTTTTCATCATCAACAATTAATATCTTATACACACGTCCGCCCGCCTCCCGGAGTATTTTTCTTCATTTCTGTCTGAAATGGAAGATGAATCACTACAGTTACACCACCAGACTCATTTTTCCGGTAATTCAATCCATACCCTTCTCCAAAGAGAAGTTCGATTCGTTTATTTACATTCCTCACTCCATATCCAAAAGAATCTTCATATCGGGAGAGCTGTTCATTCATCTCATCAATTTCTTTCTGGCTCATTCCCGTTCCTGTATCAGATACAGTGATTACCACTTCATCCTCAACTTTCATAGCTGTCAGATACAAAGTGCCTCTTTTTCCCTCTTTTACTTTCATTCCATGATAAATGGAATTTTCAACCAATGGCTGTAAAGTCAGCTTCGGTATCAGACTCTCTTCCACCTGCGGTTCAATTACGATTTCACTTCCGATAATGTTGTCATATCTCATATTCTGAATGATCATATAATTTCTGATATGCTCTACTTCTTCTCTAAGCGAAATCACATCATGCCCGTTGCTGAGGCAGATTCTGTAATATTTTGCCAGTGCTTTTACCATCGTGGAAATTTCCTTGTTTCCCTCGGCAATTGCCTGCCAGTGAATACATTCCAGCGTATTATAAAGAAAATGCGGCTGAATCTGAGACTGAAGGGCATTAAAACGAATCTGCTCTAACTGATGCTGTTCCAGTTTTACCTGCTCCATCAGCACCTCGATTTCGTCCATCATAGAGTTAAATCCCACCGCAAGCTTCGTAAAATCTTCTCCCATATTTTCTACATTGATTCGTGTTCGTAAAGATCCTGTTGCAACGTGATCCATTTTTGATACTACCTTATCCAAAGGCCGATACATCCTTCTGATCAGAACCTTTGTAATAAAGCTTGCAACTGTCAGAACCACCACAAGTACCAGAATAACTACAATTAATGTTCGTAATGCCGATTCAAATAATTTATAACTGGATACAGAACTAACGACATAATAATTCCATCCTTTGATTTTCTGGCATACATACATATTTCCACTCTCTGAAAAAGTCTGTATTCCATTTTCCATATCATCTATGTAATTTACATATCGTCCTGTCTTCTCTTTATCCTCAGACAGTAAAATCATCCCGTCAGTGTCAACAACTATCGTTTCTGCTGATGAATCACCTGTAGCCAGCATTCTCTGCACAGCCGGATCATCAAAATTCATACACAAAAGTCCTTTTTCGCCGGACACTTTACTACAGTCATACAACGGATAATATATACTTAACGTATATCTGTTTCCTTTATAATAATCATTATTATAGGAAACCTTCAATGTTCCTTTCTGCGCATATTTGCCTCTTATATATGCCTGAGGATATACCTCTTCGAACTGTGTAACTGACAGCGTGCCTTTGCCTCTATAGTAATAGTTTTCATAATCTTTACTGACAACTGCTGCAAAATTCATGCTTTCATACATGTTATTCAGATTTTCAAGCTTACTGTAAATCGCATTAATGTCTGCTGTTTTCAGATTATCATGTTCCACCTGCCTGCAATAATTCTGAACAGAATCATCCATAATTGTTCCCAGCACAAGCTCTTTATACGAATTCATAGAATCCCGAAATGACTCTGAAACTGTATTATTCTGCATTTGCAGCAATTCTACCGACTGTTCTTTCATAGCTGCCACAAAAAAGCTCAGAGAAACACCTGCAACCGTCAGCGCTACAAGAAGAATACTGACGGTTTCAAATAGGCGAAGCTTTTTATCAAACTTCCAGTGTTTGAATTTTGTTATCCATTTTTTCATGTTGTTTTTCCTTATCTGTCACATATTTTTTATATACATGAAGTTGGGGCCAAAAATTTTTTGTCCCCAACCTGATTGATTTCTATATTGAATATGGAATTTTCTTATTCGGATGTTATGATGTTATCTATCATATCACATTCATTATTCACCAGCAAATAAGTACAACAAATGTTCCGGATAATATCAACCCTTTACAGCACCTGCTGTCATACCTTTTACCAGCTTATCCTGGAATACGATAAACATGATAACCATCGGCAACAATGTCAGAGTAAGAACTGCCATGATCATTGGTGTATTCATGGAATACTGTCCCTGGAATTCCCAGATTGCCAGTGGAAGGGTACGGTTCTGTGCTGACTGTGTCAGTGTGTTTGCAAAAGAAAACTCATTCCACATATTTACGCCGTTGTAAATAGCAAGTGTTGCCATACCTGGTTTGGACAGAGGCAGGATCATGGAAAAGAACATCTGGATTTTTCCACATCCGTCAATTTCTGCTGATTCTTCGATTTCCCTCGGAATCTCTTTCATAAAGCTTGTCAGGATAAACACAGAAATCGGAACTGCAAATGCAATGTATGGTCCGATCAGTGACCAAATCGTATCGTAAAGTCCGGTTGACTTCGACATTTTGAATACCGGAATCAATGTAATATGTACCGGAATTGACATACATGCTACGATGATCGCATAGATCGGCTGTGCCATTTTAAATTTAAATCTTGCCAGCGGATAAGATGCACAGGCAGAGATAAATAATAACAGAATCAGGGAAATAACAAGAACGATAACACTGTTCTTAAAATAGTTTCCGAATCCACCCGTCAGTACTTCTGTATAGTTTGACCAGTTTAATTTATCCGGGAGCTGGAAGACACCTTTTGTAAGCATTTCAAACTTTTCTTTAAAAGAGTTCAGTACCATGAATACAAAAGGCATAAATGATACAATTGCTGCTCCGATAGCCAGGATAAAGGCAACTGTCCAGGCTATGATACTTTTTCTTTTACTTTTCTTATAGCTGTCCATTCCTTAATCCTCCTGTTTTCCGTTTACAAGTTTCATTGTGATCATAGATACCATTGTGATCAGGATAAACATACCACCTGCAATGGCTGAACCATAACCCATGTTAAAGTTCTTGAATGACTCTTTGTACATGTAAGTTGCCATCAGCTCTGTTGATGTACCAGGACCACCGCCTGTCATTACATAGATTAAATCGAAGTATTTCAGAGATCCTACCATAGAAAGGATTGCTGCACTCTTGATAGACGGAACAAGAAGCGGAAGTGCAATCTTCCAGAAATACTGTCCTCTTGTAGCACCATCAATTCTGGCTGCCTCAAATACATCATATGGAATATTTGTATAACCAGCCATAAAGTAAACCATATAAAATGGTGTGAACTGCCATGCGATGATCAGGATAACTGTGATCAGTGCCAGCTTCGGATTTCCCAGAAGGTCAATGTTGCCACCGCCAAACCAGCCTGAAATCGTACTTACGATACCACCGTTTGTTGCAAGTGCGTAGGTAAAAAGGAAACCGATTGCAACAGATGACATCAGCATTGGAATAAACCAGATAACTTTAAAGACAGTCAATTTCTTACCACCAAAGTCAAGAAATGTTGCCATTGCAAGACCTAAAGGAATCTGAATTACAATGGATAAGATCATAATGATTACATTATTCTTAAATGCAATCCAGAATTTCGTGTCTTTGATCAGTTTCGCCCAGTTTGCAAATCCAACCATTTTTTTATCTGCTGAAATACCATTCCACTGGTATCCACTGGTGATAAATGTATCTACGATTGGATATGCAATAAATACTATTAATAAAATGATGACCGGTGCCAGGAAAAGTGCTGCTGTCTGGCGTGTTTTTCTCTGTCTTAACTGCAACAGAGACATTCCCTTTTCATTCATTTTTTTCTGCCTCCCTTTTATTTATTACTTTTTGTTATTTTCATCTGACCTGAAATATTTACGGACTGCAAAAATCTGTAATCCTGTATATGCCAGAGTATGTTTGAAAAATACTTTCGGAATATGTTCAGATATATTAATATGACTTTTTGATATACTTTCCTGACATGCTGCTTGACATGTTATAAAATCAGATTTCATCACACATCTTACTTATCGTTAATATAAATAAAATGTAGCTCTCCGCTGCCTAAAAAATGTTTGAAACCCAATTTATAATTTAATTGAAATAATTTTTCAAGCACACTCTTTGTGCTTACATATTTTCAAGATAAAGGGATCCGCACTTTTTACTGTGCAGACCCCTTCTGCTATTGCCTTACTCAGGTCAAAATGAACGCCTGCTTTACAAATTATTCAGCATCTTCTGCTGCATCATCTGCTGCATCATCTGCTGTTTCTTCTGTTGTTTCTTCTGTTGTATCGTCTGCTGCAGAATCAGATTTTGTGCTTAAGTATTCGTCCATTGCTGCCTGCATTTCTTCCTGTGCTTCCTGAGGAGTCTTTGTCAGACCAAATACTTCCTGAAGTCCATCCAGATGTGCAGATGCAACAGATGTTGGCAGATACTGGTCGTACCACAGCTGAATAGAAGATGCTTCCTGAGCTGCGTCAAAGATTTCTTTTACAACCGGATCTGTGATGTGGTCGCCTGCATCTTTTACAGGAACGATCTTGTTGTTGGAATATGTGATATCAGTAACTTCATCTGATAAGTGATCTGCTGCACATTCAAATGCTGCTGCAAGCTTGTCGCCTTCACAGTTGAAGGAAATGAACTGGTCACCTACAGTACCGATCTGGATTGTAGAGTCTGCATCGGAGCCATCAATTGCCGGGAATGGGAACCAGCCGATTTTCTGATAGAACTCTTCGCTGTCAGACTGGAATGTTCCTGTATACCAGGAGCCGCAAAGAAGCATACCTGCTGTTTCCTGATACATTAACTGTTTAGCCTGTCCATCATCTTCACTTAAGGAGTTTACGCCATCCGGGAAGTATCCGTTGTTAACCCACTCCTGAATCTTCTCACCAGCTTTGATGAAGCAGTCATCTGTAAATTTGCCAGTTCCTGCAACTGCATTCTGGAATGGTTCAAGTCCGCCGTAACGAGCTGCCAGAGACATGAAGTACATAGATCCTGTCCATTTAGATCCATTAGCAAGTGCAAATGGTGTAATTCCGTTCTCTTTTAATGTTGCACAGATATTTTCCAGATCTGCTAATGTCTTTGGTTCTTCCAGACCATATTTATCAAACATTTCTTTGTTATAGAAGATACCTGCCAGAGATACATTCAGATATGGGATCGCATATACATGTCCGTTATAACTTCCCTGTTCAATTGCTGCATCCAGAAGTTTGTCTTTAAGATCAGACTGATCAAGAAGATCATCGATTGGCTGTGCAAATCCGGAATCAATGTATTCATACATTGGACCACCTGACCAGCTTGAGTACATATCAGGACACTCACCTGAGCTCATGGCAATAACCAGTTTCTCTTTGTATGTATCGTTCTGGATGGAAACCTGGTTTACGGTGTAACCTGACTCTGTCTCTTTGTTGAACTTATCTACTGCTGCGGTAACAATATCTTTGTCCGGGCTTTCTACCGCGATATTCCAGTAAGTAATTTCTTTGTCGTCAGCTGCAAATGCTGTTGTCTGAGCTGCCATAGGTACCACCATAGCTGCTGTCATGGCAAGTGCCATAATCTTGTACATTCTTTTCTTCATTTCTTTTTTCCTCCTTTTTTGTTCACTTTGTATATTTAAGTGTATTTATCATAGCATCCCCCTCGCACAATGCCCATAAAATAATCTGTCTAAAATCTATAAATTTCTGTCTTTCCTTTTTTCGCGTGAAGGAAATTATAGATACTGTGCAAAAAATTATAGATATTATAAATTTATACCCATACAAGGATACTGTTATCTCTGCTAAATTTCTCATAATCTTCATTTTCAAGTGCGATGATTCTGTCCAGATATTTTCCGCGTTACTGTTCTACTCTTATTATTTCTTTGACTATTTCCCCATTATCTGTTTTAATTAAGATATAATGATACCAAAGGCAAAGCTTTACCTTTAACATCATGCAAATGAGTCAATCGGATATTCGCAATCCGCTTCCGCTACGTGGCTCTACACCGAATAACTGCCTCGCAGTTTATCAGGAGGGGCTTATACCCCTCCTGATACAAGCAAGTCCCCACCCACTGCTTATTGCTCTTCGCAATTGAAGCAGGGGACTTACTTGATTCGGTTAAATCCATTATCAATTTTTCTAAATTTCAGGAGGCATAACATACATTATGAGAAATTTCGAATATTATACACCAACCCGTGTCATCTTTGGCAAAGATACCCACCTTCAGGCAGGTTCTCTGCTGAAAGAATATGGGGCAAAAAAAGTGCTGATTCATTTCGGTGGACAGAGTGCTGTCCGTTCCGGACTTATCGATGAGCTGAAAGCCAATCTCGAAGAAGCCGGACTTGAATACGTCACTCTGGGAGGCGTTGTTCCAAATCCTCACCTTTCCAAGGTCCGCGAGGGAATCGAATTATGTAAAAAAGAAAATGTAGACTTTATTCTTGCCGTCGGTGGTGGAAGTGTAATCGACTCCTCCAAAGCCATCGGCTACGGTGTCGCAAATCCAGAAACAGACGTCTGGGATTTCTGTCTGAAAAAAGCAACCCCAACCGCCTGTCTCCCTATCGGTGTAGTCCTTACCATTGCAGCCTCCGGAAGCGAGATGAGCAGTTCCAGTGTCATTACAAATGAAGAAACAAAAGAAAAAAGAGGCTGTGCAAAAACAGATTACTGCAGACCGAAATTCGCCATCCTGAACCCGCGCCTCACCTACACTCTCCCGCAGTATCAAACTGAAAGTGGCTGTGTAGACATCCTTATGCACACCATGGAACGCTATTTCGTAAACATTGAAACCATGGAAATCACTGACAGTATCAGCGAATCCCTGATGCAGACTGTCATTTACAACGCCCGTATCCTCATGAAAGAACCAGACAACTACAGCGCCAGAGCCGAAATCATGTGGGCCGGAAGCCTCTCTCACAACGGCCTCACAGGATGTGGAACCGGCGGTGGTGACTGGGCATGCCACCAGTTGGAACATGAACTCGGCGGAGTCTATGATGTCACTCACGGCGCAGGCCTCGCAGCCATCTGGGGAAGCTGGGCACGCTACGTCTACGAAGTAAACCCGGAACGCTTCGCCCAATTCGCAACAAACGTATTCGATATCCCCTGCGGAACAGATTTCAAAGAAACCGCCCTCGCCGGAATCGAAGCAATGGAAAACTTCTTCCGCTCCGTAGAAATGCCAACCAGCCTCCACGAACTCGGCCTCGACCTGACCGACCAGGAAATCCACGACCTCGCCTTCAAATGTAGCTTCGAAGACACCCGTACCATCGGTGTATTCAAACAACTCAACATGAAAGACATGGAAAAAATTTATCAGATGGCAAGGTAATGCTTTACCTTTCCATCTGGCATCAGTCCATTTTTAAGGCAGGAAATTTCTACACTTTTCCAATTACCAGCTGCGAAAAATAGATGTTTTCTGACACATCTATTTTTCGCAGCGTCCCTTTTTAAACAGAAACATTATTATCTCTTTTTTCGCAAAAATTGAAAATTTTGCTTGCATTCAAACAATCTATATGATATTATAAACCTCGTGATAAACAATAAATCACAAACCAAATGCCCAGATAGCTCAGTTGGTAGAGCAGAGGACTGAAAATCCTCGTGTCGCTGGTTCGATTCCGGCTCTGGGCATTTTTTATTATATTTTTTTACTCACTGCTGGTCAGAAAAAGCCTGGGCATCTTTTTATTACATTTTTTAGATTTTTTATTTTCCTTTTCATATTGTCTTCTACAAATTTCAGAGGTATAATTTTCTAAGACTATCATGAAATTTTGTATCAATATCATCATTTTCCCAATATTAATACAACATTTTATTGAAGCAATTTAACATAAGAAAGGAACCAGACTCATGAGTGACTTTAAACTCGAGACTAAATGTCTCCATTCCGGTTACACTCCATCCAAGGGTGAACCATGCGCACTCCCGGTTTATCAGAGTACCACTTACAAATATGATACCACTGATGAAATGGGACAGCTTTTTGACCTGAAGGCAGAAGGATATTTCTACACCCGTCTTCAGAATCCGACTAACGATGCCGTAGCTGCAAAAATCGCTGATCTGGAGGGTGGTGTTGCCGCAATCCTTACCTCTTCCGGACAGGCTGCTAATTTCTATGCGGTCTTTAATATCTGCGAAGCAGGTGATCATGTCGTAGCTGCTTCCACTATTTACGGAGGAACATTCAATCTTCTTGCCGTTACTTTCAAAAAGCTCGGCATTGACTGCACTTTCGTTGATACAGATGCAAGTGCTGAGGAAATTGCTGCTGCTTTCCGCCCTAACACCAAAGTACTTTTCGCAGAAACAATCGCAAATCCTGCTCTGGTTATTCTGGATATCGAGAAATTCGCAAAGGTTGCTCACGAGCATGAAGTTCCGCTTATCGTAGACAACACCTTCGCTACTCCTGTTAACTGTCGTCCTTTTGAATGGGGTGCAGATATCGTTACTCATTCCACCACCAAATATATGGACGGACATGCTGTACAAGTTGGCGGAGCTATCGTTGACAGTGGCAACTTTGACTGGGATGCTTATGGACATAAATATCATGGTCTGACAGAGCCAGATGAATCTTATCATGGCGTAATCTACACGAAACAGTTTGGAAAAAAAGCGTATATCACAAAGGCAACCTCTCAGCTGATGCGTGACCTTGGCTCTATTCCATCTCCGACAAACTGTTTCCTTCTGAACCTTGGACTGGAAACATTGCCGCTTCGCGTAGAACGTCACTGCTATAATGCACAGAAAATCGCAGAATTTCTGAATGCCCACGAGAAAGTCTCTCACGTAAACTATGCAGGGCTTCCGAATGACAAATATTATCCACTGGCTCAGAAATACATGAACGGCGGCAGAACCTGCGGTGTTATTTCCTTTGAATTAACAGGTGGCAGAGAGGCAGCCGTCCGTTTTATGGACAGTCTGAAACTTGCTACTATCGCTACTCATGTAGCGGCATCTAAGACTATGATTCTTCATCCGGCAAGCCACACTCATCGTCAGATGAATGATGAACAGCTTGCAGAAGCCGGAGTATCACCGGGAATGATCCGTCTCTCCGTTGGTATCGAAAACGCAGATGATATTATTGCCGACATCGAACAGGCACTTCAGAACGCATAAAATATAGAACTTTCTCGTAACTGTAAAGGCACTGAACGGTTACGCTTTCTTTATGAAATCATAAAAAATCCAGAAGTAATCCCAAATATGATTTATTTCATTTCATATTTGGATTCTTCTGGATTTTATTATTCTCTCATTTATCAGACTTTAACCGAATCGAGTAAGTCCCCTGCTTCAATTGCAGAGAGCAATAAGCAGTTATTCGGTGTAGAGCCACGTAGTGGAAGCGGATTGCAAATATCCGACTGACTTCTACTCCTGAAGCAAATATACATCTGTATAATACACGCCTTTATCTTCACCCTCCTGGTGAGTAGCAACATAAATATCGATACAATTCTGCTTAATTGCACCCCCACAGTCCTCAGCAACATAGACTTGTCCATTGATTACAACTTTGGAACCATATGGAATCTGCGAAGGATCTACAGCAATCGTATGATTTGTTGTAGCTGTTACACCTGATGCTGTAATGCCGTTTGCCCATGGGCCACAACAAATGCTGCATGGACAATAATGTGTAATCTTAAATGTTCCTAATGGCTTCAAAGTTGCCTCTGATGACACTGCCACCGGGGTACCAATCTGTACGCCATTGACAGATTCACCTTTAGATGCAGTCACGCCTTCCACCGCATCGGCAAAAACTCCCTTGCCTTCGCTTTTATGGATGACACCCGCTTCCTGTCCATCTACCTCTGCGATTTTTGTCTCTTCCTCGCTTTCTTTCGTGTCTGTCACATTCTCCAGCACACTGGTTGGTATATAGCCGATTTTTTTCTTTCCCTCATCATTCTTATAGGAAATCTGACTCCAGATATCATTGACAGTGGCAAGACGTTTAACCTCATCCTCCTGAATGATCTCACCTACCACTTCCCCATCTTTCTTACCTGGATAATCCAGAATATCGCTGTCTTTTAATGCTGTAAAAGTTCCTTTCGCGGCCTTTACCTGATCACTGTCATTGATATTCTTTGTCTGCACATAACCGCTGATCTTCTGTTCGCCGTTCTTATTCTTATATTCATAGGTCACCTTACTCCAGCCATTATCACAAACAGCAACACGTTCCACGCTCGTTCCAAGATAAACTTTCTTTAATTTCTTTCCGTCCTTACCAGGATTGGAGCTTATATATGTAGACTTGACAGATATCGAAACTATATCTGTCTTGGCAACCGCAGTTACTTTCTCCCCGCTTCCATTGTCAATCTCAAAAGTCTGGGCAGTCTTATTGTCTTGCTTGTAAGCATTAATCGTACCCTCATAATCAAGGATATCCGCTGATACTGTAGTCGGAACTGCAAGCGCAGAACAAAGAGCCAGCATCATCAGTCTTTTTTTCATAAGCAAATTTCATCTCCTTTATTGCTTTACATTCAGTTATCATAGCACAGCCCCTGCTCTTTTGCAATTTTACCATCCAAGACTTCACGAAATATTCAAATTTTATTCCCCGATATGAAGCAGCCATAACTTTTTTCAAAAAATATTCTCAAAATCAATAAAAAGTATTTGACAAATAATATTTTTTATAGTAACATATATCTTGTCGCTGAGGAAAAGATCCCAGCAAACAATTTAATAAATGCGATAGTGGCGTAGTTGGTAACGCGCGACCTTGCCAAGGTCGAGACCGCGGGTTCGAGCCCCGTCTATCGCTCTCAGAGCATCAGCTAGAGCTGATGCTTTTTTTCGTCCCCTTCTATGACTTTCCATAATTATAGCAATCCCATATCCGCCAATAACATCTATAGCCAATGTCCTTGATTAACATCCCTGGGGCAAGCATATATTCGCAATCCGCTTCGCTACTTGCTCATAACCAGCGCAGGACATTATATGTTTTTGCCCGCATTTGCAAGAGTCTTAGAAAAAGTTAGCGCCAGGAAATCTGCGTTATGTAAAAAAATTTCACTGTCTGAGCCGCATTTGCGGCGAGTTTGAAATTTTTTTACATGTTTTTAGCAGATTTCCTGGCGCTTAGTTTTTCTTAGGCTCCGAAACCGCGGACAAAAACATATAATGTCCTGCGCGTCCCCATACCAGTACCAGCACCTTAGTGATGGAACAATCTGATACCAGTAAAGCTCATCACCATTCCATACTTATTGCAAGTCTCGATCACAGCATCATCACGCACAGATCCACCCGGCTCAGCAATATACTTCACGCCACTCTTATGCGCACGTTCAATATTATCACTGAATGGGAAGAATGCATCAGATCCAAGTGTAACATCAGTCATCTGATCCAGCCATGCACGTTTCTCTTCTTTTGTAAATACCTCCGGTTTCTCTGTGAAAGTCTTTTCCCACATACCATCAGCAAGGACATCCATATATTCATCCCCGATATAAACATCAATTGCATTATCACGCTCTGCACGTGAAATCGTATCTTTAAATGGCAGATTCAGCACTTTCGGGCACTGGCGAAGGTACCAGTTGTCCGCCTTCTGGCCTGCAAGTCTTGTACAATGTACACGTGACTGCTGTCCTGCTCCTACACCGATTGCCTGTCCATCTTTTACGAAACATACGGAATTGGACTGTGTATATTTCAGAATGATCAGGGAAATCTTCATATCACGTTTTGCTTCTTCTGTAAGCTCTTTATTCTCTGTCACAATATTGGAAAGCATCTCATCATCAATCACAAGTTCCTGACGGCCCTGTTCGAAAGTTACACCAAATACTTCTTTGTGTTCCAGCGGAGCCGGTACAAAGTTCTCATCAATCTGAATCACATTGTAGTTACCTTTTTTCTTCTGTTTCAGAATCTCCAGAGCTTCTTCTGTGTATCCAGGTGCGATCACACCATCGGATACCTCTCTCTTGATCAGAAGTGCTGTATCTTTATCACACACATCAGAAAGGGAAATGAAATCACCGAAGGAAGACATTCTGTCTGCGCCACGTGCTCTTGCGTAAGCACATGCTAACGGAGAAAAATTCTTCCAATCCATGTCATTAACCCAGTAGATTTTTGCCAGAGTCTCTGTAAGCGGAAGTCCTACTGCAGCACCTGCCGGTGATACATGCTTAAAAGAAGTGGCTGCCGGAAGTCCTGTTGCTTTCTTTAAGTTTGTTACCAGCTGCCATCCGTTAAAAGCATCCAGGAAGTTAATATATCCTGGTCTTCCGGAAAGAATCTTTACCGGAAGTTCTGAATTGTCTGCCATATAAATCTTTGCAGGTTTCTGATTTGGGTTACAGCCGTATTTTAATTCGAATTCTTTCATTTTATCATACCTCCACCTAAAAACTAACTTATTTATTCTTATTGATAATTTTGCTTTCGTACTTGCCAGTCTCAATATCAATATATCTCACAAACAGAGATACCTTATTATCTTCATTCAGGCTGTTCCAGAGAAGGTTTGCAAATTCATCCATATCATTCGGAACCGCTACCAGTTTTGGCTCTCCCTCGAAGCTTGGAAGTGGATTTCCATCGCATTTATAAGTATGAATAAAATGTCCCTCACCGGCAATCGCATTCTCATATGCAAATGTATAACGGTTGCATGCGTCCGGATTTCCGTTGTTGCTCTTGAGGATTGACATTGCATAACTGAATTTTCCATTCTCTACATGCATAACTCCGGAAATACGAGGTGTATAGTTTGGTCCGTCTGGCTCAAATTCTCTGCTTCTTAAGGACTGTTCAAAAGTAAGCTGATGATCCATTCCCTCATAAACAGTATCTGTCTGATCTCCGTTTGTCACAATTGTTTTGTTTCCCAGTACACGTACAGGTGCATAGATGATCAGACTCGGATCTGTAAGTTTGGATGGATCAAATGCCTGTGTGCGGATTCCTTCTCCATCTTCTACAAATACTCTGTTTCTGCTGTTCTCGCTTCTGCCCATGATGAAATAAGCTGTCACTGCTTTCTTACCGTCTGCAGAACGTCCGATTACGATTCCTCTTCCCGGATAGGAATTCTCTTTCAGTTCTTTTTCCAGTGATAACATTTCCATAATTTTTTCTCCTTTTCATTAAAAATAAGGTCAAAAAAAGCCTGGGAAACCCTTTCTCTCCAGGCTGCCCAGGCGGTCGGCTCATATACACACTGCACTCCCTGTAGGTAATCCTACTTCCGCCAGTCATGCAGGTACTGTTGTGAAAATTCACACGTTGCTATTATAGTACAATACTTTTTTGCGGATTTCAAGGCAAATTTTTTTGTGCGGTACTTATTTTCTGTGTGATTATTATTGTTCACTCATTACTATCCCCATAAGTGTATTGACCACTTGATGCTCTGACATATATAAAAAAATTTCAAAACATACAAGCCAAGTTTCTATTACTATAGTCAATTTGGAATAAATTTTGTTACGTTACCGGCATTATCCTTGCAATCCATAATCTACATTGATCTGCGCTGCAATATCCGCTTTCATCTGAAGCCATGCATCCGGATTTTCCACATAATATTTCGGGCAGTCCTTTCCAGTAACATCATAGTGGCGGATCACATTTTCGGATGTGAGCCCAAACCGCACGCATAACCATGCTGTCAGTTTCACTACAGAATCATATGTTGAATCATTGAATTGCCCCGTTTCATCCGGATGGCAGCATTCGATTGAGATTGTATCTATATTGCGCGAATTCGTCGCATAAGACATTTCAGAAGTAGGGATACACTGCACCACCTCTCCGTCCAGTCCCACCACAAAATGGCTGCTTACCTTCGTATCATGGGTATTTGCCAGATTCTCAAAATAGTTCCTGTTTGCAATAGCTGTTGCTCCTGGATTTGCAGTGTAATGAATTGCAATATAGTTTACACTTTCGATAGGAATCTGTGGTCTGGAATACTCATTTGGTGTGAGCAGTTCCACATCAATATAAGGTGCTCCCTCTTTCTGCCACTGCTCTGGTCCACCGGATGAATCGTCTCCTGAGGATGTTTCTGATTGTTCTGTATCAGAAACCATGTCATCCGAATTATGTAAAAAATCCCCAATACTCCATCCATTTTCCCCGGCACGATTCAGCACGATCCATCCAGCTAAAAGCACGATAATAATTAACAGGACAGCTATAAACACTCGCTGATTTCTCTGTTTTATTCTGCTGCTCTTTCCCCTTTTCTTTCTGACAGTTGTTTTTTTCGCCTCATAGAGTGTGGCTGATTTTGCATTTTTTGAAGTTCCTGCTTTTCTCCCCGTCTTCTTTGCGCTCCCTGACTGCGCCGCAGTTTTCGTGCCTTTTTTACTTGATTTCTTAGTTTTGTTTATCTGTTTTTGCATTTTTACCTTCTCTTACAGGATTCTATACCTGCAATAAAAACACCCCGGTCAGCGTGCCGGAAGGTATTTGCTTTCCTTCCACCAGCAGCCAACCGGGGCATTTATTATTGTAAATCTTTATTATTTATCATCTACGCTGTAGTTTGGAGCCTCTTTTGTGATATGAATATCATGTGGATGAGATTCCTTAAGAGATGCAGCAGAAATCTTGATAAATCTGCCTGTTGTCTTAAGTTTTTCGATATTCTCAGCACCACAGTATCCCATACCGGAACGGAGGCCGCCCATAAGCTGGAATACAGTATCCTCAACATGTCCCTTGTAAGCAACACGTCCTTCGACACCTTCCGGAACAAGTTTCTTCGCATTCTCCTGGAAGTAACGGTCTTTACTTCCGTTCTCCATAGCTGCAATAGATCCCATACCACGATATACTTTGTATTTTCTACCCTGATACAGTTCGAATGTTCCCGGGCTCTCATCGCATCCTGCGAACATGCTTCCCATCATGCAGACATTCGCACCGGCTGCGATAGCCTTTGTGATATCTCCAGAATATTTAATACCACCGTCTGCGATAATCGGGATTCCGTATTCTTTTGCCACTTCGTAGCAATCCATAACAGCAGTGATCTGTGGAACACCAATACCTGCAACAACACGTGTTGTACAGATAGATCCAGGTCCAATACCAACTTTAACTGCATCAACGCCAGCCTCAATCAGTGCCTTTGTTGCAGCGCCTGTTGCAACGTTACCTGCGATTACCTGCAGATCCGGATATGCATCTTTGATCTCACGGACAGCCTTAAGTATGTTCTCTGAATGTCCATGAGCGGAGTCGATTACGATTACGTCTACAGATGCTTTTACAAGTGCATCTACACGTGCAAGTACGTTAGCTGTAATTCCTACTGCTGCACCGCAGAGAAGACGTCCCTGATCATCTTTTGCTGCCAGAGGATATTTAATCTGTTTCTCAATATCTTTAATAGTAATTAAACCTTTTAAATTAAAGTCATCATCTACAATGGGTAATTTTTCTTTACGGGATTTCGCCAGAATCTTCTTGGCTTCTTCCAGTGTGATTCCTTCTTTGGCTGTGATCAGTCCCTCTGAAGTCATGCACTCTTTGATCTTCTTATCGAAATCTGTCTCAAATTTCAGATCACGGTTGGTAATGATTCCTACCAGTTTTCTGCCTTCTGTGATCGGCACACCGGAGATACGGAACTTCGCCATTAACTCATCTGCGTCCTTGAGTGTATGTTCAGGAGATAAATAGAAAGGATCTGTGATAACACCGTTCTCGGAACGTTTTACCTTATCTACCTCTTCAGCCTGAGCTTCAATAGACATATTCTTGTGGATAATACCAATACCACCCTGTCTCGCCATGGCGATTGCCATACGATGCTCGGTTACTGTATCCATTCCTGCACTCATCATAGGAATGTTCAGTTTAACCTTCTTTGTTAAGTACGTTGTAACGTCTACCTGATTCGGAATTACCTTTGAATATGCCGGAACTAACAGAACGTCATCAAAAGTAATACCTTCACCAATGATAGTACCCATTGCATTTCCTCCCTTGCGTATATGAAATTGAATTACTATTGTAATATAAAAAGGAACCATTAACTGGCCCTTTTATTTTCAACAAGTGTAACAAAAATCAGTTTCTATGTCAATCCAAAAAAACTTTGCTCGGTGCTGAATTTTTCATAGCCTGTGCAAGTTTCTCGTCTGGCTCAAGGATGATCTTGCATAATTCTCCGTCCAGTCTTGTGATGATTCCGAAGCGTTTATGCTCTGAATTTCCTGATGAAAAATCCAGTACTTTCATCTTCTGGTTTCCGTTATAATAGTCCATTCTGTGGGAATTTAACGGTGCTGCCAGATCTGCCTCTGATAATTTGAAACTCTTTACTCTCTTTCTTTTTGTTTTCGCCATTACCATATCGATGTCGAAATCGCCGTTGATAAACAGATATTCGTATTCTACGTCTGTTTTAGGAATTACGAAATAACATGCAATTCCAAGTGCTACAGCTACGATCCATATTAATGGAGTGATAATCAGTCCGGCAATTACTGCGATTGCTGTCAACACAATCAGGCCATACTTTACAAAGCTGTCTTTGATTGTGTGTTCCCGTTTTACCAATAATTCTGAATACAGGTCACTCATCTTCTTTGCTCCTTTTCTTCTGTTTTTCCGGTAGTCTGAATCAAATTTTCAGCAACCCGGATGATTTAACAGGTATTATAGCACAAAAAGGGACTGCCGTCTATGCGGCAGTCCCTTTTTGTCAGTTTAGAAAATCTCAGCACAAAAGATGATATTCCATGGATTTTGACCCGTAGCTGTGAAGCATTGAGCAGGTACACTTATTTCATATTTACTGTTACCACACATTTTGCAACCACACCCGAGCCATCCAGTGCATGAGCTGTAATTACCGCAGTTCCATTTCCCACAGGTGTGAGGTAATGTTTACTGAATTCCGTCGCCCATCCACTGTTTACCAGTACAACAGACTTATCACTCGTGGTCCATCTGCATCCCTTTACTGTGGCATTGGATGGACTGTAGGTTGCTTCTATAACATAATGCTTCTTCTTGTCTGTGATTGTTACGGATGTCTGGCTTAATTTGATTGATTTCACTTTGATCACCTGAGTATTCTGATCATCCGGGATAGAAGGCAGTTCTGAAGTTCCATTGTCATCTTTATAATCTACGGTTACTTTACACTGAGCAGTCAGTCCGGAACCATCCAGCGCATAAGCTGTAACTACTGCTGTTCCATTTCCCACAGCCGTAAGCATTGTACTTGAAGAAGCCAGATAATCATATCCATCTACCGATACTACAGACGGATCACTGCTTACCCATCCAAGCATTTTATAATAAGCTCTGAACGGCAGAACCATAGAATCAAGAAATACCCTATCTCCTTTAGATGTCATGGTGATAGAACGTCGACTTAAGGTTATATCTGTCATCAGTGTCGGATGTACTCCCGGCGGAATCGGAATCGGTGTCGGGACTGCCGGCTGTGCAGGTGTCGGTGTGACCGGTCTTTCTGTTTTACTCAGATTTACACTTACTCCCTGTTCATCATATCTTCCGGCAGTTTTGGTTTTGCTGTAATAAGCTTTTACTGTATAAGTATTCTTCATATCAGCGACCGGATTCTTATCTGTAAAACTTAACGCAGATGCTTTTACAGATCCGATCTGTGTCCAATTGCTCAGAGTCGTTTTGCGGAAAATTCTATAGGCATTACAGCCGCCTGTTTTTTTCCAGCTGACAGTGACTGTATTATCAGAATTAACTACAGCTTTTACCAGCTGTGGAGTTTCAGGAACTGTTTTTACAGTTAAGCCTTTTGTGTCATAGGTACTGTATTTTCCTGAAACCTGATTATACGCTTTCACTGTATAATCATATTTCTGTCCTACTATGATTGGATATTTCTTAGAAGATGTATGGACATATTTCGTTACACCAGATTTCACTGTAGCAAGCTGTGTCCATTTAGCAGTTCCTGTCTTTCTGTAATAAATGACATACCTGGATACATTCAGGGATTTTTTCCAGCTGATCTGGATCTTATTATAAGAAAGGGCAGAAATCTTGTCCAATGCCGGTTTGCCAGGCGTATCTGTTGTAAGTGGAGGAATTTCTTCCGTTCTGGTTAAATGACAATTCTGGCAAGTATATACCTTCTCTCCTTTGGTAGATGCAGTTGCCTTTTTTGTAACTTTTCCATTATCCCAATTATGTTTTCCTTCCAGTGTAGTCTCTACTTTATGTCCTGCACTGTCGCTTGCGGTAATCGTTACTTTTCCACAGGTGTGAACTGTCACTGCACCGTTACTGTCTACCGATGCGATACTATCATCAGAAGAGCTCCATGTGATCTGATCCATCACCTGCAGATTTTTGATAGTTGTACCGTTGAATGAAATATCTGTTGTCATTCTCAGCTGTGAAGTTTTATCTGCCTGCGCAGAAAGATCACCAGTGATTCTGTACTCATTGCTACAATAAGAATCTGCAAACTCAAGAATCTGCACGCAGTCTTTTACCGCTGTTCCCTGAGTCTCATCCAGTCCTGTCTGAGAGGAAAACTCTCCTGCCGTTGTATTTGGAAATTGTGTATCTTCTGAATAAAATGTTCCAAGGCCTATGTATGTATTGGACGGATCGATCATCTGTGTATAATGACCTGTAACAGCACTAGGAACCTGATTTACCCAGTCTGCTTTTTCCTCATACCACTGTTCAATTCCGTCCGTCATGGTTTTTTCCCAGTTCCAGGCAAGAACTTCGCTATAGCTTCTTACGTAATTAGGGCTCTTGATCTGAAAGCAGTTTTTACCATTTGTTCTTTTGTGTGCCATTGTAATTCCTGATTCTGCAGCACGTATTCTTGCAATATATTCAAGATCAGAAGACCATTTGATTGGCACATAATCCGATGGTTTTAGTGGACTGCCGGTCCGAGGATCAGGTACACCCTCCTGGCAGGCTTCTTTACGAATCTCATTAATTCTTTCTAACGCCTGTGGAATCTGCGTGATATATTCACCTTTTACTCCAAGAAGCGTACAATTCGAAGAAGCGGTTTCAACATCTGTCGGTATCATCGTAGATGCGGATATATTCCCTGCGCCAAGCCAGATAACTGCCATCATCATTACTAACAAAAACAGATTTCTATTCTTTTTTCTCATTATGACTGCCTCCTTTCGCTGTTTACAGTCCTGAAAGTGCACTGGTATCTGTAATCTTTGTCCATGAAGGTTTCTTATTTCTGGAATCAAAATCAATCAATTCTTTACTTCCCACTTTATAGTTCAGAGGTTCACTGTAATGCTTAAGTATGTTATCCTCTTTATCTATAAACCATCGATATTTAAAATTCACAGATTTAGCATACCAGTAATAATTCTCATATAAATAATCATGTTTTTCCGACATCTGCGGGTCCCAGAAATAACCGCTCATTCGCTTTGATTTATAACCTGAACCGGTCTTCTCACAAGTATAAAGCTGACAGATTTTCCGGGTATAGGTCTTATCTCCTTCCTCCCAAGGGCAGTCAGAGCCTACGATCAATTCCGGAATTGAGTCATTGTTCATGTCAAAAACAAAATACTCAAGATTCACTGTGCCGTACGGCATTGGCTCGATCATACCTATCTTATCCCCTGCTTTAACTGCACGCAGAACATCGACATATGCATCTCTGACCGTTGGAAAAGTAAATTGGGGAGAATCAAGAACTGCAAGCAGGATATTTGAACGATTTCCCGTTGTTTTGGTCTTGCTGTCGTATCCACATACAGCATAATAATTGGCCCATCCACGAACTGGTGTTGTATCTTTATATTTCAGTGTATTTGATTTTACCCTGGCGATCCTTTTCCATGAGCTTCTGTAGGTTCTTCGATAAATCTCATAAGCGTCACAGCCACCAGCTTTACTCCATGACAGATTTACTGAAATCTTATCAGAATTAACCTCCGCTTTATTAAGCTTCACCGTTTCCGGTAAAATCTGTATCATAATTCCTCTTTTATTATACGCACCATACTTTTTGGAGGCAGAATTATAAGCTTTTACTGTATAAGCATATGATCTGCCTGTCGTAAGCGGATATTTGGCAGAAGCTTTGTGCGTGTAGCTGGTAGTTCCAGCTTTCACAGATGCCAGTTTCGTCCACTTTCCGGCCTTTTTCTCTTTGTAATAGATATGATAATCCGTCGCATTATCTGCCTTTTTCCAGGTAAGCTTTACCTGTCCAAAGGCCGGGGTTGAAATATCCTGCATTGTGGCCCTGCCAGGAACATCTGTAGCCGCAAATGTACTGGCTGGTTTTGCAAACAAAAAACAAAATGTGAGCAACATTAACACTGTTATAAAAACAGTTACATGGGATTTTTTTATGCAATCCTTCTTCATTCTTTCACACATCCTTTCTTCCTTGCTGTCGGTTGCTGCAATAAGTTCCGCTAGATTTTTCCTGCTCTTTTTTCAACTTTACCTCCTTCCTTTTTCAGTTATATTATATGGTGTAATTTTATCACAATAAAATAGTGTAAATCAATAAAGTACGACTACTATTTGTCAAAAACTATCTTCTCTTTGTTACCACTCACACAAAAAGGCGTTTCATGAATCTTTCAATTCACGAAACGCCTTTTTAGTCAATCGGATATTCGCAATCCGCTTTCGCTACTTGCTCATAACCAAATAACTGCTTCGCAGTTTGGTTAAATAATCAATTTTTGTCTATTGATTACATCATTCCCATTCCCGGGTTAGCAGCCGGTGCCGGATTGTCTTCTTTGATGATTGCAACAGCAGATTCTGTTGTAAGTAATGTAGAAGCAACGCTTGTAGCGTTCTGAAGGGCACTTCTTGTAACCTTTGCAGGGTCAAGGATTCCTTCGCCTACCATATCTACATATTTCTCATTGAGAGCATCGAAACCGATTCCCGGTTCGGATTCTCTTACTTTATTGATGATTACGGAACCTTCCAGTCCTGCGTTTGCAGAAATGCGGAACAGAGGAGCTTCCAGAGCTTTCAGGATAATGTTTGCACCTGTCTTCTCGTCACCTTCCAGAGTAGCTGCAAGTTTTGCAACTTCTTTGGATGCGTGGATGTAAGCAGATCCGCCACCTGCGATGATACCTTCTTCAACTGCTGCTCTTGTAGCTGCAAGAGCATCTTCCAGACGAAGTTTAGCTTCTTTCATTTCTGTTTCAGTAGAAGCACCAACACGGATAACAGCTACGCCGCCAGCCAGTTTTGCAAGTCTTTCCTGTAATTTTTCTTTATCAAATTCAGATTTTGTTTCTTCAATCTGTCCACGGATCTGTGCAACACGGTTTGCGATTGCATCCTTGTCGCCCATACCATCAACGATAACTGTGTTCTCTTTTGCAACTTTAACAGATTTTGCACGTCCTAACTGTTCCATAGTTGCATCTTTCAGTTCAAGACCGAGTTCTTCGGAGATTACCTGACCACCTGTAAGGATTGCGATATCCTGAAGCATTTCTTTTCTTCTGTCTCCATATCCCGGAGCTTTGACAGCTACTACCTGGAATGTTCCTCTTAATTTGTTTACAATAAGAGTTGTAAGAGCTTCACCCTCTACATCTTCAGCAATGATGAGGAGTTTAGCGCCAACTTTTACAATCTGTTCCAGTAATGGAAGGATTTCCTGGATGTTGCTGATCTTCTTGTCTGTGATCAGGATGTATGGATCTTCCAGATTTGCTTCCATTTTTTCCATATCTGTTGACATATATGCGGAAACATATCCACGGTCGAACTGCATACCTTCTACCAGATCAAGTTCTGTGTGCATTGTCTTGGATTCTTCTACTGTGATAACGCCGTCTTTGGAAACTTTTTCCATAGCGTCTGCTACTAACTGTCCAACTGTCTCATCGCTTGCAGAAATAGATGCAACGTTTGCGATCTGTTTCTTGCCGCTGATTGTCTGGCTCATGTTCTTGATTGCTTCTACAGCTACATCTGTAGCTTTCTTCATACCTTTTCTGAGGATGATCGGGTTAGCGCCTGCTGCCAGGTTTCTCATTCCTTCGTGAACCATAGCCTGTGCAAGAACAGTAGCTGTTGTTGTACCATCACCTGCTACATCGTTTGTCTTGGAAGCAACTTCTTTGATCAGCTGAGCTCCCATGTTTTCAAATCCATCTTCCAGTTCGATTTCTTTTGCGATTGTAACACCGTCGTTTGTGATAAGCGGAGCACCGTATGGTTTGTCAAGAACTACGTTTCTTCCTTTCGGTCCTAATGTTACTCTTACTGTATCAGCTAATTTATTTACACCAGCTTCAAGAGCTGCTCTGGCTTCTGCGCCGAATTTAATTTCTTTTGCCATGATAATATGACCTCCTGTTTAAATTCTGTCTTCTATAATTATTTAACAATTGCAAGAATATCATTCTGTTTTACAATGATATATTCTGTGCCATCCATTTTCACTTCTGTTCCTGAATATTTGGAGTAGATAACTTTATCACCTACAGCTACTTCCATTTTTACTTCTTTACCTTCTACAACTCCGCCAGGTCCTACAGCTACTACTTCTGCCTGCTGTGGTTTTTCCTGTGCCTGTCCCGGAAGAACGATTCCGGATTTTGTTGTTTCTTCTGCTTCAACCTGTTTTAATACAACTCTGTCACCTAAAGGTACTAATGTCATGATCTATGATCCTCCTTTATTCTCCAAATTGAGATTTGTCCTGTTACTGCTGCTCTGCAATGCCCTTTCTTATTAATTGGAGATACAGATTTCAGTAACTGCTTCGGCCTTTGTCAAATCCTGCCGCTTTTTGCTAGCACTCATTTGTCTCGAGTGCTAATCACTGTCCTTATATTATTTAAAATGGCTTGATTTCGCAAGTGCTTTTAGAATTATAAAATATGATGTATTCTCTTATTTACTTATTTTTTCTATTTTTTTCTCATGTTTTCTTAATTTACAAATAATTTTAATCTTAATGCATAAATTCCTCGTGTACCGATTTGATACCAAACCCAAAAAACATAGAATAATTTTGATCAACAAAGTACCAGAACGAAGCGGTGCGGCATCATTATCGTTTGAAAGAAACACTGTCCTATGGGAAATCAGATATAAGTCCTTAGAAAATTCTACAATATCAAAAAGACTGCCTGCTAATTAGCAGACAGTCTTCTTATGTTCTTCATTATTTAGGTTTATGATTTATTTAAAGCAAGTCAGGCTTTCTTATTTCTCTGTGCCTTGATCTCTTCCAGTTCATCAAAGATTACTTCGTTGAGAACCTTGATATAAGTTCCCTTCATACCGGAAGACCTGGATTCAATCACACCGGCACTTTCAAATTTTCTCAATGCATTTACAATTACAGATCTGGTGATTCCCACGCGGTCAGCAATCTTACTTGCAACCAGGATTCCTTCATCTCCGTCGAGTTCATCGAAGATATGAATGATTGCTTCCAACTCTGAGAAGGATAATGTATTAAATGCAGATTTCACAACCTGCTGTTTTCTGTCTTCTTCTGCATTCTCTTCGTGAACTGCACGCATCATCTCCAGACCAACTACAGTTGTACCATATTCACTGACAATAATGTCTTCAATATCATACGGTCTGTCATAGCGGTACATAAATACTGTACCTAATCTTTCTCCTGCGATATCTATCGGATTGATGATTCCCTGATAGCTGCTTGACACATGCTCAAAGCCCAGTGTCTGAAGATTCACATTCTCTTTTGTTGACAATACACCTAAAAATCGCTCGTTCAATAATGAATCCACATATCCGCCAACTTTATCCTCAATCAGCTCGGTAATCTCTTCTACGCCCGGACATAAACTGACGCCCAGAACCTTTCCCTTTTTGCTGAGAACCAGGATATTGGAACTCAGAGTTTCCATCAGAACCTGGCAGATATCATTAAATACGACTTTACTGGAACTGCTGTTATGCAGAAGTTTGTTGATTTTTCTTGTTTTGTCCAGCAACTGAACGCTCATATAGTCCTCCTTTCGCCTTGCATATATCTGAATTCTTTTCTGTTTATCTTTCACTCATCTTAATAATATATGAACAGAAACCTTTTCTGACACTATTTAAGCAATGAACAGTATCTTCACTCTGTTCTGAAAGAAGATTCAGACATACCCGGTCAATAACTTTACTCGTACTTTAATACTACACGTTTCGCAGATAAATTACAAGACAAATTTTATAATTTTTTTATTTATTTTTGCTTTTCTGAAAATAGATTCCTTTTGCAAATATTATTCAATAAATATGGTGTTATTTCGGAATACAGTTTTTCTCAAAACCGGATTATTATTTATTACACTGTATGTATATTACAAACATATTTTATGACAAAAAAATACAGGAAAAGTATCATTCTCTTCCTGTATTTATACTATCTTTTATATTTTCATCTACAAAGATTTTCTAAGCATGTTTAAAAATGCATTCTACTTCTATTTTTCTTCCTTCGTCTCTACATATCCACATGTTTCCTGGCTGCAGACAAGCTTATTCCCCTTTTCCACCATATAGCTTCCACATTTTGGGCATTTCTTTGCGGATGGCTTCTGCCAGGACATAAAATCGCATTCCGGATTATCTTCACATCCGTAATATTTACGTCCTTTCTTGGTTTTCTTAAGAACAAGCTCCTTGCCACATTTCGGGCATGGAACACCAATCTTCTCGAAATATGGCTTTGTATTTCTACACTCCGGGAAGCCCGGGCATGCAAGAAATCGTCCATGTGGACCATATTTGATAACCATGTTTCTGCCACAGTTATCACAGACTACATCTGTGACTTCATCCTGAATGTCAACTTTCTCCAGTTCTTCCTCTGCTGCATCGACATCTCTCTTCAGATCCGGGTAGAAATTGCTGACTACTGTTTTCCATTTAACAGTACCTGCTGCCACACAGTCCAGAAGCCCTTCCATAGTTGCTGTGAAATTCACATCCACGATACTCGGGAATGCCTGCTTCATGATGTTGTTGACAACCTCACCAAGCTCTGTAACATATAGATTCTTCTGTTCTTTAGCCACATAGCGGCGGCTGATAATTGTTGTAATGGTCGGCGCATAGGTACTTGGACGTCCGATTCCCAATTCTTCCATCGTTTTAACCAGGGACGCCTCTGTGTAATGTGCCGGCGGCTGTGTGAAATGCTGCTCTGGTTTCAGTTCCCTGAGTGTGAGCTTCATGCCTTTTTCAAGGCTCTGATTCAGTACATTTCCTTTTTTCTGATCTTCTTCATCTGTGTATACAGACATAAATCCGTCAAACACGATTTTGGATGCAGACACTGTAAAGATATATTCATCTGCCCCGATTTTTACGGAAGTCGTCTCATACTTCGCCGGTGCCATTCTGCTCGCCGCAAATCTTCTCCAGATAAGCTGATACAGTCTGAACTGATCTCTGGACAGAGATTCCTTTAATACAGCCGGTGTACGGCTGATATCTGTAGGACGGATCGCCTCATGGGCATCCTGGATCTTCTGTCCTTTTTTCACTGTTTTCTCTGACTGGGAAACATAATTCTCGCCATACTGTTCAGTGATATATTCTCTTGCCGCAGCATCTGCTTCCTCAGAAATTCGGGTAGAATCTGTACGCAGGTAGGAAATCACACCAACGGTACCATTTCCTTTAATATCGATTCCTTCATATAACTGCTGTGCCAGACGCATCGTCTTCTGTGTAGAAAAGTTTAATGTCTTGGCAGCTTCCTGCTGTAAGGTACTTGTGGTAAATGGCAGAGGTGCATTTTTGATTCGCTCGCCTTTCTTTACCTCAGTAATCTCATACTCTTTATTCTTTAAAGAAGCCAGAAGCTCATCCATTTCCTGCTTGTTATGGATACTCATTTTCTTATCTGTACCGTAGAATTTAGCCTGAAGCGGTTTCTTTTCGCCCTTTACCTGAAATTCTCCGTCAAGACTCCAGTATTCTTCCGGAATAAATGCGTTAATCTCATCCTCTCTGTCACAGATGATACGCAATGCAACAGACTGTACACGTCCCGCACTTAAACCTCTCTTGACTTTCGCCCAGAGCAGAGGGCTGATACTGTAACCAACCATACGGTCAAGCATACGTCTTGCCTGCTGTGCGTCTACCAGATCCATATCCAGTTCTCTTGCCTGTTTAATGGATGACTTTACAGCTGTTTTTGTGATCTCATTGAAAGTAATTCTGTGCATCTTCTTCGGGTCTTCTTTTAAGGCCTGCATCAGATGCCAGGAAATAGCCTCTCCCTCGCGGTCAGGGTCGGTTGCCAGATAAATCTTATCTGCCTTCTTGGCAGACTTGCGAAGCTTGGCAAGCAGTTCTCCCTTTCCACGTATTGTTATATATTTCGGTTCAAAATCATGCTCTACGTCAATTCCAAACTGGCTCTTGGGAAAATCGCGAACATGTCCGTTTGAAGCTTCCACATCGTAATTCGCGCCAAGAAACTTCTTAATTGTTTTCACTTTTGCAGGTGATTCCACTATCACCAGATATTTCGCCATGCTATCTCTCCTAGTCGTAATCTGTTACTGTTCACTATAGCAATTCTATAAGCGTCCAATAACGCCAAATTCATTCTTTTCACAGCTTATTATTAACCAGATAACGGATTTTTCCCAATCCGGCTAATTCACGTTACTGTTCACTCCGTTCTCAGCAACAGAAATGGCGCATGAACAATAACTTAACTGCATCTTACATAGTAATGTCTCCCGCTTTCTCTTATGAGTCCCTGCAGTGTCAGCTCCACCAGACAGTTGCTTACCTGTGCCGGCGAAAAGCCTGTTTTTCTTACTATGTAATCGGGGTTTTTTGGTCGTAAATCGAGACAACTATACACCAAATTCAAATCACTTGCAAGTCCTAAGTTGTTTTTTTCGTCTGTTTGCAAGGCTTTCTCTGCACCGATTCCAAGTTCTTCCAGTATGATTTCCGGGCAGTAGGCAATTCCTGCGCCATCGTAGATCAGCTTATGGCATCCTCTGCTAAGTGTATCTGTAACAGCACCTGGGATGGCATAGACCATTTTTCCCTGTTCCAGTGCAAAACCTGCTGTAATCAGAGAGCCACTGTTTTCTTTTGCCTCTACCACCAGAACTGCATCTGACAGGGCACTGATGATGCGGTTACGCGCCGGAAAATGCCAGGATACAGGTTCCGAACCCAACGGACATTCACTGATAATCCCGCCATTTTCCCAGAGAATTCTCTCGTAAAGTTTTTTGTTTGTTTTCGGATAACACACGTCAACTCCACTTCCCAGCACCGCAAATGTAGGCATTTTCCCTTCCAGGGCTCCTTTATGCCCTTCTGAATCAATCCCAAGAGCCATGCCGCTGATGATCTGTACTCCTGCCTGACTTAGTTCCTTCGCATAACGGAAAGCCTGGATTCTGCCGTATGGGCTGCACATTCTCGCTCCGATTACTGCTACGGTTATCTTGTCGGGATCAGGCATTCTCCCCTTTACATATAGCTTTGCGGGCATGGAGGGATACTGCTTCATTTTTTTCGGATACTCCGGACTTGTTTTTGTGATACATCGGATCTGATCCATGGAATTTCCCAACACCTGATTTCTCTTTCTGTTATTTTTTTCCCAATCTATGCTTTCCGAACTTTCTGAATCGAATTTTTCTACCTCAGTTCTTTCCATATAAAATACCTCGCAGACTTTTATTTTATGACAAAATCTTTATCAAATGCTCTGTAAGAAAGTGCCTCTCCGATATGATGGCCGGAAATGATTTCTTCTTCCTCCATATCGGCAATCGTTCTGGCTACTTTCAAAATTCTGTGATAGGATCTGGCACTGAATGCAATTCTCTCAAACGCTCTCGCAAGCAGCTTTGATGCACTGTCCGTAAGAGGGCAGTATTTATCGATCAGACTGCTTCTCAGCTGTCCGTTGAAACTTATCTTCTCGTCTTTATAACGTTCTTCCTGAATTTTCTGTACTTTTTCTACTCTTTTCCTGATAATTGCAGATGTTTCCCCTTTCTTTCCACAGTGAAGCTGTGCAAAAGAAACCGGCGGTACTTCTGTGCTGATGTCGATCCTGTCCAGGAGCGGGCGGCTGATTTTGCCCATATAATGTGAAATTTCTCCCGACGTACAGGTGCACCGGTTCAAATCCGGATAATATCCGCAGGGACAGGGATTCATCGCGGCACATAGCATAAAATCCGCCGGAAAACTATATGTACCGCTTGCCCTGGCAATCTGAATCACCTTGTCTTCCAGTGGCTGACGCAGAAGTTCCAGACTTGCCCTGGAAAATTCAGGCATTTCATCCAGGAAAAGCACACCTTTATGCGCCAGCGTAATCTCACCGGGACGCGGATTGCGTCCCCCTCCTGCTATTGCCTGTGGCGTACTCGTATGGTGGGGACTTCTAAATGGTCTTTCATTCATCAAAGGATTTTCTCTGGATAAAAGCCCCGCAATACTGTAAATTCTGGTAAGTTCCAGTTTCTCTTCAAATCCCAGACCTGGCATGATCGTAGGAAGTCTTCTGGCAAGCATCGTCTTGCCTGTCCCTGGCGGTCCAATCAGAAGCATGTTATGGAAGCCACTTACTGCAATCTCTGCTGCCCTTTTTGCGCCTTCCTGCCCTTCAATATCTGAGAAATCCATTCCTTTATCCGTATTTCTTGCAGAAATATCCTCCTGGATTTCCATTTTCAGATATGGTTCCGGATTCTGGATGCATTCGATCAGTTCCTTCAGATTCTTTACCCCTGCTACCGGCACATCCTTGATCAGTCTTCCTTCTTTCAGATTCTCATAAGGAACTACGCAGAATCGGCATCCAAGACTTCTCGCACACAATACCATGGGGAGGATTCCCGAAATGCCATGAATCTCTCCGTCCAGTCCGATCTCGCCTGCCATCATGACTCCATTGACATCCCGCGAACTTATGATTTCAAAAGCAGCCAATACTGCGGCTGCGACCGGAACATCAAAGCCGGCACCTTCTTTCTTCATATCCGCAGGTGCGAAATTAACAGTGATTCTCTTTGGTGGAAACTGATAGCCGTTATTCTTAAGTGCTGTACGTACTCTGTCCTGGGCTTCTTTTACCTGAGCGGATGGAAATCCTACCATTATAAAGGAAGGAAGTCCGTTACTTACATCTGCTTCAACCTGGACAGGACATACTTCTACCCCTAAAATTGCAGCTGATAATACACTTGCAAACAAATTTTCTCCTTTCCAGATGCATAAATCTCCCCGATGTAATTTATACATATCATATATCTATACATATCCATACTGAATAATTGCTCTGCTTATTACTGTCTATTGTAGTTCATAACGATTGCAAGACACCGAATAGACAAAAACATGTAACAGAAGCAAAGTTTTATCTTATTCGGCTAAATATTGCTTTTTTTACTTTATGGGATTACCATAACCTGAACGGTCATGTATTATTTCAGAAATCAGAATTGAATAAAGATATTTTTATTATAGTCCATTTTGCTCCATTTTGCAAGAGTGCAATTTGTTCTGTTTTATACTTTTTTATATCAGAGCATGTTTGAAAAAAATTTTCTGCAAGATGTGTGTCACAATTTGCGGGATGATTTTTTAAACACTCTCCATAGGGAAGGAGGTACCCCACATGAAATTTCAGCGTATTCAGGATTTACGCACAGATGCTGATCTGTCCCAGAAACAGCTTAGCGAAATTCTTCACATCAGCCAGCGTTCCTATTCACACTATGAAACCGGATCACGTAACATTCCTGTCGAAATGTTGATCAGACTGGCAAATTATTATGACATAAGTGTTGACTATCTGGTAGGGCGCACTGACAAAAAAGAGATGAATAAATAAAAAGCAAAAAGGATTCCTGTAACTTCTGATGTTACCTGAATCCTTTTGTTTTTCTTTTGCTTTTTCATGACTGTAGATCATATTCACAGTCAATATTTTTCTTATGTAGCTTCCCATTATCCTCTGATCATAACACCATCTACGGAAGGGTGAACTTTAGCGCCTTCCGCTTTCGTTTTTGTTTTAATCTTCACATACAGAATCCCGTTATCAAAAGTGAAATAGCCTTTTGCTACATTTCCCAGGGAATCTGTAAAGGAAAATCTTGACGCATTTCCCGCTACGGATTTCTTTACCGTAGCTTCACAGGTGGCTGTTTTTTTCTTATTTGTCTGCGAATAAGTAAATGTAACCGACTTCTGGCTTAGTTTCGTAATCTCGATCACAACCCTGCCATTCTTACTGTGCCAGCTTCCCAGATAATCATCCGGGTCAAAAACATAGGCTCTTTCCAGCACAGGTGTCGGCGTTACCGTAGGAATTGGTGTCGGAATCGGGGTTGGCGTAGCTGCCGGTGTAGGTGTTACAGTTGGAACACTTTCCAGTGCCGCGATTGCTTCTGCCTTGCGCTGCTGCCTGTCCTCATTCTCCCGCTGACGAATCAACAGAATGCCTGCAAATATAAGCAGGACAAACAGGATAATCACAAATATCAGAAGCTTCTTAAGCCTTCTTTTCTTTTTGTTCCTTTTCTGATTGTTTACTACCGGCAAATTCTACGTCTCCTCTTTTTTGTACTTCTATATCGTATTTACTTTCTATCTACATTTCCAGTTATCATTCTATGCAGAAATATTGTAACTATTCAATACCTTCACAGTTACGAAATATTATTCTTTTCCATCCCAGCAATAAGTACAGAGTTTGCATGGAGAGATTCCGATAGAAGCCTTCAGATCGTCAAGTCTGTGGAATTTCAGGGATGTAAAGTTCAGTTCCTTACGGATCTCTTCCAGCATTTCTTTGTAATTAGTTGAATTCGGATCTGCGTAGTCTGCCAGTGTCCTATCACTGACATTCTCTCCCTCACGTTTCGCGATCACACGTCTTGTGATCAGATCCATCTCTGATTTGGAACGTGAGAAGTTCAGATATTTACATCCATACAGAAGCGGCGGGCATGCAGGACGGATATGTACTTCCTTTGCACCATTTCTGTAAAGGAATTCTGTTGTTTCTCTTAACTGTGTTCCACGTACGATAGAATCATCGATCATAAGAAGGCTCTTATCTTTGATCAGACGGTGTACCGGAATCAGTTTCATTCTGGCAATCAGATTTCTCTGGCTCTGCTGAGTAGGCATGAAAGATCTCGGCCAGGTTGGTGTATATTTAATAAACGGGCGGGCAAAAGGTACGCCTGACTGGTTCGCATATCCGATGGCATGTGCAATACCAGAATCCGGAACTCCGGCTACGATATCCGGGTTTACTTCGCCTTTGTCACGTTTTGCCAGCATATCACCACAGTGATAACGCATTTCTTCTACATTAACGCCTTCATAAGTTGAAGTCGGATATCCGTAATATACCCACAGGAAAGAACAGATACGCATCTCTTCGCCAGGCTTCTGCAGAGTTTCCACTCCATCCGGAGTCACTGCAACGATCTCGCCAGGTCCCAGTTCTTTCAGGTCTTCATATCCTAAATTCAGATATGCAAAGCTTTCAAAGGATACACAGCAGGCATCTTCTTTCTTGCCTATGATCAACGGAGTTCTTCCCAGACGGTCACGTGCTGCCAGCAATCCCTTAGGTGTCAGGATCAGCATCGTCATAGAACCTTCGATTACTTCCTGCGCATAACGGATTCCTTCGATCATGTTATCCTTCTGGTTGATCAGGGCAGCTACCATTTCTGTAGGGTTGACACTTCCACCGCTCATTTCCAGGAAATGTGTACATCCATTCTTGAAACAGGTTGCGATCAGTTCATCCATGTTGTTGATCTTTCCAACTGTAGTGATTGCAAAATTTCCCAGATGGGAACGTACCAGCAACGGCTGTGGCTCATTATCTGAAATACATCCGATTCCTAAATTTCCTTCCATCTCACCGATATCACCGTCAAACTTTGTTCTGAATGGTGCGTTCTCGATATTGTGGATCACACGGTCAAAGCCACGTTTCGAATCATATACCGCCATACCGCCTCTGCGTGTTCCCAGATGGGAATGATAATCAATTCCGAAGAAAAGGTCCAGAACGCAGCTGGACTTTGATGCTACTCCAAAAATTCCACCCATTATCGTATTCTCCTTTTGTCCATCATCTCAGGGCATATCTGCCCGCCTCATAATATTTATTTATCGTTACTGTTTATCACACAACACTACTCATTATATAGAACACAATTTTATAAGTAAAGAGTTTTATCGCCTGTAAAACCAACCTCTTTTTGGCGTTTGCTTACAAATTTTGGATATTTTTATTCTAAAATCTATCCGCCTGGTTCTTATTTTTTCTCTTTGATAGTACCTTTTCTGTATGCATCCAGAAGCTGGATCAGTTCCTGAATTCTCTCTTTTAACGCATGACCGGTATCTGTATCACCTACCAGCTGACGTCTTGACATGTAGCTGACTGCTACACGATTTGATACGATATCTGTCTCTTTTGCTACCGCATCTGCTTTGGAAGTAAATGGCTCGTGAGCTGTAAGATTTAATCCATAAGAATTATAAATCAGTGTATATCCTGCAATACCTGTAACTTTTCTGTATGCCTTGGAGAAGCCTCCGTCAATAACGATAACCTTGCCATTGCATTTGACCGGGCTTTCTCCCTCACTCTGATGTACAGGTACATGACCATTGATAATATGGCCCTTCTCCGGATCCAGACCAAATTCACGCAGCATATTATCAACTACTTCTTCATTCTCCCAGAGTCGGTAATATGCATTCTTTTTCTCCTCATGTGTGGACGGATCTTCTATAAAATAACGCTCAAAAGTACTCATCTTACTCTTGCCAAACAACGGAGAATTCGGTGCTGCCCAGATATACCACATGATATCCCGGCCTTTCTTCTGCTCATCTTTTCCTACAGAATAAAAAGCTCTGCGTACATAGGCTTCCAGCACATCATACAATTCTTTTCCTTTATAGCTTTTCCCATAAATCTGCACTTCTCGGAAGGTTCCATCCTCATTTAACGGGATACTTCCATGAAACAGAAGATTCCCATTATATACTGTATAAAGGCCGCCTTTATCCAGTAACAGCCGGATATGATTCTGCAGCTTCTCGCAGTTTCTGAATGCAGAAGACAGCTTGTCCATAACCTCTTTTTCCCCGTCTGTAAGCTCGTACGGATGCTTCCAGTCAATCGTCGGGAAGTTTCTGTCCCGGAGAGGATATTCTTTTCCATCCGGCAGGGTGATTGTTCCTTTTTCAGGATTGATTCTATGTAAAAGTGCCCTGTCTTCCATCTGGAATTCTTTATGCTTTCGCACCAGTTTTCCTTCTAATTTAAACTGGATCACTGCAATCGCTTTGTGCATTTTTTTGCCGAGTTCTTCTTCCAGAACATTGTAATTTGAAGCGCCTTTCATGGCAAAAATATCACATGGATCATCCTTATATGCTTCCATGACAAAGGTTGCAAGTGGCAGCATATTGATACCGTATCCATCTTCCAGAATATCCAGATTTCCATAACGGATGCTGTTTCTCACTACCGTTGCAATACATGCTTTCTGACCTGCTGCCGCACCCATCCAGACTACATCATGGTTACCCCACTGGATGTCCAGGGAATGGTACTGCATCAGACGGTCCATGATAAAATGCGGTGCCGGGCCTCTGTCGTAAATATCCCCCAGGATATGCAGATGATCTACGACAAGACGCTGAATCAGTTCTGCAAGTGCAATGATAAAGTTCTCTGCACTGCCGATTTCAATAATGGTATTTACAATGGCATCATAATAAGCTTCTTTATCCAGGACCTCCGCTTTCTCTGTGATCAGCTCTTCGATCACATATGCATAGTCTGCCGGAAGCGCTTTTCTTACTTTTGATCTGGTATATTTGGAAGCTGTTGTCTTACATATTTCAATCAGACGATACAGAGTAATCTTGTACCAGTTTTCCATATCATCCTCTGTTTCCTTTACCAGATCCATCTTCTCTCTTGGATAATAAATCAGTGTCGCCAGAGAACGTTTGTCATTATTTCCAAGCGTGTGTCCGAATACGTCATCTATTTTCTTTCGCACTGCACCGGAACCGTTTCGCAATACATGGGAAAATGCCTGATACTCTCCATGAAGATCGGACATAAAGTGTTCCGTTCCCTTTGGAAGGTTCAGAATCGACTGGAGATTAATAATCTCCGTAGATGCTTTTCCAATTGTAGGATAAATTTCTGCAAGTCTCTGTAAATATCTAAGCTCCTCTTTCTTCATATCCATCTCCTTATATCTTCTATCTCATCCCGTAAAATCAAACAGTGACATCTGGTTCGACTGCGGAATATCTCCAAATAATTTCAGATCATCCATCAGATCAATAACTGTCTTGCTGACTTTAGTTCTGTCGCGGAAGTCGTCTTTTGACAGGAATTTGCCTTGTTTTGCGGCATCTACAACGGCATCTGCGGCCTTATCTCCGAGTCCGTCAATGGTCGCAAGTGATGGCATCAGTTTTCCGTCCACAATCTGGAACCGCTGCGCTTTTGCAGTGTAAAGATCGATTGGAACGAACTCAAAACCTCTTGCATACATCTCCTGCACGATACGCATATCCTTCAGGGTATCCTGCTCTTTCTTAGATGCAGCATCGCCTTTCTTACGGATTTCTGCCATATAATATTCCAGACGTTCCTTACCCATGCACATCAGTTCATAGGAAAAAGCTGTCGCACGGATACTAAAGTATGCCGCATAATAAGCCAGCGGCTGAAATACCTTATACCACGCAATTCGGTATGCCATCATAACGTAAGCCGCCGCATGGGCTTTCGGGAACATGTACTTGATCAGCTTACAGGACCAGATATACCAGTCCGGTACATCATGTTCCTTCATCGTTGTGATCCACTCATCACGCAGGCCTTTTCCCTTACGGACACTCTCCATAATGGTAAATGCAAGACCACTTTCCACACCTTTTCCGATCAGATAGATCATGATATCATCTCGGGTACAGATGGCAGTAGAAATTGTAGCCGTGCCATTCTGGATCAGTACCTGCGCATTTCCAAGCCATACATCTGTACCGTGGGAAAGTCCTGCAATACGAATCAGGTCTGAAAAGTATTTCGGCTTGGTATCGATAAGCATCTGCATGGCAAAGTCTGTACCGAATTCCGGGATTCCCAGGCATCCAAGCTTACATCCACCAATATCCTCCGGCTCGATTTTCAATGCTTTCGTGCTTGCAAATAATGACATGACATCCCTCTGATCCAGCGGAACATCCCTCGCACTGATGCCTGTCAGATCCTCCAGCATTCGGATCATGGTCGGATCATCGTGTCCCAGTATATCAAGCTTCAGCAGGTTTCCATCAATGGAATGATAATCAAAATGAGTGGTGATAATATCACTGTTTACGTCATTCGCAGGATGCTGGACAGGTGTAAATTTCTCGATTTCCTCTCCCACCGGAAGTACAATGATACCTCCCGGATGCTGTCCTGTGGTACGGCGGACTCCTGTGCACCCCTGCACGATACGGTTAATCTCACAGTAACGTTTATGCACGCCGCGTTCCTCGAAATAATTCTTCACATAACCGAATGCCGTTTTCTCTGCCAGTGTACCGATAGTTCCAGCTTTAAACGTCTGTCCTTTACCGAAAATAACCTCTGTATATCGATGTGCATTTGCCTGATATTCTCCTGAGAAATTAAGGTCAATATCAGGCTCCTTATCTCCCTTGAATCCAAGGAATGTTTCAAAAGGAATATCAAATCCCTCTTTCTTCATTTTTGTCCCACATTTCGGACAGATTTTATCAGGCATATCGCACCCTGCCATACCTGCATATTGCTTTACTTCCGGCGAATCGAAATCACTGTATTTACAATCCGGATTCGGACATAAGTAATGCGGCGGCAAAGGATTTACCTCTGTAATACCGGACATTGTAGCCGCCAGGGAAGATCCTACTGATCCTCGCGAACCTACCAGATATCCGTCCTCATTAGACTTCCACACCAGTTTCTGTGCGATAATATACATTACGGCGTAACCATTCGAAATAATAGAGTTCAGTTCTCTATCCAGACGGCTTTCCACGATCTCCGGCAGGGGATCTCCGTACATTTCATGTGCCTTTGTGAAGCAGATATTCTTCAGATCCTGGTCGGAATTTTCAATGACCGGTGGGAATTTATCCGGATGGATCGGGGAAATTTTCTCGATCATATCCGCAATCTTATTGGTGTTCGTAATGACAACTTCCTCAGCTTTCTCACTTCCCAGATAGGAGAATTCCTCCAGCATTTCTTCCGTAGTACGCAGATATAATGGTGCCTGTTCATCCGCATCCGAGAAACCATTTCCAGCCATAATAATACGTCGGTATACCTCGTCCTGAGGATCCATAAAGTGCACATCACAAGTAGCTACAACAGGTTTCTTAAACTGCTCTCCAAGCTTGACGATCTTTCTGTTTATCTCTTTTAAATCTTCCTCAGAATTGATCATATCATGCTTGTCATCCGCGATCATAAATTTATTATTTCCAAGCGGCTGAATTTCCAGATAGTCATAAAAATTAACCAGTCTGGCAATCTCCGTATCCGGTGCATTTCGCAGTATTGCCTGATACAGCTCTCCTGCCTCGCAGGCACTTCCCACCAGAAGACCATCCCTATGCTCTTCCAGCACACTCTTCGGTACACGAGGACGTCTGTGATAATATTTCAGATGAGACTGGCTTACCAGTTTATACAGATTAATACGTCCCGTCTCATTTCTGGCAAAAATAATCGCGTGGTAAGTTGGTAACTTCTTAATAGTATTGGCCGATACCGCTCCCTGTTTATTCATCTCATCCACATCAAGAATATCTCTGTCCGCCAGCATTTTGACAAATTTTACAAAAATCTCTGCTGTACATGCGGCATCGTCTACTGCACGATGATGATTCTCCAGTGAAACACCTACTGCTTTTGCAACCGTATCCAGCTTAAATCTGTTCAATGCAGGCAACAGGAAACGCGCCATTCCGACCGTATCCACGTAAGTAAAATCATGCTTGATTCCCAGTCTGTCACAGTTTTTCATAATGAATCCCATGTCAAAGTCCGCATTGTGTGCAACCATTACCGCTCCCTTGCTGAATTCAAGGAATTTTGGCAGAATTTCTTCGATTGTCGGCGCATCCATTACCATGCTGTCATTAATGCTTGTAAGCTGTTCAATACGGAACGGGATCGGTACTTTTGGGTTTACAAACGTGGAAAAACGATCGGTAATCTCTCCGTTCTCTACCAGTACCGCACCAATCTCAATAATCTGACAGGTCAGAGAAGAGAAGCCTGTTGTCTCAATATCAAAGACTACAAATCTTCCATCCAGTTTCTGTCCTTTTCCATTTGTCACCATACCCTTTAAGTCATCTACAAGGTAAGCTTCCATACCATACAGGACCTTGAAATCAGAGTCCTTCGGCACACATCCGCCCCATGCATCGAAGCAGTGATTTGCCTCGGGAAATGCCTGAACGACACCATGGTCTGTGATGGCAATGGCAGGATGTCCCCACTCATAGGCACGTTTTACCAGAGATTTGGCATCTGTGACACCATCCATATCGCTCATCTTCGTATGGCAGTGAAGTTCAACTCTTTTCTGAGGAGTGGTATCCACCCTGGCTGTGGTAAAGTTGGCAATCTTTTTGATTCCCGCGATAGACGCAATCGTCAGTTCACTGTCAAATCTGTCCACAGTCGTTACACCGCGAAACTTCAGAAATGCACCTTTCTTTACATGCTCTGTGACTTCCGGAACCTGCTCGTTTCGAAGGAACATCTTCACTACAATACTGTCAGTAAAGTCTGTGATCGGGAAAATCAGAATCGTCTTTTCATTTCGAATCTCTCTGGCTTCAACATCCATAACCTGTCCGCGGACAATGACCTCACCCATCTCACCGGTGATTGTTTCAAGGGCAACTGGTTCGCCTTCAAAATCTCTTCCATAGATAACATCCGGATTGCTGTCTTTTCTGAATCCACCGCGGAAATCAGCTTTTTTATTATCTTTTCGGTCAGCAAATGTTGTCTTTTTATCCTTCTTTTCCTGTTGCGATTTATCAGCTTTCTTCTCTGCCTTTTTCTCCGCTGTTCCACTTTCTTCAGTCTGTGAAGTCTCCTCCGCTTTGGCATTTAATTTCGCATGGCGGATTACGTTTTCTACTTCCTGAGCAATCTGAACTGCTGCATTCTTACGGTATTTGCTCTCCTGCGTTTCTGTAAACTCCAACTCCACTTTCAAATCCATCCCGCATCTCTCACAGAAAACTTTCTGCAGATATTCGATCAGAATCTCACTTTTTTCTCTGGCTATTACCGAGTCAGGAAGTATCATATGAAGATCATTTGCACCCGGAAAAGTAATCCGTGCCTGCTTGAACATGTTATATTCCAGCATATTATAATTGCGCAGTTCCAGTTCCATACTAGATCTGTATGTGTCCAGGAAATTCTGCGGAGTATACTGCCCTGACAGATGAAACTTCTCTATTACAGTAACCGTAACTCCCAGTCCTGCAAAAATCTGCCGCTCTATCTGCTCTTCCAGGGCAAAAATATGCTTCTTATGAATCCAGCGTTCACTTTTTATATACACCCAGATATGAGTCTTGGAAGGATTGCAGGAAACCCTGGTTACAAACACCATATCCAGCAGTTCTTCCAGTTCTTTTTTCACTTTTAAATTGGGAAATACATCAAAAAAATCTTTTTCCAAAATAAAATCTCCTCTTTATAAAATGAAGCAAAGATAATCTCTACCTCATTGCAAAGATTATTCCTTCCAGTTTAAAAGTTCCTCTCGCAAGGTATCCAAAAGCTCCTCTTCCGGAACTTTTTTAATGATCTCGCCATGCTTGATCAGAAGTCCGACACCAACGCCGCCTGCGATTCCGATATCTGCCTCTTTTGCTTCTCCAGGTCCGTTTACCACACATCCCATAACCGCTACTTTAATATCAAGCGGGATATCCTGCACCATAGTTTCTACCTTGTTTGCAAGACCGATCAGATCAATCTGTGTACGTCCGCAGGTTGGACATGACACGACTTCCACGCCGCCTTTGCGAAGTCCAAGTGTCTTCAGGATACGTTTTGCTGACTTGATTTCTTCCAGAGGTGCGCCTGTAAGGGAAACCCGGATGGTATCACCGATCCCCTGATTCAGAATGATTCCCAGACCGATCGCTGATTTGATATTTCCGGAATACAGAGTTCCTGCTTCTGTGATTCCTACATGAAGTGGATAGTTTGTTTTTTCTGCGATCAGTTCATGTGCTTTTGCACACATGAGAACGTCTGAAGATTTAATACTGATGACAAGATTGTCATAGCCTAATTCCTCGATAATGTGTACTTTATCCAGCGCACTCTCAACCAGCCCTTCTGCTGTAACACCATGATATTTTTCCACAAGCTCTTTCTCCAGAGAGCCACTGTTTACTCCGACACGAATCGGGATGTTGCGTTCCTTCGCCACATCTACGACCGCTTTAATACGCTCTGTACTTCCGATATTTCCCGGATTGATACGAATCTTGTCTGCTCCATTTTCCATCGCTGCGATGGCCAGGCGGTAATCAAAATGAATATCTGCTACCAGTGGAATATGAATCTGTTTTTTGATTTCTTTTAACGTTTTTGCAGCCTCCATGGTTGGTACTGCGCAGCGGATAATGTCACATCCTGCCTGTTCCAGCGCAAGGATCTGTGCCACTGTCTGCTCTACGTCTTCCGTCTTTGTGTTCGTCATAGACTGGATTAAAATTGGGTTGCCACCGCCGATTTTTCTGTCTCCGATCTGGATAACTTTTGTATGATCTCTGTACATAATTACCTCTTTATTCTTTCCTATAATAATCTCACAGAATGCTCCATTCTATCCAGTCTGACAGAGGTAAGATTCTGCGGAACCGGAGATTAAGTGCATTATTCTCTGAAATTACTATAAACATCTTCTACCAGAAGCAGGAGCGGCCGAGTTCCCGGCAGCTCCCGCCCAATTTTCGTTATTCGTAACTATTCAGCTCCCTCACAAAATAATAGACTGCTGAATATATACAACCATTTATCTACTATCTGATTTCCAGAAGTTTCCGCTTCAGTTCATCTTCCATGCGGCGCATCTCTGATTCTGCAGCCTGTCTCTTCTGGCGTCCTTCCATCTGTATGCGCATTACATCATCCAGTGTCTGAATCAGATCTGCATTTGTTTTCTGAAGTGTCTCAAGGTCAACAATTCCTCTTTCAGATTCCTTCGCTGTCTCAACCGTTGCCGTATGAAGCATCTCTGCGTTTTTCCTGAGAAGTTCATTTGTAATATCTGTCACCTGTCTCTGCGCCTGCGCCGCTTCTGCGGAATGAGCGATTCCAAGTGCAAGCACCATCTGGCTCTTCCATAACGGAATCGTATTTACGATTGTTGTCTGGATTTTCTCTACCATTACGGTATCATTATTCTGAATCAGACGGATCTGCGGTGCTGTCTGCATGGCAATCGTACGGGTAAGCTCCAGATCATGCAGTTTCTTCTCAAAACGATTGCATTTCTCATCCAGATCCCTTGCTGCCTGCGCATCCTCAGGAAGTCCGCTCATCATCGCCTTATTCTTCAACTCTGTAAGTTTTCCGTTGCTGGTTTCTTCCAGTTTCTTTTTGCCAGCAAGGATATACATGGTAAGTTCTTTAAAGTAATTCAGGTTCTGCTCATACATCTTGTCCAGCATAGCGGAATCCTTCATCAGACGCACCTGATGCTGCTGAAGGGAATCTGTGATTTTCTCAATGCTGACCTCTGCCTTGTCATATTTGTTCTTCAGATTCTCAATCTTAGAAGACTGTTTCTTAAAGAATCCAAAAAATCTGCCGCCATCATCCTGCGCATCAAAATCTCTTAATTCTCCAACCACATTCGTGATCAGATCTCCGATTTCTCCCAGATCCTGCATCTTCACGTTCTCTAATGCAGTGTCTGAGAAATCTGCCATCTTCTTCTGTGTTCCGGCACCATACTGAAGAATCTGGTTTGTGTTCTCAATATCGATTTTTGCTGCAAATTCATTTACCATCTGCTGCTCTGCCGGTGTCAGTGCCGGGGCTTCTTCTTTTGGCTGTGGCTGCTCCACTTTTACAGGCTCCTCTTTTTTCTCGAATTCCCCAAGATCTGGCTCCAGTGTTAATGATGGTCCTTCCATTTCAAAATCTTTAAATTCTTCTCCCATGGCATCTCCTTTTTATCAGGCTTTTTTCAGGTTTTTCTCATATTTTCGGTAATTCTGATTCTTATTCCTGACTAAACCTGCTGTTTTTGTTTTATAGCGTTTCATGGTTATCAGTTCTTCTTCATTTTTGCAAAATCATCATCTGTCAGGCCTTCCTGCGCCAGCAATGTATGCAGTACGGAAATATCACTTGACACATCCCATGCAGTGTCCTGAAAAACAGAATCAAGAAGTTTCTCAAATGCCTGGTTAAGCGTATCCAATGTATCCTCTATTTCTTTCTTGGATGACTGGATGTTCTCTCCCTGAACAGGCTGCTGATCCATTTCCTCATAGGCATCCAGTAATTTCACTGTCATAGGCAGATAATAATTCATCAGTTTTTTCAGATCCGGAATAATCTCCGGATGCTTTTCGGCACGTTCAAAAATCTTCTCCACGATCAGTTCCATTCTGGATATCTTAGCTGAGATTTCCACTCCCGGGATGGCATCATTACTCTTATGAATCTTATCCAGAAATTCATTTCCTCTGTCCAATACTTCCTGCACTTCAGGAGATGTATTCTCTCTGTTTCTCTCCTGCTCTTCCTGACGTCTCTTTTCTTCCTGCTGCTTCTGCTCAAGTGCTTTCTGCGTCTGAGTGTATTGCTGATAAGTCTCATTACTTGTGATCAGGCAGGTCTCCTGCGCATCAATATGTCCCTGACGGAACCACCCGTCATCGATCATTTTCTTAATATCTTTCTTTACAAATTTCACCGGCTTATTTACCGCAACAGAAAGCTGTTCAAAATTGCAATAGGTATGCACTCCCAGCGTACCGATATATTTCTGAAAACGTTCCAGCTTTCCAAGCTTCTTAAGTCCTCCGGCAAGAAGACCTGCACCGGTCAGTGCTCCGGCCGCCATAAAGCATGTACCGCCAAACACAAGTGAACTCATATGTCCAACCGCACCGAAAATAGCCAGAACCAATGTTCCTAATCCCATACCACTTGCAAGAATACCACCTGAGATAGAAAGCATCAGACCTTTCATTCTTCCGCCGGTGTTTTTCTCATACAGAGTCAGCATTCGTTCTTTTGCTTTCTCATTTTCCAGTCTTTTTTGTTCCTCTTGTTCGCATTCCCGTCTGCGCCGTTCTTCAAATTCTTTTGTCTTATTCTGATATGTTCCCTGATTCTGTGAACCAAATACGCTGTTCAGACCATTCCTGATTGCTTCACTTCCGGAATCCACTGCTGAATTTACTGCATTATTTACAGTCTGTCCCACCGTCTGTTTGATATCCTCTGTCATCTGCCGGTAATCTTTAGTGGAAACCGCTGTGTCTATGATTTTTTTTATCTTGTCCCCAAGCTCGCCTAATTCGTCAAAATTTTCGCTCATATTTTCCTCCATTTTTCTATTCCATATTATAGCGAAATACCTTGTAAAAAACAAGACTTTCGCCTGTCAGTCATCTAAAAAGAAAAATAGAAGTTACTGTTCACTCCGTTCACAGCAACACGCTTCGCGGAATAGTGGAGTGTGAACAGTAACAAATAGAACGTATAAATTTACTTATACGTTCACGACCACTGATCCGGTAATATTCCTTTGTCTGTTCATACATCCCTTTGTCTGTGTTTATACTGCCGGACTTTCGATTTTTTACATTTTTTTCTTAATTTTCTGGCAAAATTGGAATTTCCCCATTGAACTTAGCAAGCAAAAGTTTTACAATGGTAAAGAGATAAACAGTAATCACACCTGAAATACTGTAAATATGTGTGAACGGAGGAAAGATTCATTATGGAAAAAAAGAATATCGACTGGAGCAGCCTTGGCTTCGGTTATGTACAGACTGATTATCGTTATGTATCAAAATTTAAAGATGGTGCATGGGATGCCGGTGAACTTACAACTGATCCTAATGTAACACTCAACGAATGTGCAGGTGTTTTCCAGTATGCACAGACTGCTTTCGAAGGAATGAAAGCTTACACAACAGAAGACGGACGTATCGTTACTTTCCGTCCTGACTTAAATGCAGAACGTATGGCAAACTCCGCAAAGAGACTGGAAATGCCAGTATTCCCGGAAGATCGTTTCGTTGATGCCATCGTACAGACAGTAAAAGCTAACGCAGCATATGTTCCACCATATGGCTCAGGTGCTACTTTATATGTCCGTCCGTATATGATGGGTACAAACCCGGTTATCGGTGTTAAACCTGCTGATGAATACATGTTCCGTGTATTCACTACACCTGTAGGACCATACTTCAAAGGCGGCGCTAAGCCAATCACAATCCGTGTCAGCGATTTCGACCGTGCTGCACCTCATGGAACAGGTCATATCAAAGCTGGTCTTAACTATGCAATGAGCTTACATGCAATCGTAGATGCTCACAAGAACGGATTCGATGAGAACATGTATCTTGATGCAGCTACACGTACAAAAGTAGAAGAAACAGGTGGTGCTAACTTTATCTTCGTTACTAAAGATGGTAAAGTTGTAACACCAAAGTCCGATAGTATCCTTCCTTCTATCACACGTCGTTCCTTAATCTATGTTGCTAAGGAATATCTTGGATTAGAAGCAGAAGAAAGAGAAGTATACTTCGACGAAGTAAAAGATTTCGCTGAATGTGGTCTTTGCGGTACTGCTGCAGTTATCTCTCCTGTTGGAAAGATCGTTGACCATGGCAAAGAAATCTGCTTCCCAAGCGGAATGGAGAAAATGGGTCCGGTTATCCAGAAACTCTATGATACATTAACTGGAATCCAGATGGGACGTATTCAGGCTCCTGAAGGATGGTTAAAGGTTATCGAATAATTTTTTCTGTAAATAGCAAATCCTGCAGAACACCGTTTCTTGTTTCTGCAGGATTTTTTATTTACACATTTCTTTTGTCTCTCAAAGCCAGCTATTCTGATTTTCTTTTCCTGGCTTGCTCGTTATTGCCGTCAATCTTTTATTTTCTGTCTTATTTCTTTCTCTCATACTTCACAAACTGGTATTCCAGGTCAAAATATGTCTGCTCATCGCTCTCTGCTGTGATCTCCCATTCATCGTCTTCATCCAGATTCGGGAAGTGGCTGTCTGCTTCATAGGCAAAGTCAATCTTTGTAACATGTGCCACATCACAGTATGGAAGCATCTGTTCATAAATGCTGTCACCGCCAATGCAGTAAACATCTTCTGTCGGATATTTCTTTATTTCTTCCAGTGCTTCTTCAATGCTGTGTACTACAATTGCGCCTTTGGCATCATAATCTTTATTTTTTGTGATTACGATATTAGTTCTGTTTTTCAGTGGCAGTCCATTCGGGAAGCTTTCCAGAGTTTTTCTTCCCATCACTACTACTTTTCCACTTGTTTCTTCGCGAAACATCTTCATATCTGCCGGAATGCTTACAAGAAGCTTGTTATCCTTACCGATTCCCCAATTCTGATCTGCTGCTACAATAACATTCATTATAAATTTTCCTCTCTTACTTATTCTTCTATAGTTTCGTTCTTTTAAAGGTATTTGCTCCAGTACTGTAAGCTATCTAATAAATAAAACTACTATCTCTTTGTATTTCATAAATCAGCAACAAAATTAAATAGCCACCGGGATATTCTTGATCTGCGGCCATGTCTCATAGTTTTCTACAATCAGATCATCCGTTGTAAACTGATAGAAGTCTTTCACTTCCGGGTTGAGCTTCACAACCGGTGCCGGATAAGGTTTTCTCTTGATCATTTCTTTTACCACAGGAATGTGACGGTCATAGATATGGCAGTCAGCAACCACATGAAGCAGTTCTCCTGCCTCCATATCACATACCTGTGCGATCATCATAAGCAGAATTGCATACTGGCAGACATTCCAGTTATTTGCTGTAAGAATATCCTGAGAACGCTGATTGAGGATTGCATTCAATGTCAGTTTCTCATTTCCCGGTGTCTGAGTTACATTAAATGTCATAGAGTATGCACATGGATACAGGTTCATCTCGTGAAGATCCTGATGCACATAAATATTTGTCATAATTCTACGGCTGAATGGATTGTTTTTCAGATCATAGATAACTCTGTCTACCTGATCCATCATGCCTTCTTTATACTGATGTTTCACTCCAAGCTGATATCCGTATGCTTTACCGATAGAACCATTTTCATCTGCCCAGCTATCCCAGATATGGCTGTGAAGATCATGGATGTTATTGGATTTCTTCTGCCAGATCCAGAGAATCTCATCCATAGCACTCTTCAGCGCAGTACGTCTAAGCGTCATGGCCGGAAATTCTTTTCGAAGGTCATATCGGTTTACCACACCAAATTTCTTAATTGTGTAGGCAGGTGTTCCGTCCTCCCACACCGGGCGGACCTTCTCTCCTTCTGTGCTCGTACCATTCTCCAGGATATCCTGGCACATTTTTATAAATACATCATCTGCGTAACTCATTATTTTCTACTCTCTCGCTTTCTTATTTTTTATATTCTTCTATTATACAAGTATGTTCCCTTGTTTTCTTATTATAGTTGATACCTACCATCAAAAGATTACCTTTATATTCTTCCAGACTCGCGCAATATTCCTTATTTTTTATCTGTGAAATTGCACCCTCTGCACTTTTATTCCACTTTAACTCCACAACCATTGCTGGTTTATCCGGAAATTTTTTTCTTGGAATAAATACAATATCTGCAAATCCTTTCCCACCAGCCAGTTCTCTGTGCATTGTATAAAAATTTTGGGCCGCATAGAGTGCCAGTGAAATCGTATAGCTTAATGCATTTTCATCATTATATTGAAGATGCGATGTCTCAAAATGAGCCTCTTTTATCCCTTGTGCAACCTGCTTTGGTCTCATTTGCCAGATTGCCTTTAAGGTGTCCGCTGAATTTTTCAGTGCTTTTGATACTTCACCCCAGTCAGCAACCGAAACTGTATTAACATATTCCTCACGTATTTCTGCATTTGGAATTGACACACACCGATTTTCATAATCATATGACAGATATCCCAAATGCACCAATAATGTAAGAACATCATCTTCATTTCTGAACGTTGTCATATCATTTGTAAAGCTTCCCGTATTCACCGGAATGCTTTCACCTGCAATCATGCTTAACACATCATCCTTCAAACCTTCAAAATTCATTTCTATGTAAACTTTCAAAGCTTCAAAGGTCTCTGTCTGATTCCAGTAATTTCCAATCTCACCCAGTCTCATGCTGCTCACAACAGAACGCGGACTATATACAGAGGCAACTCCCTTAAATGAATAGCCATCATACCAGTTTTTAATCTCTTCCATATCCATCTGATACTTTGCGCACAATGTCTGAACTTCATCCTCAGTAAATCCCACATACTCACCCAGAGGTCCTGGATTCAACATAGAAAATTCATCAAACATATTCAAAGCAGAATGTGTTCCGTACTTCTTAACAGGAAGAATACCTGTCATATAAGCCAGATGGATATAGCCTTTATCCTTTAGTAAATCCCGTAAAAAGTCAAGATATTTCTCCTGTGCTTCTTTATCCTGCTTATACTCACGAAAAATACAATCCCATTCATCAATAATAATCACAAAAGGACATCTGCTGTAAGCATAGACATCCTGCATAGATTCAATCAAGTCATTTTCATCAAAAAAATCCACGTCCGGATAAGCACTTCTCAGCTCTCGCAATACAATTTTCCTGACTCGTTCCATTAGCTCCTGAATATTATTACTGCGACTCAAAAAATCCTGCATATTCAAAAAAATCGTATCATATTTATTGAGATATTTTTCAAAATCTGTGTCTTTTGCAATTTTAAGATTAGAAAATAACTCTTTTGAATCGCCCCCTTTACTGTAATATGCTGTCAGCATATTTGCAGCCATAGACTTTCCGAAACGTCTTGGTCTGCTGACACATATGTTCTTCTGTAAAGTGTGTAAAACAGAATTTGTATACCGTATCAAACCCGTCTTATCCACATAAATATCAGAATTGAGTGCTTCCTGAAATTTGGAGTTATCCGGATTCAAATAATTTCCCATTTAATCCCCCTCTTTTTCATGCAACAGCCACAGTCTCTTCTCCAGACATCTGAATTCTACCCTTGTTACATCTCCGCAATATTCTCCATCTGCATGAAGAACCATCGGTTTATCAAGCAGCACTCTGAACCCGTTTTCTTCCCTGATATTAAATCCATTGATTCTCTCCTGTTTCGCCGCCACCAGAAATGGAAGAAGGAAAAATGTCTGCCATTTGGCAATACCTGAAGCGCTACTCAAAGACAGTCTGCCATCCTCCGGTGAAGCTTCCGGTGCCATCGGGACACCACCACCTTCTGCCGGCAGATTCATGGCAGCTGCGAAGATCATTTTCGGCAGGATAAATCCACCATGTTCCGTTATCACTTTTGCATTTGCAGTTTCCATTGTAAAAAGTGACTGCACCGTTAATGCAAGATATGTAAGTTTTCCCAGATGGAAGCGGTTTAAAACCTGCTTCAGTCTGGAATGGAGAGCTTTCTTGCACACCAGTGCATCCAGTCCAAGTCCGGCACTGATTCCAAAAATCCTCGACTTTTCACATCCTTCCCAGCTTACCTGACCAAGATCTATCCTGTAAAGTTCTTCCCCTCGCTGATCTTTTCTGATACTGGCGCAAATCTGTTTCAGACTTTCCTTCGGTGTTTTTGGCAATTTTAAGTTTCTGCCAAAATCATTTCCTGAACCTGTCGGAATTACTCCAAGCCGTACTCTGTCAAAATCTGTAATTCCATTCAGAACCTCGTTGAGCGTTCCATCGCCGCCAACTACGATCAGATAAATAGGATCATCACCCTTCATGGAAGAAATCTTCTCTGCCAGCTTCGTCGCATGTCCCTGATATCTGGTTGTATGCGCCACATATTTTATTTTATACCCGCGAAGCAGACACTGTGTCTCATTCCATACCCGGTGCGCCTGCCCTGTTCCCGCTCCGTTATTTACAATAATCTGTATTCTTCTCATTTTTCCTCACAATTATATCTGTTTTCACTGCCCAAAATATTCTTTATCCAGATACTCTCTGGAAACGCTATAGTATCTATACTATACAATATTTGGCTTCCACATACAAGAGCACAGCCAACCAAAATCCTTGTGATCGTCACATATTTATTACTGTTTTCTATTCTATAGCAATTTCCAGGCAAGAAGTCAAAATAATATACAAATCCGTCAAAATATTGAAAGCATTTTTTCTTAAAAAGTATTTATAATGTAGGTAGAATATGTTGTGGTGCAATTTCAGCACCACAGCAGTCAATAAAACTTAAACATAAAAACTTATAAAATAAATCATTTCAGGAGGTTTTTACAATGGAAAAAAGATGGTGGAAAGAAAGCGTCGTATATCAGATTTATCCTCGCAGCTTCTGCGACAGCAACGGAGATGGTATCGGTGATCTGAACGGTATCACAAGCAAACTTGACTACTTAAAAGAGCTTGGTGTTGATGTTATCTGGCTCTCTCCTGTTTACAAATCACCGAATGATGATAACGGATACGATATCAGTGATTATCAGGATATCATGGACGAATTCGGAACAATGGAAGACTTCGACCGTATGCTCGCTACAGCTCACGAAAAAGGCATCAAAATTATGATGGACCTTGTTGTAAACCATACTTCTGACGAGCACAAATGGTTTATCGAGAGCCGTAAATCCACAGACAATCCATACAGAGATTACTATATCTGGCGTCCTGCAAAAGAAGACGGCAGCCTTCCGAACAACTGGGGCTCCTGCTTCTCCGGTCCTGCATGGGAATATGATAAAACAACAGATATGTATTTCCTGCATCTGTTCTCTAAAAAACAGCCAGACCTCAACTGGGACAACCCGGTCGTACGTCAGGAAGTTTTCGACATGATGAACTGGTGGCTGGAAAAAGGTGTTGATGGATTCCGTATGGACGTTATCAGCCTGATCTCCAAAGAGCAGCCGGAACTCCCGGACAAAGAACCTGGAATCAACGGATATGCAACATTTAATGTATCTGCAAACGGTCCTCATGTACATGAATACCTTCAGGAAATGCGTCAGAAAGCATTAAACAATGCAGATACCATCACAGTAGGTGAATGCTCTGGTGTTACTCTCGAAGAAGCAAAGAAATACGCAAGAAGCGACGAAAAAGAACTGAACATGGTATTCCAGTTTGAACATATGGATGTTGACAGCGATGAAAAAGCCGGCAAATGGACAACCAGAAAAATGGATCTTCGTGACCTCAAAAAAATTCTTACCCGCTGGCAGAAAGGTCTCCAGGACATTGCATGGAACAGCCTTTACTGGGAGAACCACGACCAGCCAAGAAGCGTTTCCCGTTTCGGTAACGACAGCGATGAATACAGAGAAATCTCTGCAAAAATGCTTGCAACCTGTATTCATATGATGCAGGGTACTCCTTACGTATATCAGGGTGAAGAGCTTGGTATGACAAACTGCCCGTTCAACACTCTCGAAAACTTCCGCGACCTCGAAAGTATCAATGCTTTCCACGAATTAACGGAACAGGGCAAAATGACCGAGGAAGAAATGATGGCAGCGATCGGCTACAAAGGTCGTGACAATGCCAGAACTCCAATGCAGTGGGATGACAGTGCCAACGCAGGATTCTCCGGTGCCGATGCTACACCATGGATCATGGTGAACCCGAACTACACTAAGATTAATGCAAAAGACCAGGTAAGCCGCGAGGATTCCGTATTTAAATATTATCAGAAACTGATCAAACTTCGTCACGAAAGTGATCTGATCGTTTACGGTACCTATGATCTGATTCTTGATGACGATAAAGATATTTACGCTTACATCCGTACACTCGGAGATGAAAAACTCATCGTATATTGCAACTTCAGTGAAAATACCCGCGAAGTAGAACTTCCGGAAGAATTCACAGACGGAAAGATTCTGATTTCCAACTACAACGATGCTAAAGTAAGCGAAAAGATTACCCTCAGACCTTATGAGGCAATCGTAATCCAGAAATAATAAATGATTTTGCTTCTTAATGAATCACAGTAATTCCCAGATTACTGTAATTTTCTGAAGAATCAGTGACTGTGAAAAATACTGAACAGTTACCGGAAATATATTTTCTCATATACAACCTCAGAAGGATGCTGCCAGATTATTCTGGCGGCATTCTTCTATTTTATCCCCAAGGCTTATGAGCAACAGTGACAATTTTTTTGCATTTATTTCAAGTTTTTTTGTGCAATACTTGCGTTTTTGTATATCATTGTGCTAAAATATCCACATAACAGGATATAAGATTTCAAAATACTTTTGCATTTTCACTCTTATATCTACAGACTTTTTTTTACATCGGGGTGTTTCAAATGATTACAATCAAAGAAATGGCAGAAATGCTGGGAATCAGTACCACAACGGTATCTAACGTCATTAACGGAAAAACCAGCGAAGTCTCTCAGAAAACTGCCGAAAAAGTCCAGAAGCTTCTGGATGAATATGACTATGTACCTAATATGAGTGCAAAGAACCTTGCTCAGAATCATTCCAGACTGATTGGAATTGTCCTAAAAGGACGCAAAGACAAATACGAAAATATTTTTGCAGATCCATTTCACGGAGAATTGCTTGGTGCCCTGGAGGCAGCGATCCGCGAACATGGATATTATATGATGCTTTATACATCCGAAGACATCAACGAAATCGTCCGCAATGTAGTAAGCTGGAACACCGAGGGACTGATTCTTATCGGTATGCTCCATGATGACTACCTGCGAATCAAGAGTAAATATAAGAATCCTGTTGTCCTCATCGACAGTTATACGCCAAAAAATATTGCCAAATATGTAAATATCGGTCTTGATGATGAGCAGGGTGGATATCTGATGACTAAATATCTTCTGGAGTGCGGTCACCGGAAGATTGCTTTCCTTGCTGATAATATGGAAGGTGTAGATTATGTCCGTTATACCGGTCATCAACGTGCTCTTCAGGAATATAACATAGATGTAGATCTCGACAATCTTATCGTAATCCGTCCATCTAAATATGAACGTCAGGGAAGTATGGAAGAGATTTACGCTGTCGCACACAAATTCACTGCATTTATGTGCTGCTCAGATTATTATGCAGTCACATTGATGAAATATCTCCGCGAAAGGGGCATTCGTTTTCCGGAAGACCTCTCTATCACGGGATTCGATGACAATCTGTATGCACAGGTAGTCTCTCCTCCCCTTACTACGATTCACCAGAATATCTCTCAGCGTGGAACTATGGCTGTCGAGTATCTGCTCAGAATGATTGACGGATGGACCCCAAAGTCTACTAGTATTACACTTCCGGTCAAACTTGTTGTACGTGACAGTGTTAAAATTCTGAATTCCGATAAACAGGATTAATTCATCGCATAACTATACATAAAAAGAACGAAACTCTTTCAAAATGCTTTTCTGGATTTTCGTTCTTTTTTCTCTATATCTATGTACCAAACAAGAATCAATTCACTGCTACATTAGATTTCAAAAACAAAAACAGAGAGCATAGATTGCTCCATGCTCTCCATCATTTTTTCAATTTTATATTGCTTTTTGACTATCTCATTTTCCTTATTACATTTCAATAACAAGGAACTGATAACCCTTCAACTCAATTTTATTTCCATCCATAGCTACATCATCATAGTTATTGATCAGAACTTTCTTGCACTCTCCTGCGAGCTCGATTGTCTGTGGCTCTTTCTGGTAATTACCAACTACAAGAAGATTCTTATCCCCTTTACGATAGTATGCCATCAGATTGTGTACGTCTTCCCATACAGGTTCCAGTTCTCCGTAAACAACAGTCTCTTTGTATTCCGGATCCTTACGCAGTGCGATAAGTTTCTTATAGAAACTTCTCACAGATTCCGGATCATTCATCTGGCTCTCTGCATTGATCTTTGTATAATTCGCATTGACCTTCAGCCATGGTTTACCTGTCGTAAATCCTGCATTCTCACCATCTGTCCACTGCATCGGTGTTCTGGCATTATCGCGGCTGAATCTGGAAACAGCTTTCAGCGCTTCCTCAGGTGTACATCCTGCTTCCAGAGCTACCTTGTACTCATCCAGACTGGAAATATCATCTACCTGATCAATAGATTCAAACTTCACATTCTCCATACCAAGTTCCTGTCCCTGGTAGATAAACGGAAGTCCGCGAAGCATAAAGTTCAGACCGCCAAGCATCTTCTTACTTGCGTCACAGCAGTCACCTTCCGGGATATATCTGCTGACACCACGAGGCTCGTCATGATTTTCAATAATATTGGAAACAAATCCGATATCGCCAATTTTTCTCTGTGTTGTAAAGCAACATTTCTTATAAGCATCCGGAGTAATCTGTTTGCAGTCATACCATCCCTTGTCAGATGCCCCCCAGATAGTCTCTTCGAAGTCAAACATACTGGAGAAATATCCATTATCGCCGATGAAATCCGGAATCTCTTCATCCTTCTCATCGAAAACTTCACCGACAGAGAATGCATCGTATTTCTTAAAGGTGCGGTCTCTCATCTCGCCAAGGAAGTCACCGATTCCCTTTGCTTCTTTCAGCATCTTCCTGATACTGCAAAGACCGTCTTCACGATCCGGCTCATAGTCATGCATCGGAAGTGCTTTCTTGATATTGATAATCGCATCAATACGGAATCCACCAAGACCTTTATCCAGCCACCAGTTGATATTCTTATAAACTTCTTCCCTTACTTCCGGGTTCTCCCAGTTCAGATCGGGCTGTTTCTTATGGAAAACATGCAGATACTGTTTATTTGTTCCGGGAAGATCTTCCCATACAGGTCCGCCGAAATAAGAACGCCAGTTAGTTGGAAGTTCTCCTTCTTTCTTGTCACGCAGATAGAAGAAATTACCATATTTACCATCCGGATCCTCACATGCTTTTTTAAACCATTCATGTTCATCAGAACAATGGTTTACAACAAGATCCATCAGAATGTACATATCTCTCTTCTTAGCCTCAGCAATCAGTTCATCCATATCTGCCATGGTTCCGAAGCGAGGATCAATATCATAATAATCTGAAATATCATATCCCTGATCAGCTAACGGAGAGCGGTAGCAGGGGGAAAGCCAGATAATATCAACTCCCAGATCTTTCAAATAGTCAAGCTTCTCAATAACACCTCTCAGATCTCCAATTCCATCTCCATTGGTATCATAAAAACTCTTCGGGTAAATCTGATAAGCAACCTTTTCATTCCACCATTTCTTTACCATTGTAAAAATCCTCCTGTGTTTTTTATTAACCGACGCTATTATCTGCTTTTTTCCCGGTATTATACCCTCTCACCTTTAGCGTCTAAGTTCTCTGTTCTATTTAAAAATAATTATATCAACATCCACTCCTTCTGTCTTATATTTTTTTGATAAAAAAATACATAATTTTGACTTTTTATATTACCAGCATTCTCTGTAATACAAAAATCAGATAAGTAAACTTTTATTCTCATTACCATAAGCTTACTTATCTGATCGTTATTTACTGTGTTTCTTTTAGTAAATGTCTGCGGTACTGCAGTGGTGTTGTTGATGTATATTTCCTAAACTCCCTGAGAAAGTTTCCCAGATTATTATATCCACATTCCAGACAGATTTCCGTAACTGTCAGATCTGATTCTTTCAGATAATGGATTGCTTTCTTAATCCTGTACTCGTTCACATATTCCATAGGCGAACGTCCGATAACTTTCTTAAAGAATCTGCAAAAATACTGTTCATTCATTCCAATCAGATCCGCCAGATCACGAATATATATCTTCTCTTTATAGTTCTCCTGAATATAAGTCAGAGTGGTCTTGATCGTCTCAATCCGACGGTCATGATTCTTCTCCGTTACCTCAAATAGATTATTCGCAGACAGAACTGCCAGAATCCGAAGCAGCGCTGATTTGATAAACAACTGTCGAGTGATATCATCCGTAACCGCCTCGCCGTCATAATAATTCTCCCGAAAAGAATCTCCGCCAAATACATTACGGATTTCTTCATAAGATTTTCTTACCGGTTCAAATGCCGGTTCATTCTTTCGCAGACATCTCGGAAACTGGATACTGCCATTTTGTACCGGCTGGATCAGATTCGTCTGAATCTGATCCAAAGCATATGCAGAGCTTAGCATATCCATATGAAAAACCACCGCATTTTCCACACAGCCGCCGTTTTTTTCAACAGAAATACTGTGAAGTTCCCCGGGATTAATAAAATAAAAACATTCCTCTGAAATGTTGAAACGTTCCATATTTACTTCCAGACAGAACTCTCCACCCGAAAAATAAAGTAGTTCTACTTCTTCATGCCAGTGGTGTTTCACCATATTCCCTTTTATCCTTGTTCCTGTCTGATAGAACGCACAGGGAAAGTCCTGTGTACCATGGACGCGTATTTCCTTTAAAGTTGATGGTTGTTGATTCTGCATGAAGCTGCCTCCTGTTGTCATTGTTATTGTTATTATAAATCCGGCATCAAAAATCCGCAACTAAAAAGGACATCCGAAGATGCCTTTTTAATAGTAAGTATTTATACAATTTTGTGCCTGCTCAAAGAAACTGTCCTCTTCACATTGCCCAAGAACATATCCCTGAAACAGTTTTCCCATATCTGAGACAGCACCCATGGAATTTTCACATAACGGACGTGCATTCAATGTATATTCCCGGAGATATTTCCGTATCATATCTATTCCTTCCAGATCAATATCCTCATTTTCGATCACATCCACTCTGGCAGGATAACTTTTCATTATTTTTGCATATTCAGTACTGCCTTCATAACCGGCTGCATACTGAAGAAATCTGACAGCTGCATCTTTATTTTCTGAAGCATTGTTCAAAACATACTGCCAGGTTGCAATATTAGTGGCTTTTTTCTTATGAAGCACGGGAAGCGGTGCCATATGTATTTTATTTTTCCCATATACATCAGCATCAAGAAATGTACCCAGAGCACTCGTATACATAAAAACACATCCATATTTTCCCCTGATAAATTTCTCTTCCATCTGCTCATACTGATCTACAAACTGTGCAGGCGATGTATTTTTCTCATCCAGCATACTTTTCATATATCTGGCTGCATCTTTGGTTTTCGGATCAGTCCAGTCGAAATAATCGCCACCCCAGAAATTCACAAATTGCGAAAGACTGTTATAAACATGTGTATTTTCCCATGCATCTCCATAAGCGTACTGATCCGGATTTTTCAAACTCTTCTGCAGAATATCAAAATCACCGGTATTCTTTATCTCATCGAGTCCTGCCTGTTTCAGCAACTCCTGATTTACCCAGAACATCATAATATCCATCTGAAAAGGGACAGAATATATATGTCCATTCTCTTCACAAATGCTTTCCAGATACTTCTGCGGAAAGCTGTCTCTTACTTCTTCTGTCATAACGTTTTTTTCCAGTGGTTCCAGATATCCCTTATGCTTAAACTCAGAAATCATCTCATCATTCACGGAAATCAAATCAATATTTTTGTCCCCCGAAGCCAGGATCGTGGATATTTTTGCCTGCCGATTATCCGCATTGGACGGACATTTTTCCACAGTGATTTCCATATCAAGTTTTTTTTCTGTTTCCTCGATAAAATCCTGAAATCTTTTATTATCTGCATCAATATGCATGATTGTCAGCTTTTGTTTGTCTTCGTGAAACGACGATGAGGGGAGCTTAGATAAGCTCCCCGTATCTCCACATCCTGTAATAAGCAAACATACTGCAGTTATGAAAATTACAACACTTTTTTTCAAGCATTTCACCTCTGTTTTTTATCTTGGCCATCTGTCCTCTTTTGACATCAATGGTGCAAACGGTGCATGTGGGTGTGTCTGATACCAGTAAGCCACGCTTGCCACATCATCCTGACGTTCAAATAATCCTCTGTAACCTACTCCAATCTGCTGAATGGTCACACGCAGATCCTCATCAAAACAAATCGGATCCTGAATATGCCAGCGATAGAAACCTCTCATCGGCGGACAGTCATCATTATGATAGAAATTATGGATCAGCTCATCATGAGCAGAATAGTATGGGTAGCCCAGATATGGTGTATTATAATTTTGTTCCACAGTCTTTCCGTCCACCTGCTTTGCAAAACTCCAGGAGCCTCCAAAATAATCTTCTGTTCCGGTTCCGCAGATTGTGGGATATTCATCATCACCGTCAATATAGAATTTCATTTCACCTTCGCCCCACCAGTAACGTTCCAGTGTGGTAAGTGCAATATAAGTTCCTACATAATGACCTTTTCCTTTTACTCCGTCAAGGATTGTATAATCTTTCTGCTTCTCTGTCAGTCGCTCTCGCCTCCACTGTGCATGGAAATAAGTAATATCATCCGGAAGCTCATCATACAGACAGTAATCTACCTGATAGAAAAATGCCGGAATTTTATTTGCATGCTGATTTTCCAGAGTAATTTTTGCTTTTTTCTTAAACGGCATCGGGAAGTAACAGTTAAATCCTCTGCTTGGCACCACTGCCATTGGGACAGAATTTACAATACACTCTCTTCCAAAACCACAGCAAAAGAAATCTCCGAGAGGACTTTCCACAGATGGTGTTTCCTCATCATCCCAGTACATACGGATGACCAGATCTCTCAATACAAAACAATCTGCATCGGTTGTCTTATTATCCACTGTGATCCAAATATGATTGATCTCACCAGGACCTTCCATCTCTGCAAGAGTTACAGCTGCACCTGGCTCAATATCATTCAGGCAGGGACTTCCTTTTCTGGACGGTCCCAGATGGCTCGCTGCCATTCCACCTTTACCTTTTTCTCCATGTGGATTCTCTGCATTGATTGCACGGCTTCTTCCATGTTTTGCCAGAGCAATTCCACCAAGTCCACCTTTAAATGACTGATACATAATGTTTTCCTCCAATATTCTTAGCATTCAGATAATCAGGCTTTTACTCCTCCTGCCATTATACCATCCATGATCTGTTTTTCAAAGACTGCAACAAAAATAATAATCGGTAAAAGAATAATCCATCCCATTGCACTTACCAGATCCCACGGAACTCCATACATGTTGTCACGCAGTGGAAGCTGTACAATGGAAACGGAAAGAACCTGAATACCATTTGAATAAAACAACGGTGTGAAGAAGTTATTCAGGCAGGTAATAAAGTTGATAATACATACAGTTGCGATTGCAGGTTTCATAAGAGGCAATACGATTGTAAAAAGTCTCTGTGAAAAAGTTGCACCGTCAATCGCTGCTGCCTCTTCCAGTGAAATAGGGATTTCCCCCACAAAGTTTCTCAGAATCAGAACCGTAAATGGGATAACAGTACTGATATAAAGCAAAATCAGTCCGGGATATGTATCATATAATTTTACTTTCTGCATGAACTCATATAATGGTCTTGCTGTAACAACCTCAGGAATTAACATAGTTGCAATAATAAATGCAAAAGCAATATTGATTCCTTTTGTAGTGAAACGTGAGAATCCGTATGCAGCCATTGCACAGAGTACAGTACTGATAACCAGTGTAAGACCTACGATCAATACTGTATTTCCCACTTTTGATAAAAGTCCTACGTTCTCGATCAGAAACTTATAGCTTTCCAGTGTCGGATGATCCGGCAGATAATCAATCGGTGTTTTGAATAATTCTCCGGAAGGTGTAATAGAGGAAATAAAAATCCAGTATACCGGAAACAGGATAATAAATGAGACAATTGCAAACAGTACCCATCTTCCACCTGCCATTACACCATGATATATGTTATATTTTCTTGAATCTTTTTTCATGGTATTTCCTCCTTTAGTTATCAATCTTGTTCATAACACGTATATTCAGCCAGCTGAATACTGCCATTACAACAAACAGTAACATTGCCAGTGCAGATGCATAACCGACATTCAGATTTGTAAACGCCTCTGTCGTGATTCTGTATGCGATCAGTGCCGTATCTTCTCCAGGACCACCTGAAGTCATAGAATATACAATATCAAAGGTTGTCAGTCTCCATAAAGTAAATGGAATAGATAAAGTCAGTACATTTTTCAGTATCAACGGTAATGTAATTCTGAAGAAACACTGGATTCCATTTGCACCGTCTACTTTTGCGGCTTCATAGATATCACCCGAAATAAACTGCAGACCGGATAATACAAGAATCGCAAAGAACGGAAGATCTTTCCACAGATCCACGGCAATTACAGCAGCTCTTGCAGATCCTGTATTGATCAGCCAGCTATTCTGGTATCCATGGACAAACAATCTGATAAAGTCATTGATCAGACCATAATCATTATTAAATGCCCATTTTGCAGCCATACCTACAACAACTGCCGGCATTGCCCAGGGAATCAGTACAATCGTACGAAGAAAACGACGTCCCTTAAATTTCATATTTAATATCAGAGCAAGACCTACGCCTAATATTACATGGAATATCATTGATACTACTACAAAAATCACTGTAAAACGTATAGATGTAAGCACTTTGGGATCTGAAAAAATTTTCAGGTAATTCTGAATTCCACAGAATTCATTAATTCCGGACAGAATTTTAATATCAAAAAAACTATTTCTAACTGTCATTAAAATCGGATACAAAGTCGTAAATCCACGAATAATAACCACAGGTAACACCAACAGCCACGGAATCCATTTCATTGATTTTTTACTGATTGTCACAGGTACTCCCTCCTTCATATCTTTAAGCACAGGTATAAAGCAGATTTTTCTGCTTTATACCTTCATTTATTATGTCAGTTTTTATGTGTCAGTATTTCAAAAAACTTTAAACGAATACCGTTTTTACTGATATGTATCAACGACTTCCTGTGCTTTTTTACAGAACTCATCTACTGTGATCTCATCTTTCATGCAGGACTGGAAGATAGTTCCCATATCACTGATGAACTCCATTGTCTGTGCTACCAGCGGACGTCCCTGTACGTTGCACTCTTCTGCATACTGGCTGTACATTTCTTTTGCAGGATCAGTATCCGGAACAACTTTTTCTGCAACATCCTTTCTTGCAGGATATCTGTCAAATGCTTTATAGGATGCTTCCATTCCACCTTCATCTGCCATATACTGCAGGAATTTAATGGCTGCATCTTTGTTTTTGGATGCACTGTTCAGCACATAGTTCCAGGAATCTGTAAAGATTGCTCGCTCTCCATTGCCGCTGAAATCAGGTACCATTGCCATGTGGATCTTGTCAGCTCCCAGCATATCTGCCTTTGCATAATCCGTACCTAAGCCCCACATAAACCAGCATCCGTATTTGCCATCATTGATTTTTGGATTCATCTGATCATATTTATCTGCGATCTGATCAACAGGTGTTTCTTTGTTGGCAACCAGATCATGAAGGAACTGAATTGCTTCTTTATTTTCTTCTTTTGTCCAGTCGAAGTAGTCACCGCCAAACATATTTACAAACTGTGCAATTTCATTAGATGCATATGTCTTTTCCCAGGAACCGCCGTATCCGAAACGTCCATCTTTTGAAACTGCTTCCATGTATTTCATGAAATCTTCTTTTGTATCAATGGATTCGATTCCCACCTCATCCATAATTTCCTGATTTACCCAAAATGCAAGATATCCTGTATATCCCGGAACTCCTACAATATTTCCATCCTTATCTGTGATCATATCCTGAATATACCCCTGCGCAAACTGATCAATGATATCATCTGTCATAACCGTGTCATTCAGACCTTCCAGCCATCCGGAATTCTTGAATGCAGCACTCATTTCATCGTTGATTTCGACAATGTCTACGGAAGAATCTCCTGTAGAAAGAATCGTTGTAATCTTCTGCTGACGTGTGTCTGTATCTGTCGGAGCTGCAATAACATTGATATTTAAACCCGTTGCCTCCTCTACATTTGCAAGCCAGTCATCAAAATCCGGGTCAGTAGTGTTAACGCTGTATAAAGTAAGATCATATTTCTCCTCTGCTGATACACTTACAACATTCCCCATCATTCCTGCCACCATTGTTGCAGCTAAAACTGCACTTAACACTTTTTTCCTCATATTCTCTCCTTTTCCGAACAGTTCTCTCGCATCAACTGTTCTGTGTTATTTGGTAATTAAAGAATAACAAAAACACTCTTTTTACTAAATACAATTTCTTTTGATTGATTTATATTATTTTTCGTTCTATTGTTTTTTTCATTCTGATTTTTTATAATACAGATAGCAGATGAACACTGTGTTGCATCTTTACAGAATTGCTGTATAATATGGCAATCTTCAAAAAGATACCTGATAAAATCAAACCTATTCATATAAGGAGTATTATGTGTAATGAAACTCAACTTGAAAAAAATAAATTATCATAAATGGATTCCTTCCAGATTTTCCTCATTTCAGGCAAAACTCCTGATTGCCTTTCTGGTTGCAACCCTGCTTCCTCTGACACTTGTTGCACTGGTCAGTTACCATGTTTCCTATAATCTTGCCAGAGACCGAATCACAAACTCTGCATTGATGTCTGATGAACAGCTTATTTTTCAGCTTAACAGCCGTCTGAACCAGACCGAAAACGTTGCTGACACCATCCAGTATCAGATGTACGCTTTTGAACACTCTTCCCCAGATCAGGTTGGCACCATGCAGGCATTAACATCCATGAGAAGCAATATTTCATTATATAAATCTACATTTGATTTCTTTCATATATATGTTTTTTTAAAACCGGAACAAACCGGAGCTGATGAGGGTATATATTTCTTTTCCACAGATAAACTTTTCAATTATGGAATCAGCGAATCTGAATTACATTCCATAGGTTCTTCTTCCCTGTGGCTGTTAAAGAAAAATACCACCTTACCCAGAGTTATATCTGCTTCCAAAAGAAGCGCAAATACACTGCTGTGTTTTCGTGCTCTTCAGGACAAATCCAGCAATGTTCTCGAATATGCTTATTGTATTGCACTTGACTGCGATGAATTTTCCCGGTATCTTCAGACTTCTGCTTCTGATACCGCAATTTCCAGTTACATTCTGACACCACAGGGACAAATTGCAGCTCACAGTGATTCCTCCCGTAATCAGACCTGGATTTCAGATTCAATAAAACAGATGTTTCTGGAAAATACCAATTCCTTCTTTAAAGACAATGACATCTACTATAACTGCCGCACTCTGGATAACGGTTGGCTGCATATTACGGAAATCCCGGAAAACTATATCAAAAGCAATACACAGGTACTGATCAAAACACTGTTGATCACTGTAATTATTTCTCTGCCGCTGACTATTTTTATTGTAATCCTTTTTTCCAGGAAACTGACAAGCAGAATTGCCGCACTGTCCTATGCCATGGAATCCTTTCATCTCGGACATGATCCGGAGCACCTTTCCATCATCACACTCCCGCATCCGGCCGATGCTTCCAATTATGATGAAATAGACAATCTGGGGATTACCTTTGAAGATATGCAGCACACAATTGCCCAGAATCTGAAATCAATTGTCAGTCTCTCCATTAATGAAGAACGGCTGAAATATCAGTTATTACAATCACAGATCAATCCACATTTTCTCTACAATATCCTTGGAACCATCCGAACCTGCCAGGCACTTGGCAAATTGGATATTGCAGATCAGATGCTGACAAATCTGACTGCCTTTTACCGACTGACGCTGAGAAAATCAAAAGAACTGATACCGATCAAAGACGAACTGGAAATTGCCCGCCTGTATCTGGAAATGGAGAAACTCTGCCATAAAGATAATCTTAACTGGGAGATCAATGCCGAAGACGGAATAGAAAATTTCACGATCTGCAAATTTACATTACAGCCATTCCTGGAGAATTCTATCCTGCACGGTCTTTCAGCCGATACACCTGAAGTTTTTATTTCCATTCAGGTACTCTACGGTGATGATACCGTAGTGATATCCATTGAAGACAATGGAGCCGGAATGTCTCCGGAGACACTGGAACAGCTCCGATATGCCATAGACAACAAAGTCATAAATTACGAAAAACATTTTGGAATTTCAAATGTAAGCGCCCGCATTTCCAATCCTTTGTACGGTAACGGCTCTGTGCGTATTGACAGCCATCCCGGAAACGGTACCTATGTCACAATTGAATTTCAACAAATGGAGGATACAGATGAGGAAAATAATGATTGTAGATGACAATTATCTGTCAGCAGAAGGAATTGAAAAGAACATAGACTGGGAAGTTCTGAACGCAGAAATCGTACATATCTGCTACAACGGAACCTCTGCGATAGACGCTATGAAAAAAGAACCTGTAGATTTGATCATCTCAGATATTGAAATGCCGGATCTGGACGGAATTTCAATGAGCAGGCAAGCACTGGATATTAATCCAATGGTAAAAATCATACTGATCAGTGCCTATGATAAATTTGAATATGCAAGACGCGCTCTGCTTCTTGGTGCATTGGATTATATTGAAAAACCTCTGGATTACGCATATCTGATCCAGAAAGTAAAAAATGCTTTTGCCCTGATGGAACGTGAGCAGAAAAATCTGCAGTTGCTTAAACAGAGCAGGCCTTTGCTTATCGAAAAATTTTTCCGTGATATCACTCACCGTTCCAGGCAGGAGGCTTCCTATCGTCTCAAACCTTATCTGAACTACCTGAACCTTAAACTGGATTATGATTTTTATAACGTAGTGATTCTTGAACTGGAAAATGCACAGTCTCTCAGGGATTCCTATGGCATTGAGAAATTTCAGATGGAACTGCTGAATCTTCGTGATCTGATCACAGAACAAACCTCAGAATTAAATTATATTTATCCCCTGCAGGATATTGATGGTTATCTGTGTGTGATCGGACAAAGCGGCTGCCAGTCCGGAAATTTTCGCCAGCTTACCTATAAAATCATTTCTGCACTTGTAGATAACTGCAATTCACAGGGACTGGTCCTGAATGCCGGAATCGGTGCCATTGTACAAGATCTGTGGGATCTGAACCGTTCTTATGAAAGTGCAGTTCATGCACTGGATTATCGTTTCTTTTTCCCACACCAGAACGTATTTGACGGACGTGAGGCTCTTGGACATGACTTATCTGCCACTGATTTCTCCGATTCCAGAGAGGAAGAATTAATCCGCCTTCTGTGCAAAAAGGATGTTTCTGCAATTGACTCCTGGTTTCAGGATTTCTCCAGATGGCTTACTGAGAACTTCCGCACCAAAAGTTTCGCATTTATCCAGATCTACTCTCTGCTTGGAAGGATTCTGAAGTTTTTCTATGAATTAAACCTGGATACCCATGATCTGGAAGCAAAGATCCTGTATGTATACAATCATCTGGAAGAATTTCATACCACAGAAGAACTATGCGGCTGGCTCAACGAACTCTGCCGTCTTCTCTGCCGGAAACTGGATTCTTCTCTGAATGATTATCACCAAAAATTATGCGAATCCGTAACTTCATATATTGACGAAAACTATGCCAGCAATACTCTGTGTCTGAACGATATCGCCAGCGAAGCCAATGTCAGCCCGGCTTATCTGAGTGCCCTTTTTAAAAAGAAACAGGGCGTGAGTATCAGTGACTATATCACTACTCAGCGAATCAACGCCGCCTGCCGTTATCTTACAGCCACAAACATGACTCTGAAGGAAATCAGTATGAAATGCGGTTACGCCAATCAATATTATTTCAGCACAAGCTTCAAGAAAAAAATGAATGTCACTCCATCTGCATACAGAGATACTCAGACGTCAAAATCTTAGCTTTTACTTGTGTTTCCCTACGACTCCCTGTATAATAAAGAACAATGTCTGTTATCATGACATCTTTTTTATATGAGTGCGCAATCAATTACCTTTTACCGCCACTACATCTGTTTTGCGGAAAAACTGTCAGTGGCAGTTGTGGTAAATGTCAATATACTTATTATAAGGAGATTTAAAATGGGGGTAACTGAAAAAACAGCAATTCTTGTTATCAGCTTCGGTACAAGTTATGAAGAAACACGAAAGAAAACAATTGAACAGATTGAATCTGACCTGCATCATGCATTTGGGAAATATCCGTTATACCGTGCATGGACAAGTCCCCGTATACGCGCCAAACTCCGGAAGCGGGACGGAATCCACATCATGGATATTGATGAGGCAATGACACAGTTGAAAGCGGACGGAATCCGAAATGTAATTGTACAGCCAACCTATGTGATCACCGGATTTGAAAGTGATGCGATGAAAGAAAAGGTTCTGGCATTTAAGAATGATTTTGATTCTATTATCATCTGCGATTCCCTGATGGTCACCAGACAGGACAAAGAAGAAGTCTGTCAGGCCATGGCTTCCGAATATCATCCAGATTCTGATGAAGTTCTTTTATTTATGGGACATGGAACAGAACATGTTGCCAATGAACTCTATCCAGAAATGGACGGCCTGTTTAAACATTTTGGTTATTCAAATATGCATATGGGAACTGTTGAGGGGGATTTTTCTATCGAAAGTTTTCTGGATGAATTGAAAAATTCCCACCCGGATCATGTTCATCTGGCACCTTTCATGATTGTTGCAGGCGATCATGCCACCAATGATATGTCCGGCGAAGACGATGACTCCTGGAAAAGCATTCTGGAAAGAGAGGGCTATTCTGTCACCTGTACGCTGAAAGGACTGGGGGAGATTCAGGCGATCAGAGATATTTTTATCCGCCACACTAAAATGGGACTGGACAAGCTTTCGTAATTCTATTCCAAAAAATGTGAAGCTTCTGTTTTACAGCAGATACTTCACATTTTTTCAGTCCATATTAATTATTTTCTCTTTTTCTTCTTTTTATTTGGATTGTTTAACACAGACCAGCAAAATGCCTGTACTAACAGTATACCGATAAAAGCACCACTGCTGTCAACCCCCACATCCTTTATCGCTGGAGTACGACCGCCAACAAACGACTGATGATATTCATCAAGTCCCGCAAATCCTACGCAGACGATTCCGGCAAGGAGCATCAGCCAGATTCCTCTCACTCCATACACATATAACGGAAAGGAAATCGCAATTGCAAGCAGAAAATACTCTGTCATATGCGCAGCTTTTCTCACATAATAGTGGATCCCATCCGCTTTATAAGCCAGTTCCTCACTGCTTAAATTCTCTGATAAAAGTTCGCTTTTCATTTCCACGATTTCATAGCTTATCTTATAGCTCAGATTTCCGGAAACCTCTCCCGGCTGCGCTGAAAATGAAAAAATGATATACATCATCAGCAGTGCCGGCAGAAAAGAAAGAGGTTTCAGCAATGTGATCAATACTTTCATTCTTTCTCATCTTCCTCTTTGTCATCCAGTCTTTTCGTAAGATTTGCCCTCTCAGCAATGCTCATAGATTTATGTATTTCCGGTTCACTTTCTTTTGCAAATTCTCCGCCTGCTGCCGCTTTCACTGCTGCATTTGTTGCTTCCTTTGCTTTCTTGAGTCGGTCTTCTGAAATCATATTTTTGACGCTTACAAAGACCAATCCGGCTCCAATTACCGCAAACGCAATTCCGGCAAGCAGAAAGCCAATGCTTGTACCTTCTTCACCTGCTATAAATCCTTTGCACAGGCTATAAGCTGTGTATAATAAGTAGCCTCCAGCCAGGATCCAAAGTACATATCGTGCATTAGGAGATTTCGTTTCCTCCTGATTTTCCACAACTTCCTGTGTATCTTCCTGTAGTTCTTTATTCTTATTTTCCTCCATAAAAACCTCCAATTCTTTTGTGGGTTCGGTTAAATTGACTATTATCTTACCATTTTTTTACTCAGACGTAAAGTCTTCTGAAAAAGAAAGACTGCCAGATTTCTCCGACAGTTACTGTTCACTCCGTTCTCAGTAACACGCTTCGCGATGCACAGAATTTATGCTAATCGCATAAATTCGCGCGGTATGTCTCGGGATTTTGGCATTTTCATGCCAAAACACCTCGCGGGATAGTGGCGTGTGAACAGTAACCTCCGACAGTCTCATTCCTTACAAGTTCTCCCTGCTCTGTTTCCTGTTTTCTGTCCGCACATCCGCTGCAATTTACACAGACAAATGCAGCTACCAATAGCAGCAATATTTTAATTTTTTTCAATATCTGATTCTCCTTTTCATCCACAATATTTTAAAATATTAAGGATTTATATAGTTTCACCAGATATATTCATTTTATACATTCAAAGGAACCTATATGCTTTTCCAGACCCTAAAATCCTTTCTTCCGCATATAGACCGCTATGTCATGATAAACCTGTTCTTTTCCGATTTCATTCAGAATCTCATGGCGCATTCCCGGATACAGTTTTCCTTTTACGTCCCTGTAACCTGCATGACGCATCGCCTTTACTGTCTTTGCAAAATGACGCACATTGATCAGGCATGGATCCTCTGCACCGCTTACAAACAATACCGGCATTTTCGGATTTGTACATGAGAAATGTTCCACATCATAAGCACGTTTCATCAACTCAAACAGCGCAAGATACGCATCATCCGTAAAGGTAAATCCACATAATTCAGATTCTTCATATTCTCTTGCCACTTTAGGATCTGAGCAGATCCATGCGGTACATGTTTTATCTTTTCTGAACTTGGCAACGCCCGCACCAAAAGACATCGCTTCAATCAGTTTACTTCGATGTCTGGATCCCAAAAGCGTTTTCTCCAGCTTCGCAATTCCTACGCCCAGAGGCATTGCTGTATTATAGCTTGGAGAGCCGCATACGATCAGCATATCGACACAGCTGTCATGCTCTGCTATAAATGCTCTTACCGCCAGCGAACCCATACTGTGTCCCATCAAAATCACTGGAAGTTCCGGATATCTGGCATGTATTTTTCTGTTTACCGTACGAATATCCTGAAGCATCGCCTGTGCGCCTCCGCCATACGTGAAACCCAGATCCTCCTGAAATTTTACGCTTTTTCCATGTCCTCTGTGATCGTGAATCACTGTCACATATCCAAGCTCCGCCAGATATTCCATAAACGGAAGATATCTCTCTTTATGCTCACTCATCCCATGCACCAGCTGCACGACTGCGCGATATGGCTTCTTATCCGGTATCACCGCCATAATCGAAATCTCAAGATTATCCGCTTCTGATTTAAAAGAGCTCTCGTACTTCATAAATTCACGCCTTCTTTCCTGTTTTTATTATTGTTATACCCTTACCTTATCCTGTTATTTTGATTATAGGTAAGGTATTTGCCATTGTCAACGCATTCTGTTATAATCAAATTGTTACATTTTGTTAGCGTTCAATCCATTCTCACTAATTAACATAGGTGAGCAATGACACGCTTCGTAAACAGCAATCCTTACAGTAACAGTACAATACGTTTCAGAGCTTAACCCTAAGACAGGAGGAAACATGACAAAAAAGAATAAAAAAGGACACGCCGGGCTGATTATCTTTATTTTAATCCTGGTTCTCGCCATTGGCGGAGGCACAGGATTCTATTTCTATCAGCGCCAGCAGCCACGCAAAGCAGTGGAACAATTTCTTGACAGCATGAAGAATATGGACTTTACTACAATGGAATCTATGATTCAGAGCAGTGATCTCTCTGCGCTGGACAATGCAGATATCCGAAACGCTGCATACACTGATTTCTTCTCAGAAATCAATAAGAAAATGATCTACAAAATCACAAAGAACAGATTTGACATTCAGAATGGTACTGCTTCTGTCACTGCTCACATTACTTACATTGACGGAACCAATATTTACAAGGCAACCATCACAGAGTTTCTCCGTCAGATCGTTTCAAACGCTTATGCCGGAAATCAGCTCACAACAGAAGAAACTCAGGAAAAGCTTGCATCTATTCTGAATGAACAGGCAAAGAAAATAGAAAAAGATGTATTCTCAGAAGCAGATATCACCTACCCGGTAATTAAAACAAATTCCGGATGGAAAATCGTTTCTCTGGATGATGAAACAGTAAAAATCATGTCTGCTAATTTCAAGAGTGTAGAGGAAGAAATCAACAATTCGCTTAACAATGCAGACAGCAAAAATTCAACAGCCAATGCACCAGAGGCAACTGCTGATGACATTCTGAATCTTACCACAGAGAAATTTACGATCAAATACGCGAAACATGTGATCACCAAAGACTTTGCAGGAAATCCATGTATTATGGTTTATTATGATTACACCAACAATTCATCTTCCGCATCCAGTGCAATGGTTGATGTAAGTCTGAAAGCTTACCAGCATGGCGAAGTCTGTGAGGCTGCTATTCCAGAGAATAATGATGATGCAATTGATCATTATACAGCAGAAATCCAACCGGGACAGACTGTAAATGTATGTCAGGCATTTACACTGACAGATGAAAGTGATGTCACCGTTCAGGCACAGGAAGCATATTCCTTTGACGAAGATGCAACCGCAAAACAGATTCTTAAAGTAAAATAGCTGAGCAATAGAGATGATAGTGAACACCAATCATATCTCTAAGTTATAAACATTAACTTATCAGTAAAAAAACAATATACACAGTTTTTCAAAACCAAATTTGAAAGCTGTGTATATTTTTTATTTTCCGTGAAACAATATGAAATGTATAGTACATTATTCGAAAACGGTGTACTGGCTTTATGATTCCTGTAAAAGCTGTATACAGCGACAGGTTATGAAAGGATGGTGACTTATGGGAAGCAAATGTTTAAGATATACGGCGCTGACTATCGCCATTATCGGAGCTGTTAACTGGGGACTGATTGGTTTTTTCAATCTGAACCTGGTCGCTCTCCTTTTCGGAAGCATGAGCTGGGTTTCCAGAATCGTATATGGTCTGGTTGGAATCTGCGGACTCTATCTTCTGACCTTTTACGGTGATTCCGACACTATCTCAGAACAATCCTGAGTACAAGCCGACATCTGAAATTATAATTCTATACTATAATCCTTCCTAATGGACTGCGGCATATTTATCAAATGGATATGCCGCAGTTCTTTTATAGTGGTTCTTAAAAGAAAAAAGGACTTCGGAAAATCCGAAGTCCTAAGAGCGATAGACGGGGCTCGAACCCGCGGTCTCGACCTTGGCAAGGTCGCGCGTTACCAACTACGCCACTATCGCATAAGCGGGTGATGGGAATCGAACCCACGTATCCAGCTTGGAAGGCTGGTGTTCTACCATTGAACTACACCCGCAGATATTCAGTTAAAAGAGCGATAGACGGGGCTCGAACCCGCGGTCTCGACCTTGGCAAGGTCGCGCGTTACCAACTACGCCACTATCGCATAAGCGGGTGATGGGAATCGAACCCACGTATCCAGCTTGGAAGGCTGGTGTTCTACCATTGAACTACACCCGCACAGCTTGTTATCTGTGCATCTCTGTCGCATCAACGAAGATTAGTATATATGATGAAACTTCATTTGTCAACACTATTTTTGAATTTTTTCTATTTTTTTAACAGTATGCACAATTTCAGGTAAAAAACAAGGCTGTACCTCATTCCAGCTACTTCAAAAATTACAGAAATTTGCTCATAATCCTATGACTAACTCCTTATCTTTGCAACTCACAATCAAAATAGCATATAATTCGCATTATTTTCTGAAATTGCTATAGATCAGACAGATATTTACAATCCATCTGACCTATACAACTCTCCAACAAATAACCTATTTAAAGTTTATTTGGTATAGATTATCAATTCTCCCAATCCCACACATTCGTAGCTTCTACTGCGCTTTTCGGTTTCTTGATTACAAGCTCAGGACTCTTTGCGCTGACTTTAGTATTTGCAGGGATAGATTCTGTGATGAATGTGTTACCACCGATAATGGTATTCTCTCCGATCACTGTCTCACCGCCCAGTACAGAAGAATTAGAATAAATTGTCACATTATCTCTGATGGTCGGATGTCTCTTCACATTGGCAAGTAACTGTCCCTGACGGGTGGAAAGTGCACCAAGTGTCACACCCTGATAAAGTTTTACATTCTTTCCAATCTCTGTGGTCTCACCGATTACAACACCTGTACCATGGTCAATAAAGAAATATTCTCCGATCGTGGCACCCGGGTTGATATCAATTCCGGTATAACCATGCGCATACTCTGACATGATTCTCGGGATAAATGGCACTTCCTCACGATAGAGGACATGTGCAAGTCTGTATACATAAATTGCATAAAATCCAGGATAAGAGAAAATAATCTCCTCCTTACTCTTGGCAGCCGGGTCACCATCAAAGCCCGCCTGTAAGTCTGTCAGGAGCATGGACTGAATCTCCGGTAGGCTGGCAAAAAATCTCTCTGTAATCTGCTCTGCATGGTCTTTTGCCTGCTGCTCTGGCTCTCCCTGATACAAAAATGCCACCTCGATCTGCTCCTGTAAGCAGTCATACAGGTCATTTAAGCGATATGCCACATAATGCTCCGGAAACATCTTCGCACTGGAGTCTACGCTGAAGTATCCCGGAAAAATAATAGATCTCATATCTTTAATAAAGTTAATAATCTCTTTCTTATTTGGAAGACGGTCTCTGTCCTTTCCAAGAAAAAGATCTTCTTTGCGATAATTATCTGTCAGCTTCTCCACTGCCTCCAGAATTGTTTTCTTCTTATCTGTCATGATTGTCATCCTATTCTACTTTCTGACAGTCATTTACCTTTCTGAACATCACACATATCTATTAACTGATATGAAATATATAAGCTTCATATTTACCCAGTCACAGAAATACCAAGAATAAATAACTGCATTTTGCTATTATCTTATTACAGAGAGAAGAATTCGTCAATAAAAAAGAATTGACCTTTCCGTTAATTCCTTATATAATAAGTAACAGTTCCGGAATATATACAGATTTGAATATATACAGAACTGTTTTCTGATATTAATCCGGAGATGTACCCAAGTGGCTGAAGGGTCCGCACTCGAAATGCGGTAGGCCGGGCAACCGGTGCGAGGGTTCAAATCCCTCCATCTCCGCTCTGTATGTTACTGTTGACACTAATTTTCAGTAATGTAGGCAAAATTATTTATAATAATTGCACAATAGCCTTGACAATCGTTGCTTTTATATGTATAATTGCAACAGCAAAAGAAATTCTTCAAAAGAATTTACATAGGGGATTGGTCAAATGGTATGATAGGGGTCTCCAAAACCTTTGGTGGGAGTTCGATTCTCTCATCCCCTGCTATTAAAAGCGCTCGAAAACTTTGTATTTACTGAGTTTCGGGCGTTTTCATTTTATCTCGGATGATCAAAAGTAATCATGAAAGTAATAAAAATAGGACTACCCAAATTATATTTTCGGACAGTCCCATTTTTTAGTTACTCATTCACCGGATTCACATGAACCATGCAGTGTTTTACGTCTTTAAAATTTTTCTCTATAGTATGATGAACATTCTCTGCAACGTCATGTGCCTCATTCAGTGGAATCTCACCATCTGCTGAGATTTCAATATCCACATACATCTTAGAACCAAATAATCGTGTCTGGAGAAGGTCGATTCCCTTCACTCCTTTCACTCCCATGATCACTTCTCTCATGCTCTCTTCTGTTGCCTCATCGCAGGAATGATCAACCATCTTATCAATTGCATCTCTGAAAATATCTACAGATGCTTTCACGATCAGTACACAGATTGCCACACTGGCAATCGGATCCAGAATCGGGAAGCCAAGTCTCGCACCCAGGATACCGATAAATGCACCAACAGAGGACATTGCGTCTGAACGATGATGCCATGCATCTGCCATCAGTGCGCCAGAGTTTATTTTCTTCGCAGCACTCCTCGTATACCAGAACATCCATTCCTTCACTACAATAGAAACAACTGCCGCAATCAGTGCCAATGTTCCGGGAATTGCAATGCTTGCTCCTGAAGTACTCTTAATAATGTTCTCAATTCCATTCATACCGATTCCGATACCGGTTGCCAGAAGTAACCCGGACAAAATAATGGAAGATACACATTCCATCCGCTCATGTCCATACTGATGCTCCTTATCGGATTTTTTGCTGGATAAATTCACACCGACTATTACTACGAAAGTACTTCCCACATCAGATGCTGAATGAATCGCATCTGAAATCATGGCACCTGAATGTGCCAGAATTCCGGCAAGTAATTTAAATAAGGAAAGTAACAGGTTTACTGCAATACTCACACCTGATACCTTCATTGCCACCTTATGTTCCCATGCAGGCTCTTCCTTCTTAGCTGTCGTATTACTGTTTGTCTTGTCTGACATTGCTGTCATGTTTAATTTTTTTGTCTGTTCCATAACCAGGACCTCCTAAATTTTCTTTTCAAATATATAATCTTTTGTACTTTCCTATATTTGAGTTTACAGGTTCTTCTTATGTCACATACATTGCGCCACAGTCAGAAAACATATTTCCTTTCTGTGACTTATCAAAGTGCGGTCTTACAGGGGTCTTTTTGTATTTCGGAACTGCACCTGTCTCAGAAAATCCTCCTAAAAAAATCCCTCTAAAAGAAAATCTTTCCAAAACATACTTTTCAGAAAACAAAAAGACACACCTGCGGAACATACACTGTCCCACAGATATGTCTGAAAATTTTCATATCTGCTGCCGCTTCGCGCGGCCCGGCCCCACGCCCTCGAGCATCTCGGGCATCGCCTGCTCAGTTTGTACTGTTGATCTCGCATTCTGTTGAATGTAATGCAGTGCAAAGAGAATATAAATATTTTTTCTGATAATACACTATAGTATATCGGTTAGTCAAGCCAAATGTTATTGAAATTTTTTATCATGATGAAACGATATTCTGCAGCCACACACCCTTCTTAACCAGCACAAATCCAATCACACACTTAATCAGATCTGCCAGCTGCACACATGCATAAATCACAAGTACATGAATCCCTGTATAACGACTCAGCACAAACGCGATCGGCACACTGACGCACCAGATAAACACACTGTCAAACAGGAACGTAATAATCGTCTTTCCACCGGAACGCAGGGTAAAATAGGTTGCATGCAAAAACGCATTCTGCGGCATAAAAAACGCAGTGATCATAATCAGATACTTCGCGAGCTCCCTCGCCTCATCATTCGTATTGTAAAGCATCGGAAACAGCGGTGCCATAACAAACATCACAATCGCAACACAGGTACAGCACATCACCGAAAAGGCAATCATCTTGTTATCCGTATCTCTGGCCTTCTTCATATCACCGGCACCCAGAAGCTGTCCTACAATAATCGCAACAGATTCTCCCAGTGCAATAAACACAATATTAAACACATTATTGATCGTATTCGAAATATTCAAAGAGGCAACCACATTCAGGCCCCTCACAGAATAACACTGAGTCAGCATAGCCATAGCTGAAGCCCATAAAGTCTCATTAAACAACAGCGGAGTTCCTTTGACCAGAATCTTCTTTGTCAAATTTGCAGGAACCTTAAGCGTACTGTATAGTCCATTTACAAATGCATTCTTCTCTGTATGCCTGTGTGTCCAGCCTATTACAATTGCAGCCTCCACATAACGTGACAGCACAGTTGCAATTGCCGCACCTCTCACACCCAGTCTCGGGAAGAAAAATACACCATAGATCAACAGATAATTAAACAGCAGATTTACACAGATTGCCACAACCCCTGCTTTCATTGGCAGAACAGTCTCTCCGCACTCTCTCAGAGTACTGGAATAAATCTGCACCATCATAAACGGCGGCAACCCAAACAGCATAATATCCAGATACTGCTTTCCATACTTAAGCGTATCCGCAATCTGCTGCGCAGTACCCTCTCCCTGGAGATACATACTGATCAGATTCTCTCCAACAGTCAGAAACAGCAAAATCGTCCCAATCGTCAGAATCACAGCCATCCAGAACTTATACCGAAACGTCTGTCTCACACCCTCATTATCCTTCTGTCCAAAGTACTGTGCGGTAAAAATACCCGCTCCGGATACCCCTCCGAAAATACACAGATTATAGACAAAAATCAACTGATTCACAATGGAAGCCCCTGACATCTGCTCCGTACCGATCCGCCCGATCATAATATTATCCAGCAGACTCACGAAATTCGTGATTCCATTCTGGATCATGATCGGAACAGCCACTGCCAGAACCATCATATAAAACTTCCTGTCACCGATAAACTTCTTACAAAACGATGACTTCTCCTTCGTCCTCTCCATAAAACTTTTCCTCATCCTTCTTCACAAAAATAGACTGTCCAGAGACAGCCTTCGCCTTAAGCGTTGTATCACCTACATTACTATAAAACCCCCAACATTTCAAGCCCATATCAGTAAATTTATTTTTCTTGTCGCTTCAGCGACATAATTCCTCTCCGTCGCAGTGCGATCCTGCCCGGAGGGCTTTTTTATGTTATAGGAACATTACGGAGTAATTTCCTATAACATAAAAAAGCTGCCGTCCTCAATAAATGAAGGAAACGACAGCCTTTTCAAAAAAGTATTTGCAAGCCTATTTAATAGCACCCTCAACCATACCATTCATAATCTGCTTCTGAGCAAGCAGGAATACGATGATCATCGGAATCATTGCCAGGAGTGCTGCAGTAAGGATCAGATCCCACTGCTTAACATAAGAACCAACAAACGCCTGTACAGCAACCGGAAGAGTCTTAACCTTACCATTCTGTCCTAACATCAGAGAAGGAAGAAGGTAATCGTTCCAGATCCACATACCATTCAGAATAGTAACAGTAACAATAACCGGTTTCAGAAGCGGAAGGATAATACGGAAGAAAGTTCCCTCAGGAGAACATCCGTCAATCGCTGCTGCTTCTTCCAGTTCATACGGAATACCTTTAATAAAACCAGTTAAGATAAATACGGTCATAGCACCACCGAATCCACAGTATGCAAATACAATACCAGGGATAGACTGAAGCATGCTGATTCCAAGGAATTTACCTACATCACGGAATGTAGAAACCAGAGGAAGCATAACTACCTGGAAAGGAATTGTCATGGATGCGATAAATGTCATGTAAATAACTGTTGACCATTTTGTCTTGTTACGGCAGATAACCCATGCAGCCATACCGCCAAATAAAGCAAGTAATACAAGGGAAACAACTGTAATGATCGCAGATGTTCCGAATGCACTCCAAAAACTGAAGTTAGAGTTGTTGACAACGTTTGAAATATTTGTCTTAAACTGTGCAAAGCTTGCACCCACAAAGCTTACAGGGTTTGCAACAATACCGTTTGCATTCTTAAATGTATTAATAAGTACCAGATAGAAAGGAGATAATATGTACGCTGCGATAACAATCGCAACAGCTGTAAGCACTACCTTTGGCGTTTTCTTCGTAACCATTACATTTCAACCTCCTTCTTATTGGAAATTCTAACCTGAATAATAGATACAGCAGCCAGGATAATGAAGAACAGAATAGCTTTCGCCTGACCAAGTGCATAATTGTTCTTGGAGATCGCTGTATTATAAATATTCAGAGCCAGCATCTGAGTACCGTTTGTCAAATAGTTTCCGAAGAAACTTGCAACAGAACCTGTACCATTTGTTAAAGCCATGTTAACATCGAACTGTTTGAATGCTGATGTTAAGGTAAGGAATGTACAAATTGTAATTGTAGCTGCGATCATCGGAATCTTAATCTTAAATAATGTTGTAACTGCATTTGCGCCATCGATCTGTGATGCTTCCAGTACATCTTTAGGTACCTGTGTCAGACCAGTTACATAGATCAGCATGATATAACCTGCATACTGCCAGATATAAACAACGATGATAGCCATCATAGCTGTGTTTGTCTTTGACAGAAGTGAAATATTATTTGTCATCTTGATCAGCACATTGTTAAATACGAACTGCCATACATAACCAAGTACGATACCGCCGATCAGGTTTGGCAGGAAGTAGGAAGCCCTGAAGAATGAGAGTCCCTTAATCTTAGAAGTACAGAGTAATGCGAGCATAAACGCTACTACATTTACCAGAACCATGTTCAGAACTACAAACAGAATTGTGATGATCAGTGACCAGAGGAAACTTGGTTCATTGAACATTGTCTTGTAGTTTGCAAATCCTACAAATCCTGTCATCTTGATTCCATTCCAGTCTGTAAAGGAATAAAACACACCAAGGCATAATGGAATAATGACTGTTACTACAAATGTAAATAACAATGGAAATACAAATATAAAGTTAACGATGCTTCTGTGATGTTTTAATGTCGGGAATAAATACATTCCCAGTAAAATGCCGATTGCACCAATGATCAGTGCCGGACCTCTCCAGCCTGCTCCACTTCCGGAAATATCCTGAATCAATGCTACAGCCAGCAAAATAATACCGGCAATCAGGCATACCATGGAGATTACTTTTTTACTAGCACTGTTTGTATTCATTTTGCCTTCACCCTTCCTATTTCTTATTCAAAGCAAAAATGCTACTGTCAATTTCGTTCTAAGTAACACAAAAATCAATGCGTCTTAACCGTTTTTGCGTACCTGAATGGAGGTCTGCCGGACCTTTACTCAGGTATGCAGCGCAATAAAAAATGGGCGGCAACATAATCGCCGCCCAACAGATATCAGTTATTCATTCTGATTAGTTTGCGTATGCACTCTCAAGAACCTGCTGCATTGTCTTTACAAATCCAGCTTCATCAAGGCTTCCAGATGCATAGTCAGCAAATACCTGACCTGTATAGTTCTGTGCGATACCTTCTTTGAAACCTGGAATTGACCAGTGCCATGCAGATGTCTTTCCTGCATTCTGATAATCAGTAATTGTCTGAGCAAACGGATCATCGCCTACGATTGTGCAGGATTTAAATGGGCTTACGAATCCAGCTTCTTTTACGAGGACTTCCTGAGCTTCGTCTGTTGTCAGCCACTGAAGGAATGCTTCTGCTGCTTCTACATTACCATCTTTGTATACAGACCACCAGGATGGGGAGCTTGTAAGGATTGTATCCTGTCCGTCTTCGAATGCGTATGGGATCATACCAACTTCGAAGTTACCAGCTTCTTTGTAAGCGTCAGCGTCATCACCAACCATTGTTGCACCGATCCAGGATCCCTGTGTAACAAATGCATATTTACCGGATGAGAAGTTCAGGATCTGCTGATCGTATGTACCGGAAACAAGGAGTGCAGGATCTGAATACTGGTTCAGAAGACCTACAAAGTTAGCGAAATCTGTGAAACGGTCTTCGTCAAGTTTACCGCCATCATTGAGCATGTCAATGTAAGTAGTGTCATCTCTGTCAAGACCTTCATCCAGATATGTACCAAATAAATGGTTACCTGTTGACCAGTAAAGGTTAACTGGTTCTGCTGCATAACCTACAACTGCGGTCAGTCCAAGTTCATCTTTCTTGGAATCAATTGTCTCAAATGCTTCTTTGATTGCATCCGGACTTGTTAATGTGGAAGGATCAATTCCTGCTTTGTCAAGGATGTCTTTGTTATATGCAAGACCGATTGCTTCTGTTGTATATGGGAAACCGATTGTACCCTGGCTCTCATCAACATAAGCTGCATCTGTATCAGAAGCCCATTCCTGATCGCTCATATCTACTAACATATCTGTCCAGTTAGCAAAGTCTGCTCCACTACCGTTTACGAAGATATCAGGCATGTTATCTGACTGATAGTATCCTTTCAGAGTACCCTGGATATCGATTCCGCCGCCCATGGATTCGATTTCTACTTTAGTTCCTGTTTCTTTCTCATACATTTCAGCTAATTTCTTCAACTGAGCGTCAACTTCGATCTTACCGTTTACAAGACGAATACTGTCACCGTCTGCTGCCTGTACGGATACTGCTGCCGGAACCATTGATGCGATCATAGATACTGCTAAAAGTGTTGCAAATACTTTTTTCTTCATTTTCGTCACCTCGTCATTTTTTTAACTGTTTCTTTTTACCTTTTGCGCATAAGGTTTTTTGATAGTTGTATAATACCACTTTGTTTCTGAAATAGCAAGACCTTTTTCGCATAAGTTTGAATTTTTTTATCTTTCTTTTTCGTCATTTGTTAAATATGCACAATTTCTTTTTTCTATCTTATTACACAATGTCCAAAAAAGTGCTACTTTGAGGTCAAAAAAATGCATATTCATTGGAATGGGTACTTTTTTTCGCACACCTTTCTCCTGAACACGCATCTTTTGTCCTTATGTTTTCCTTTTTTCTCTATAAAAACCTGTCGTTGTACTTATTCCAGGAATCTCTTCCATATCTTTAATCGTAACCATTTTCTGTCCATATTTCCTTCAAAATTATTTCATCTGCTTTGTATTCGAAGAAATCAAAATCTGCGCATTTCTTGTGAAGCACACGATCTGCACAGGTGATACCTACCATTGTTCCTGTAAATTCACCATATTTACAGTATTCATCAGAAAATCTCGTAGTATCAAAGATTCTTCCGATCTTCTGATAGTTTTCACCATCATAGCTCCATTCAAACCAGGATTTACGTCCTTCGATATAGAGTCTCAGATAGATTGGCTTATCTTCTACCGGAATTCTCGTGTTGAGGAATTCTGTTTTTTCACCATTTTCCAAATGGATGATAGACAACGCACTCTGTCCCAGTGTTTCGCTGTAATATTTTCGCAGATTGATATAGTTCATATTGTCGTAATACAGGATCAAGCCTGCACTGTGCTGATGAACTTCCGGCACGAATTCCATCTTTGTAGTGATTCTTGCATAAACACTGGTAAGTTTTCTGGCAAGGATACTTACTTTATTCAGGGAGGTTCTGGATTCCTGTCCACGGAGTCTTACATATCCCTTGCGTGCTTTTACATCCGCAAATCTCTCCGGCATGATTCTTGGCGCATAGTAGAAATTGCCAAGTTCTTCTCCGTCAAAGTCATCGAAATCAGGAGTTTTCTCTACTGGGTACTCTGGAAGGGAACTTTCCGGCACCTCCATTTTTGCCAGATTGCTTCCGTCAGCCATACGAAGCCAGTTATCCTCTGTCCACATCATCTTCTGGATTGCTGTTTCTCTTCCGAGTGTGCAGCGGAGTTCCGGCACGAACGGTCTGGAGCAGAGATGAACCAGGTATACCTCACCGGTAGGAAGTTCTACATAGCTTCCGTGTCCGGATTTCTGCAAAATGGAGTCCGGATTGTAATATTTCGGTTTCAGATGATCGGGATCCTGTCTCTCATAAGACTCTCCCGGTACACTGGTCACAATCGGATTCTTCGGATCTTTTTCATATGGTCCCCAGACATTTCCGGAGCGTCCCATTGTAACACAGTGATTGTATCCTGTGCCGCCTTCTGCGCACATAATGTAATAATATTCTCCTCGTTTAGTCAGATGAGGAGCTTCGATGCAACCTCTGTCTGTGCCGCCTCTCCAGATTCGTTTCGGATATCCTACAATTTCTTTTTTGGCAGGATCATATTCTACCATGCAGATCGCGCCTGGTTTTTCGTATCCTTCTCTTGTCTCCCACTCCAGGGAAACAATGTATTTCTTTCCGTTTGTATCATGGAACATGGAAGCGTCAAAACCTGAGGAATGAAGATATACAGGCTCACTCCATGGACCTCTGATATCTTTTGCACAGATCATAAAGTTATCTACATCGAAATATCTGGCGTTCATGGAATTCATCACTCCATAAACCACATAGAACATATCTTCTTCCTCGCAGTAAGTCAGGCATGGTGCCCAGATTCCTTTTGCACTCGGAAGTTTCTTCAGATCTACTTTTTCATCATCTGTCAGTACATGGGTATATAATTCCCAGTTCTTTAAATCTCTGGAATGATAAACCGGAATTCCCGGAAACCATTCAAAAGTAGAAACTGCAAGATAATAGTCATCCCCTTTTCTGCAAATACACGGATCAGGGTTAAAACCTGGAAGTATTGGATTTTGGATCATTTTGACTTTTTTTCTCCTTAAATTATTCTGTATCTTTACAATCACACGGATTGTTAAATCGTTACAGCATATTTTATCATAAAAACAGCATTTCCGATATCCTATCAATATCTGAAATGCTGTTTTTTTTATTGGTGTCTGTTATTTCTTTAAATCGTGTTTTATAATACACGGAACACAAGTTTATGCTGTCTGTTCTTTTTTCTTATTTGTGACTGTAAGCAGGTGACTCTTGATTAATACAGGACGTACTGCATTGTAAATTACTGCGACCAGGATTACTGAAACAACTGCATTGAATAGTGTAGCTGCAGCACTCATTTTCGCCAGTGCTTCGGCAAGTTTCTGCGGCTGTCCCAAGATATACTGTTTGTAGAAATATCCTACGATCGGATCTGCGATTACATTGAATCCAAGTCCTGCAACAGAAGCAATCAGGCTCCATTTGAATACATATTTCTTATCTGTACTTTCATTGATCTTTGCGATTTTGTGTGCTACCAGTCCTGTGATAAGGCCGATACAGAACTTCAGGACAAATGTTTTCGGCGCACCAGTAATATAAACCGGGTCCATCAGGTCTGCGATTCCCATTCCGATGGCACCGGACAAACCGCCATATACACCGCCGATAAGCAGTGCTGCCAGTACGCAGAATGCATTTCCAATATGAATGGAGGTCGCATCTCCGCCGGGTACCGGAATCTTAATCTGCAAAAATGTGAAAGATACGTAGCATAACGCAGCCATTAACGCTGTCTCAGCCAGTTTTGTAATTGTGCTGTTCTGTGTGTTCATAATAATTTCCCCTCTCGTGTTGCTGTATCAATTTATGAAGGTATGATACACTTTGTTGATTTTTATTTCAATGACCAGTTTCTTCATTTTTTCAGAGGTCAGATTGAATATCTGGATTCTCTTTTAGATTTTAAAATATGAAAAAAGCCCCCTGTTTTATGCTTTTTCGCACTGAAACAGAGGACTTTACCTATTTATTCAATAACTTTTAATATATTTTCAGGCTTCCGCACTGCCTGAGCGATATTTTAAATAATTGATTTCTTAGATTCTTGCTACACCAGATTTTCTTGCAGCTTCTGCTACTGCTTTAGCTACTGCGTCTTTTACACGTGGGTCAAATGCAGCCGGAAGAATATATTCCGGATTTAATTCTTCGTCACTTACCAGACCTGCGATCGCGTATGCTGCTGCCACTTTCATCTCGTCGTTGACATCTGATGCTCTTGCATCCAGTACACCACGGAAAAGTCCAGGGAAGCAAAGTACGTTATTTACCTGGTTCGGGTAATCAGAACGTCCTGTGGATACCACTGCTGCGCCTGCTGCTTTTGCTTCATCAGGGAAGATCTCAGGTACCGGGTTTGCACATGCAAAGATGATCGGATCTTTTGCCATTGTGCGGACCATATCCTGTGTCAGTGTTCCAGGTGCGGATACACCGATGAAGATGTCTGCGCCTTTGATCACTTCTGCAAGAGTACCTTTCTCTTTGTTGAAGTTTGTGATCTTAGCCATCTCTTCTTTGATCGGGTTTAATCCCTCTCTGCCTTCGTAGATTGCGCCCTTTCTGTCTGTCATGATTACATTCTTAAGTCCCATGGACATTAACAGTTTGATGATAGCGATACCTGCAGCACCTGCTCCGGAAGTAACGATCTTCACTTCATCAAGCTTCTTGCCAACCAGTTTCAATGCGTTGATAACACCTGCAAGTGTGATAACTGCTGTTCCGTGCTGGTCATCGTGGAAGATCGGAATATCACAGCACTCTTTCAGTTTCTTTTCGATTTCAAAGCATCTCGGTGCGGAAATATCCTCAAGGTTGATTCCTCCAAAGGATCCGGCCAGGAGGCTTACTGTCTTAACGATCTCATCAACATCTTTACTGCGGACACAGAGCGGAATCGCATCTACACCGCCAAATTCTTTAAAGAGTACACATTTGCCCTCCATAACAGGCATACCTGCTTCCGGTCCGATATCTCCAAGTCCAAGTACTGCAGTTCCGTCTGTTACAACAGCAACTGTATTCCAGCGTCTTGTCAGATCATAGCTCTTGTTTACATCCTTCTGGATCTCCAGACAAGGCTGAGCAACACCCGGTGTGTAAGCAAGGCTTAAGGCATCTTTTGAATCTACTTTGGCTCTTGATACAACCTCAATTTTACCTTTTAAGTCATAATGCATTTTTAAAGATTCTTTTGCGTAGTCCATTTTGTTTTGGCTCCCTTCTGCACTCTTTTTTTGAGACGCCTACATTGTAACATTAACTTGGCTCAGATTCTACTGTTTTTCTGACCTTTTTTATCAAAATAATTAAAACATCATCTTTCTGCAGAAAATTGTGAAGATGCTGTTTCAGTTACGGGACTTTATCATCTGATATCAAGGGCAAAAAGAAGCTTTATATCATTATTTATCTGTATCAAAATGTACTTCTGTGCCGGCAACTGCCCGTTCATCCAGAAGCTGTTTGAAGGTCCTGGTCTTTGCTTTCTCTTCATAGTTATCAGACCAATAGTAGCCTTTCAGTTCGTCCATATACTCATAGTAGTCACAAAGATAAATATATACAGTGGAAATGTCTCTGTCCTGTATCGCATATGTGTTATTGCTGTTTGACACGCCTCCATATGGCATGATATCTCCATTGGCATCCAGCATAACTGCAAAATACTTTGCTTCCGGATCCTGCATTTTCATAGTGATCTCAAATGGTGTTTTCGTAATGGAGAGAACACCATCTCCATTTTCATCTACCACATTTACATCCTTTTTAACCGTATCGGAAGTATTTTTCTCTACATCTACGTTGAACTTCCAGTCACCCTTCAGTGTCCATGAGTTATATCTGTTATTACCTTCAATTGCCTCAGGATACCGTTCAAAATACTCATTCCACATCTCAGTGAAAAACTGATGTTCCAGATCCTTCTGTTCTTCTGTCAGGCTCTCATAATCTGCATCATCTGTGCTGATTCCATGCTCTGCCATTTTCTGATTATATTCATCCCGCAGATCCTGAGGGATATCCGGGGTAGTATCCTGGTCATCCGGAAGAGTACCCACAATATCTTTCAGATCCAGCTCCATGGCAAACCTGTCAGGTACTTTGATGTCTTTGACATAATCGCTGATTGCCGGACCTCCCACCTGAGGAAGGTTCTCATCACTGTATTCATCCATTCCCAGTACCTGGGCTAACTTATCAAAACTAAAGTCCTCGGAATCTACATCAATCCCTTTTTCTTTGAAAAATGCATTACGCACCTCATAATATTTTGTCCATCCTGCATCATCCACTGTCATATCGTCCACAGGAATACGCAAAACTCCTGCATAGGTGTTATCATCCAGCATTTTTCCATCCAGATAAGCATTAAACAGATTACTTTTTCCATCCATGTAATCATATTTGACTGTAGAATCCTCACTGAGCTTAATATTGGGTTTTCCATCAGATGTAATGAAGGTATCCGGGAATTTATCTTCTGTGTGGATTGCCATAGACAGATACATTGCCAGTTCATTACAGTATACCTCTGAGAGTGTGACAGTTGTTCCATCTACCGTTTTGCTGTAGGATTGATCGTCTTTCGTTTTATCTGCATTGTGATTTTCTGTTGTATTCTGATCCTCAACCTGAACATTTTGAGAATTACTGCTGCCCTCCTGACTTCCATCAGCATCTGCAGACAGTGCATCTTCTGTGGAATCTGTCAGCTGCTTTGCATATTTTGAATAATCACCATAAAATCCCAGGGAATTGCCGAGCTGCTTAAATACATTTCCGACCAGAGGAATGTTCTCTGCAAATGCAGGATTTGTGATACATACTGCGGAAAATACGGCTGCAGCTGCGGTCAGTCCCAAAGCTGTTTTGTATACTGCTTTGAATTTCTTGTGCGATTTTGCTGTTCCGGATGATTTCTTTCCGGAACTTCCTGTTGATTTTTCTGTTGATTTCTCCCGCAATCTTTGCACCATATTCTCTGTATTCTCCACATTTCCAGAAGCTGCTGCCATTTCTCTGATTCTGGAAAATGCTTCGTTTTTTGCATCTTCTGCCTGCTTTGGCAATGGAAACTCTGCCTGCATGATTTCCTCTATCGCATTGTCATTTCTGTTATTCTTTTCTTTATCAAAATCCAATTTCTTCGCCATAATCACTTCATCCCTTTCTTGCACTTACCGTTATGCTTCCTGCTGTTACTGATCCTGTTCTCAGATTTCCATTCTGATCTTTTGCAAGCTCTTCTGTGATACCTGTGAATTCTCTGTTTTTCTTCTGCTGCAGTCTTTTCTTCTGAATATTATCTTCTGCTGAAGTATATTCCTGCTTTAGCTGCACCCGGGCTCTGACCAGTCTGGTCTTTACTGTGTTTTCATTCATATTTAATATAGAAGCAATGTCTGCGATCCGAAATCCCTCTACATAATACAGAACCAGTATGATCCTGTAGGATTCATCCAGCATTCCAAGCATTTCCTTGAACTCAAATTCCTCAATGGACATGTCCTGTCCGGGAACTTCCGGAAGTTCTTCGGCTCTGCTGAAATTTTTGTAGTGTCTGTGGATTTTATTGCATTCATTGATCAGAATCCGGATTATCCAGGTTTTGAAATATTCCGGATTTTTCAGTGTATGTATTTTTTCAAAGCAGGTAAGTATGGTATCCTGCATGGCATCTGCGGCATCCTCATCATTATCCAGGATTCCCCTCGCCACCTTGTACATTGCCAGAGAATTCTTTTCCATCAATTCCAGAAATGCATCCGCATCTCCTGAGATGGAGCGTTTTACCAACTGTATCAAATGCTGATCCTCCTTGTTTAGAGTTTTATGTGTTACTGTTTACTTCATATCCAGTAGCTCTTATGTTTTTACAAATATGTTTCATTCGAATGAAGCTTTGTTGTTTTGTTTTACACTTATTAGATGGGGAATTATAGAGAAAAGTTTCATATCTTTTAAATAAATTTTCAGGTATCAGATTTTTTATATTTATTATAACCTCTCATCCACATATAATTGTAATACAAACAAATTATAAGCCCTGAATTTCCCCATAAAAAACCGGCACATTTCTGCACCGGTTTTTTATCACTCATAATCTTTCTTAACGTTTTCTTTTTATTCTTCAGCATTTAATCTTTTCTGATACATAGACTGAAGCAGGAATTTTCCTGTCTCTGTTTTGAATACTTTTTCCAGCATATTTCTCACATTGTTTCCGGAGAAATTACTCTCATCTGCATTTACCAGATAATCTGCCTCTATCATGATCTGATAATCAATACCATCGATTCCGGTTATTGTATGATGATGACTTACAATATAAGAAACACGATTTACAAATTCTTTCGGCAGATCTGAATCTGCGAAAAATTCCTCTATCAGTGCCGCACTTTCTTCCTCCTGATGCTTGCCGTTGGCATTTCCATATTTTACTCTGCAGAGAGGGCAGGCAATATCATGAACAACCGCAGTTACCTCCACCAGCTTCTGCTGCTCCGGTGACAGATTTTCGCCCTCTGCGATTGTTTTTGCATATGCGTATACTTTCATGAAATGGTTGATGTCATGAAGATCGCCCTTGGAATACTCTACCATTTTCTTTACAACTTCTGATACTGTCATGTTTTGTTCCTGCCTTTCTCTTACGGGTTTAGTTACTTGTGCACTCCGTTCTCAGTAACCGTGTTTATCTTATTCTGAAAAACAGCAGAATCTTTCGATCCTGCTGTTTACAATTATCAATTATTTGCAGAGTTCCTCTGCCATAGCCTCAATCTCTGCTTCGTTTGCTTCGCTTAAGGAAGAAGTGATCTTTACATTATTTTCAAGCCATGTGATATTTTTGCTCTTTTCGAACATTCCCTGCATGATTCTTGCTGCTGCAGGTGCCCAGCTTCCGTTTTCAATGAGACCAATGGTGCGGTTCTGGTAGCTGCGTTCTGTAAGGTTCTCAATGTAGGTACGCATAAATGGGAAAATATCTCCGTTATATGTAATTGTGGCAAGTACCAGTTTGCCGTAACGGAAAGCATCTTCTACTGCTTCTGCCATGTCATCTCTTGCAAGGTCAAATACAGTTACTTTCGGGCATCCTTTTTCTTCCAGTTTCTGTGCCAGAAGTTCTACTGCTTTCTTTGTGTTTCCATAAACAGATGTATAGGCGATCACAACACCTTCGCTCTCCACTTTGTAGGAGGACCAGATATCATATTTCTCAAGGTAATGTCCAAGGTTCTCTGTAAGGATTGGTCCATGGAGTGGACAGATTGTCTGGATATCCAGAGTTGCGGCAGCTTTCAGGAGCTTTTGAACCTGTGCACCGTATTTTCCAACGATTCCGATATAGTAACGACGTGCTTCGCTGTCCCAGTCTTCCTCTACGTCAAGCGCTCCGAATTTGCCGAATCCATCAGCAGAAAACAGAACTTTATCAGTGCTATCATATGTAACCATAACTTCCGGCCAGTGAACCATCGGTGCGAATACAAATGTCAGAACATGTTTTCCAAGTGTCAGGCTCTCGCCGTTACCTACTACGAGTTTCTTTCCGTCCAGATTCAGTTTTCTGAAGAAATTCTCCATCATGGTAAAAGTCTTTGTGTTGGCAACAACTGTTGTGTCCGGATATGCCTTCATGAAGTTCTCAATATTAGCCGCATGATCCGGTTCCATATGTTGTACAACCAGATAATCCGGTTTTGCGCCGTTAAGAACCTCTGCTACATTTGTAAGCCATTCATCCTTGAAATTAGCATCTACGGTGTCCATAACTGCGATCTTTTCATCCATGATCACGTATGAGTTATAAGACATACCGTTTGGCACTACATACTGTCCTTCAAACAGATCTACCTGATGATCATTTACACCTACATAATAAATATCATTTCCGATTTTCATGATGTGAATTTTCCTCCTTATTGATCTCCTGTTATTTTTCAGAGATGAAAATTTCTTTTTTTTATTTCTGCACCTATTATATCCAATTTCTTACTGGAAATCAATAGTATTACTGTCAACTAAATACAATCCTACGATAATTACTATCCGACAAAAAAGAATATTCATATAAAATAGAAATTCCTACTCGTTTTTATTTAACCGAATCAAGTAATTCCCCTGACTCAAGTGTCTTTCATGCAAGATCTGTTATACCTTTGCGGAAAAAGTTGCCCAGGCACAGGCGGTCACAAAAACCATTCCATCTTCTCCCTCACATCTGCATGCTTCAGATAAATAACATTAAATTCTCTGACTATGGGCTCACCCTTCAGTGTAAAAATCCCAAGCTCCGGGTCGCTTTTGGCAAGTACTTCATATACAAATGAGATTCCATACCCGGACTTGATCAGGTCGATGATCATCTTAAAGCTGGAAATACATATATGCCGGTGAAAACGCTCCAAAGATTCATTATGCTCCAGAAGCTTTTCCTCCAGAATAGCCAGCGTTCCAGAGCCTTTTTCGCGATGGATCAGAGTTTCTTTCAGGATCTCCTCTACAGATACTTCACGGCCTGCAAAGGGATGATCCTTCGAGCAAATCCCCACAAAAGGTTCCCGGCGATACAGCTGGCTTCCGAATCTGTTTTTGTCAAAAAATCCTTCTATGATGGCATAGTCCAGAGTATTTTGTTCCAATAAATGCAAAAGATGCTTTGTGTTATCCACGATCAGAGTCAGTGCTGTATCCGGCTGATTTAAAAAATCGTGAATCCTGTCTGTGATCACATAGTCACCAATGGTCTTGGTTGCACCGATACGCAGCTCCCGGAGACCATTGTTTTTTATCTTTTCCCTGAGAAAATTTTCACGCTGCTGAACCGATCGCAGGTAATCCTCCAGCATCTGTGCAGCAGGGGTTTTAATCAGTTTTCTGTTTTCATAAAGAAAAAGACGGCAGCCATATTCCTTCTCCAAAAACTGGATATGCTGGGTAACTGCCGGCTGGGTAATATGTAACAGCTCTGCTGCCTCCCTGTAATTCATAACATTGCATACTGCCATAAAGGTTTCCGTTCTGTGATCTAACATAATCTTTTTGAACTCTCCCATTCTATTGATATCAGATAGTTTTTTCTGTGTAGTTTCCTTTTTCATAAGTATTACTTATCGTATAATAAAAACTCATAAATTGATTTTATCATTTATAAAGCCTATAATCAACAAAAGAAACGCCGTATACATCAGAGAACAATAACGGCCATATAAAGGAGATACTGAATCATGAATGAGGAAAAGCCAGTAACATCTGACAATCAAAAACTAAGTCCCAAAGAAATCAAACGGGTAAAGGGTCTGGGATGTCTTCAGGACAAACGATATGATGACATCTTTAATATTCGGGTCATCACAGGAAATGGACATATTACCACAGATGAACACCGTGCCATTGCAGACGCTGCTGACAAATTCGGAAATGGTCAGATCACTATGACAACCCGCCTGAGTATGGAAATCCAGGGAGTTCCTTATGATAATATTGAAAAAGCCATTGCTTTCCTTGGAGAACACGGCCTGATGACAGGCGGAACCGGATCCAAAGTGCGTCCTGTTGTCTCATGCAAGGGAACAACCTGCCAGTATGGTCTGATCGATACCTTTGCACTCAGTAAAAAAATCCATGAGCGTTTTTATATAGGATATCACGATGTAGTGCTCCCGCACAAATTCAAGATTGCAGTTGGCGGATGTCCTAATAACTGTGTAAAGCCTAATCTGAATGATATGGGAATTATAGGTCAGAGGATCCCAAAACCGGATGTTGAGAAATGCCGGGGATGTAAGAAATGTCAGATTGAAAAAAGTTGTCCTGTCCATGTCCCGAAATTAGTTGACGGTAAACTTTACATTGATCCTGAAGAATGTATCCATTGCGGACGCTGCAAAGGGAAATGTCCTTTCGGCGCAGTACCGGAATATCAGAATGGTTATAAAATCTATATCGGAGGCCGCTGGGGTAAGAGAATCTCACACGGTCAGGCTCTTACAAGAATTTTCACAGAGGAAGAAGAGGTAATGACTGTCATAGAGAAAGCAATCCTTCTCTTCAAAGATGAAGGAATCGCTGGAGAACGGTTTGCTGATACTGTGAAACGTCTCGGATTTGAGTATGTGAATGAGAAATTGATTGGCTGAGCATTGAATCACCAAGTCAAGTGGATAAAATCATCCACTCCGCTACTTGCTCATAACCGAATAACTGCTTCGCAGTTTATCAGGAGGGGCTTGTACCCCTCCTGATACAAGCAAGTCCCCACCCACTGCTTATTGCTCTTCGCAATTGAAGCAGGGGACTTACTTGATTCGGTTAAACAGTTTAGCAGCCTCTTTTCTGATAAAAGGATTATGAGATTCTTCCATCTTTCATTTCAAATACAGTATCTGCGATATTCATCGTTGATTTCCTATGTGATACAAGTACCACAGTTTTTTTCTCTGACGCTTCTCTCAGAGATTTCAGGATGATTCCTTCGTTCAGGGAGTCCAGATTGGATGTCGGTTCATCCATCAGAATCAGAGGACTGTCGTGTAAAAATGCCCTGGCAATTCCAATTCGCTGCTTTTCACCACCGGATAAGGTATCCCCCAGTTCCCCAACTTCTGTATCATAGCCCTTCGGAAGTTTCATAATAAAGTCATGGATAGATGCTTTCTTTGCCGCTTCCATAATTTCCTCTCTGGAAGCACCTGGATTTCCAACTGCGATATTATTGGCAATAGAGTCGTGAAACAGATGCGTTTCCTGTGTCACATAGCTTTCCATATCTCTGAGATGTCTGGTCGGAATCTTTCTCACATCCTCACCGTCCACAGAAACACATCCTTTATCAACATCCCAGAAACGCATAAGGAGTTTCAACAGTGTAGATTTTCCGGAACCACTTGCCCCATGAATTCCTGTAATTTTGCCAGGTTCCAGTTTCAGAGAATAATCATCCAGAATTACTTCATCTTCATAGGCAAATGTAACATTCTGTGCTTGCGCACCTGAGAATATGCCTGATTTGTTATCCAAAAGATTTTCTGAAATATTTACAGAATCATCTTTTACATCTACAGGAATTTCTTCCACCATCGGCTTTTCTTCCAATAACGAAAGAACTCTCTCCCCACTTGCCAGTGTCTGATTCAGATTATTAGACAGACTCGACAATGCAACCACCGGACCAAAAGATCCCATCATTGCGATGGTGCAGGTCAGGATTTCCTCAAATCCCAGTTCTCCTCTTCCATACAGCCATATTGTCAGCGCCAGCATCCCAAAGGATGCAAGCAGGATCACCATATTTGTAAAAGATCTCTGTGATCCTTCCTGTTTACTTAAACTTCTCTGCATTTTTGCAAGATTTCCGGAGCGTTGTGACATCTGCTCTTTTCGACTCTCTCCCTGTCCATATTGAATCGTCTCATCCAGGCCGCGGAGAGAATCCAGGACAAAACTGTTCAGCTCTCCAAAATTTGTACGAAACTCCATTCCCATCTGACTTCCGCGTCTGCCATTCCACACTGGAATCGCAACTCCAACTATCAGATAAGCTGCAAGAGCAAGAAGTCCCGCCATCCAGTGATATCTCCCTATAAAAACGATCATGATCAGTGAGGTTAATGTTGCGATGGCAATCGGAGAAATGGTATGCGCGTAAAACACTTCCAGAAGTTCAATGTCTGTCGTAATGATTGAAATCAGATTTCCCTTATCTCTGCCCTCCAGCTTCGCCGGGCAAAGTTTTCTCAATGCAGCGAATACTTTGTGTCGGATAATCGCAAGGAGTTTAAATGCAATAAAATGATTACAGTACTGCTCTGCATAATGAAGGATTCCTCGAAGAACTGCAATAATAATCATTATGATAATAATTGTTTTTACAGGCGTGTTTATCAGCCACAGATTCTTCACTGTAATCCCCACCGTCTGGGCCGATAATGCTACATCAGTTGTTTCAGTTGCTATCGCTGCTCCCATTTCTCCTGTCAGGATCCCATGTACAATTACCTGCCCTGCCAGAATCGTCAGGAAAATGGCGCACAGATATCCTGCTGTTCCAAGGATGATTGCTGCAATCATAATGTGAAGCAGCGGCTTCACCAGACCGATCAGACTTCCCATAATTGAGACGGCACTTCTGCGTTTTTTTGTTAAATTACTCTGCACCTCAGACATCCCTGTTCACCTGCCTTCCATAGTTCTCCAGTGCCATCTGGCTTTCATACAGATGTCTGTATTCACCGTCTTTTTGCATCAGTTCTTCATGCTTTCCATGTTCCTGTATTTCCCCGTTCTTCAGGAAATAAATCTGATCAGATTCTACTACATTTGCCAGTCGATGAGAAATCAGAAGCACTGTTTTGATTTTTGCCAGTTCATGAATCACATCCATGATCAATTCTTCACTCTCCACATCAATATTGGAAGCTGCCTCATCAAAAATATATACAGCAGCATCGTACAGCAATGCTCTGGCAATCACCAGTCTCTGACATTGTCCGCCGGACAGATTGCTGGCTTTTTCCAGCAACTTTGTCTGAAGACCATCCTGCGTCTGCAAAAATCCCAGAAGGTTTACTTTTTTTAAAACTGCCTTCATTTCTTCCTCTGTTGCATCCGGTTTTGCCATACGAAGATTCTCTTCTACTGTTCCCTTAAACAGATAACTGTTATGACAGACCAGTACCACATGTTTCATCAGATCTGACTCATTTACCTCAGAAAGAGATACGCCGCCAATGGTAATCTCTCCTGTAAATCCTCTGTTCTTTGCAGAAATGATCCCTGCAATCGTACTCTTACCGCATCCGGATTCTCCTACCAGAGATACAAAGCTTCCTGCCGTAAGATACAAATCAATCCCTTTTAAAATTTCTCTGTTTTCTTCATAGGCGAAATGTACATTCTTAAAAGAAATGTCTAATGAGTCATCTGGCAGATTTTTATCTCCTGTCTGAGGTTCTGGTAAATCCAATATCTTAAATATTTTATCGCTGGCAGCCATGCCATTCATTGCAATATGGAAAAAAGATCCCAGCAGTCTTAACGGCAGGAAAAATTCACTTGCCAAAAGAACAATGCAAATCGTCCCTGAGATACTGATATTTCCTTTGAGAAATTCAGATAATGCAACTGCCATTCCAACCGCAGCACCACCGTATGCCACAATATCCATCACACTCGTAGAATTTAACTGCATCGTCAAAACTTTCATGGTAATTCTTCGGAAATTCTGAGACTCCACATCCATCTCATCCGCCTTCTGCTGGTCAGCCTGATAGATTTTCAGAGTTGTCAGTCCCTGTAAATTTTCCAGAAAGGAATCTCCAAGTCCTGTATAAATACTCCAATATTTGTTCAGTAATTTCTTTGCGATTTTCTGTACCACTACGATAGAAATTGGAATCAATGGCACACAGATCAGAAGAACTACACTGGCTTTCATGCTCACCCGGCAAAGAATCACAAACAATGTCAGTGGTGCAATTAAACTGTAGAATAACTGCGGCAGGTATTTTCCGAAATAAGTTTCCAGCTGTTCTACGCCTTCCGTTGATACCTGAACTACCTCTGATGACGATACCTGCTCTTTATAGGACGCCCCAAGTTTCAGCATCTTTTCATAAATTTTTTCACGCAGGATCCGCTTTACATCCACACAGGCAAGATAAGATGATCTTGCGCCCATTCGTTCGCAGCTAAAGCGTACGATTACCACCAGAATCAGTGTAATGATCGTTCGCTCAACAACTGCTGCCGTTACGCTTTGATATATAACTCGTTCCAGTAAATCTGCAATCGAAAAAACTGCCAATACCTGTGACAGAAGTGCCACCCACTGCCATAGGATCGCATATACAATATACTTTTTCGCATGGGATAAGAGTCCCACCAGTCTTGTCTTTATCATGAGTTTTTTACCTTTGCCTCTCTTTTACTACATATCAGATGCCATATTGCAAGAATCGGATGATGCATTAGCATTCTTGGACCTGAAAAACGCATTACCTGACGAATCTGCTCTCTCTTTTCCGGTTTATAACAATGCACTTTACAGTTCGCGCAAAATGTCTTTTGTTCCATAAACGGGCATTTCTGGCTTCTGAGTTTCGCATAATCCGAAAGCTCCTGACAGACCGGACACATCTGCCTGCCCTGACGTTCCTCTTCCAAATGATTTTTCCGACAGTATAATCGAATCATTTCTTCCACAATGTACTGCTCTTTCTGCCGCTTCTTTTCCACCTTATTCATATTATTTTGCACCTTCCAGTGTCTCGCTTTCCGCATTTACAGTTTTTACTCTCAGGAAAAAATATAACACATGACAAACCCATACCACAAGCAGACAAATCCTGCCAACAGGCACATTTTTCATACAAAGAAATCCAATCCCCATGATTACTGTTACAGTCCCCATAATGCGAAGTTTTGTTCCCATCGTCATAGCTCTCTTCTGCACAAAGCTTTCCAGATGTTTTTTATATAAATTTGTTCCAAGAAACCATGAATGGAGTCTTTCTGAACTTTTTGCAAAACAGAATAGCGTTGCCATATAAAACGGAACTGTCGGCAAAATCGGCAATACAATCCCTACCGTTCCAAATCCCAGACACAAAAATCCCAATATCATCCAAAAGATTTTCAGCGAGTGTTTCATAATCATTCTCCGTATCGTATGTTTAATTTTATATTTACTTATAGTTACTACAGAAAGCCTTCCAAATCATCTGATTTATCTGATTACCATTGGCTAACTGCGTTGACATTCTATCAATGTTTATTGGTTAGTGTCAACTAATTTATTCGTTTTCGTGCCTGTCGGGAACGGTTTGTATTTTTCCTTTATCCCTGTAAAATCAACATTTTTCCATATTTGTGCATAATAAAAAGGCCGAATTTTCTTCATTTCGACCTTTAATCTTACATCCAGAATGTCAGCACTGCTGTACTCTCCGGCATATGTGCATTTCCTACATTACAGGCAACTGTAATGTGAACCGTTCCCTTTACATTTCCCATTCTGCCACGGAAAAAATGGCAGGCACTGAGTGGAATCCTTAACTTTCCATTCTTAATGACCGCTTCATAAAGCTGCCCCTGTTTCTCGTATTTCAGAGAAGAAAGATGTCCTGACATCTCTGTTCCGTCAATCCTGGACCTTCCGTAAATTTCACGAATCGTCAGTTCCAGCCAGCTTCCACGCGTATTATTTCGAATACATGCCAGATGCTCAAAGCCCTGATGCGCCATTGAGAGTCTGGTTTCGCTATTTCTGCTTATCTGATGAATAGCAATCCCTACCTGAAATTTTCCTTTTTCCAGTATCTTTTCAATAAAATATGCATTGGAATCTTTTTCTCCCTGAGGATTTTTCTGTTCCTGTTCATTTTTTCCTTCTACTGTACGTTCCGTTGTCTGTCTTGCATTCCTTACCATAGTCCTCAGCAGATCATAATCCACGTTCTCAATCAGCTGCTTCATCTTCTCCGGAATTTCTTTTTCCGGAATATTCATTGCTTTCAGATATGTCTTCACATCCCTTAAGAGCCTTTTATAAGTTAGCAAGGCATGCGCACCTTCTGTGGTAAATTCATATTTTTCCGTCAGATATCCTTTTCCAATGCACTCTTTAAAAAATCGGCTGACTGGTCCATGACTCACCCCACAGGTATCCGCAATCATCGCAACACTTCCGCGCTTTTTTCCTGTTTTTTCCAATTCCAGAAGGTACTGAATCTGAAGCATTGATGGATGTAAGAGATTTCTGTTATCCTGATTATTCACGTCTTTATCCCTCCGATTTCCAGATATGTACATCAAGTTCCCGGCTGTTCCAGTCAACAGGCTTCTCACCTTTTCTCGTAAACGCGATCAACGCAGTTCCTTCTATGATCGGGTCCTGGCATCGTGTTGAAAATTGAAACACACTGGACGGTATCCAAGGATTTCCCATTTTCTCCTCTGCCTGTATCCATCCCTGTTCCGGATCTTTGTACCATAAATTCTGCGCCGAAGTATCTTCTTTTTTTATCAGTTCAAAACTACTCTTGTCTTCTGTAATGTGAAGCCAGATATTCTCAGAAAAACAATCAAACTCCCTGGCAAATCTTCTTGGACATGTTTTCTCTATCTGATAAATTCCCATAAGAAACATATACTTTCCCGTCTGATACCAGCTGCGCAGATCCGAATGCTTCAAAATCCGTTCAAATGTATCTCCATAATCCACAAAATTACAAATCTGCTGAACCGTTTCCTCACTGACCACATGCTCCATACGGCAGGCATCCTCTTGGGCTTTTTCATCTGAAACACCAACAAACTGAAGAAACTGCGTGAGGATTTCATGACGATACTGAAATTCTTCTCCTGTGATCTTTCCAAACTCTGTAAGTGAAATTCCAGAGCCAGATCCATCCTTCTGATGTCCTGTAGATGTAACTTTCTCTCTGATAATATAGCCATGAACTTTCAGTTGTTTCAGATAAAAATTGACTTCTCTTCTGCTCATATCCATACGGCTGCATAATTCTTCAACTGTAATCTCTGCTCCTGCATTCGCAATCAGGCAAATCTGTTCCAGCATATCCTCCTCAATTTCACGCCGCGAGGACGGAAGCTGCATATCTGTTTCTTTTATTAGATTTTCTGTTAAATCGTTATGTGTTACTTCTTTCATCTCATGCATCCTTTATATTAGAGCGTACAGACTCTCTTATATTCTTCATCAAATGACATTCTATCAGGCAGTTGTAGTTAGTGTCAACTAATTTATTTTGCTAAAATATGTAAAAAAATAAAGCATATAGATATTTCTATACGCTCTATCATGTATTGCTTATCTTTTTCTGCGATCATTCTTCTCATCGTATGCCAGATTATTCTGATACATCTATCGATACGATTCATAAAATCATCCATCGTTTCGACGCTCAGATTGGATACCTCATATTCTTTTCAGATTCCATATTTTATAATGCAGTATATGAAGTGAATAACAAAAAACAGTTACACTATATCAAATTTGATATAGCATAACTGTTTCTTTTATTCATAGTGGATTACATTTATCTGTTAGATATTACATTGCCTTTCTCATCGTAATAGGTACAATGCTCAATCTTATGTGAGTATTTGTCTCCCAACGGATCAAAAACTCCTTTTCCATAATCTTCTACTATTCTTTTTTGATTTCCAACAACTACAACATTTTTATAGTCATAATAATACACATATGTTCTGAAAAAACTATTTACATCTTCCTAACGCTGCACTCTTGCTCCTGCGCCACCCATAATTGCTTCTACTTCCTTCTTCCTGGCCATTGTCGTATCTCCCGGTGTGGTCATCGCAAGCGCTCCATGAGCAGCTCCATAGTTAACTGCTGTTTCCGGATCATCCGACGTCATCAGTCCATAGATAAGACCAGAGGCAAAAGAATCCCCGCCGCCGACACGATCCAAAATTTCCAGCCCCTTATAATCTTTGGCTTTATATATCTCACCATCTGCCCAGCATATTGCGCTCCAATCATTTACGGTAGCCGTACACACCGTACGTAACGTAGTTGCAACTACTTTAAAATTCGGATATGCCCTCGCTGCCTCATTAATCATTTTCCTATAGCCATCAAGATTCAGTTCTTTCAGATTTTCATCGTTTCCTTCAATCTCAAAACCAAGGCAGGCAGTAAAATCTTCTTCATTGCCGATCATAACATCCACATATCTGGCAATCTCCTTATTCACCTCCTGCGCTTTCTCTAAACCTCCAATAGCGCTCCACATAGACGGCCGGTAATTCAGATCATAGGAAACTATCGTTCCATATTTTTTTGCAGTTTTTATCGCCGCAATTACGGTTTCACATGACTGTTCAGAAAGAGCCGCATAAATACCTCCGGTATGGAGCCATCTCACGCCCAGTTCACCAAAAATATAATCAAAATCAAAATCCTTTGGTGTAGCTTTCGAGATCGCAGTATTTGCCCTGTCAGAACACCCTACCGCCCCACGGATACCAAATCCGCGCTCAGTATAATTCAGTCCATTCCTGCATACCCTTCCGATTCCGTCTGTTTTCATCCACCTGATCAGTGAGGTATCCACTCCTCCCTGCATGATCAGATCTTCCATCAGAAGCCCTACCTCATTGTCTGCAAACGCTGTAATGACTCCTGTGTTTAACCCAAAGCATTTCCGAAGACCGCGGATTACATTATATTCTCCTCCGCCTTCCCAAACTTGAAAGTTTCTGGCCGTGCGGATTCTTCCCTCGCCCGGATCCAGGCGAAGCATCACTTCGCCTAAGGAAACCGCATCATACTTACATTCTGACCTGTTTTTTAATTTCAGATTCATAGTTTCCTCCATCATGCACGAATCTCATTTACAAGAGAAACTGCCTCTTTAGTCATATCTTTAATCTTTTCAAATTCGCCTGCTTTTATCAGATCAGATTTGACCATCCAGCTTCCTCCACATGCAATAATTGATTTACACTGCAGATAGTCCGCTAAATTTTTTGCGTTTACACCTCCTGTAGGCATAAACTTTAGTCCAACATAAGGTGCTGTAAGTGCCTGAATCGTAGAAACGCCGCCAAACTGTGCTGCCGGGAAAAATTTCACAACCTTCAATCCTCTCTTCACCGCCTGCGCAACCTCAGATGGGGTGATGCACCCCGGAAATACTGGTATCTGCTTTAAAATGCAATAATCAACCACCTCAGGATCAAATCCAGGACTTACTATAAATTTTGCTCCTGCCGCTGCTGCCCTGTCTACCTGCTCCGTCGTAAGTACCGTACCCGCGCCGATCAACATATCGGGATATATATCTGTCATCTTTCTGATGCTTTCCTCCGCCGCCGCAGTACGGAATGTTACCTCGGCACAGGGCAGTCCCCCCTCGCAAAGAGCCTGTGCCAATGGTTCTGCGTCCTCTACATCATTGATCACGACAACCGGAATTACACCTGTTTTCTCAATTTGTACCATTATGTTTTCCATAAAACCCACCTCTTTATTACAAAACTTCTATTTGTAGTTCATATATACTGTCTTCTTCTGCAGATATCCCTCTAATCCGTACTTTCCGTCTTCTCCACCTGTTCCGCTTAATTTAAACCCGTTGTGAAATGCATTGATTAACTCACCATTTTCTCGATTTGTATATACTTCACCAAATTCCAGTTCATTCACAGCCCGCATGATATATTTTGCATTATTCGTGAACAGATATGCCGACAGACCATATTCACAATCATTGGCGAATTCAAGCGCCTGATCAAAATCCTTTACTTTCATAACAGGAAGAACAGGACCAAACACTTCATTCTGAATAAGTTCATTTTTGTTATCTTCCACCTCGACAATACACGGATACAGCCAATTACCATTTTCTGTTGGTTTTTTCTCCGGTGTCATATCTAATAGAATCTTCCCTCCTTGCTGTAGGGAAAGGTCAACCATCTGGGATATTTTCTCTATCTCTGCCTTATTCACTTTCGGACCCATAAATGTATTCTCATCCATGGGATCTCCAACAATAATCTTCTTTGTTTCGGCAATAAGCTTTTCTACAAACTGATCATAAACTTCTTCATGAATATACATCCTCTCATTACAGGTACAAATCTGTCCGCAATTAGAAAAACGGGAAATAACCGCTGCCTTAACAGCTTTGTCAATGTCAGCATCGTTCATAACGATGAACGGTGCTTTTCCGCCCAGCTCCAGATGAACCTCAACACAATGTTCTGCTGCAGTGCGGAAAACTTCAATTCCAGCGCCTGTACTTCCGGTCAGTGTAACAAGGCGGGTCGTATCATTTCTTACCAATGCATCCCCCACTACACGTCCCGATCCGGTAATAAAATTCAAAACCCCTGATGGCAAACTGCTCTCTTGAGAGATTATTTCTGCCAACCGCATCACTGTAAGAGGTGTCTCTGACGGCGGTTTGATAATCATAGAGTTACCACAGACCAATGCATTTCCGAATTTCCGGGTTGTTAACGCCAATGGGAAATTCCACGCTACAATTCCAACGGTCACTCCATATGGAACTCGCTGGATCCATGTCTGCTCGCACTCCAATTCAGAAGTAAGGATTTCACCCTCAATTCTTCTGGCAGATTCCGCTGCATAACAGAGAAAGCCCCTCGCCCCTTCGACTTCAGCTCTTGCCTGAACAATAGTTTTACCATGTTCACTGGTAAGAAGTACCGCTAACTCCTCCTTATGCTTGTTGATGAGTTCGGCAATTTCCAACAAATATTCTCCTCTTCTTTGAGCTGGTATTTTTGCCCATTCTTTTTGTGCTCTCTTAGAAGAACACAACGCATCATCTACATCCTTTTTTGTACTTTTAGGAACCGTACCTACGAGTTCCTGATTAAACGGATTATAAACTTCAATTCTCTCACCAGACTCTGACGGAATCAATTTCCCATCAATCATATTATTAAGCTGTAACATAGTCTCCTCCTACATGAAATATATTTATTTAGTTCCCCAAATATGCTCTTGACTCTCTTTTATAGTATCTGTTGTACAATACCTCCCCTCTATGATTATGTTTTTTTCAACATTCTCATTCTTAATTAACTTGTCCGCAACTGTAACCGCAGCTTTACCTATCTCATCAAGATCCATTACCATTACTCCATCAGCGGTACCTGACAGTACAGCATTATAACCTTCCTTCGAGCCATTCACACCAGTCACATATATACGTTCTCTCCATCTGCCGGATGAATCAATGTTATCAAGTACACTCTCCACATTAGGAAAGAATGAATCTGTTCCACAGAATACAGCCTTGATGTCAGGATAACTCCGAAAAATTCTTTCCATGTCCACAAATGCAGTATCTAAATTCCAGTCAGTCGGAACTTGAATCACCTGTATCTTTTCATCTTGCATCATCGCCTGATGAAATCCTTTACTCCTGTCAATACCATTCTGGTCATTTAATGCACCCACTAACTCAAGAACTTGAATCGGCTCTTTAGATTCACGAACCTGCCTGATGATAGCCTCTCCACATGCCATTCCATCTGCTACTGAATCTGGTCCTACATATGCATCTACCGATTTGCTATTTGGAATTAATCTGTCAAAAGCAATAACAGGAACTCCTTTTGCTTTTGCCTGCAGCAATGCCGACTCAATTTTATTCCGGTCAACAGCACATACCAGCAGTGCCGAAATATTTTTCTCGAACAAACGTTCTATCTGAGAATTTTGTGCCTCGGCATTTCCTCCGGCAATCAGCTCGTAAACCTCATATCCTAATTTCTCAGCTTCTTCTTTTATTATGTCTGTTTCATAATTACGGCTTGCAAATCCCTGGTCAACAGAGAGCCCAATTGCTTTTTCTTTTTTTTCGGTATCTCTTTTTCTTCTTTTGTATGATTTTTTTGACAACCAGAACTGAAAAGTATTACTAATACAATCAACAAACCACTGTAAAATCTTTTTCGTTTTTTCATCAACAGCACATCCTGATATATAAATTAATTTACTTTATATAGATTTAACTTTTCCAGATCAAAAACCACACCTGTTCCGGGTGCTTTACAAGTCTCGAGGTATCCGTCTTTCACGACAAGCGGATCTACTGTATATTTATATATCGGGAAACTATGAAACTCTACCATTCCTCTGTTTTCTACTGCCCCGAGCACATTTGCGTGAAGTTCCTGCATTCCATGAGAGTGAACTTCCACAGAATATTTTTCTGCAAGGTCCGCCACTTTTAAAAATCCTGTAATACCGCACACATTAGAGCAATCTCCTATCGGGCGCTTAATCCGTGCAAGTTTCATTGCCAGCTCATGTTCATAGATAGTATGCAGATTTTCCCCCATTGCTATCGGAATTGATGTTGCCTGTCCGATTCTGGCATATCCTTCGTAATCATCCGGATTCGTAGGCTCCTCAAGCCAGCCGATATTATATTCTTCCATTCTCTTTGCCATTCGAATAGCCTGCTCTTCTGTCCAGACCATATTGGCATCAACCATAAAAAGAGCCTCGTCACCGATCAATTTTCTGACAGCCTTAATTCTTTGGATATCTTCATCCTCATTTTCTCTGCCAAGTTTGATTTTCACGGCTGTATGACCGGAAGCCAACTGTTTTTCTATATTCTCTAACAGCTCTTTCTCACTGTACATGAGATCAATGCCACCATAATAAGTCCTAACCTTATCCGCACCTTTTCCACGCAGGTCTTTCAGTGCAATACCATGTGACTTCAGTTCTATATCCCAAAAGGCGATATCTAAAGCAGAAATTGCAAATGAAGCGATTCCGCCCCGTGCCACATAATGTATATGCTGATTCATATAATCATTCATTTTTTCCGGAGAATTCATCGGTACCCCAATCAGCTGCGGGGTGAGATCCTGCTCCAGCATCTTAGCGATTGCTGCTCCGCCAAATCCTCCTGTATATGTATAACCACACCCGATTCTCCCGTTTTCCAGAGTTACTGTAGCTGTGATTAATTCAAAATTATCATGTTTTCCGTGAAGAGCATCTACCAAATTTCCCTCCAGCGGTACTTTATAATAGTCAATAGCAATTGTTTTAATTTTATTATCCATTGCAGTAATAGCTCCTTTTTTACACTATTGCAGCTCACACAATGCCGATTATTCAAAAACAATAAGTGTTTTTACAACATCCTGTCCATTTGCGATTGTCTCCTCGAAAGCCTGCTGAATATCATCGATAGAATATTTTCTAGAAATCATTTTTTCAGCATCTATTTTTCCTTCTTCCAGCCACTTCATTACCTTCGGGAATTGATAACAGTTCATCCTTGATCCGACAATACTCAACTCCTTCTTCGTAATGAGCACCGGAGGGATTTCTGCCGGTTTCGCATCAAATCCTATGCAGGCAATTCTTCCGCGCGGTGCTGCATATTCAATCGACTGCTGAAAAAGAGACGTAATACCTACCGCATCTATCACCACATCCAATCCGCCTGGTGCAAACTCTTCAATCATGTCTTTGATTGACTCTTTCTTGCTGTTGACAACTTTATCAGCTCCCAATGCCCGTGCCTTTTCAAGTTTTGAATCAACAACATCTGCTACCATGATACGACATCCTATCCCTTTTGCGACTTGAACAATCGATAAACCTATTGTTCCTGCTCCAATGATTATAACATTATCTTCCTTAGCTGCTGAAGTTCTCTCTAGAATATTTGCAGCAATTGAAAATGGCTCTGCAAGTGCAGCCTGTTCAAAACTGATAGAATGATCAAAAGGATACAGATGTTTTTCATGTACAACTATATAATCCTGATACCCTCCATCCATTTGAACTCCATAGCATTTTACATTTTCGCACACATTCGGATATCCTTTCCTACAGGTTGGACATTCTCCACATGCAAATACCGGGTCTAATGCAACTCTATCTCCAACTTTTACTCTCTCCACTTTCTCTCCAACAGCCGTCACTTCTCCTGACAATTCATGGCCCATTACTCTCGGAAGTATAACATCGGCACGTCCTTCGTTAAAAATATGGAGATCTGTTCCACAAATACCAACCGCCTTTACTTTCACCTGTACATCATATTCACTTGAAATTTCCGGTTTTTCTCCCTCAACAACTTCTATTTTTCTTACTTCTGTTAATTTAGCTACTCGCACTTTAATTCTCCTTTCTATGCTATTAGCAAAACTACATCACTGCATTCTTTATCTCACCATTTCGCAATCATTTCCTTTTAACCGATGAGATTGTATAACAGCTTCTACCTCACCGCGCAAAGATGCCTGCATATCTCCCGGTATGGTATTCTTTATCGCTCCCGCTGCATTGCCAAAACTTAATGCTTTCGCGCAACTTCCATTCTCGCTTAAAATTCCATACAGTACTCCTGAAATGTACGCATCCCCGCTTCCAATTCTATCTACCACCTCAATTTTTGAATATGGCGGTTCCTCATAAAATGTATCACTGCATTTTTCATATATTACAGAACCAAATGTATGGATTTTAGGTGAGTGAACAATCCGCTGTGTTGATGCAATCACTCCAATATTATACTCATCAGCAAACTCTTTCATCATATCCTTCAGATTGCCGCTTTTTTTAAAGGTAAGCCTTGCAGTCTCCTCCGAACAGAAGAAAATATCAACCAAAGGCAGTATTTCTTCAATGGTCCTCCTCGCCTCTTCCCCGCTCCACAAATTACTGCGAAAATTTACATCAAACGATATTAGAGCACCATTCTTCTTGAACTTCTTTATCATTTCATATGCCGTAGTTCTAACCTGCTCTCCCAGAGCCAGGGTAATCCCGGTCGTATGAAAACATCTTGTCAGCGAATACATTGTGTCCGGGAAATCTTCTATAGAGATCTTGGACATTGAAGTATGTGACCGGTCATATACAATTCTTGGTTTTCTTGGATATGCCCCATTTTCATAATAATAGATTCCTAATCTTGCATCCTTTTCAATATCATTCATGAGGTAATCATCACTTACACCTACAAATCGAACTCTATTTCTCGCAAATTCACCAATATCATTCTCAGCGATTTTTGATATAATTCCGGCTCTAAGCCCCAGTAAGGACGCTCCGCTCAGAACATTAAGTTCTGCTCCCCCAACTTGCTTTTCAAATGTTTCTCCTCTTACAAGTTTCTCATTCATTGGCGGAGACAATCTTAGCAATATCTCCCCAAGTGCTAAAATATCAAACATCTTTTCCTCCCGTTTGATTGCATCCTTGTATATATGTTTGGGGAATGTACTTACATTCCCCAACAATCATGGCAACAATATAGGTTATAGATTAATACGTCATATTCGTTTAAAACCTTTCTTACGGCTGTTTACCAATATACGCTAAAATACCTCCGTCAACATACAGTACATGTCCGTTTACAAAGTTAGATGCATCTGAAGCAAGGAATACTGCTGGTCCGGCAAGATCCTCCGGGTCTCCCCAACGTGCTGCTGGTGTCTTTGCAATAATAAATTGATCAAAAGGATGTCTGCTTCCATCGGGCTGTTTTTCTCTGAGCGGAGCAGTCTGAGGCGTTGCGATATATCCAGGTCCAATACCATTGCACTGAATGTTATACTCGCCATACTCTGAACAGATATTTCTTGTCAGCATTTTCAGACCGCCTTTCGCTGCAGCGTATGCTGACACTGTTTCTCGCCCAAGTTCGCTCATCATAGAACAGATATTAATGATCTTTCCGTGTCCTTTTTTGATCATTGAAGGAATCACAGCCTTAGATACAATAAATGGAGCATTCAGATCCACATCTATGACCTGTCTGAACTCATCTGCCGTCATGTCACACATCGGAATTCTCTTAATTATTCCAGCATTATTTACAAGAATATCAATAATTCCAACTTCTTTTTCTACTTTTGCAACAAAATCGTTTACCTGATCTTCTTTTGTCACATCACACACATAACCATGAGCTTCAATGCCACATTCTTTATATGAAGCTAATCCCTTTTCAACCAGTTCCTCCTTGATGTCATTGAAGACAATCGTGGCACCTGCAGCGGCAAATCCCTTTGCAATTGCAAATCCGATTCCGTAAGATGCTCCTGTTACCAATGCAATTTTTCCTTTTAATGAAAAACTATTTTTGTCCATCGTTCTTCCCTCCATGTTTGTAATTTTAATTAAATTATACTTTTATAAAGATATTTTTATATAAAATATTTTTAGCAACTGTTTAATAATTTCTATATTCTTCCTATAAACCCATCCGGTTTATTCATACATCTCTCTGTTCGTATAAACCTTTTTCTGCCACTCATCAATGTCAAACCTTTTAATAAATCCATAATCCTGACTCACATCGTGACATAATCCCCACTCCATTCCTTTCAAAGGATTAGAATCACTTTCCAAATGTCTATACGGACCGCATGCTTCCGGACCCTGTTTAATAACTGACTTAATTTCAAAATTAATTCCATCCTCAGCAAACTGAATCGTGTTCTTTTCAACTCCGTCTGTCCTTAGAAAAGCCGCAATTCCTCCGTTATACTGCCAAAGACATGTTTCATGACCGCTGTTTGTTACCGGATTATATTCGCTTCGATGATACGGGCCGAGGATATTATCAGCAATCGCGACCCCCCATTTTGTCTCACGTCCACCCATATAAAGTTCTTCCCCCATTGGTTCACCTTTATAATAGAGATAAAATTTTCCTCTAAAAGCAAACAGGATCGGATCATGCACCTTATGACTGTCAAAACTTCCTTTTTTCTTTACAGCAAATCTGTTATCTTCCTCGCCTTCCCAAATACCGTCTTTTGTCGGAGTAAGAATCGGTTCCTTCGATTTCGTAAAAGGTCCATGCGGTGAATCTGCTACTGCTATTGCAATACTTTCAAAGCTTCTATTCACATAAGGATGCTGTACAACCTGGTAAACAAGATAATATTTTCCTTCATATTCCAGTATTTCCGGTGTGAAAACACTTCGGTCATCATATGCACCTCTTTCGCCCCGCACAACAGCAGGCCCTTTTTCTTCCCATCGATAACCATCCTTTGATACAGCATACCAAATATCGCAATAATCCCAGGGAAATACTTTCGCCTCTTCATCACCTGTATGAAATCCTTTATGAGGGCCTACAGATCTTGAATACCAGACGAAATAATCGTCTCCTACTTTAATCACACTGCTTGGATCTCTCCTGTGAATTCCCTTTTCATACCCTATCCCTTCGATTCCACTTTCCTTAAAATCACAAAACCACTCACAACTTTGATAGTAGTTTCTCTCGATAGCTCGTTTACTTGCACTGCTTAGTTTCACTTATTTCCTCCTCTGTGTCAGTCAATTCAGGTCTCATAAAACAACATTCAAAACAAAATTTTCTTTCATCAAATCGATGTTCTTCTGAAAGTTGGGGACCACAACTGCCCGACCCTACACCACTCTGTTTATAATCGAGACACAATACTGTATTTCCACTCTCCTTCAGTTCAAAATTATGTCTTTTTGCACACAACTCTTCTTGTGTATATTTTGAGACACTGATAGAAAAATCTTTTTTAGAGATGATACTCCAGTGTACACCGGATCCAAATAACCTTACATAACGGCACCCACATCTGCTGCCATTCTCCTGCGGTCTTATGTAATTTTCATGCATAGTTTCCGCGTCTGTTCGGAACAGACCGAGATAACTGCTCTGATGTTTGTCTGAGTAATTTTCATACGGTCCATAGCCAAAATACTCTACCTGATCCATCCTCTCATCCAAAAATAACCGCAGGCCAAATCTTGGAAGGTAGGGCATTTCCACATTACGCGTTGCCTCAAGTTTCATATTTATCTTCCCGGAAAGTGAAACCTTCCATGACACTTGGAACTCTATGATTTTCTGTACATGCGGAGCCGAGATGACTGCAGATGATCTGATACTTATTCCTTCATCTTCTTTTTTAACAAATGTGTCATATACACGGATAACAGACTTATCGTATCCCGCCGCATACCACTGCTCTTTGATAATACGATCATTGTCAATCGGAGCGCGGAATATATTGTATTCCATTGTCTTTTTTAATATCTCTGTTCCCTCAACACAAATACTCTCAAAACAACCTTTTCGTTTATCATAAGCATAAACAAAATTTTCACCGGCCAACACAACCCTGCGATAATTTTCTTCTATCTCAATGGCAGTACCTGCATTATACTTTTCCTCAGGCTCCCTAATAAAAATATTTTCATCGATAGCTGCATCATTAAGTGATATTTGATCGAATCCGAAACTATGACCCTCATCTGTCGTCAGATTCTTTACCCGCTGTACATAATCAAACTTGATATAACATTTCGATTTATCGGAAATGTGGACCATAATCGGAATTGATCTTTTCTCATGAGGGTGAATATCGAGCAACTCCCGGTCAATAATCGCTCCCCTTTCAATTACCTCTTTCCCACATGTAACCTCATACTTTATGTCAAGCACATCTTTTATGTTTGTAAAATCTAGAATGTTCTCAAATTCAACAGTACCTGTTTTCCTGTCATATCCGAGGACTCTCACTGGTCTGTTTACATTTTTAAATTCTTTTAGACCGACATGGGGCGTCCGGTCCGGATATACAAGACCGTCCACACAAAAATTTCCGTCATGGAGTTCTTCGCCCGAATCTCCGCCATATCCATATTGCACTTTACCATCTGCAGTTTTTCCTAATTCAACTGCATGATCACACCATTCCCATACAAATCCGCCACAATGTCCTTCATACTTCTGTATAACCTTATAATACGCCTCCAAATCTCCCGGACCATTTCCCATAGCATGTGAGTATTCACACATAATAAATGGTTTATCAAAATCTTTCCTGAAGTATTCATTTATTTCATCTATCGATGGATACATTCTGCTGTATAAATCAATATTGCTATAATCATTCTTACGGTCATGCGGAGCATGAAGTGCTCCTTCATAATGTGTAAGTCTGGAACTGTCAAACTTTTTTGTCCATTCCAATGCCGACTCGAACACACATCCGTAACCTGATTCGTTTCCCATTGACCAAATTACAACACTGCATCTGTTCTTATCCCTTATTACACATCGTTTCACGCGGTCTGTGACACTTGCAGAATACAATTCATTGTCACTGATTTCAGCCGAAAATGCATGTTTATTATAGTCCTCTTCCCATACTGGCGAATACAGTCCGTCTACCCCATGTATTTCCACATCTGCCTCATCCATGATATAAAATCCGTACTTATCGCAAAGATAGTATAACTCCGGCCTTCCTGGATAATGGCTGGTTCTTATTGCGTTCACGTTATGAGCTTTCATCAGTGTCAAATCCTGTTTCATCTGATCGATGGTCACAGCACATCCTGTTGAAGGATTGCTGTCGTGTCTGTTAACGCCCCGAAGCTTAACATCCACACCATTGATAAGCAATACTTTATTCTCTATTCTGATATCCCGAACACCGACTGTTTCAATAAATGTTTCTCCGTTATACTTCATCACTAACGTATATAAATACGGATTTTCTGCATTCCACAATACAGGCTCTAGAATCATAAATGAAATTTTACCGTCTTGCGCCTCCCCTTCCAGGATCTTCTTTCCGGACTGTTCCTGCAGACTGTACTGCACATCCAGCCTGCCGCCGCCTTCCAGATCAACTGTCACAAAAGCCTTATCATACCGATCCACTAATACCGTATGAATAAAATAGTCCCTCAAATGATTGACAGGTCTTTTTAATATGTAAACATCCCTGAAAATCCCAGACATTCTAAATTTATCCTGATCTTCGAAATAAGTTCCATCACACCATTTTAAAACAAACACGGTGATATGATTTATTCCATCAGATAAGTAATCTGTAATATCAAACTCACTGGTAGAATGACTAACTTGACTGTAGCCCGCAAATTTTCCATTTATATATAAATAGAAACAGGAGTCAACACCTTCAAAATTCAGATAACTTTTCGGGTAATCGGAGTCACTTCTATATTCAAATGTCCTGTGATATACACCACACGGGTTTTCTGAAGGCACAAATGGTGGATCAAAGGGAATAGGATAATTAACATTTATGTACTGTCGCTTGTCATATCCATAATTCTGCCAGACAGACGGAACCGGAATCCGTTCCCATTCATGTACAGTTTCGTGAATACTTTCGGGCTTATGGTCTATATCATAAATACTGGAAAAATATAGGAAATCCCACTCGCCGTTTAATTGAAAACATTGAGCTGAGCTTTCTTTTTGTTTCTCAACATCAAGTTCAACCTCCTGCAATGGAATGTAATAGCATCTTGGTTCCATTGTATTCACATGATTAAGTTGAGGGTTTTCGAAATATCTATCCTTAAACACCATACTTTTTCTAACCTTTCACCGCACCTGCCGTCATACCATTTATGATTTGTTTACTGAAAATACAGTAAATGAGAATAATCGGTAACGAAACCATCAGTAAAGCTGCCAGAAACAATGTGTACTCCATTTCTCTACCGGATGAATAACTTTGCACTGCTACAGACAAGGTTCTGTATTGACTGCCGGAACTTAAAACAGTTGCAAAAGCGAACTCATTCCAGCTGGCAAGAAGGGTCAGTATACCCACGGTTGAAATCATCGGTTTGCAAAGCGGAAATATCATGTTCTTTAATAGTTGCCTCATTCCACATCCGTCGATTACAGCTGCTTCCTCTATTTCTTTTGGTATACCATGAACAAAACTCTTGCACAATAAGATTCCCAATGAGATCTGCATCGCAAAATAGGGAAGAATCAGCACAAACCTTGTATTAAGCATACCCAGTACCTTGTATTGCAAAAACATTGGTACAAGAAGGGAATAGAGAGGGATTACCATACCCACAAGAAATATCGCTGAAATAATCTTTTTTCCCCTAAACTCATATCTCTCAAGAAAATAGCCCACAATAATCGACCCTAAACACACAAGAATTACATTTATGACCGAATTAAACACCGTATTAAATGTCGCCGGTATAAGATTTCCCAGTTGAATCGCTTCCCAGAAGTTTCCCCATTGAGGATCAGCAGGAAGTGAGATGGTGTCTTTCATAAACTCAAATTTATCTTTTACCGAGTTATATGCCAGCCAGATCAGCGGAAAAATGCAGGTTATTGAAATTAGCATCGTTGCAATATTTAAGAGAACAGATATTGACTTATTCTTAAGCTGCTTCATCACTGTTCCTCCTTTTCCCGAAATATTCTACTCACGCCGCCGATTAAGATCACACTTAGAATGATCATTCCTATGGATACAGCAGATGCATATGACAACTGTTTTGTCTTGAACGCAACATCATAAGCATATAATGCAGTAACCGTGGAACTCCTTCCGGGTCCGCCTCCCGTCATTGCATAAATTGTATCAAAAAGTTTCATACATCCCGATACGCACAATGTTACGCAAACCGATAGCGTGGGTTTCATCAGCGGAAGGGTTACATATCTTACTGTCTGGCTGTAAGACGCCCCATCAATTTTAGCGGCTTCCATTAGACTGGTATCCACATTTTGAAATCCCGCCATCATTATAATCACATACTGACCAACAAACTGCCAGATCAGCACAATTGCAAGTGAATAAATTACGATTTTGGGATCATCCAGCCAAAGCGGTACAATGTCTTCCATCCCAATCTTTTCCATTATAGCCGATATAAGTCCAATGTCTTTGTTGTACACAATCTGCCAAATCATAGCAACAACAACCGATGACAAAACCGAAGGCAGGAAAATAACCCTTCTGTGGAACCCCTGGAATTTTACTCTTTTGTTCTGCACAACAATCGCAAATACAAAAGCCAACCCAATCTGAAACACGAGCATAAGAGCCATAAATTTCAGGTTGTTTAAAAATGACATCCAAAATGTTTCATCTTTTACAAGCTTGATATAGTTATCAAGTGCAATAAAATCTATTTTGTTTCCCCCCCGCCAGTTTGTAAAACTGATTCCAAATGCCATCAAAAGCGGTATTACAAACGCAATAATAAACAGAAGGAAAAACGGAAGCACATATAAGTATATTGTTTTCGTTTTTACTTTTAATCCAGCATTGTTCACACCATGTTCCTCCTATAAGTCCTCCGCCTGTCATGACTGTACCATGGCAGGCGGTTTTCTTACTACTATTTCATATCTATGTATTCTTCATATGCTGTCTGCATTTCATCTGCAAGATCTGCCGGTTCTTTGATCTGCATTAAAACTTCCTGAAGACCTCTCTGATATACATCTTTAACAGAAGCCGGCAGAGAACTGTCCCAGTTCAGGCATCTTGTCACGCCATCCGCATTGGAGACTTCCTGCTCTCTCTGCGTAATAATGTTAAGTTTGCTTGTATCATACTCTACTTTCCACGGTGTGAACATTCCCTGTTCTTCCGCTAATACTTTGCCGAAATCCTCACTGCAAATATAGTTTGCAATAAAATCCATTGCGTAAGGGATTTTCTCCTCATCAATATTGCTTCCCAGTGCAAGTCCCCATGCCGAACTGGATACGACAGAATCATGAGCCTTTGCATTTTCTGCCGGTGCCGGCCACAGTGCCACTTGTGTCTCTTCCGCTACCTCCGGAGCGATCTCCACACAGCTGTTGCACTCCCAGTTTCCGGCCGAAATCATAGCAGCTTCCCTGTTCTGATACAGGGCACCTCTCTGGTCATTATCAATGCTTGACAGATTATCATTAAATACCCCTTCTTTGGCAAGTCTCTGGTACTGGTCAAGGGCATCTACAAATTCTTTGTCCGTAAATGCCGCTTTACCATCGCAGGCAAGAATAGAATCGAACCAGTCATTCCCCACAAAGTTATTTACAAATGCACTAAACGCCAGTGAATCTGCCGGCCAAAGTGCCTTATCACCCATTGCCATCGGAATATAGCCCGCATCTGCAATCTTTTTAGAAACATCAATCAACTCATCCAGAGTTTTAGGGAATTCTGTAACTCCAACCTCTTTAAAAATTCCTTCATTATAGAGAATAAACGCATAATGTGCATCTTCCCATGGGATACCGTAAATAGCTCCGTCAGCTGACATCTCTTTGAAGTAACTTTCATCTATTTTATCTGTAATTCCATATTCTTCCGCGTAACTTGTCAGATCAAGAATTGTTCCGATGTCAGCATAATCCGATGCCATTGAGCCATTCACCATGCAAATGTCCGGCAGTTCCCCTGCCGCACTCCAAGTTTCTGCCTGCAGCAGATATGCATCCGAAGGATAATACTCCTCTTTAATGGTAATCCCAGGGTTGTCTTTTTCGAATGCTGTAATCGCGTTCTGTATGGATTTGTACTGAGCATCTCCTTCGCCCTGGAAGTGTGCATAAACTATCTCCATCTCTTCATTTCCATCTGCTGAGGATCCTTTCTGATCCGCTCCACATCCGGCCAGACCCGCTACCATAAGTCCTGCAAGAACCAAACACATTTTTCGTTTCATCTTTTTTCCTCCATTCTTTTTGATATATTATTTATAACAGTTTTCGCTTTCCATTTATATGGAAAAAAGAACAAAAAAAAATGGAAAAATGAAAACCTTAACAGGCTCTCATTTTTCCAATTTTTCTTCTATATCTATTTCAATTTTTTCTAATAACTCATCTGCTGTCCAATGATTCTTCGGAGCCTCCCTATAATATAACCATAACTTATCTTGATTCAGACTGTATATAGGATCCATATATAGCATAAATTCTCCGACCGTCTTTCCTGTTTCAACATAACTTTTATATAGATATTCTATATCCTTATTTACATTGTCAGGAACATCTTCAAACGCAGGATCACCTCCATTTTCAAAAATCCACATGGATAAATACTCTTTCTGAGACCATTTATCTAGGACTTCTTTGACCACATCAAGATTTTCACTTTCCCTAAATGAAACAAAACCAACTGAAAAATCCAGATAAACTATATTTTTAGACTGATTGTACGCAAAAGGCGGAACAAACATTCCCATATTCAGATTACTATGATGTTGATTCATAACAGGAATCATCGTAGAATATCCAAACACCATTGCCCCTTCCTGATTATTTAGTTTATCTATCATGTCATTGTAATCGATATACATATAATCATTGTTTACATACCCCTTTTCAAACAAGCCTAAATACGTGTCAATCACCTTATAACTCTCTTCGTAATCACCCAATTTTTTCTTTCCAGATAATATTTCTTCAGTTATTTTTTTGCAATTTTTGTCACTGCCAAATGAGAGTGGAAATCCATAGTTCATCCATATCTGTGGAATCCAGTTATCAGCACACAATAAAACTGGAGAAATTCCAAGACTTTTTAGTCTTTCACACACATTATAAAAATCTTCTTCACTCTCCGGAATAGCAATCCCATATTTTTCAAAAATATCTTTATTATATATAATTCCTCCTACACCCGAATTTTTAAGAAATGGAAATCCATATATCCTTCCGTCTGAATATGTTACCTGTTGCGGATTCGTCAATTTTGACACCCATGATTCTTCTGTAAAATCGGCCAAATAGCGGCAGGGATTAATCAGATTGTATATATGTGGAATATTAGCATCTAACATATCCGGATAATCTCCACTGTTTATCATCATCTGAATGACAGATTCTGCCTGATTATCGGGTAAAACACGAACTTTAATTCGAATCCCCTCTTCAACATATAACTTTTTTATCATGTTCTTCAATCCTGTATAATATCTGGATTCCTGAACAATCATAGTAATCTCTTTTTCTTCTCTCTTCTCCTGTATTCCCACGTGCGCCTGAAGCAAATTCCATAAGGAATAACTAATCAAACCTATTCCCAGCAAGAACAGCAGAACTGGCAAAATAATTGCTTTACGTTTCATTGTTTTTCACCTGATTTCTATATTCTGAAGGAGTGATACCAAATTTTCTACGGAACACTTTAGATAAATACAGAGCATCATTAAATCCTACCGCCCTGGCAATTTCCTTCACCGGTAATTTTAGTTCCTGTGCCAACATTTTCCTTGCACATTCTAACCTTAATTCCTGTAGATACTCCATCGGCGACTTTTCATATTTACTGCGAAACACGTCCCTTAAATATGCGGGCACAAATCCAAATATATCCGCCAACTCTTTATTTCCCGTCACACTCTTATAATTATGATCCAAATACTCTTTTATATCCAATGCTAGCTTTTGTTTGTTTCCACTATAATCTTCAACACAAAACATCCTGATAATCATTTTTTCCAGTTTGTCATACAATTCTTCTCTATTATACGAACTTTGTATGATATCGGCAATCTCATCCTCCATTTGATTATACGTATAATTGCTGTTGATTTCCTCTGAGAACCGAAAAAATGCAAGTTTCAGTATTTCAAAAATAACTTTTCGTTCTGCCACGGGATTTAAGATTTTCATTATCAATTCCATCACATGTTCACTTACACGGACTTTTAACACTTCTTTTCGTACCGTCTTCAAATAATGTACGCCATTCTCCATCACGCTCTTTGCTTCTTCTTCATCCATAAGACGGCTTTCTTCGACTCCCATAGCCCCTATCATATATTGATGCAGACGCTTATTGGTTTCAAAAATCGTCTTGTGTGTTTGTTCCTGACCAGCCATGATGATCGTAACCAGATCGCATTGAGACTGATAATCACGGAACAACTTTTCAACTATATTCTTTGTTCTTCCTCCCAGCTTCCGGAATACAATGATCCTTTCATTTTCATATTTGGTTGGAATTATCCATCGTAACTCATCAGATATATACTTATCTAGAAAGGAATTCAGTTGTTCATCTATCCTATTCTGCCCCTCTGTAAACGCGTAATCCTCCCGAAGCATTATGTATGGTCCTACCGTCAGCAAAGCTGCTTCAAATTCTCTATCATCAGAATTATTTATATATGCAGTCTCTTCTTTACTCCGATCAATCCATATCATCCGCTCTACCTTTTGTAGCACCCTCGTCAATTCATTCTTTTTCAGTGGTTTTAACAGGTAATCCAGCACACCACATTGCAGTGCCTCCCTGGCGTATTGAAATTCCTGATATCCGCTCAGAACAATTGTATAAACTGATAATTGCTTTTCCTTCACGAATTTAAGCACTGCCATCCCATCCAATACCGGCATTTGCATGTCAACAAACATCAAATCAAACTTTTCCTCCTGCAAAGCCTCTATTGCTTCTTTTCCATTGACAGCTGTTCTCGTAACATGAAAAGAAGAGTTAGCAGACTCTACCTGCCTGCATATGCTACGAAGAATAGGAATTTCATCCTCAACAACCAAAACACTAATCATCGCATCTGCCCCCCACCGTTATTACTGCTCCATGCCCCAGTTGGCGTTCGATATCAAATATCATGTCACACCCATATGACAAATATAACCTCGTAATAATATTTTTCATTCCCATGCCACCTATTTTTGATTCCTCTCTCCAAGCATCGTTCTTTATACCTTCACCCATCAGTTTCTGCTTGTATTGCATCAGTTCCATTCTCATTTCATCTGAAAATCCCACTCCGTTATCCCTGATTTCAATTTGCCATGTTTTATGATCTGTGTTGCAGATTATCTGCAACTTCCAGGGGAACTCCGTTGCCTTTAATCCGTGTTTAATACTGTTTTCCACAAGCGGCTGTATTATAAAATGTGGAATATGGATATTCTCAACAGCATTTCTTTTCTCAACCGTAAATATCAGATTATCTCCGTATTTCAGATGAAAAATCCACAAATATTTTACGGCACATTCCAACTCATCTCTTACAAGCGATTTATCCTCGGTGACCTCTACCCCATAGCGAATCAGATCTGAAAAGTTCTCACAAATTTCAACAATAGTATTGTAATCTTCCTCTAGTGCGTACGCCTGAATAATAGCTATTGTATTATGGATAAAATGCGGATGGATTTGCGCCTGCAGTGCGTAAAGCTGAACTTTAAGTCTCTCTGTTTTAGCCGCAATCTCCCTTTTCATGCTGTCGTCCAATTTTAGAAACATCTGGTTGAATGTTTCCTGTAATTCTTCAATCTCATTAAATTCCCTGTTATCTATGATTTCACAATTGTTCTTATATTTCATCCGCCTGGTTATGGATTCACATAATTGGACCAAAGGTTCTGCCAGAAATAAACTCAATTTTCTCTGAATGAGAAAATATATCGAGAGAATAGTGATATAAATGCCTAACGTAAAAATCACCGTAAAAAATACAAACCGATTCAACTCATCCCTGCTGTGAAGAACAATGATCCCCACTTGATTATGAAAAGTACTTCCCTGAACCCAAAAATAATTATCCAGATTTTGATCCTTTAAGAAATCTTCGTAGTTCGTATTTGTATTTTCAATTAACTGAGGAATTGTTGAGCCCATAACACGGCCTGTTTCCGCATCATATAAAACAAGCACGCTGCCCGAAAAATCCTGCTGAAGTTTATTCTCTAACTGCTGAACATCAATCCCCACTTCCACGTACCCGATACAATACGGTGTAATATCATCGCTTTTTATCTGTCTTATAATCGTTACTGCTTTATATCCTGTCACTACACTTCGGTTGGTTTCATTCTCGAACATATTGTATACTCGCGGTTTATCAAATTCATTTTCCAGAGACTCAAAAAAATCCTCGTCCCGGGAATAACGAAACTGTTCTGTGTCTGTTTCCTGACCGGCATAAACAAACGAACCCTTTTTATCAAAAATACTTATTCCCGAAATATTTTCCTGATCCAGAATAAAAGACCACAATATCTCGTTTACCCTTTCAGCTTCAATTATATTATTTTCGAAAAATTTATCATAGGAGTCATTTTCTGCCTGCTTCATGATATCTATAACATCCGGATTCAGGCTCACCTGCAAAGCTATTGTATCAAGTGAATTAATAGATGCCTCTATCGTTGTCTCACTTTGTTCAAGTATGTTTTTCATACTATTCATCTGATCATTCTTCTGAGCAGTAATATAATAAAGCAAGAATATTCCAAACACCACAAATAATATTACTGAAATAATAAGAATATTATACGTAGCCAATCGCTCGCTGAAATTTTTTCTTTTCACTTACACTCACCAATAAATCTCTTTCTTTTTCTCAATACTCAATTTCTACTTATAATTTATATGATTTCGGTGTATATCCCATTTTCTCTTTGAAAATTCTGCTGAACTGCGAGGAAGAGGAAAAGCCGCATAACTGAGCGATTTCTGTACAAGAATAATTTTCTTCCTCCAACAGTTTACACGCATTCTGAATCCTTTGCTGCATAATATATGCTTTTAATGACACACCAGTTATTTTTTTAAATTTTTGTCTCAAATAATCATGATTATAGTTCAGTTCTTCGGCAATATCCGCAATACGTTTCTGAAACAACATTGTAGAATCGATTTCCTTTATTAGTTTATAAATGTCACTGTCTTTTTCACACTGTAAGTTTATCCTCGATAATTCCACAAGTATTTCTGCCGTCTTCATATTACATAATTCGTGATAACTTATCTTTTTCTCAGCATATTCCCTTTTTATCGATTTAAACAACTGGTATACACTCTGGTCTTTTAGTACATACAACCCAGAACGGAATTTTTGTATATATTTCAAACTTTTAAACCGTATACATGTATATTCGGTATAGCAGTCTGCATCATAGTCTTTTACATCCTTACTTTGTGTTAATAGCACGCTGTTAGGTTGATAATGATACGGTATATCATTTATATATATTTTCCCCCGACCACTGTAAAAGTAAATCAATTCATGGCTTACATACGAAAAACCCCGGACGCTTTCCCCTTTCTTATATGAAAGAGTGAAAACCGATTCCAATTGAATATCCACAGTATAACCTCCGATTTATACAAAAAAAAAGCAAAATTTCTACGGAACATTATATCATATACACTATGTTAATGCTAGATTTAAAGAAACAGATATAGAAAGGATGTAAGAAAACATGGAAAAAAACAAAGATTTTTTTGCTCTTGAAGCTGGAAGCGGACTCTTTGAAGCTTCTGATTCTTCTATTGGTCGTATCACCCAGGATTTAAGTGGTAAGACCTGGAAAATGGAAAAAATGAGAGTCGGACAGGGCGTTTCCGAGGGCATTCATCTGTTAAAAAGTGAGCTTTCCGGTAATAACTTCAGCTGGAATGCCGCACAAGTCCCTGGCGATGTTTATACAGACCTGTTTCTTGCCGGGGAACTGGATGATCCTTTTTGGGGAAGAAATATGGGAAAGGCAAAATGGGTACAGGAATATGAATGGTGGTATAATCGCGCATTCAATGTAGACAAAAACCTGATTGGAAAAGATATTGAACTAATATTTGAAGGGGTTGATTTTTCTTGCGAGGTCTGGCTCAATCAAAAATATCTCGGAAGGCATGAGGGAATGTATTCCTCTTTCTCCTTTCAGGTAACTGATCTTCTGGATTATTCACAACCACACGTTCCAGTAAACCTTCTTACTGTAAAACTGGATCCGCCTCCAAAAAACCAGCAGAACTTTGCCGGCATGAAACATAATTTTTCCGGAGATTATCTGACCGGACTGATTCCCTTTGGCATCTGGCAGCCTGTTAAACTCGTTGCCACAAATCGGCTCAAGCTTGAGAATTACAGAGTTGAATATGATCTGCACAAAAACGCAGCCACCGCTGTATTTTATATTGAACTTTCTAATTTATCTGATTCTGTATTGGAAGCTGAACTTAATGTTTCTATGACAGGACGGGATCAACAGATCACCCACAGTGAACCTCTATCAGTTTCCCCTGGTACCTCTGTATGCACATTTTCGTTTGAGATAGAAGATCCGCTGCTCTGGTGGCCGTATGAATTGGGAGAACCTTTCCTTTATGATCTTAATATCCTGATTGCAGATGGGAAAAGCATTTTGGACTCTCTTTCTGATAAAACCGGAATTCGTACAATCACCATGCAAATGAATCCTGGTTTTACAGAAGAAGAATCCCGAATTCCCTGGACATTTGTTATAAACGGAAAGCCAATGTTTCTTCGGTCAGCCTGCTGGGGCGGACAGCCATCTTTCTTTTATGGAAGAAACTCTACCCCAAAATACAGAATGTTTCTAGAAAAAGCAAAGGAAGCCAACATCAACAATCTGCGTATTTTTGGTTGGCATCCAGCTGAAACTGATGAATTCTACACCATTTGTGACCAGCTTGGAATCACAGTATGGACAAATTTTTCCTTTGCGACTCAGGAATTCAAGACCGACCAACCATATATTGAAAAAGTAACGAAAGAAATCCAGTCTACGGTGATTAAAAGAAGAAACCATCCATCCAATATCATGTGGATGGGCGGTGAAGAGGTATATTTTACAGAAGCACACGTTGAAAGCGGAAACAAACAGCTTATGGAATATATCGGTGAGGTCACACACCAACTTACAAATACCCCCTATGCAGATGCTTCTCCGCTTAGTTCCCGCGAAGCGATCCGTATGGGTTATGCCACAAAAGAATCAATGCATGCGAACTCACATTACTATGCTGCCGGGGCAATTTTTATGGAAGATTATTATCCTAACCTGGACTATGCTATTATCCCTGAACTCACTGCCGCTTCAGCACCCAATATTGACAGTCTGAAAAAATTTATTCCATCAGACGAACTATGGCCCATGGGACCAAGTTGGGGATATCATGCCGCTGATATAGACGTTCTTAAAAATCTGAATTATGAAGTATTCGGAGATACCTGTACAGGTACACTGGAGGAATTTGTCGAGGCCACACAGATTGCTCAGGGGACCGTTGCTCAATTTGCTCTCGAACATTTTCGGCGTCAAAAGCCCCATGTAAGCGGTGTTTCATTATGTCATTTTATTACCAACTGGCCTATTATTAAATGGGATATCATTGATTATTATGGACAGACAAAAAAATCGTTTGATTACGTAAAGCGTTCTTACCAACCGCTTCTGCCTTCTCTGGAAATCCAGAAGCGAAGGTGGATGCCGAATGAACTTTTCCGTGGCAGACTTTACATTATCAACGATTACTACAAAAACTACCCAAGTCTGACATACAAATGTATTTTTAGAGATTCCGATCAAAATGAACTGTATTCTAACACATTTACTGCATCGGTAACAGAGAACTCATCAACCGCTTATGAGTTTCTTGAATTTAAGCTGCCTTCCGATATTTCAAATTGTTTTTATATACAATTATATCTTTCAGACGGAGATAATGTTTTAAGTGAAAATAACTATCGTCTGCTTGTTGGCGATCAGAAAGCTGCACAGGAAGCTGCATATGGTATGTATAAAATAATGCACCAAAAATCACGCGAATACGGTAAGGGTTATTACAGATATTTCCCAGACATGTTTTCAGATCTTTAAGTATAAAAAAAGCGAGGTGCCCATAATGGGGTTCCTCGCTTCGATTAATAGCGTTTAATCCTCAAAATCACATCAACTGATTTCACATACTATTCTTGGTTTCTGAATTCAGAGGGAGACATCCCTTTCACTCGCCTGAATGCGCTGCTAAAATAAGTATAATTAATAAATCCAACACAATGACTGATTTCGCTGATTTTCATGCTGGAATTTAGCAACAGTTTCTCCGCCTTTTGTATCCTGATATTCAAGATATAGTTCGAAACTGTAATTCCCTCACACCGTGAAAATGCCGTACTCAAATAAGAGGCATTTAGTGCCATATATTCAGAAATCGACGACAAGGAAAGTTGCGGATTCTCATAATTCTGTAAAATATAGTTTTTAATCTTTTGATTATTATTCTCCACCGAACTTAGATTTTCTGTTCTTCTGGAAACACAGATCTCATTAACACGTTTTTTTGCCTTTTGAAACATTTCTTCGATCGAAAGCTCCATAAAATCTTCCTGCAAATATGAATTACATTTCTGATCTTCTTTGGAATTTAACGCATTCTCCTGTTTGTGATACGTAAAAAATAAATGTTCAAGATAAACCCTTACATCAGCCCCTTCGATCCTACGTTTAAGAACGATCTCTTTTTGTCTATCCAAAATCTGATTTACTTCATCCTTTTTCCTTGAAATCAAATTTTCTATAATAGTATCTTCTGATTCAAATAACTCAACAAACACATCAGTCAATATTTTTCTCTCTAGCACCCCCTCCCTATCATTCTTTAAGTATGTGTTATCAAACGACTCAATATATGAATCCAGAATATGTTGGGTTCCTCGATAAATTCCTCCATTCCTTATTCTTAAATTGGAATAGGAAAATTCTGATAATTCCTTTCTAAGATTTTCTTTTAATTGATGAATTGTATATTCCAATCTGTTTTTTTCGCTATTCATTACGCAATACAGCAGCCCATGACTAGAAATTTCAATTTCAGCAAACTGATCAGACGGAAGATATTTTCTCATGAGACCATCGATTTTTTCTCTAAAATTCAACAAAAAAAGTTGTGACTTAATTTCTGCATAATTACATCGAAGATTGATTACACAAAAATATTTGCGGTTTAGAGTTTCTTCCCAAAACTCATAATTTACCAAATCCCCTTTTTTCTCAGCGCCTTTAAAATGATACTCGATAAAGTGTCTCAAGGGAATATTCTCACCTCCTATGTTGTACTTCTTACAAATTTTCTGTACTTCCTTCTGCAATTCATCCGTATTTATCGGTTTCAAAATAAACGCTGACGCCTCGTACTTCATAGCCTCTTGTACATATTTGAAATCTTCGTATCCACTCACAAAAATAACGGGGACTGAACTCCCCTTTTCACGAAGAGATTTTATCAAATCCAATCCGCTCATTCTTGGCATCTTTACATCACTTATAATAATATCAACAGTATTTTCTTCTAGAAAATGAAGAACTTCTAATCCATTTTTTGCTGTATACACAACAGAACAATCAATTTCTTTCCATAGTATGCCCTTTCTAATACCTTCCCTTATTGTTTTTTCATCATCTGCAACCAGTAACTTTATCACTTTTAGCAATCCCCTCTTCTTGTGTACTATATGGTAAACGCACGACTACTTTTGTATATCTATTCTCTTCACTATAAAATGTTAATCCATAATCGAAGCCAAACAGTATCTTAATTCGCTCATCAATATTATAAACTCCATACCCGCTGGATTCTGTTTTCAGTGGACTTCTTTTTATTAAACTTTCATTTATTTGTTGCAATCGCGTTTTACTCATTCCTCCACCATTATCATAAACAACGATTTCATAATATTCATTATAACATTTTGTATAAATAATTACATACCCCAACTCATCTTTCTTTTTGATTCCATGATAGATAGAATTTTCAACAAGAGGTTGCAAAATCATTTTCGGAAGCATATTATCTTTCAACTCCGGATTATATTTGGTGCGGTATTCCATAATTTCTCCGTACCGATGCTCTTGAATCTGCAGATAACTGGTCACATGTTCAAATTCCTGTCCCAACGTAACCATATCTTCCCCTTTACGCAGAGATGTCCTGAAAAACTGAGTAAACGCCATCAAAATTGACAATGCTCTTTTATTATCATTTAGTCGGATATCCCACGCAATTGTATCCAGCGTATTATATAAAAAATGCGGATTAATCTGAGCTTGAAGAGCCTTATAGTTTGCAAGTCTGAGTTTTTTCTGCTCCTCAATAATTTTGGACGTGTATTTCTGTAATGCTACGATCATTTTATTGAAATTCTGATACAGTTCAACAATTTCTCCCGATGTATTCGGTATGTCCATTTGAACATCATATTGTCCTCTTTGTACTAATTTTGTGCTTTCTGTTAATTTTTTTATAGGCATTGATATTTCATTCGCTTTTTTTATCGAAACGATAATTATAATTGAAAAACACACGAGAAGAAGAATCGTAAACAAGATAATCAAAGATTTCACTACTGATAAAAAGATTTCTGTTTTTGAAATATTACTCACAATCTTCCAACCATTGTTTAATTCTTCAACATATGAAAATTTATTTTCATCCAGCATCTCTTCCGTGGCCTTTCTCTGATCGGAATCAGTTGTATAAATCACATGATTCTCCTGATTCAAAATCGAATACTGCGTAGAATCTTTTTCGCTGTCTTTGCGTAAAATTTTCCAAATCTCATCGCAATCCATTTCTATCAAAACAACGCCATTCATCTCTCCGGTAATATAATCAAGATATGGGCATAAGTATGCAACATAATTCCCTTCCAGGGCTGGTGTAACCAGTGAATGTTTGTATGGCGACAGCCAGATTCCCTGTTGTTTCTCCTGCACATCTTGATACCATTGTACATCTGTATTAAAATACTTGTAAACTGCAGTAGTATTCGACTGATAAACCGTCCCATTTTTCTTAATACAATAGATCCCTTCTATTCCACTGACCGAACTGTTTTTTATATAAGACAACGCTTCGTTTATTTTAAACAAGTCTTCCATTGTATGAGTATGACCATACAATCCTGATCTCATCTCTAATTGCATCATTGATGAATTATGTAAGCTATTTGTTATTTTCTCATTTACATCCTGGAGCATATTAATCTGTAATGCAACAAGTTCTGATTTTTTATTAGAATACGAAACAGCATATTCGAAACTCACATTGTAAAACGAGACACAGCTAATAATTCCGGCAATTACAAGAGGAAAAACTGATACTACAAGAAAAGCTTTCAGTAAGTGCAGAAAAAAACTGTCCGACAGCATCATTTCTCTAAATTTCTTATTTAATGTTATTTTGACCCCCTCCTCAGTTTACAATATCTTCCAATTTTTTCTTTTTATAGTACATCGAATTACACACCACTTATATTATATCACCGATTTTATAAAACGATAGATATATAATAAAAAACCAGGTATAAAACCAAACACTTTATACCCGGTTTTTTAACCATTTATTTTCTATTTTTCGCTATCGACTGTGCAACAACCACTGCCAGAAGAATCAAACCTGTGGCAATGTTCTGCCACCATGTATTAAGATTTCCCTGTAGGTTGAAAATCTGTTTAATGATTCCTAAAATAAGTACCCCGAAGAAAGTTCCTTTTACATCGCCAACACCACCAGTAAGGAGTGTACCTCCAATAACAGTTGATGCAATTGCATCCATTTCCCAACCATCACCGGCACTATATTGTCCGGATCCCAGTCTAGAAGTCATAATAAGTGCAGCAATTGCAGCCATAACACCACTAAGAACATAATTTAAAATTCTTATTCTAGTTCCATTGATTCCCATCATTTTTGAGGCTGAAAGATTTCCTCCAACTGCATAATTATGTCGACCATATCTGGTGTTTCGCTGTACAAACATACATATTGCAAAAACCACCAAATATATGAGAATGGTATTCGGAACGTACGGAATCAATTCTCCATGTCCAATGGCCTTAAACACCTCTGTACATCCGGCTGTCGAAACAGACTTACTGCCAGTAATAATATGAACAATTCCTCGAACTCCAACCATTGTAGCCAGTGTGGCAATAAAGGGAACAATATCCATTTTTGCAACCATAAATCCATTTAAAAAGCCCCAAAAGATTCCCACTCCAAATGTTACCGCAAATACAATAAGAATATTCTGAGATGACAATTTGGCTGCAATAACTCCACAAAGTGCCATAACAGATCCAACAGAAAGGTCAATGTCTCCTGCTATTATCACGAAACTCATTCCAAAAGCCAGAAGTCCTATCATTGTGTTTTGAACAATTAGATTTTTTATAAAATTATATGTAAAAAATTCTTCATACCTCAGGGATGCAAAGATAAAAATCACTGCAAAAATCATGAATGTACTATTATTCTTTACAAATAATAAAACAGTATCTTTTATATTCTTTTCTTTCGCCATTACGCCACACCCCTTTTTCTGCTCTGTAAAAATCTTTGTCCATATAAGGCTACCACAATAACAATTGCTTTTAATACAAGAGAATACTGATAGGAGATATTATTCATATTGACCATCGTCGTCAGCACCTGAATGATGATAACTCCAAATATTGTTCCTACAATATTTGGTTTTCCTCCAATCATACTTGTGCCGCCGATCGCAACAGCTGATATCGCGTCCATTTCAATCGCTTTTCCGAGCGTGTTGGCATCTGAAGCGTACAGACGTGCCGTCTCAATAATTCCTGCACAGCTGGATAAAAGTCCTGTCACCGCATAAATACTCACCAGAACCATAAGTGTGTTAATGCCGGAAAGTCTGGATGCCTCTCTATTATCTCCCACTGCCTCTATTTTAATTCCAAATATTGTTTTAGAGCTAATAAACCATATTATCACAATAAAAAATAACATAATAAGAATCTGTATTGGTAGATTTCCGAAAATTTTTGCTCTTCCAATCTGTGCATAGGCATCATTGTCAAATCTAAGGATTTTAGAATCATTTAGGATCTGAGCTACGCCTCGTAATCCAATCATTAATGTCATAGACACAATCATCGGTTGGATGTCAAATCGTGCAACTAAAAATCCAATCAAGGCTCCCGATGCAATACCTACTAACATTCCTCCAGCCATAGCTGTCAACAAACCGTAATCCAGCAACTTGACTGATACCATAGACGAAAGCGCCATAACAGATCCAACAGAAATGTCTATTCCTCCAGATGCAATTACCCACGTCATTCCAAGTGAAATCAGTAAAGTAGAAGTCATCTGAATCACTATATTAGAGATTGTTGTTATATTAAAAAAATTCGGAGTAAAAATAACATTTATAATAATAAGCAATAATGCAACTATCAAGGCCGAATAATCAACTATAAAATTATACAAGTTTTTATTTAATACCTTTTTTTTCCCCATATCGTTCTCCATTCTACTTATTATCAAGATTAACTTCCATAACAAGAGCTACTACATCTTCAGTTTCACAGTTCAAAAAAGAATGTTCACTTCCCGGATTTATCATAAAAACACTGTGAGGTGGCATATGGATTTCGTTTCCGTCTGCGATCATAACAGCATTTCCTTTTTCAATATAGTAGAACTCTTCTGAATTAACATGTTTGTGCATTCCTATACATGTTCCTTGGGGCAAAACCAACCGATGTAAAAAGTTGACATCCGATTCAAAATCATCTGGATTACCCGGGAATCCAACGCCCTCCTGGTTTCCAAGCAATTGTACTACCTCCAGGACTCCTGTTCCTCCATGCGCTCCTTCCACTTTTGAGACGGGCAGTTCTTCTAGCTTCCTAACAAAATACCCCATACCAATTGATCTCCTCTCCCTTATTCCTTAGCTATGGTCTGCATAATAGATGCTTCACTGATTCCTTCATACTGTATTTCTCCTCTGGTCTTTCCATCTTTGATCACTTGAATGCGATCACATGTCTGAACCAGTTCTTCCAGAATAGAGGAAATAACCAGCACACTCATCCCCTGTTCTGACAACTCACATACCTTATCCAGGATCTCTTGTTTTGCACCCACATCAATTCCTCGAGTAGGTTCATCAAGAATCAGCAAGGAAGGATTAGCACACAGCCACCGTGCGATCAGAACCTTCTGCTGGTTTCCTCCGCTTAAACTGATAATAGGATCCTTTTCATTCCCTATTTTTATTTTCAACATTTCAATGTATTTTTGAACCAGAGCCTTTTGTTTCCTCTTGGAAATAACCCCCCATTTTGAGATTGATTTCAAACATGCAAGGGTAAGATTATTGCTTATTGACATATTGGGAATAATTCCCTCTACTTTTCTGTCCTCTGAGCAGAAAGCAATTCTGTTTGAAATTGCATCTCTCGGAGTATTGATTTTTACCGGTTTTCCTTCTATTTCAATTGTCCCCTCTTTGCATGTATCTGCACCAAAAAGCAGCCTTGCCAATTCCGTACGTCCAGCTCCCAGAAGTCCTGCAAGCCCCAGCACTTCGCCCTTCCTGATTTTAATACTTTGTTCAATTACCTTGGGGAATTTTTTCATTCCTTTGGCTTCGAGGAAAATTTCTTTAGGACTACGATCTGACAAACAGACTTTTGTTTGTCCCATTACATCACTGGCGTTTCTTCCTATCATCTTTGATACCATATCCAGTTTATTTGTTTCTTCTATTTTGCATCTATGAACAAGTTTTCCATCCTTCAAAATTGTGACAGTGTCACATGTTGCAAAAACTTCATCTAGCCTGTGAGTAATAAAAATGACCGCAATCTTATCTCTTTTTAATTTTTCGATAACTTTAAACAGCACTTCAACTTCTGAAGTATCAAGCGATGATGTTGGTTCATCCAAAACGACAATCTGTGATTTTATGGAGATGGCTCTTGCTATTGAGACCATCTGCTGCATGGCTGTGCCTAAACTTGAAAGTTTCGCAGTAACATCCAATAAAATCCCCATCGATTTCAAAATTTTGTCAGCTTCTTTATAAGTATTTTTCCAATCTATAGAGCCTTTTTTCATCATTTCCCGGCCCATAAATATATTCTCGCCAATACTTAATTCCGGTATTAAATCCAGTTCCTGATATACTGCGCTGATGCCATTATTATTTGCTTCGTATACACTGTGAAAATTAACTTCTTTCCCACTTAATACAATACTTCCTGAATCTTTTCCAATTACGCCAGTTAGTATTTTTATTAATGTTGATTTTCCGGCACCATTTTCTCCCATCAAAGCATGAACACTGCCTTCTTCTACAATAAAATCAACACCATCTAATGCTCGTACTCCCGGATATATTTTTGTTATTCCCTTCATTTCCAATACTTTTTTTTCACTCATATTCCGCTCCTTTTTTGCAGAAAAGTGGACCTGCTCAGCAAGGTCCACTCCATAATTTCAAAGCCTTTTAAAGTTTCTAATCATTAGAAAACGAGGGACTCGGATTCATCCACATTTTCTTTTGTAATAACCTGATCCGGAACAATCGTTTCCTTCTGAACTGTCTCTCCGTCAAGAATTTTTTGAATAACCTCGAATACTGTCGGTCCATGTTTGGGCGAACATTGTACAGTTCCCAACATTTCACCAGATTTTACAAGCTCCCATGCTTCCTTCTGTCCATCAATACCTACTACCTGAATATCTTCTCCTGGAGTCAGGCCTGCGTCTTTAATTGCCTGTACAGCTCCAAGTGCCATTTCATCGTTGTGGCAGTACACAGCATCAATAGCATCTGGTCCCTTAGCCTGAAGGATATTTGCCATAGCATCCATTGCCTCTTGCCTGGAAAAATTAGCTGTCTGCTCCACTACAATTTCCATATCAGGATATTGCTCAGCCATTACATCACGGAATCCTTTCTCGCGCCCCGCAACAGAAGACGTTCCTTCTATCCCTCGCAATTCTACAACCTTTGCATCCGGTATTTTCTCTCCGATAAGCTCAGCACATCTTTCTCCTTCCCATGCCTGATCAGAATAAACCGTGGTTACATATTCTCCCTGAGTTGTTCTTGCTGACAAAATAACCGGAACTCCCTTTTCCGCCGCCTCGTCAAGAACTGCTTCCAATCCTGTATCTTCCATAGGAGCAATAACCAAAATATCAAGATCTTTTGCCAACATGTCCTCTATATTGGCTACATGCGTCGCCATATCATCATTAGCATCTGTGTATATGTAATTCACACCATATTCATCTGCACTTTGCTGCATACTTTCCGTTAATGCAACCATCCAGGGATTTGGATTTCCGCTCTGAGCAAACCCCACTGTAAGATCCGGACCAATTTCTTTTGAACCGGAGCTTTCCTCTTTAGAAACCTCATCAGCTTTCACCGTATTACCGCATCCTGCTACCATTCCAACTACAAGTGTTGTTGCTGCAATAGCAGCAAAAAAGCATTTTACATTCTTTGTTTTCATAATCGTCTCCATTCTTTTTTATTTAGCGTGCACTGCTATTATGTTTTTACTTTAACTCAATTATGTATTTTTTTATATAAACAAATTTTAGGTATGGTTTAATTTTTTCTATCTTTTAAATTTCACCATTTACATATCCTCCATTCCTATAATATCTTTTAGATACCATTTTTTATATAAAGTTTAATAGTTACTTTATTCCATCGGCTTAGTTAAGCCCATGATATAATTGGCCTGGTGTCAATCAGATGATAGTTCTTTTTTTCTCCTGTTGAACTCCCAGTGAGTTGCTTCATAGTAAGTCAGTTTCCCTGACATGGAAGTTAGCTTCAAACCTGCTGGCTGTCTGCGTTTCGGTAGAATCAACAAAGAGGTTTATATGGAGGACTACCGCTACAAAGCCCTTCAAAGCCTTACCAGAGCACGCTATTACGCTGTTACCAACCTCACCAGAGAAAAACAACGTTTTATAAATGTGCTTTTCAAGAAGTATTCTACTATGACGCAGAAGAAGGTATTTTCAGATACCTTCAGCACTACCGCCCTTGCCGTCTACGAAGAATTCGAATTCGCAGAAGCATTGGAAAAAATGGACTTACAAGAACTAACTGCATTTATCATTGAAAAAGGAAAGAACCGTTTCCCTGATCCTGATGCAGTAGCCAAAACCATTCAGAAAGCTGCCCTTGCGAAATATGCTGGTCTCACCTGGCAACAGCACCAATCAGGTAACTTTGAAGCCCAGACAACCAGAATGATTCATTCCAGCAACCGATTTTTAAAGTATTATCTGTGTGAAGCAGCCTTTTCCCTTGTAAGATGCGACAAGGAATACCGCGACTTCTATAACCTCAAGTACAAAGAAGTAAACAGATTTCAACATAAACGTGCACTCGCATTAACTGCCCGTAAATTTGTGCGGCTTGTCTTTGCACTGTTTAAAGACAAGCGCTTATACCGTTCAGCAGAATAGATGAATCTTCTGCTGATGAGTCAGCCCTGCTTATTTTTCAAAAGTATGATCGACAGGGCTTAGGTAGATGTTTTTTGTCTTTATGAAATGTGGAAAAAATAAACTATTTGTTTTTCTTTTTCATCTTGACATATCACCGCTGGACTTTCCTAAAAATTTAATAGCCATCTTCTCATATTGAGAGTAAACGCAAAATAGCAAGTACCTGTTCAAAATCATTCAATGTGAGATAATAGACTCATCACTACAAAGTCCAAATAGTTTAGTACTCAACTTTTTAGACTTTATCACAGGAGGTGAGTCATGAAATCTCACACAAGTTTAGTTGCACAGCAAACCCGTCTGAGTGAATGGGCTGATCTGATCAGAGACTGTCAAAACCGTCCGCAAGGAATGAAGATTTAATAGCCAGACCTTTTTATGGGACTGGCTATGTATAAAAATGGATATGAAAAAACCGACTGGCTCTTGGTGAACCAATCGGCTATGTATACCGTGTCTCTAAAACTCTTTTTCATTCATTTTAATCATTTATTTTACTAAAATCATATCATTTTACAGAAAGACAAAAATCTAATTCATTTATATAATCTTTTTAATTAATAAAATATAGGTGTCATAGTTATTTTACAAGTAGATTATACAAATTTGTGCACAAAAAAACCAGCTATCATCTAGCTGGTTTTAGTATATCTTCAAAACTACATACATGTTGACATTTCCTTGAGATCATTCTTCCTGCGATTCT